>ENA-UOYA01001593-UOYA01001593.1-activated-sludge-metagenome-genome-assembly--contig:-NODE-1593-length-23693-cov-7.723623_pt1 | contig 23693 bp, 14 predicted proteins | sample MGYA00238163_ERZ764804 | MGnify/ENA primary metagenome ERZ764804 (study PRJEB28919, sample SAMN05720223) | activated sludge metagenome | isolation source: Anaerobic digester | place: Hong Kong... | reverse complement strand
TGCTCGCCGTGGTGGCCGGGCAGACCGAGGATCTGCGACTACGCGAAGCGACGCTCGTCGACCTGACTCCGTGCGTACGGGGCCGCCGCCTCGAGTGGCAGGTGCCGGCCGGCCGCTGGCGGCTCATGGCGTTCTGGCAGGTGTTGAACGGGGGCGGATCGGTGGACCACTTGAGCAAGGGCGCGATGGAGCGCTACTGCGATTACATCGGGCGGAAGTTCGAGGCGGCCCTCGGCGACGAACTCGGCAAGACCGTCGAGAGTGTTTTCATGGACAGCTTCGAGGTGCCGGTGTTCCGCAACGGCTTGTACTGGAGCGAGGGCTTCCTCGAAACATTCCGCAAACACAAGGGCTACGATCTTACACGCTACCTGCCCGCTCTGTGGTGGGACGTCGACGAGTTGTCGCCCAAGATCCGCTATGACGTGAACGAGTTCCTGCACGAGATGGGGATCGAAGCGTTCTTCAAGACCTTCATCGGATGGGCGGATCGCCACGGCGTGAAGGCGCGCATACAGCCGTATGGCTTCGTCACTGACATTCTGCAAGGTGCCGGCATGGCGCACATCCCCGAAATGGAGATCACGCCGGGCGAAAAGGACGCCGTGCCCTGGTTCGACACGCGCGTCGGCCCGCGCGCATACACGGCGAGCGGCGCGCATCTTTACGGGCGCAACATCGTGAGCGTCGAAGCTTACACTTATCTGCACTGGCAGCAGGCGCGCGACACCATGGAGGAGTTGAAGATCGCCTCAGACGGCTTCCTGCGAGCTGGAGCCAACAAGTTCTACAATCACGGCTACACAGGCACGCCCGAGCGCGAGTTTGCCCCGTCGCGCCGGTTCGGCGCGGAGATGCTGATCAGCCACGTCAACGTCTGGTGGCCTTACTACCGGCGCTTGAGCGATTACGTGGCGCGCGCTTCGGTCATGATGCGATACGGCCGGCCCGTCGCGGACATCGCCGTCTACTCGCCGCTGGCGAACCAGTGGACCCTCGATGTGCTGAACGCCAGACGCTGGACGCGTGATTTCGATTGGAGCGACGTGGGCAAGTTGATCTGGTCCAACGGCTACGATTTCGATCTCATCAACGATGACGTGCTCCAGCGCCACTCCCGCTTCGACGGAGGCGCGATCCGTGTGCGCGATCTCAGCTACCGCGTCCTCGTGTTGCCGAACATACACGCCATGCCCCTGGATAGCTTGCGCCGCGTCGAGGAGTACGTGAAAAGCGGCGGCGTGGTGGTTGCGCTCGAGCAAACGCCGCAAGCCTCTACAGGGCTCGCGGACCATGCGAACAAGGACGCGCAGGTCCGTGCCATCTCGGACGCCCTGTTCCGCGGCAAGCGCTATGGTGCCGGCTACGCCTACTTCCTTCAGAAAGTGATGGAACGCCGCGACATGCTGGACTGGAAGTCGAGCGTCTTCGATCCTTTTGTCAACACCCTGCGCGAGCACGTCGCGCCGGATCTTTCGATCGACTTCGTCCGAGAGGCCCTGCGCGAGAACAACAGCCTCATGTTCACGCACCGCACTGCGCCGGACGCCGACATCTATTTCGTCGCCAACTTTCAGGACCGTCCCGTCGCGACGCGCGTGGCTTTTCGCGTCGCGGGCAAGGCGCCGCACATCTGGGATGCCATGAACGGCGAGGTGCGTGCGCTACAGGAGTACGACACGGCAGGTGACCGCACCACGATGCCGCTTCGCCTGGCGCCTTTCGGATCGGCCCTCGTCGTCTTCAACAGCTCACCGGACGCCAGCCACGTCCGCCACAGCGACTTCCGGGATGTGCTCTCCCCGGATGAAGCGCTTGCCGGCCGAAACGGGAATCACGTCTGCGATGGGCGCGTGATCCGGGTGGAAGGTATCCCAGCCCCGTACATCATCGCGGGCGAGTGGCGTCTCACGCTCGGCGACTTGAGGAAACAGGTGCGAGACCTGGAGTCCTGGACCGACGACCCCGCCACAAGGCACTTCAGCGGCACGGGGATCTACGAGATCTCGTTCGATTTGCCGGCGTCCTACATCGCCCCGGATCTGCGGTTGGAGCTTAGCCTGGGCGATCTGGGCAATATCGCTGAAATCGAATTGAACGGCATGCCGGCCGGCGTAGTGTGGATGCGCGGGCAAACGCCGGACGTCACCGGCCAGCTGCGGCCCGGCGAGAACCAAATGCGCGTGAAAGTCACGAACACACTGATCAACCGCGCCTCAGCCTGGAAGACCGCACCGCCCCTGCCGCCGGATCTGGCCGCCGTTTACGGCCGGGGCCTGCACGACGGTGCCAGCGGCATGCGCGACCTGTACAACTTTTCGCCGCTGCCCCGCTCCGGCCTGCTGGGCCCGGTCACCATCACGCCGCTTAAGAAGGTGCGGCTGCGATAGGAGAAGCGCCTTGGCGGCTATCCTTCACGTCCCTTCGTCCGCGGTTTCCGTTCGAGCAGGCACACCGCAGGCAGAACCAGCAGGGTCAGCACCGTAGAGGTCACGATGCCGCCGATGATTACGGTAGCCAGGGGCCTCTGCACCTCGGCTCCCGGGCTAGTGGAAAGCGCCATGGGCAGGAACCCGAGGCTCGCCACCGCGGCGGTCATCAGCACCGGTCGCAGGCGTGACAGCGCGCCCTCGCGCACGGCGTCCGGCCATGCCAACCCCTGCCTGTGTTTCTGATCGATGAAGGCCATCATCACGACACCGTTCAACACCGCCACGCCTGACACGGCAATAAAGCCCACACCTGCGCTCATCGAGAATGTCATGCCGCGCACCAGCAGCGCCAGTACCCCGCCGGTAACCGCGAAGGGGATTCCCGTAAACACCAGCGCCGCCTGCTTCACTGAATGGAACGTCACGAACAGAAGCAGGAAGATCAACAAGAACGTCGCAGGCACGATGACCATCAAACGCGCCCGGCCCGCGTCGAGGTGCTCCCACATGCCGCCCCATTCCATCAGGTAGCCCGGTTTGAGCTTGACGGCCAATTCCACGCGCTTGCGGGCTTCGGCAACGAAGCTGCCAACGTCCCGGCCACGCACATTCACCTCCACTGAAATGCGCCGCTGGCCGTTTTCGCGGCTTACCTCCACCGGGCCTTCTTCCGAACGAATATCGGCCAACTGACCCAGCGGTATGTTTTGCCCGGCCGGTGTGTGGACCAACAGGTTCGCGAAATCCCCGGCCGTCCGGCACGATTCCGGATCCAGCCTGACGACCAATCCGAAGCGGCTGAAGCCTTCCAGCACCCGCCCGGCCTCCTGACCCGCAATCGCGGTCTGAATCAACTCCTGCACATCTGAAACATTCACGCCGTAACGCGCGATGGCTTCGCGATTGGCCTTGATGCTTAGAACCGGTTGCCCGCTCAACTGCTGTACTTTCACGTCGGCGGCGCCGCGCACGCCAGCCACGATTCGGCCTGCCCGCTCGGCCTGCATGCGCAATTCGTTGAGATCCTCGCCGAAAATCTTTACCACGACGTCGGAGCGCGAACCGGTGCCCTCGGTCAACTCCATCATGCGGAACTCGATCGGCTGCGAAAACGTGTAAGCCATGGTGGACAACCCGCGGAGCTTGTCCTCCATCTTCTCGATCAGTTCTTCCCGCGAGCGCGCCGTTCGCCATTGTTCGCGCGGCTTTAACATGACGTAAGTGTCGCTGGCGCTGACCCCCATCGGGTCGGTAGCGATTTCCGGACGCCCAATCCGTGTCACGGTGGTCGAGACTTCCGGGAACTCCTGGATGGCCTGCTCGAGCGAATTCGTCATCCGGATGGCCTCCGCGAGTGACACCCCGGGCAGACGCAGCGCGCTGATGGCGAGGGCGCCCTCCTCCAACTTGGGCAGGAACTCGGAGCCCAGCAGCGGGATCAGAGCCGCGCAAGCCAGGACGAACAGCACCGACGTAAGGGCCACGATTCTCCGGCACTTCAACGTGTAATCAAGAAACGGCGCATACGTGCGCCTCACCACACGCGCAAGCGGGCTGTTAACGCCCTCCGCCGGACCGATCCTCTGCGCATCGTTTGCCTTCGGCTTACCCTCTTTCAGGAAGAGCGCGCACAGCGCGGGGATCAGGGTCAGGCTGAGGACCAGCGCACCCGCCAGCGCCAGGATCACGGTCAGTCCCATGGGACGGAACATTTTGCCTTCCATCCCCACCAGGCTGACCACGGGCAGGTAAGCGGCGATGATCAGGATCTCGCCGAACTGGCTTGGCCGCCGCACTTCGACGCTCGCCGCCAGGATGGCCGCCCGCCGTTCCTCTCCCGTTAGCACCCGCCCCAGGCGGCCGCGCACCTCCGCCAGCCGGCGCACGCAATTCTCGACAATGATGACCGCCGCATCCACGATCAAACCGAAGTCGATGGCGCCCAGGCTCATCAGGTTCGCCGAGATGCCGAAGTAGCGCATGCCGATGATGGCTACCAGCATGGAGAGCGGGATCGCGCTCGACACGATCAGCCCGGCACGAATCTGCAGCAGCGATAGGAACAGCACGGCGATCACGATCAACCCGCCTTCCAGCAGATTCGTGGTGGCCGTGCGGATTGTACGGTCCACTAGGTCGCGGCGGTCGTAATACACGTCGGCGTGAACACCGGGCGGCAGCCCCTTGTTGAGAGCGTTGAGCCGCTCCACCACGCGCTCGGAAACCTGGCGGCTGTTTTCGCCCTTGAGCATCATGACCACGCCCAGCACGGTTTCACCTTTGCCATCACGCGTCGCCGCGCCCTGGCGGATTTGGGAACCCAGAAGGACCTGCGCCACGGATTTCACGTACACGGGGGTCCCCCCGCTCGCCGCGACGACGATGTTCTCGATGTCGCGGAGCGATTCGATCAGACCGACGCCGCGGATCAACTGCTGCTCGCCGGCCTTCTCCAGATACGCACCACCCACGTTGAGGTTGTTGTTCTTGAGAGCGGCGGTCACCTGCGAAAGCGACAGCCCGTAGCTCACGAGCTTGACCGGATCCACCTGTACGACGTACTGCTTTTCAAGTCCGCCGTAACTGTTCACCTCCACCACGCCCGGCACAGTGCGCAGGCCCGGTTTCACGAACCAGTCCAGCAACGTGCGCAGTCCCATTTGCGAATAGTTTCGCGGACCCCCCTCATCTGCGCGCAAGGTGAACTGGACGATCTCTCCGATGCCCGTGCTGATCGGCGCCAGTTCGGGCGTCACGCCTTCGGGCAATTGCGGCTGGGCTTCGAGCAGGCGTTCCAGCGTCAACTGCCTGGCGCGCAGGATGTCCACGTCGTCGTCGAAAGTGACGGTGACCTGGGAAAGACCGAACTGCGAAACCGAGCGCACGTCCTGCTTTCGCGGCAGATTCGACATGGCCACCTCCACCGGGAAGGTGACGTACTGCTCCATTTCGAGCGGCGTGAAGGAGGGCACTTTCGTATTGATTTGAACCTGGTTGGTGGTGACGTCGGGAACGGCGTCGATGGGCAGGTCGAGAGCCGCCCAAACACCCACAGCCACAAGGATGAGAGCAAGGGCGACCACCACGTGGCGCTGGCGGATGCTCCAAGCCAATACACGGTCAATCATGGCTGTGCTCCGGCTGCAATTCGTGGGCCAGGAACGCGGACTTCAGTTGGAACGCCCCTTCCACCACCACCGGTTCCCCTTCCTGCAGCCCCGCCGTGATCTCCAATCGATCCCCTTCGCCGAGGGTTTGCACCTCGCGCGCCTCGAAGTGGAGTTCGCCGTGGCGCACGAAAACCACCTGCCGGCGGTTCACGGTCTGCACCGCAGCAGCGGGAACCGTGAGTGCCGCGTGCAGGTCTTCCGTGGGGATGATCATGGTGGCGAACATTTCCAGGAGCAGCTTGCCACCCGGATTGTCGACTTCCGAACGTACGCCGGCCGTCCGCGTCCTCGGGTCCAGCAGATCCTTGATGGCGGCGATCCGGCCCCTGAAAACCTCCTTCGGGTACGCCTCCACAGTGATTTCCACGGCTTGTCCGCGCCGGATCTTGCCCAGGTCCTTTTCGTACACCTGACCCTCGATGTTGACGCGCGACAGGTCGGCCACGGAAAACAGGACGCTGTTCGAGTCGGCCACGTCGCCCGGCGCGGCTTCGATCTTGATCACCACGCCGCTGAACGGAGCGCGCACCGTCGCAAGCGGAACATCCCCCGAGCCGGCAAAACCGAACCGGCGCATGCGCACCCGCAGCCCTTCGATGGTGCTCTCCTGTGCGCGGATCAACTCTTCCAGCCCGTGAGCTTCGGCCTCCGCGCCTTCGGCATCCTTGGCGGGCACCGCGCCGATCGACACTAGGCTGCGGCTGCGTTCGGCCTGCCGCGTGGCGTTGGCGTGTTGGATCTTCAGACGCTGCAGTTCAGCATTCGCAACATTGATCTGGCTGGCGACTTCGCCCGCTTCGATATTGTCGAAGTGCGCCAGGACCTGGTTCTTTTCGACGCGGTCTCCCACCTTGACGAGAACGTCCTGCACGCGCCCGCGCGCCAGGGGGCGCAGATGCGCAATCCGGCTGTCGATTGGCTGCACGCTGCCCGTAACACGCAGCATCACTTTAACGGGCGTAGGCCGGAGCGGTTCTGCTTTCACGCCCGTACGCCTCTGCGCTTCGGGGCTGAATTCGAATACGTTGGCCGGCTCAATGTGCTTGGCGGGGTGTGCCTCGCCCGTAACGGCGCGCTCCTGTCCGCCGCCGGTCCCGCCCGAGACGCTCACGTGCTTGCCGCAGCTCGCGAGAACGGATAAGCACAATACGAAAATGAGTGCTCTCATGGAAGATCCTCCCCCACCGCGCGCTCCAGTTCGAAGAAACCGCGCAAAGCATCGGCGCGCACGTCTACGGCCGCCAGTTGCATGTCGAGCAGCCGGCGTTGCTCGTTCAGCACGTCGAGCAAGCGCAGGTTGCCCAACTGGTAAGCGCCGCGGATGACCTCGACGTTCTTCTCGGCTTGCTCGATAGCCGCACCGCTCAACGCCCGTAACGCGCCGATCGAGTTCCGCCAGCGCCGCCACGCCGAGGCGACCTCGAGCGGAATGCTGCGCTCCAGGTACTCGCGTCGCAGCCGCGCAGCGCGGGCGCGGGCAGCACTGGCCTCGACGTTCCCGCGGTTGCGCCCCTGCCCTGAAAGAGGGATCGAGACTCCCAAGGCGAGGATGTCGTCGCGGTCCTTCAATGGCACGCGCGCGCCCGCATCATCGAGACCGTAGAAATCAAAGCGGGAATAAATACGGCTGTAACCGGCGGACACGGTAATGTTGGGACGCCCCTCGGCCAGCGTCAATTGCGTTTCGGCCCCGGCGCGTTTCTCGATGTAGCGCATCGCTTGCAAATCCGGCCTCGCGCGCAACGCTCGCGCGCTTAGATCCTCTTCATGGAACCGGTCGAGTTCCGGCACGGCGAACCACGCGAGCGTCCCGAGATCCGCCTCCGCAACGCCCGCCAACCGCGCCAAGTCTATTCGTGCGGCGCCCTGCCGGCCCAGGGTGGAAGCCCGCAACGCCTCCACCCGGCTTATCTCGACCGCAATCAGGCTTGCGTCGAGCGCGGCCGCGTCGCCCTTTTCGACCCTCGCGCGCGTCAGTTCGAGCGAGCGCCGGTTGATCTCTATGAGCCGCTCGAGCGCGCGCAGGCGTTCGGATTCGGAAACAAAGTCCGCGTAGCGACTAGAAAGCTCGAAACGAAGCTGCCGGGCACGCTCGCCGTATTCCGCCTCGGCAAGAGCCAATTGCTGGCGCGCCACTTCCAAACGCCGTGACCGCTTACCAGCCGTCTCCAGCATTTGCGACACTCCAACCGAGAACTGATTTTCTGCGGGGCTTCCCAGCGGATTGCCGCTCGCTCCGTTTACTTCTAGCGCCGGAGCCGGGCGCACGCCCGCCTGCCGCAGCGCGCCTTTGGCTTCCTCGAGCCTTTCGCGCACCGCCCGCAGTTCACGGTTTTCCCGTGCCGCCACCTCCAACAACTCGTTGAGCGTACCTGGGGGTGCGGCTTCGGCCAGCACCGCTGCGGAAACGCACACCAGCGTCCTCGCCAACAACTTGTACGTATACACGAATGCCTCCGTCGTTCTGATCTCCAGCTATTTCCGCGGGATCAGGCTTTGGGAGGATGGTACACGGCAGCGGGCGTTCGCATGGCCGGCTCCAACTCGGTGAGGGCCACAGTCTCTAAGAAGTTCGCCGGCTTAGGCACCGCAACGGCGGCGGCGACGACGTAGTGCGTGCAGCAGCAAATGCAGTGATCGTGCGATTGATGAAGCCGCATGTCGTTGCCTGGCATGCGAAAACTCTCGAAATGATCATGCGAAAGGAACTCGCAGGCAATCACGTCCCCGCTCATGACCAGCAGCAGAAGAAGCGCTACCAATCGGTATGCGGTCCTGCGGTTCATCTCCATTGAAGGTAACATACCGCTTCGCGTGCATGGGTTGAGCTCAGATTCACGCTGACGCATCACTTGTTATACTGATCCTCTCCCGGGAGGCCATATGTCCAAGCAAGAGAACCAAAGCATCGACCGCCGCAACCTTCTGCGGACAGCCGCGGGCGGTATGCTCATCCTCAAGCCGGAAACCGTTTTCGGCACGCAGGCCAACTCGACCGTCGAGGTCGGTCTGGTAGGATGCGGAGGACGCGGCAACTGGATCGCGCCGTTCTTCCCCGAGTTCACAGGTGCGCGGTGGGTGGCCGTCGCCGATGTGGTGAGGGCCAGGCTCGAACCCACTCGCGAGAAGCTCCAGGTTTCGCCGTCGCGCGCCTACCACGGTCCGGACGCGTACAAGGAACTGGCGAACTCGAAGCTGGACGCCGTGGTGATCGAGACGCCTACCTACTTCCACCCAATGCAGGCTGCGGCCGCAGTGGACGCGGGCAAGCACGTTTTCTGCGCCAAGCCCATCGCCGTGGACGTGCCTACCTCCAAGGAGTTCCTCGCGAGCGGTAAGAAGGCCCAAAGCAAGGGCCTCAGCTTCTGGGTAGACTTCCAGAGCCGCGCGCGCCCGGTGTTCCAGGAGGCTGTCGAACGCATCCGGCGCGGCGACATCGGCAAGATCGCCATGGCCCAGGTCCTTTACTATGCCGGCCGGCCATGGAAGAATCGCGACACCGCCGGAATGGATCCCGAACAGAAACGCATGGCTCTCTGGTTCGGCGATCGCGTCATCAGCGGCGACATCATCGTAGAGCAGAACATCCACGTCATCGACATGGCCAACTGGTACCTCGGCGCGCATCCGTTGAAGGCCAATGGAACGGGCGGACGCACGGACTGGACTGGAACGCCGTACGACTACGGCGACGCCTGGGACCACTTCACGGTCAACTTCTGGTATCCCAACAACGTCCACGCGAGCTTCAGCTCCAACCAACTGACGCGCCTGTTCTCCGACCTTTGCGTCCGCTGCTTTGGCGCTTTCGGCTGCGCCGACACACATTACGGCGGGCTGGTTCGCATCGCCAGCGAGCGTGAAGGCAAGACCTGGCAAGGCACCGAGAAGGACGATACGTTCAAGGGCGGCTGCATCACCAACGTCAAGAATTTCATCGACAGCATCCGCGCCGGCAAACCTATCAACAACGCGGCGGAAGCCGTGGAAAGCAACCTTACAGGCATACTGGGCCGCATGGCGGCTTACCAGGAACGCACCGTGACCTGGGACGAGATGCTCGCCTCAACCGAGCGCTGGGAACTGAAGCTCAAGCTGAACTGGTAGAAGCCTCCGGCGCGGTTTCTTTTCAGCAGGGACTTCCCAAGCCGCCCATCCGTGACAACAGCCGTCCCATGCCGCTCCGCTACTTCTTCGGATACCCGACCGATTGCGCGTAGATGACGCGCTGCTCCGGACGCAGCTTCAGCGCCTTTGCCAACCCTTCCTTGTCGGCCGAAGCGCGCAGCACCGTCGCCAGTCCCTCCGAAGCGCAGAACAGGTACACGTTCTGCGCGATGGCTCCGGCGGCGAAGCTCGCAAACCCGATCTTCTCCTCCGGTTTGGCGTGCCCGTACTTGAACCGTGCCTGATCCTCGACGTAGACCAGGTTAAGCGCGGCTTCGGCCACAAACGGCTGCGAGCCTGTCTTTGCGCGCATGTCACCCGCGGCGACGGGCCTCAAACGGTGCGGCTCCGGCTCGTACAGATACACGCCGTCCGGCAGCGTCACGTACAGGTCGATCTCCTGCGAGTTCATGGCCGAAGGCGCGGTGCGCCGCCCATCCGGCCGGTTCACGCCGCACGCCGCCCAAAGCATGTCGGAGATCGTCTGTGCCGACAGCTTTTCCTGACTGAATCCGCGGGTGCTCTTTCTCTCCTTCAACGCCTGCAGGAGCGGCTTGCCACCCTCCATGCGGGGCTTGGGCAGCACAACGGGCTTGAGATCCTGCGCCACACAAGGCGCTAAGATAGCGCTCAACAAGAACACCGATGCGAACAACCGGCTCGAATGAGCACGCATACTCAGCTCCTCAGGGGCTACTCCTTGAGAGCTTCCTGGATGCGCTCTGTGAGCATATCGACGAAGCGCTCGGGGATGTAGCCGTTCAGGCGGCTGAAAACTTCGCCGCGCTTGCCGAAGATGACCGTCGTCGGGATCGAGGAAACGCGCAACGCCCCCGACAGTCCATCCTCAAAATAGACTTCCTTGGACCACTTGGACTCGTCCAGAAACGGTTCCACCAGGCCGCGATCCTCGTCCGTGTTGACAGAGAGGAACACGACGTCGGAGCGGTTCTTGAAGCGTTGCTTCACCTGGTCGTAGAGCGGATGCTGGCCCCGGCACGGGCCGCACCAGGTGGCCCAGAAATCCAGAATCAGCACCTTACCCTTCAGCGACGAGAGCGCCAGCTTCTCGCCTTTCAACCCCGAAAGAGTGAATTCAATGGGATTGGTGACATTCGCATTGGGATCGAGCTGCCGCAGCTTCAGGCGCCGCTCCGCCAGTTGCGCGGTGGTGCGATCATAGGCCGCCAAAACCAGATCGCCGAGCCCCGCTTCACTGCCTTTCGCTTTCCGGTAGGCTTCGCCCAGACGGGCGCGATCGCGCGTTCGCTCGGCTTCGCTTCGGCGTGGATCAACGATCATGAATGCGTCCGCCAGATAAGGCAGAGCCTCCTCGGGTTTGCCTGAGCGATCCAGCCAGCGAGCGATCTCCCGCGCGGATTCCGATGTGGGGTACGCCTGGTAGCCCGCGCGGGCCCTTTCGAGCGCCTCCGCCAGCTTGCCCAGGTTGCCCAACGCGCGCGCCTGATAAACCAATGCCTTGCCGCGCGTGCGGTCGATCTCTTCGCGCTTTTGGCCTTCCTCGCGCGCCGACGAAGTCTTCTCCTTCTCCAGGGCCTCCAGCGCCTGTTCCAGGCGCCGCGCATATCCGAGCGCCTTTTCGGCGTTCGCTTTGTCGTCCACCAGCAGCAGGGCGCGCGTTACGCTTTCGAGGATCGGCACATCCGCGGGCTCGCGCTGGAGCACACGCTCGCCATAGAGCGCGATGCGCCGGTTGTCTTTGGCGTCCGAGGCCGCCTTGAGCAACGCCAGTTCGATATCATTACGGCGCTCGGCTTTCGGATACTTGGCAAGGTGCGACTCCAGGGCGCGCATCATTTCCATGGGGCTGGAGCCGGCCTCGCCCACTGCGCGCCGCAAGTCTTCCTGCTCGGCATCGGATTTCGGGGTCTGCGCACCGGCAAGAATCGCGCTGGCGAAAAGTAGCGTGTAAAGAAATTTCATTGCGTGGACTTCGGGGCCTCTCCGCGGAAGACGGCCGCTAGCACCTCTGCCCGTTCGCGCGCCATGTGCAAGTAGCTTTCGTTCTTGCGAACCCGGTCGAGCAACGGCAGAAACTGCCTCTCGGCGACAATCCGCTTGCGGTCCCACCAGGCTTCCAGTCGCAGCAGCGCCTGGTTTACACCGAGCTTGTCGAACCGCACCGCGCGTTCGAGGTTGATGAAAAGCTGCTCTGTCTCGATCACCCGCTCGAACCAATCCGCGAGCAGCGCACCGTCCTGGTCCACCGTATAGTTGAACTTGGTTTCATGGACCTCTCGGCCCTGCTCGAAGCGGAAAGTCTTGGCGCCCATGTTGGCCACTTTGAGACCGCTTTCGAGCGGGCGCTTGAAGCGGTCGAGCTTTTCCACCGTGGCGAAGATCGCGTCGGCGTCGGCCGGGGCTAGCTGCAATTTGATGGGGTTCTCGTCGTCGACGGCTTCCTTGTAAATGACGCGGCCGTCCCTTTCGACAGTGATGGAGACGAAGGCCGGCGTGCTGCCGGGAAACGATTTCGTGTACACGATGCGCGGCGGCGGATCCGCGGCGAAAGCCGTGATGGCCGCGAAGATGGCAATGAGCAATCTCATCGTCACGCTCCCAGGCGCTCGGTCACCGCAACGCGCGTGGCATGGCAGATGGCCACGGCCAACGCGTCGGCGGCATCTTCGCTTTCGATAGGCTCTTCCAGGGCGAGAAGCGACCGTACCATCAACTGCACCTGGTGCTTCTCGGCGCGTCCATAGCCCACTACGCTAGTCTTGATTTCCAGCGGCGAATATTCGCCGAGCGGCAGCTTCGCTTCGGCCACCGCCAACAGCGCCACTCCGCGAACATGCGCAAGCTTCAGCGCCGTCTTCACGTTCACCGCGTGAAATACTTCCTCCACTGCGGCGGCCTCAGGCCGATGCCTCTGGATCAGGCCCCGGAGTTCACCCGCGATGCGCGCCAGGCGCACTTGCAAAGGTTCGCGCGGGGAGGTGCGAATCACTCCGAACGCGATCGCGCGGTGCCGGCCTCCGTCGCTCGAGATCACCCCGTACCCCGTGCGCTCGGTACCGCAATCGATGCCGAGAACGCGCATCTCGACTGGACCGCCCCCTCAGGCGAGCGCTTCCATCTCCTTCTCGTCGATGTCGAAGTTCGAGTACACACTCTGCACATCGTCGTGGTCCTCGAGCATTTCGCTCAACTTCAACATCGTCTGGGCGTTCTTGCCTTCGAGTTTCACCGTCGTCATGGGAAGCATGGCGATTTCCGCGGAAACTGTCTCGATCTTCGCCTTCTGTATCGCTTCCATCACGGCGAGGTGGGCATCGGGAGCCGACAACACTTCCCAATTAAGCCCATCGTTGCGGATGTCGTCGGCGCCGGCATCAAGAACGATGGCCATCAAATCGTCCTCGCTGATCTTGCTCATCTCTATGAGCACCTGGCTCTTCCGTTCGAACATGCGCGAAACGCTGCCCTGCTCGCCCAACTTCCCGCCGTACTTGGTGAAAATGTGGCGTATCTCGCTTACTGTGCGGTTACGATTGTCCGTCGCCACCTTTACCAACACGCCCGCGCCGCCGGGACCATACCCTTCGAATGTGACTTCCTCGATCTGTCCCCCGCCAAGCTCGCCGGTACCGCGCTGGATGGCGCGCTTGATGTTGTCGGCTGGCATGCTGACCGCTTTCGCGGCCAGGATCGCCGTCCGCAACCTGGGATTCGAATCCGGGTCGCCGCCGTTGCGGGCGGCGATGGCTATCTCCTTGATAATGCGCGTGAAACTCTTTCCGCGCTTAGCGTCCAAGGCGGCCTTCTTGTGCTTGATGGTCGCCCATTTCGAATGGCCTGACATGTGAAACCTCTCCAGGGGTAGGAAAACCAGGGTTTCCGGGAACCCAACCACCGAGGATAGCAGAATGAGGTCGTTTGCTCAACCATATGTTACGGTTCCGGCCGGACTGCTAATCTGAAGGAGCATGCGGACTTCCGGGCGGCTCTGCCTTTCTTTCTGTCTGTCGGTGAGCATTCAGGCGGGCATCATTGAAACTGAAAATGGTAGTGTTCGAGTCCGTTTCAATTCGGCGACCGCCACCCCCTTCAGCATGGAATCGGGCGCCGGCGAAACGCGCCGGCTATGGCTTACCGGGCCCGCCACGCTTACCTTGCGCAATGAGGCGACTGGCGCCGCGGGCGACGCCGGGCAGATCGGTCTGACGGCCAAGGGCGTGTGGCGCGAGTCGGCGGGCGGCTTGGCCTGGGACCTGATGTTCCAGGGTCAGGGCCCGCGCGCGGGCCACGAAGTTCGCATCGAGTTGCCTCTGCTGACGCAGAGCCTCGAAGTCTTTATTCCCGGCGATGATGGCGTCGTGAAGCTCAGCCGGCGGCCGGATCACCAGCCGGCGGCTTATGCAACGTACGCCTGGCGCAAAGGAACGCGTCATGTCTTGCCGCTGGTGAGCGTTCTCGACCCGGCCACTAACACCGGGCTGACCATCGCCCTGCCCGCCGACGCCAACATCCCACACTTCCAGGTCGGCTGGCGGGGAGCCAAGATTTTGGTGCTTACGCTCGGCCATCGCGGCGTGGGCGGCGGGAAGCTCTCCCCCCTGCGGATTCTGTTCTACACGCATGCGGCCGACTACCGCGCCGCGCTCAGAGCGTACGCCGATGCCTTCCCCGCTTACTTCAGGCCAGGCCTTCCCCGCGGCCCGTACGAGGGTGCCTTTTACTACCACCACATCCAGGCGCACCCGGACTTCGCCGAAATGGCCCGCCAGGGCGTTCGCTACATCTGGACCAGCTTCTGGTTCACGCACCTGGGCGAGTATCTGCCTCGGGAGGGCGAGTGGCACCCGTACACTTACGCCAAGTGGTGGAAGCTGGGCGAGACCATGAGCGACGAGAAAATACGCGCCTTTGCTCGCTCCATGCATGAACACGGAGTGGGCGTCTATGCCTACTTCAACCTGACCGAGTACGGGGGCGCGGGCGGCCGGGACGGCGACGCGGCCGAAGCGCGGCGCCAGTTGCGCGAGCAATTCGCCGACGCGCTGTTTCATGACGAAAACGGCAAGCCGGTGCCCACCTGGGAGGGCTCCATGGCCATGAATCCCGGTCGCCGTTACTCTTTGTGGCCGCACCTTGAGGAACAGGTCAGGCGCCACATCGAGCGTCTGCCGGAAATCGACGGCTTTGTGATCGATCGCTTGGATTGGGCCAGCCGTTTGGATTATGCGCACGACGACGGCTTCACCATGGTCGGTGCCCGCCCCGCCGCAAACATGGCCATGAGCGTGGCAGAAGCCGTACGCGCGGTGTGCCGCATGGCCCACGCCGCAGGCAAGCGCGTTTATGTGAACCAGTTCTACCGTATCGAAGTGCTGCGGGACGTGGACGGCTACTGCCATGAGAACGATTACCTGCCCGGGCTCGGCTACCTGAGCCCCTACCGCCCGGCCGCCGCCTGGCACCTGCAGGCCGACTACATCAAAGATCCCGCGGCATTTGAGTCCCATCTGAAACAGCGCCTGCATTGGGCGCTGTTTCCGCAGATGATCGCGCGCGAGTTTCCCATCTCGCAACAGAAACCCGACCTGCGCGCGGCGGCATTGCTCGAGGCCTACGCGCCGCTGTTCGATCCGCTTCGCGGGTGTTCGCAGGTCCTCGCGCCGCACCCCATCGAGGTGAGCGGCGACAATGATGCCAACCTTTTCGAGGCAGCGGACGGCGGATACGTCATACCGGTAACGTCGAGAATGCGCTTTCTCGGTACGCAGGCGCGCGAATCCGTCACCGTCAAGCTGCGCTTGCCCGAACCCGGGCGGCTTACCGGCGTGGAGGTGCGCGTGGCGGGATCGGCCCCTTCCTCCGCCGGAATCCGGAGCGCCGGTAATGCCGTCGAAATCAACTTTGACGGCCACGGCGCGGCATCGGTCCTGGTGGTGAAGGCGCGGCAGGGCCGGGCTGAGCGCACAAAGGGGATGTAAGCAGTCTGGCGCTCTGGCGGGTAAATCATGGCGCGCGGTATCATGGTTTCGGGGCGTTTCTGCAAGGCAGGTGACCGGCCTCATACAATTGCTCCAACAAGCATTGTCGAGGAATTCGGCTCGAAACTGCGTCGGTGTGCAAGCTCCGGCAGCATTAGTCTGCTTTGGAGAAGCCTGAAGGCGCTCGGCGGGTTCCAACCCTGGTAGGATCGGGGCAACGACTGGGGCGGCACGGCGCGAGCGGTGCGCTCCTTTCGCACATCGGTGGGAAAGTACACATACTGAATCAATGAACATCCTTTTCATCGGGGATATTTTCGCGTCGGCCGGCCGCAACGCCGTCGCCGGGTGCCTGCAAGAGATCATTTCCTCACACCATATCGACCTCGCCGTGGCCAACGCGGAGAATGCAGCCGGAGGCTTCGGCCTCACGCCCCTGGTCACTGAGGAACTGCTCTCCATGGGACTGGATGTTCTCACCAGCGGCAATCACATCTGGGACAAGCGGGAGTTGATGGACTACCTTCCCCGGCAGGAGCGCCTACTGCGCCCGGCCAATTACTCAAGCGATCTGCCAGGCCGGGGTGTTTACGTTACAAGAGCCCGCAACGGAGTTTTGTGTGCGATCATCAACCTTCAGGGCCGTACGCACATGCCGATCACGAATTGCCCATTTCGCGAGGCCGACCGGATCCTGGCGGAACTGGATCCAGAGGTAAAGATCCGTTTCGTGGACTTTCATGCCGAGGCCACCAGCGAAAAGATGGCGTTGGGTTGGTACCTGGATGGACGCGTGACGGCGCTGCTCGGCACGCACACGCACATCGCCACCTCCGACACGCGCGTCTTGCCGGGTGGAACGGCATATCAGACCGATGTCGGCATGACCGGTTCGTACGACTCCGTCATCGGGGTGGAAAAGCCCGCCGTTCTTCGCAGGTTTCTCACCGCTTTGCCGGTGCGGATGGAGCCGGCCAAAGGTAGTGTGGAATTGCATGCGGTCATCGTGGAGGCGGACGAGCAGACTGGTCGCGCCGTCTCGCTCAGCCGCCTTACCGTGTGTCAGGATGGGACGATCTGGGAGTCGAGTCGTCCATGAGGACTCGTCAGGATGAACTGGTGGACCATCGCTTGCTTGTTGGCAGCTTTGGCAGTGATTGTCTGGCAGTACGCGACTTATAGGCGGCGCCTGAAATTGGCCGAGATGCGGTTGCAGGAAGCGCTGGCCCGCGCAGCCGATGGCCACGATCGCGATCTGCTTACCGGACTGGAGAGCCGGCGCAGCTTCGAAAAGCGCCTGGATGAGCCTTGCGGTCCCGGGATTGTCGCCGTGCTCGACCTGGACGATTTCCGCCATCTCAACGAGACGCTGGGGCACCTGGGCGGAGACGAGATTCTGCGCGCGATCGGACGCCTGTTGCTCGCCTCCATCCGGCCGCAGGACCGCGCGTTTCGCTGGGGAGGAGACGAGTTCGTTCTTCTGTTTTCGGACGTGGGGGAGGATGTGGCCCGCTCGCGCATGTCCTCCATCCAGCAGCGGCTGCGGCATTTCCACATCCGCAATTACGGAGAAGTGTCGATCGGCCTCAGTTGGGGCATCGCCTCCACAGGCGAACGCCCCCTGCGCGAAAGCCTGGACAAGGCCGATCGCGCGATGTTTACCTCGAAACGCAGCCGCATGTAGGGGGCGAATATATTCGCCCCCTACAATCTTATTCTGGCAGTGAATCGAGTCCCGGCTCGGTTTCTTCGTTGAGGCCGCCGCTGTACTGGAGGCGGGTCTCCTCCTCGTAGCCCGGGATGCCTTCGCCAAGGCCCGCCTCTGCTTCGGCGGGGACTTCTTCTTCCATCACGTCCTCGCCCTCGATCTTCACTTGGTGGTAATACTCCATGCCGGTGCCGGCGGGGATCAGGCGACCCATGATGACATTCTCTTTGAGGCCGCGCAGATAGTCCACCTTGCCGTTGATGGCGGCTTCGGTGAGCACGCGCGTGGTTTCCTGGAACGATGCAGCGGAGATGAAAGAATCCGACAGCAGCGACGCCTTGGTGATGCCGAGCAGCACGGCTTTGCCCTGCGCCGGACGGCCGCCCGCTTCCACCACGCGCCGGTTCTCTTCGCGGAACCGGAACTTGTCCACAACTTCCTCCGGCAGGAATTCGGTGTCGCCGATGTCCTCGACCTTGACCCAGCGCATCATCTGCCGGGCGATGGTCTCCAAGTGCTTGTCGTTGATGTTCACGCCCTGCAGACGGTAGACTTCCTGGATCTCGTTCACCAGGTACTTCTGCAGTTCGCTTTCGCCCAGCACGTGCAAAATGTCGTGCGGATTCTGGGGGCCATCCATCAGCGCGTCGCCCGCCCGCACACGCTCGCCTTCCTGCACCTTGATGTGCACGCCGCGCGGAATGGCGTATTCCCTGGACTCGCCGTCATCGCCGGTAACGTAGATCTTACGGAAGCCCTTGGATACTTCGCCGTACTTCACAAGCCCGTTGATTTCAGCGATGACCGCCGTTTCGCGAGGCTTGCGGGCTTCGAACAACTCGACCACGCGCGGCAAACCGCCCGTGATGTCCTTGGTCTTCGTGGTGGCCCGAGGCATCTTGGCCAGCACGTCGCCGGCGTGGACTTCCTCGCCGTCGCGCACCATCAGGTGCGCGTGCGTGGGCATGAGATACCGCTTCTCCTCGGCCTTGCCGCCGCCGGTCGGACGAACCGCGATGGCCGGCATGCGCTTTTCATCGGGCGAATCCATCACCACCCACTGCGACATACCGGTGATTTCGTCCACCATCTCCTGCAAGGTGACGCCGTCGACCAAGTCGCGGAAGTGAACCATTCCGGTCACTTCGGTCAGAATCGAGAACGTGTACGGATCCCATTCGAGCAGGATCTGGTTGGCCTTCACCGGCGCGCCATCCTCCACCAGGATGCGCGCGCTGTATACCACTTGGTAGCGTTCCTTTTCACGGCCCTTTTCGTCGACAATCGCCAGGATGCCGTTGCGGTTCATAGCAATCAACTCGCCCTTGGCGCTGCGCACCACGACGATGCCGATGTACTTGGCGAAACCGCCGCTCTTGGCGTCCTGCGTGGACTGCTCGCTCACGCGGGTCGCCGTGCCGCCGATGTGGAAGGTGCGCATGGTGAGCTGCGTGCCGGGTTCGCCGATGGACTGCGCCGCAATGACGCCCACCGCTTCGCCGCGCTCCACCAGCCGTCCGGTCGCGAGGTTCCTTCCGTAGCAGAGCTGGCAGACGCCGCGCTTGGATTCGCAGGTCAGCACAGAACGGATCTTGACGCGCTCGATGCCGGCCGCCTGAATGGCAGCCGCCAGTTCCTCGGTGATCTCCTCGTTCACGTGAACGATGATGTTGCCTTCGTAGTCGTACTGGTCCTCCAGCGCCACGCGGCCCACGATGCGGTCGCGCAACGATTCGATGATCTCGCCCGACTCCACGATCGGCTCCACGTAAATGCCGTCCGCGGTACCGCAATCGTGCTCGGTAACGATGACGTCCTGGGCTACGTCCACCAGGCGGCGCGTCAGGTAGCCCGAGTCCGCCGTCTTGAGCGCCGTGTCGGCCAAGCCCTTGCGCGCACCGTGCGTCGAAATGAAGTACTGCAAGACGTTGAGGCCTTCGCGGAAGTTGGCCGTAATCGGGGTCTCGATAATCTCGCCCGAAGGCTTGGCCATCAAACCGCGCATGCCCGAAAGTTGGCGGATCTGCTGTTTCGAACCGCGCGCGCCCGAGTCGGCCATGATGTAAATGGGATTCAGGTAACGGCCGGTCCGGTCGTCTTCCTCCATCACCTTGAACATCTCCTCGGAGACGCGCTCGGTGACTTTGGACCAGATTTCGATAATCTTGTTGTAGCGTTCGCCGTGCGTGATGGCGCCTTCCTGGTATTGCTGCTGCACCTCCATCACGGACTTTTGGGCGTTCTTCACCAGGTCCGCCTTCTGCGACGGCACCACCATGTCGTCGATGCCGATGGAGATCCCGGCGCGAGTGGCATACAGGAACCCTAGCTCTTTCACCTTGTCGAGCGTTTGCACCGTGGTCTGCAGGCCAAAACGCAGGTAGCAGTACTGCACCAACTGCGTGAGACCCTTCTTCTTCAGCAGGCCGTTGATGAAGGGCATATCCTCGGGCAGCACGTCGTTCAGAATGACGCGGCCCACCGAGGTCTCCATGTACTGCTTGTTGAATTCGATCGGTTCGGTGTGCAGCACGTTCTGGCTGTCGAAAGCGTGCACCAGGTCGATCACGCGGCCGGTGTAACGCAGCTTGATAGGCGTCAACGTCTCGACTTCGCCCATTTCGAGCGCGATCAACACGTCTTCCACCGAGGCGAACGTCCGGCCTTCGCCCTTGGCGCCCGGCCGCACTTTCGTCAGGTAATAGAGGCCGAGCACCATGTCCTGCGTCGGCACGGCGATCGGAGCGCCGTGCGCGGGTGAAAGGATGTTGTTGGCGCTCAACATCAGGGTGGACGCTTCAATCTGCGCTTCCGGAGAGAGCGGAATGTGGACGGCCATCTGGTCGCCGTCGAAGTCCGCGTTGAACGCGGTACAAACCAGAGGGTGGATCTTGATCGCCTTGCCTTCGACCAGCACCGGCTCGAAGGCCTGAATGCCCAGCCGGTGCAAAGTGGGAGCGCGGTTGAGAAGGATCGGGTGGTCGCGGATGACTTCTTCGAGGATGTCCCACACCACCGGGTCCTGCTGCTCCACCAGTTCCTTGGCCTGCTTGATCGTGGTGCAGTGCCCGCGCTGCTCGAGCCGGTGGTAGATGAACGGCTTGAACAGCTCAAGCGCCATCTTCTTGGGCAAGCCGCACTGGTGCAGCTTCAATTCCGGACCCACCACGATGACCGAGCGGCCCGAATAATCCACGCGCTTGCCCAGGAGGTTCTGGCGGAAGCGGCCCTGCTTGCCCTTGAGCGTGTCCGAAAGGGACTTGAGCGGGCGGTTGTTGGCGCCGCGCAGCACTCGCCCACGGCGGCCGTTGTCGAACAACGCATCCACGGCTTCCTGCAACATGCGCTTTTCGTTGCGCACGATGACGTCGGGAGCGTGCAACTCGATCAGCTTCTTCAACCGGTTGTTGCGGTTGATAACGCGGCGGTACAGGTCGTTCAGGTCCGAGGTGGCGAACCGGCCGCCATCCAGGGGCACCAGCGGGCGCAATTCCGGCGGGATGACCGGAATCACCGACAGAATCATCCACTCCGGCTTGTTGCCCGACTTGCGGAAAGACTCGGTCACGCGCAGGCGCTTGGCGTACTTCAGCTTCTTCTGCTGCGAAACCTCGGTCTTCATCTTCTCGCGGATTTCCTGGCTGAGGGCTTCGATGTCCAGCTTCCGCAACAGTTCGCGAATACCTTCGGCGCCCATCATGGCGACGAATTTGCCCGGGAAGTCCTGTTCCAGCTGCCGTTTACGCTCGTCGCTGATGACCTCGCCCCGGCGCAGTTCCGGCACTTCGCCCGGTTCCACAACCACAAACGCCTCGAAGTAGAGCACTCGCTCCAACTCGCGCAGGGTGATGTCGAGGAGGTAGCCGATGCGGCTGGGCAGACCTTTAAAAAACCAGACGTGCGAACAGGGGCTGGCCAGTTCGATGTGTCCCAGCCTCTCTCGGCGCACGCGGCTCAGCGTCACTTCGACGCCGCACTTGTCGCAGATCACGCCGCGGTGCTTCATGCGTTTGTACTTGCCGCACAAGCACTCCCAATCGGCCACCGGCCCGAAAATGCGGGCGCAGAACAAGCCGTCGCGTTCGGGCTTGAAGGTCCGGTAGTTGATCGTCTCCGGCTTGGTGACCTCGCCGTGCGACCAGCTACGGATTTTTTCAGGAGATGCCAGGCTGATACGGATCGAATCGAAATCCGCAATCAGATTGGCTCTATCGTAGGGAGATGATCTGTACACAGTAGCCTCCTATTCTGTCTCCTGACTTCTCAACGTCAGTCCGCCGCCAGCGCGGTATCTATCGTCTCGCGCGGCGCCTTCATCAATTCCACGTCCAGACACAGCGACTGCAGTTCCCGGATCAGCACGTTGAACGACTCCGGAACACCCGGTTCCGCTGCCGCTTCACCCTTGACGATCGCCTCGTAAATCTTCGCACGGCCATAGACGTCGTCCGACTTCGCCGTCAGAAGCTCCTGCAGAACGTAGGCCGCCCCGTATGCTTCCAGCGCCCAGACTTCCATTTCTCCGAAACGCTGGCCGCCAAACTGCGCCTTGCCGCCGAGTGGCTGCTGCGTAATCAGCGAGTACGGACCGATCGAGCGGGCGTGAATCTTGTCGTCGACCAGGTGGGAGAGCTTCAGCATGTAAATGTAGCCCACCGTCACCGGCTGCTCGAACGGCCGTCCCGTCATCCCGTCATGCAACTGGACCTTGCCCGAACTCGGCAGGCCGGCTTCGGAAAGCTGTTTCTTGATATCGCGCTCGGTGGCACCGTCGAACACCGGCGTGGCGAAGTGCCGGTTCAAGGCGTGCGCGGCCCAGCCGAGGTGCGTTTCGAGAATCTGGCCCACGTTCATTCGCGAAGGAACGCCCAGCGGATTCAGCACGATTTCCACCGGCGTGCCATCGGGCAGGCACGGCATATCCTCTTCGGGAACGATGCGCGAGATGACGCCCTTGTTGCCGTGGCGGCCCGCCATCTTATCGCCGACGTTCAACTTGCGTTTCATGGCGATGTAAACCTTCACCACCTTGATCACGCCGGGCGGCAGCTCATCGCCCTTCTTCAGTTTCCCGATCTTCTCTTCGGTGATCTTTTCGAGTACGGCGATCTGACGCGAGGTCATCTCCTCGATCTCGTCGATCTGCTCGTTCATCCGCGCATCCTTATCCTTCAGCTTCATGCGCTTCAGGTCGCGGGCGCGCAGGCGTTCGACCACCTCGCGGTTCACTTCCGTACCCTTGGCCAGCAGCTTCTTGTTGGTCTTCTCGTCGTGCAGGTCGGCCAGCAGTTGCTTGCCGCCGAACAACGCCGCCAGACGCTTGGCGCGCTCATCGTTCAGAATGCGCTTCTCGTCTTCCAGGTTGAGGTGCAAACGCTCGACCTGCGACTCCTGGATAGCCTTCGAGCGTTCGTCCAGTTCCGCGCCCTTGCGCGAAAACACCTTACAGTCCACTACCGTGCCTTCAATGCCCGGCGGGCAGTATAGCGAGGCGTCCTTCACATCGCCGGCTTTCTCGCCGAAGATAGCGCGCAGCAGTTTTTCCTCCGGGGTAAGCTGGGTCTCGCCCTTAGGCGTCACTTTGCCCACCAGGATGTCGCCCGGCTTCACGGTGGCCCCGACGCGAATGATGCCGCTCTCGTCCAGGTTGCGCAGGAAGTTCTCGGCGATGTTTGGAATGTCGCGTGTGATCTCCTCGGGCCCCAGCTTCGTGTCGCGAGCTTCAATCTCAAACTCTTCGATGTGGATCGAGGTGTAGTAGTCCTCGCGGACGAGCTTCTCGCTGACGACGATGGCGTCTTCGAAGTTGTACCCGCGCCAGGGCATGAACGCCGCCAGGACGTTCCGGCCCAGTGCCAGCTCGCCGGCATCGGTGCAAGGCCCGTCGGCCAGCACGTCGCCCTTCTTCACCCGCTGTCCCATCTGCACGATGGGCTTCTGCGTGATGCACGTGTTCTGGTTGGAGCGCTTGAACTTGATGAGCTGGTAAATGTCGGCGCCGACCTCGCGCGACATCTGGCCTTCCTGGATGTTGCCTTCCACTCGCACGATGATGCGCTCGGAATCCACCGAGTCGACCACGCCGCTGCGCTTGCAAATGACCACCGCGCCCGAATCCCGCGCCGTCACACGTTCCATGCCGGTGCCGATCAGGGGTGCCTCGGCCCGCAACAGCGGCACCGCCTGCCGTTGCATGTTCGACCCCATCAGTGCGCGGTTGGCGTCGTCGTTTTCCAGGAACGGAATCAGGCTGGCG
>ENA-UOYA01001591-UOYA01001591.1-activated-sludge-metagenome-genome-assembly--contig:-NODE-1591-length-23717-cov-7.429634_pt1 | contig 23717 bp, 22 predicted proteins | sample MGYA00238163_ERZ764804 | MGnify/ENA primary metagenome ERZ764804 (study PRJEB28919, sample SAMN05720223) | activated sludge metagenome | isolation source: Anaerobic digester | place: Hong Kong... | reverse complement strand
TTGACATTTCATCATCAGGAGATCAGCCTATATATAATGAAGACCGTACAAAGGTACTTCTTTTTAACGGCGAGATTTATAACTTTCAGGGTATCCGTGAGGAGCTTGTATCAAAAGGTCATAAGTTTACTACTCATACAGATTCAGAGGTCCTTCTGCACGGCTATGAGGAATACGGGGAAAAGCTTCTAAATAAGCTTCGTGGTATGTTTTCATTCGTTATATGGGATACAAAAACGAAAGAGCTTTTTGGAGCAAGAGATTTTTTTGGAATAAAGCCGCTTTACTATGCCGTTATGGGTGATACATTCATGTTCGGTTCAGAAATAAAGGCTTTTCTTGTTCACCCTAAATTCAAAAAAGAGCTTAATGAAACGGCTCTTGAAAACTATCTGACATTTCAGTATTCACCTACTAATGAAACTTTTTTCAAAAATGTTTATAAGCTACCTGCTGCACATTTTTTTAAATACAAGGATAATAAGCTGACTGTTAAAAGATACTGGGAAGTTAAATTTAACGCCGATAATACTCCTAATCTGGACAGCTGGGTTAAAGAAATATCCGATATTTTTCACGATTCTGTAAAAGCACATAAAATTGCCGATGTTGAGGTAGGCAGCTTTCTTTCAAGCGGAGTTGATTCCAGTTATGTTGCAGCTGTTGCAGATGTTGACAAGACCTTTACCGTTGGTTTCGGGAAAGATGAAAAGTACAACGAAATAGGCTGGGCAAAGGAATTTTCAAAGTATATAGGAAAAGAAAACATAAGCAAGGTTATTACTCCCGAGGAATATTGGGATAATATTCCAAAAATTCAGTATCATATGGACGAACCGCTTGCCGATCCGTCATGTATAGCTCTTTATTTTGTCTGCAATAAAGCGGCTGAATATGTTAAAGTAGTTCTCTCAGGTGAAGGTGCAGACGAAATTTTTGGAGGCTATAACGTTTATAAGGAACCGCTCTCTATGCCTGCATATAATGCTATTCCAAGATTTATAAGAAGAGGAATAGGTGCAGCTGCATCAAAGCTGCCTGCAAAAAGAGGTGTAAACTTTCTTGTAAGAAGAGGCAAGGACCTTGAAGAACGTTTTATCGGCAATGCTTATATGTTCACTGAAAAGGAGCGTAAAGCTCTGCTGAAAATAAAGACTGACGCTCCGGATGCAAAAGAAATTACAAGGCCTTTTTATGATAAGGTTAAGGATAAAGACGCTGTAACAAAAATGCAGTACCTAGATCTTCACCTGTGGATGACTGGAGATATTCTGCTTAAAGCCGATAAAATGTCAATGGCAAATTCGCTAGAACTTCGTGTTCCTTTCCTTGACAAAGAGGTTATGGCTGTAGCTGAAAGAATTCCTACAAAATATAGGGTAACAAATGAAAACACAAAATTTGCAATGAGAAAAGCTGCACTGCAGGCTACTCCCCCACAAACAGCAAACAAAAAAAAGCTGGGCTTTCCTGTTCCAATAAGAGTTTGGCTCAAGGAGGATAAATATTATAGCATTGTTAAAGAGCATTTTACTTCAAAAACTGCTCAGCACTTTTTTAATACCGAGTTGCTGATTAAACTCCTTGACGAGCATAAAGAAGGCAAAAAAGATAACAGCCGAAAAATATGGACAGTATTTATTTTTCTTGTTTGGTATAAGGTTTATTTTGAATAATCTTTGTATAGTATAATTCACAAAAAGCTGTATGGTGTCTGATTATTTTTCAGATACACTACAGCTTTTTTGATTGTTAATAAATAAAAAATTGCACAGTATAAAGGGAAATAAAAACGATAGATATTCTAACCGTTACTATCCCTAAACTGCGCAATTTTTTAACTTCATTTTTTTTAAACAGCAAAATACTTTCTGTTTTCTGTCATAATAATAACAGCATAATCATAAGTATTAATAAGCTAGTCCTATGAATAAGATATTACTTTTTGAAATGAGCTATGCAGTCAGCACAGATGTTTTTACCTTTATACTCAATAATATTGTCTTCATTACCGCAGAATACACATGCAGATTTATACTTACGAAGAATGATCTTATCATCCTCAACATAAATCTCCAACGGATCCTTTTCGCCAATTTCAAGGCTTCTTCTCAATTCAATTGGTAAAACTATTCTGCCGAGTTCGTCAATTTTTCTTGTGATTCCAGTTGCTTTCATTTTTAGAAATCCTCCTAAATTATTCTTTATATTGCTATCATATTATAATATATTTTGTATTTTTATGTCAATCAAATTATGGAAGTTTTCTTTAATTTACTGTTAATTTTAGCTTACAATTTGAAAAGAGGAATACCATATGATGAAATACATATTTGCTTTTATGCTTATTATCTCGCTTGCAGCTGCCGCATTAAACGGAAATATGTCAGAATTATCCGGAGCAGCGCTTAATTCATGCGTTGACGCAGTTGAACTGTTCATATATATAATCGGAGGAATGTGTATGTGGGGAGGTCTGATGAGAATTTGTGAAAAATCAGGCATAACAAAATACATCGCAAAGCTGTTCCATCCAGCAGCAAAATTACTATTCAAAGGAATTGACCTTAACGGAAAAGCGTTCAACGCTATTTGCATGAACATTACAGCCAATTTGCTGGGACTTGGAAACGCAGCAACTCCTTTGGGAATGGAGGCTATGCATCAGCTTGAAATTGAAGAAAAAACCACAGATACAGCAAGCAGAAATATGATAGTATTTACCGTGTTGAATACAGCTTCAATTACTATTGTTCCAACTACAGCAGCATCTCTAAGAATAAAGCATGGTTCAGTATCACCTATGGATATATTCCCATGCGTAATAATTACTTCTGCCGCTGCACTTGCAGTTGGCTTAATTTTAGCAGTCTTATTGGACGGCTTCACACATAAGCGTACATGAGGAGGCATTGGCTTGAAGTTTTCTGATTATATTATTCCAGTTATGATAGCTGCTATTATGGGAATAGGTTTATATAAAAAGGTTGATGTGTTTAATGAATTTATTGAGGGAGCAAAAGAAAATTTAAAAATAGGCATTCAGATTCTGCCGGCACTTATTGCACTAATGACAGCAGTAGGAATGTTTAAAGCTTCTGGTGCATTGGAATGCATAACAACTCTATTAAAGCCTGTAGCTTCATTTCTAGGGTTTCCATCAGAGTGCCTTCCGCTTGCAATAATACGACCCATTTCAGGAAGCGGAGCATTAGCTGTATATGAAGCTATTTTAAATGACAATCACCCTGATAGTTTTGTAGGACGAGTTGCAAGCGTTATGCTTGGCTCAACTGAAACAACATTTTATACTATCGCTGTTTATTTCAGCGTTACAAAAGTAAAAAAAATAAAACATACTGTTGTCGCTTCACTTGCCGCTGATTTAACCGGTTTTATCATAAGTGCATTAACAGTAAGAATTTTTTACAGTTTATTTAGTTAATTTATACATATATTTTAATACATGCGATTAATTTATATCTAATTTAACAAATATGATTTAAACACTTGACAACATCAGTTATTTTTGATATAATAATTAAGCGTTGTGAGTGAATAAATTAGAGCCATTAGCTCAGTAGGCAGAGCATTTGACTTTTAATCAAAGGGTCTGGGGTTCAAATCCCCAATGGCTCACCAAGCAAAACTCGTTTGTATGCATACTTAGGGGTTTATTTATAAAGATATATATATCTTTCCAGGCAAATCTGTATTGAATTACAGATTTGCCTGTTTTATTATTATAACATAAAAAAGCTATGCAGTTAAACACCTTATTAACTGCATAGCTTTTAATTAAGCTGATGGTAAAGAATATTTTTGGCTGTATTCCGAATACTCTTTGATAAAATCCTCATCTGTTGCACGAAGATTATTAAGATATCTATGATTGTTAAGACTGTTTTTATTAAGCTGTATCATGCATACTGCAATGTTAGAACAATGGTCTGACACTCTCTCCAAATTCGTAAGCAAGTCAGAGAAAATAAAGCCCTGTTCAATCGTACATTCGTTCTTCTGAAGTCTGGCAATATGTCTGTTTTTCATTTCCAAATTCAAATCATCAACAACCTGTTCAAGAGGTTCAACCAGTTCGGCTTGCTTAATATTATCATTTTTAAACGCATCAACCGTTAATTTTAATATATCACTTATCGCCTGATACAAAACATTAAGTTCATTAGCGGCTTCTTCAGAAAAAATAATCTTTTTATCATTTAATTCCTTGGCTGTATCAAGTATATTTACCGCATGGTCAGAAATCCTTTCAAAATCACCGATAGCATGAAGCAATCTTGATACTGAACGGCTATCCTCCATTGTAAGACTTCGGCTGGCTATCTTAACAAGATATGTTCCAAGCTTATCCTCATAGTAGTCTACCATATTTTCATTTTCAAGAATTTTATCAGCTTTTTCTTTGTCAAAATTTTTCATGACATCAAGTGAAAGAAAAATGGTTTCACATGCAATATCTGACATCTTTTCGGTAATATTTTTGCAGTGTTCAATTGCAACTGCAGGTGTCTGAAGAAGTCTTTCATCAAGCAGTTTGAACTTTTCCTGTTCCTTTTCATCACGTACAGTAATAAGAGCAAGCTTTTCAAGCAACTTTGTAAACGGTAAAAGCAATGCCGTTGTCAGCAAATTGAAAATAGTATGGACAATTGCTATATTAAATGCTGAAATTGTATCATCAAGAAAAGTAAAATTAATAATTGCATTTAATATATAGAATAATGATAAAAATACTATCGTTCCTATAATATTAAAATAAAGGTGTACAAAAGCTACCCGTTTTGCATTTTTATTAGCACCGATACTGGACAGCATAGCAGTTATACATGTTCCTATGTTTTGTCCCATAATAATCGGTATAGCTACTCCAAATTTTATCAGTCCACTATTAGAAAGCATCTGCAGTATTCCAACAGAAGCGGAAGATGATTGAATTATTGCTGTAAGCAATGCTCCTGCAAGTACTCCAAGAATAGGGTTTGTAAACATAGTAAGAATACCTGTAAACTTTTCTGAATCTGCAAGCGGTCTTACAGAGGAACTCATTACCTCCATACCATACATAAGAATAGCAAAGCTTATCAGCATTCCGCCGACATCTTTTTTCTTATCGCTTTTTGAAACCATAATCATTAACATACCAATGAAAGCAACTATAGGTGACCATGCTGTTGGTTTAAATATCTGTACTATAAAGCTGTCGCCGCGAAGTCCGGTAAGGCTTAAAATCCACGCTGTAACGGTAGTACCTATATTTGCACCCATTATTATGGATATTGCCTGAGATAGCTTCATTATTCCTGAGTTTACAAAGCCGACAAGCATTACCGTTGTGGCAGATGATGACTGAATAATTGCAGTTACACCTAAACCTAACAGTAATCCTTTAAAGCGGTTAGAAGTCAGCTTTTCAAAAATTCTTTCAAGTCTGCCTCCGGCAAGCTTTTCAAGCTTTTCCCCCATGCAACTCATTCCGTACAGAAAAAGTGCAAGACCTCCAAGCAATTTGAATACTGCAAAAATATCCATCTAACCGCTCCATTTCTTTAATAGTTTAATTATTCAGATATATCCTCTACATATATAGTTCTTGTTTCATTTGAATTCTGTGACTTAGCTGGTTCTTCAGTCTTAGGATTATTACGCTTCTCAAAAAATTTTTCTGCAACCTGTGGGAAAAGAGCATAGCTCAATATATCCTCTTCACACTTAGCCTTGTCGCCTGCTTCAATGCGATACTTTTCAAATTCCGGCTCAATAAGGTCAGCAGGACGGCAGGTTATAACTTCTGCATCACCGATTGCTTTTTTACGAACCTCTTCGTTAACCTCGCCAGGAAGATGACCGTATTCACCTCTTAAAAGTCCCTTTGATTCTTTTGTAACCATTTTATAGCGTTCGCCGTTAAGAACATTGAATACTGCCTGTGTACCTACAATCTGGCTGGTAGGAGTAACAAGCGGAGGATAACCGAAATCTTTTCTTACACGCGGTATTTCAGCAAGAACGTCATAATACTTATCGGAAGCATTAGCTTGCTTTAGCTGTGAAATAAGGTTTGAAAGCATACCGCCCGGTACCTGATACATCAACGTTTTGGTATCAACGTTGAGTACTTTCGGATCAAGAGTACCCTCTTTCTTCATCTTATCAGCAACACCTCTGAAATGCTCTGCCGCCTTGCTGAGTTTTTCAAGGTCAAGGCCAGTATCGCGTTCAGTACCTTTAAGAGTTGCAACAAGAGATTCTGTTGCAGGCTGAGAAGTACCGTTTGCAAAAGGCGACAACGCACAGTCAACAATATCTACACCTGCCTGTGAAGCCATAAGGTTAACCATATCGCCTGTACCTGTTGTATTATGGGTATGGAGATGAATAGGAACCTTAATTGACTCTTTAAGCTTTTTAACAAGGCTGAAGGCATCATAAGGAAGAAGAAGATTTGCCATATCTTTGATACATATAACATCTGCACCCATCTGCTCCAGTTCACCGGCAAGCTTTACAAAGTAAGCCTCATCATGCACAGGGCTTGTGGTATAGCTGATTGCAGCTTCACATATACCACCGTGCTTTTTAGTATACTTCATTGCACCTTCCATATTTCTTGTGTCATTGAGCGCATCAAATATTCTTATAACATCAATACCATTTTCAATTGATTTAGCACAGAATTTTTCAAGGACATCATCAGCATAGTGCTTATATCCAAGAATATTCTGACCTCTTAAAAGCATCTGAAGCTTTGTGTTAGGCATAGCCTTTTTAAGTGTACGAAGTCTTTCCCATGGGTCCTCATCAAGGAAACGCATACAAGCGTCAAAGGTTGCTCCTCCCCAGCACTCAATTGACCAGTATCCAATACTGTCAAGAATTTCACAGGCAGGAAGCATATCCTCAATACGCATACGTGTTGCTGCCTGTGACTGATGAGCGTCACGGAGAATTGTATCAGTAATTTTTAACGGATTTTTACTCATGTTATTTTCACCCCTTATTTATAGAACAGTGAAAGGAATACACCTGCTGCAATTGCAGAGCCGATAACACCGGCTACGTTAGGTCCCATAGCATGCATAAGCAGGAAGTTTCCTGGGTTTTCTTTCTGACCTACAACCTGTGAAACACGGGCAGCCATAGGAACAGCTGATACTCCGGCAGAACCGATAAGCGGATTTATCTTGTCCTTTGAGAACAAATTCATAAACTTTGCAAGAAGAACTCCTCCGGCAGTACCGAAGCTGAAAGCAATTATTCCTAAAACAAGAATAGAAATAGTTTTAAAGTTTAAGAAATTTTTGGCGGTAGCGGTAGCACCTACTGAAATTCCAAGGAATATTGTAACAATATTCATAAGCTCATTTTGAGCCGTTTTACTCAAACGTTCAGTTACACCACATTCTCTTAAAAGGTTACCAAACATAAGGCAGCCGATGAGTGGAGCAGCAGATGGAATAAGCAGTGAAATGAACACAGTAACAACAACAGGGAAAATTATTTTTTCAGTTTTTGAAACAGGTCTAAGCTGTTTCATTACAATGCCACGTTCTTTTTTGGTAGTAAGCAGCTTCATAATAGGAGGCTGAATTACAGGAACCAGTGCCATATATGAATATGCCGCAACAGCGATAGGACCAAGCAGATGAGGAGCTAGCCTTGATGTAACATAAATAGCAGTAGGACCATCAGCACCTCCGATAATGCCTATTGAAGATGCTTCAACATTTGAAAAGCCGAGTAAACCTGCACCGATAAATGTTATAAAAATACCAAGCTGAGCAGCAGCACCTAAAAGAAGGCTCTTAGGATTTGCAATCAACGGACCAAAGTCAGTCATTGCACCAACACCAATAAATATCAGTGAAGGATATATTCCAAGCTTAACACCAAGATATAGTATATCTATCAAACCTGCATTTCCGTCTTTAAATTGTGTCCAATCTATATGACCGCCAGCAAAAAACTCTGCATGGAAAAGACCTGCACCCGGCAAATTAGTTAAAAGCATACCAAATGCAATAGGGAGCAAAAGAAGCGGCTCAAATTTCTTTACGATAGCAAGGTAGAACAAAATCGCTGATATTACTATCATAACCAGCACTCTCCAGTCCTCAGCGATTAAAGCAAAGCCTGAACCGCTCAGGAAATCCTTAACAACATCCATTGTTATCCTCCTTATTCAATTGTGCAGAGAACTGTTCCGCTTTCAACAGACGCACCCTTAGCAACATTTACGGATTTAACTTTGCAGTCCTTTGGAGCCATAATTTCATTTTCCATCTTCATTGCTTCAAGAACCATGAGAACTGTACCTGATTTTACAGTATCACCAGCCTTAACATTTACAGCAAGAATAGTTCCAGGCATAGGGCTGGTAACTGTTGTTTCTCCAGACGATACAGCTGCAGGTGCAGGCTGTGCTTCTTTCTTTACCGGAGCAGCTGTCGGAGCTTCACCATCAACAACCTCAAGAGTAATATCATATCTGTTACCATTTACATTAACAATATACTTTTTCATATTCAAAATCCTCTCTTTAATTATAGCTTTTTAATTGAGTGAATACGGATATGCGATACGTCCGTGCCAAGCTCTTCGGCGAAAACAGCCGAAACAGCCGCAACAAACTCCTGTCTGTTTGGAATAGTTTCCGTCTTAACTCCCGTATTTACAGCAGGCTGAGCGTCAGGAGCTTTCTTACTGTTTAAGAATGTAATGCAGAACCAGCTCATAAGTTTACAAATAATAATGAGCAGGATAAGACCTACAAACACAGTAGCAAGTCCAATAAGCATTACAAAACCGCCAGATATTTCACCATTCATAATAAATCTCCTTTCCGGTTAATTTATACAACAAAATTAACAATTGTAATTATTAATTCTGTTAAAAAGCACTAAAACTTGTCCTCTTAAAAAACAAATTTCAAAATCTATTATAACATTTTTTATACCCAAAAAAGAATGCTATACAATTAAAAATTAATTAATATTTTGTAACACATGTTATATAATTAACAATTAAAAAATTCAGCACTTCCTAAACGATTGAAAGGCAACAAGAACAAATGTGAATATAAGGTTATACGCAATAATGACTGATACTGATAATTCACCGAATGCCCTAAAAATAACAAGTGCTGCTGTTATAATAATACCAAGAAGAATTGAAACCGCCTGTATGCATATGCCTGCATTAATTGTTGTTCTCAGTCTTTTTGCCCCTAAAATAAGGGCTGAAAAAGCAGCAAACCTTCCGGTACATGCAAGAGTCGCCGACTGAGTTGGCTGATATGACGTAACCTCTTCAAAAGTTTCGTGGTTTCTGAACGGAATAAGCTTAAACATTTCCGGAGATACATCAAACATATCCGAAAGTTTGTTTATCGAAATAGCAGAATCAACGGTTCTTATCATTACATATATGCCGTTTTTCTCCATATCCTTAAGTGCCTGCTGAACCTCAAGCGTAGTTGTAAGTTCAACGACAAACATAGCTGAAAGCTCACCTGATATAGAAAGATAAATAGCAGTCTTTCCATTTTCGGTATATTCTTTTTCCTTTGCCTCCGTAGGCATACCTTCAATACTATGGTTAATCATAAGCTCCCTGCTGCCGAGAAGAACACGCTTATTGTTTATCCAGCCACAAAGACCTATTGAATCTTCAAAAATATAGCTTTCTACAGGGTTAAGCATTTCTGTTTTCCCTGCAATAATATCATAAAACATATTTTTAAGTATGCTGTTAGACTGGCTTGTAAGGCTTGCCGCTTCAACAATTGCCTCGTCAATTCTTGTATCCGAAAATATTTTTATTGCAGAAAGCTTAACACTTCCTTTGGGAAATATTTGTGTAGCATCAATAAGAACGCTGTTTGTGTCGCCGAACTCCTCAATGCTGTCATATCCGAGCATAGCACCATCTATTTCGCGATATTTTTTCGAGGCTTTGTCCATAGGAAGATTTACAACAAGCATTAATGAAAATGCCGAGCATATTGATACGCAGCCTGTAAAAACAGATATACCTATAAATACACTTTTTGTTCCAAAGTCACTTTTTGTTATAAATCCTGCAAGCACAGCTATAAGCAAGGAAATGCACAAAACTATGGGCGAAACAAATCTGCTGAATTTATCTGTATTATCAGATGAATATGATGTTTTCAAAAATCCCGAAATAAATTCTGTTTTCCGTGTTGTTGCAAGAGTAGGAAAATCATTCAATGCTCCTCTGGTAAATGTCTGTGCAGTTTCCTCGTCTTGAACCATAACAACAGCATATTTTTCACTATCACCAGACACATATTTAAAATTCCTCTGTGTTCTGTTCACAATAAGAAGCTTTCCTATAGTATTAAACAGAAGTGCCGCAACCGCAACAGGCACATAATCATGTACAAAGCTATCTCTTACTAAATTTGTACATGCAAGAAATATCATTGATGATCCAATGCTTGACACAACAGCAACAGCAGTAATGCTGTCACAATCTGCTTTAAAGGTAAACAGCTTTGAAAGTCCGCATGAAAGAACCGTATAAGACATAAACGCAGCCGCAATACCTATTATAGAATTTATAAACAAAAACACCGTTGTATCTGTTATTTTGCTTATAAATTCAGGTTTAGGAATTCCCCTGAAGTCATTAGCAAGTGCAACATAACCGCTTAACAAAAGACATATTATAAGAACAAACAGACGAAGTGAAAGTGACCGTTTAAGCTGTGCAATATCATTTGAAATTGACGGGGCATCCTCAAGCTTTTCAAAATCGTCAATTACACCAGCTTCAGCTTGGATATCGGATTCTTCCTCTTCGTTCTCATTTTCCTCTTCGTCACCAATGAACACAAAATCCTTTACTTTTTTATTTCTTCGTTCTTTAAGTGCATTAAACTTTTCAATTTCCGCCTGTTCTTCATTAACAGGGATTTGAGCAGTATTAGGAAGAATTTTGTCATCAAGCTTCAGATCAATGTCGGATATTGACTTCCTTGATACTGGAGGGATTAATGAAGTTTTATGAACACGTTCCTTTTTTATTTTCATCATACCGTCAAGAAGCTCGGTATTTCCAACCGAAGCGTCTGACTTTTTGTTCAGCCTTGAAAAAATATCGGTAAAGCCTTTTATATGTGAAGTATCTGTATTTGACGGCTTTGAGATATGACTTGATGTATACTCATTCAGAATTGAGTTTATATCAATATTATCTTTACTTGAATATTTTTCAAACGGATCCTTTATAGTACCAGTATGATATCTGTACATTTCAGCATAGCTTAAATCATTATCCAGTTCATTTTCCTTTTCAGCCTCGCCGTCTTTTTTTAAAAGGAAAGAAAACGGATTTGTTTTTTCATGAGCATCATTAATAATTTTAGGAGGGGCCTTTCTAATAAGAGGCCTATACTCCTCATCAGAAACAACAGCACTGTCTTCAAAGCTTTCAGAAAATGACGGAACCGTTTTTTTGACTTTTACCGGAGGTGGAAGCTCTTCATCCGGAATATATTTTTTATCATCAGCTTGTGAAAGCCTTCTGTATTTGTTCTCAAATTCATTTTCTTGTTTGCTTTGTTTTTCTGACGGCAATTCAATATTTTTATGAACAGCTTCCTTCAAAGCAGTTTTTACCGAACCGCCTCCAGTCTCATGTGTATTGCCGTAATCAGCTTCAACAATTTTATCCGTTGGCATTTCCGGCAATTCTGAAGCTGACAAATTATTATGTAGCAAAGAGGTATCTTTTTTCTGATATGATCCAATAAGCTCGTCAAGAGCAATATCAGAATCGGATGGTTTTTTACCGCTGCTTGAATATTCATTAAGAATATCATCAAGTGAATAACGTCCGTCAGCCAACTTTACCCTCTCCCCTATTTTAGTTTAAGCTTTTAGACTGTCTTTGTCTGACAGCTTCGTACATAAAAATACCTGCAGCAACGGAAGCATTAAGCGAAGTAATTTTTCCCAGCATAGGAAGCTTAATAAGAAAATCGCATTTTTCCCTAACAAGCCTGCCAATGCCGTTACCCTCCGAGCCTATAACAAGAGCAATGCTCCCTGTAAGGCTTGTACCGGTATAGTCCTCGCCGTCAGCATCAGTTCCATAAATCCAAACGCCGTTTTCTTTGAGCATATCAAGAGCCACTGCAATGTTTGAAACCCTTGCAACAGGGAGCCAGCTTGCAGCACCGGCAGATGTTTTAAAAACTGTCTGATTAAGCGAAGCACTTCTTCTTTTAGGAATAATAATTCCATCTGCTCCTGCAGCTTCTGCAGTTCTTATAATTGCACCTAAATTATGTGGATCTTCAATTTCGTCGCATACTATAATAAACGGCTGAGTCCCCTTATTTTTTGAAACAGCGAGAATATCTTCAATAGAAACATATTCCGCACAAGCACCGCTTGCAATAACGCCCTGATGAGAAGCCCCATTTGACATATATGAAAGCTTTGTATCGCTTACTTGTTTTATAACAATACCCTGTTCTTTTGCCATCCTGCATATAAGATTAATACTTCCGCCTGCATCTTTATTCACATAAATAACATCAATCTGCTTTTCTGCTTTCAAAGCCTCAATAACAGGATTTCTTCCGACTATAAGCCCCCTGTCTTCTGAGGATAAAGCATCATTTATGTCAGAGGTTACATCATAATCAAATGAAACAGCCTCTTTACTATTAAAATTATGCTTTTGATGGTTATCTTTAACAGCTTTTATTTTATTATTCTCTTTAAATTTTTCGGCACGTTTTTGATTTTTGTTGTTCATTTTATTGTTATATGGCATAATAAGCCTCATTTCCGCATAATAATACTTAAATACATTATACAATAACAGCAATAAAAATTCAAGGCAATATACCAAATTTATTAAATGAAATAATAAAACATATACACCATAACTGTCATAAATAAAATTACTCCGGCAACAGCAATAAGCTTTGCCGTCAGTGGAATACTATCTACAAAAAAGCGCCTTTTTTTAGGTGCGATACTATTAAGGTAAGCTTTTGCCTCATAATCAAGCTTATTTTTCGGATAACCTGTTTTTTCCGGTCTTATATACAGCACAGCCTTTTCAAAATAATCATTTTCTGTACTAGTTATTTCAACTATCCTGCGGTTTACTCCTCTTATCACAATAACAATCCACCTTTTTCAACACTGTTTCAACATATGAGCAAAGCCCATAATTACTAATATTATGGGTTTTAAAATGTTATAATATACTGCAAGTATTAGAAATTATTTCACATTTGTTGAAAAGCGTGTTGAAAACTTTGAAAACCATTGAATAAGTGTTGAAAGTCGTGTGGAAAATGTGAAATATGTCGTACTTGCGATACACACTTTAATTTATGATAAGTTGAAAATTTTTTTACCGCAAGTAATACCAACTTAACAACAAAAAATTAAAGGGATTCTATGCAAAACAACTATATTTTTACTTAGCTGCTTTGCATAGAATCCCTTTAATTTTTTAACTTTTTGTAGTTTTTATAATCAATCAATTAATAAATTTTTAATAATTCATGCCTATTTGAATAGCCTTCATATTATTTTCAATAAGCTGAGCCTTCTTAGGCGGAACAACTTTTTCCATTGCTTTTCTTATTGTTTCAGTAGAAACAATGCCTGTTTCCTTTATAACTTTTCCCAGAAGAATTATATTAGCTCCGCCTGCAAGATTGTTGTCGGAAGCAAGCTGTGTGGCAGGAATATAAAAGCACTCGATATCTGTTCTGTCAGTAGTTTCATCAACCATTGTACTGTCAATGAAAACCTTTCCGTTAGGCTTTACAGCTCCTATAAACTTTGCAAATGAAGGTGTGTTCATGGCAATAAGTATTGTCGGGTCAAGAACAAGTGGAGATCCTATAGGCTGATCGGATATTGTTACAGAACAATTGCAAGTACCGCCTCTCATTTCAGGACCGTATGATGGAAGCCATGAAACCTCCTTTTCATCCATAAGACCGCAGTAAGCAAGAATTTTTCCTGCAAATAGAATACCCTGTCCACCGAAGCCTGCAAGTAAAATTTCACTAGTCATTACTTTTTTCCCTCCCCTGTCTTATCTTTATATACGCCAAGAGGATAATACGGAATCATTTCATCCTGCAATCTTTTTATAGCATCAACAGGAGCAAGCCCCCAGTTTGTAGGACAAGTTGAAAGAACTTCAACAATTGAAAAACCAGCCTTGTTTTTCTGATTTTCAAATGCCTTCCTTATAGCCTTTTTAGCTTCCTTTATATGAGGAACGGAATCAACAGCAACACGCTGTGCAAGAGCAGTTCCGTCAAGAGTTGCAAGCATTTCACATACTCTTATAGGATAGCCCTGAACCTGCGGATCACGTCCGAAAGGAGTAGTCTGTGTTATCTGCCCTGGAATAGTAGTAGGAGCCATCTGTCCGCCTGTCATTCCATAAGTTGTGTTGTTCACAAAGATAACCACAATGTTTTCCCCTCTTGTAGCTGCATGAACAGTTTCAGCAGTACCGATTGCAGCAAGGTCGCCATCGCCTTGATATGTGAATACAAATTTATCAGGGTTAGCTCTTTTCACACCTGTTGCAACAGCAGGTGCTCTCCCGTGAGGTGCTTCAATCATATCGCAGTTAAAATAATCATATGCCATTACAGAACATCCAACAGGACAAACGCCTATTGAATCGCCCTCAATATCCATTTCATCAATAACCTCACAGAGAATCCTGTGGATTATTCCGTGTGTACAGCCAGGGCAGTAATGAGTGTGAATATCTGCCAGAGCCTTTGGCTTTTCAAATACAACAGCCATTATTTCACACCTCCGTATTTTTTAATTTCCTCAAGCACTTCAACAGGCTTAGGAATTACGCCACCTGTTCTTCCGAAAAACTCAACAGGCTTTGAGCATTCAAGTGCAAGCTTTACATCGTCAATCATCTGTCCCATTGACATTTCAACGCAGAGAACAGTCTTTGCATTTTTTGTTGCTTCAATCATCTGCTTCTTAGGGAACGGCCAAAGGGTAATAGGACGAATGAGTCCAGCCTTAATGCCTACCTCTCTTGCCATATTAACAGCAGATTTTGCAACTCGTGCTGTTGCACCATAAGCAGTAACAACTATATCAGCATCATCAGTAAGGTAGCATTCAGCCTCAGCATGATTTGCCTTAATATCCTCGTATCTTTTAAATCTGTCAACAACAGATTTCTGCAGAACATCAGGCTGAAGGTAAAGAGAATTTACAATATTATGCTTCCTCTTATTTCCGTGACCTGTTGTAGCCCAAGGCTTTTCAACCTTTTCCGGTGAGATTTCAGGGAACGAAACAGGCTCCATCATCTGACCAAGAAGACCGTCAGCAAGAATCATTGCAGGCATGCGGTATTTATCAGCCATATCAAAAGCTTTTGTTATTGTGTCAACCATTTCCTGAACAGAGCATGGAGCATAAACAAGAATGTGGAAGTCACCATGTCCCAAAGCACGTGTTGCCTGCCAGTAGTCAGCCTGAGAAGGCTGAATTCCGCCAAGTCCTGGTCCGCCTCTCTGTACGTTTATGATAACGCATGGAAGGTCAGAACCTGCTATGTAGGAAATGCCCTCCGCTTTAAGAGATACTCCGGGTGAAGAAGATGATGTCATAGCACGAACGCCTGTTGATGCTGCTCCAAGAACCATGTTTATAGCAGCTATTTCAGACTCAGCCTGCAAAAAAACTCCGCCGGCTTTAGCCATGCGCTTTGCCATGTATGCAGAAATTTCCGTCTGCGGTGTTATAGGATAACCGAAAAAGCATTTGCATCCTGCTCTTATAGCAGCTTCAGCAAGAGCCTCGTTACCCTTCATAAGATTTCTTTCCAATACGGTCACTCCTTTAATAAATTGTTTGAGAACAGGTATACCATAAAAAGGTATTGTATCTCAATTAAATAAATTTACTTTTCAACTACAATAGCGCAGTCAGGACACATTGTTGCACACATTGCACAGCCTATGCAGGCACTATCATCAGTGCAAACAGCAGTAAAGTATCCCTTGGGGTTTCTCCTGTCCTTCTGAATAACAACAATCTTCTTAGGACAGGCAGTTGTACATAAAGCACAGCCCTTGCACTTTTCAAAGTTTACTGTAATCTTAGCCATATATATCAATTCTCCTTTCAATGTATTATATATATTTTATTATGCCCACCAGTTGTTCTGACAGGCACACTAATTACTGTTCCCAGATTTTTTTCACATATATTTCAATGGGCATAGGATTTTCAGCCTTGCAGCTTATATCGTATGGTACTGCCGTATATTTTATAGGCAGCCCTGCTTTTTGGGCAATTTCCTTCGCAAAGCCGATAGAATTATCAATAGTTTCTGATGTTGTTTCGTGTGAAAGGTTGCTGTTATTAACTATTGCCGTATGCTTCATTTTTGAAGCAGCTTCAATTTCATACATAAGTTCAAGGGCTTCGTCTGATGTTCTTGTAAGGTACCTATAACAGTTAACAACATAAAGCATATCAATGTCATTTTCAAACTGCTTAAAAGCTTCAGTATACCTTCCAAGTGCAATTGCTCCAGCATCATCTCCGCCCACATCAATAATAAGGTATCCGTCATCGGACGCAATACGTTCAAGGTCAAATGAAATAGCAGGAATATCAAGATTTGAATTTGCATACATAGGTGCAACAAGTTCAATACCTTTGTTTTCAAACATCTCGCCGAAGTCAGCTGTCCTAAAATACGGATTTACAATATCAAGGTCAACTACAGTAACTTTTTTGCCTGCTTCTGCAAGCTTTATAGCAAGGTTAACAGAAATATTAGTTTTCCCGCTTCCATAATGACCTGTAACAATAGTAATTTTTTTCATTAGTCTTCCTTTTATTCAACAGAAATGATATAGTAATAAACAGGCTGACCGCCGTTAATCATCATAATTTCAATATTTTGCCCAAATTTACTCTGAAACAATTGATGAAGCTCGTCCGCTTTCTCGTCAGTTACATCAGCACCGTATATAACCGTAATAAAAGCCGCATCATTCTTTGCAAGCTTTTTAGTAAGTTTAAAAGCCGCCTTGTTTATATCCTTTTCAGTAAATGCAAGCTTGCCGTTTTCAAGCGCAAGAATTTCACCCTGCTTTATGTCATGCCCGTCAAAATCGCTGTTCCTTGCAGCAAATGTGACAAGTCCGGTCTGAACCTTTTCAATAGCCTTGCTCATATTAAGCCTGTTTGTATCAAAGTCAGATTCCGCATCAAAGCTGAGCATAGCACTCATTCCCTGTGGAATTGTGCGGGACTGAATTACGCATACGTTTCTGTCGGCAAGCTTTACAGCCTGTTCAGCAGCCATAATAATATTTTTGTTATTTGGCAGAACAAAAACAGTTTCCGCCGGAACAGAATAAATTGCCTGCAAAATATCATCAGTTGACGGATTCATAGTCTGACCGCCCCTTACTATGCAGTCAGCTCCAAGATTAGTAAACAGCTCTTCAACGCCTCTGCCAGAAGCAACAGCTACAAATCCGAAAGGCTTTTCAGGCTGTACCGGGGTGAAATTCTGTTCTTTTGCAATTGCAGCTTCCTTTACTCTATTTTCATACTGATAACGCATATTTTCTATTTTAAGATTAATAAGAGAGCCAAAAATCAAACCTTGTTCAATTGCATTTCCGGGGTGGTCGGTATGAACATGAACCTTTATTATATCATCATCTTCAACAACAACGACACAGTCACCTATGGTTTCAAGAAATGCTCTAAGCTTAGCTGCATCGTTGCAGTCAGGCATTTTTCTGACAATAAACTCTGTACAATAGGTAAAAGTAATTTCTTCATCAACTACATCTACAATGGAGTTTTTACTCTGTAGTACCACAGGCTTAACGGCATTTTCGGGTAATGCTGTTTTTCCACCATTAAACACCTCAAGCATTGCAGAAAAAATAACATAAAGTCCCATTCCACCAGCATCAACAACCCCAGCTTTTTTCAAAACAGGTAGCTGCTCCGGAGTATTATCAAGAGCAGTTTTAGCTTCAGAACATATCTCTTGCCAAAACAAAGCTTCACTTTCAGCGGTTTTATAAATAAGCTCTGCTTTTTCCGAGGCCATTCTTGCAACAGTAAGAATGGTTCCTTCTGTAGGTTTCATAACGGCTTTATATGCTGCTTCTACTCCAAATTTAAGAGCATTTGAAATTTCCTCACAGCCTGCTTCTTTTTTCCCCTGCAAGCCCTTTGAAAAGCCTCTGAACAATAGGGAAAGAATTACACCTGAATTACCTCTTGCACCTCTAAGCAAAGCCGACGCAGTAATATCTGCGACAGTCGAAACATCAACATTATCGTCAACACGTTGCAGTTCCTTTAAAGCATTGCTCATTGTCATTGACATATTTGTACCTGTGTCGCCGTCCGGAACAGGATATACATTAAGCTCGTCAACTTCACGCCTTTTGTTTGCTATTTCAACAGCTCCGGAAATAAATGCATCCCTGAGCATTTTACCGCTAATCACTCACCAATCAATCCCTTCCGAAAATAACACTGTTATAAACTATAATCAAGAAATCATATCATCAACATAAACGGTTATTTTTGAAATTTTAATTCCTGTTTTTTCTTCAACAGTATATCTGATTTTATGGACAAGACTATTTACCACAGCAGAAATATTTGTACCAAACAGTACAGAAATATGAATTCCGATAATAAGCTTGCCATCATTAAGTTTTAAAGATACACCATTATTTCCTTTTCCTGATTTACGGAACATAGATAATATCCCGCTTTTTTTCGGAGTATTCATTGCAGCTACTCCGAAACATCCGGAGGCAGTATAGCTGATAAGCGATACAAGATAATCATATGAAATGTTGATTTTGCCCAGATAATTTTCAATAGTAAGCATTGAAACCAACCCCTTAAAAATCATTTAAACATTATTATACCATACCAAACTAGTCTTTTCAAGCATTTATGCCAAAATCATTATAAAATCAAAAAAGCTAATTTCCAAAAGACATTACAAGCAAAAATCAAGGAAAATAATTTTAATCATTATTTTCTGATATAGCTTTATAAAATCAATGTGGCATAATTTTACTCAGGAAATTTTGAATAATTAAACTTGCCAATGACAATAATCATAAAAAGATTATTGTCAGGAGCCATTTATGATGTATTATAACAAAGTTGATATAAGCGGAGTAGACACTTCCAAACTGACAGTACTGAAAGAATCTGAAAAAATGGAACTTCTTAAACAATATAAAGCAGGAAACAAGCAAGCAAGAGATAAACTGATAAGTGGAAATCTGCGGCTTGTACTCAGTGTAATTCAAAAATTCATTGGAAGAGGCGAAAATGCTGACGATCTTTTTCAGGTAGGCTGTATTGGCTTAATAAAGGCGATTGATAATTTCAATACTGATCTTGATGTTAGATTTTCTACTTACGCTGTTCCAATAGAATACATTATTCGAAATAATTAAAAATTATATTTTATATCAATCACATTATCTGCTATCTCTATCCTATCAATACATAGGCGCAAAGCATGCTGCTTTTCCATCATCGACATCGATTCCCATGCATTTTTCAAATTTTTTATAATTTCATGCTTCTCATTTATCTCTAAGGCAACGTTAGAGGTTTTCTTTTCATTTTCAAGAGCTTTTGATATTTTAATAAGCTCGTCCTTATTTTCTTCAATAGTTTCAAGAAGCAGTTCATCTTCGCTCTTTGCATACAAATTATATAGTCTTTTTATTTTTGCAGCAATGGTGTCATATTTCTGCTGTAATACTGAAATTGCCGACGATTTTATATCGATTGTTTTTCCCACGCTTGTAATGTTTTTTGTAAAATCAAACAGACTTTTTATTACTATATCCTCAAGATCACAAGCATCAATTCTCATATTATCACAATCAGGATCCTTTACTAAATTCATTTTTGATGTTTGCTGTGAATAACAGTATATTTTCAGCCCTTTTTTCCCCCAGCGTTGATAACGCATTCTTGCACCGCATTTCCCACAGTATATTAATCCGGTAAGTAAATAAGATGATGTAATTGCATTTTTTGTTGAACGTTTCTGTCTTTCAATCTGAACCCTGTTCCATGTTTCCTCATCTATGATGGCTTCATGTTGTCCTTCTATAATTTCACCTCGAAACTGTATTTTCCCAAGATAAGTAATTCTATCAAGTATATTAGTAATATGTTTATCATTTGCAACATCAAACATATTTGCAAGCTGAGTGGTTGAATAGCCCTGCAAATATAAATCATAAATTTGTCTTACGTCTTCGGCGTGTTTATTTGGGATAAGTATATCCTTATTCTTATCATAATCATAACCAAATGGTACTCTTCCTCCGCCCATCCATAAGCCCGCCTTAACACGTTCATACATTCCCATACGTGTACGGTCACGAATATTTTCTCTTTCAAGCTGAGCAAAAACAGAAAGAATACCAATCATTGCTTTGCCATATGGAGTTGTGGTATCAAAATTTTCATTTAGAGATATAAAATCACACTTGTTTGGATTAAAGACATCTTCCAAAAGAAAAATAGTGTCTTTCTGAGAACGAGAAAGTCTGTCAAGCTTGTAAACTACAACAGCACAAATTTTCCCTTCTGTGATTTCTTCTATCATGCGTTTCATTTCAGGTCGGTCGATATTGCTTCCAGACCAACCGCCGTCAATAAAAAACTCAAAATTTTTTATGTCTTTAAGTTTGCAGTATTGTTCAAGCTTTTCTTTCTGAGCATCAACAGAATAGCCTTCTTCAAACTGAGCATCCGTTGAAACTCTGATATAAAGAGCTACTTTCTTTGAAAAAGCACCCATCAGAACACCACCTATAAAAACAGTATTATTTATTATAGCATTTATTCATTTGATTTTCAACTGTTTTTGGCAGTCAAATTAAGTGTCGAAAAATCAGGTTGATTTTTTTCCAATCTACCATAAATATTTGATAATACCTCCTGCAGCTCCGGTAACTGAGCATTATAATTTTCCGCTTTTATAGGCTTATTATTCTTATTGTAGCACTGCCTCAAAACTAATTTCATTTAACATCACCTTTATAAATTATGGGCCATCTTAGCTATGTTAATTCATATTGTTGTAATTATTATAAAATAGTTTGGCACTATTTCTCTGTTGCAATTTTGCTTAACTATAACAACTAATACATAATAATTTTGTATCGTTGTTAAATCCCTTGACATACTATACACAATATAGTATAATATATAAAGATTTGTTACGGTGGTGAAAGTAATGAAGTTTGAGGGGTTTTCAACCGAAAGAAGCAGTCCGGTTGAAATAATAACAACAGGAGCGGATACTCTCCCGAAAGATGTTCTGGAAACCCATAGCGCCAGACTTATATCTAGGGGAGGACATTTTTCAGTAAATGAATTAATTCCTGTTTACTTTGCTGCTTTGATAGGGTGTCCGAACAAGGATGCCGATACGTATAATAATATGCTTTTTACTCTTAGGGATGATCTCATTAAATCACCTAAGCTTCTCATATATATTGATAAAGAACTGCGCAATCCCGAGCCTGACGAGGTTACTGCATTTAAAACAGTTAACCGCACTGATAAAAAACAAATGGTGAGTGCCCTGACTGCACTTGTAAATATTCCGAGTGACAACCTTAGAACCGAACTTGCACGAAAAGAACTATACGCTTTATTGGTCGGAATGATGGAGGAAACCCCTGGAAAATTGTTTAATACGGGTGCAAAAATTATTACATGGCTTAACAGAATTTGTACTACTCAAGGTTTTATTAACAAAAGTGATGAAATCCCATTGCTTTTTTATTACGGGAATATTACCCCGACAGAAGTCACATTTCTTCACTTTATATCGAAAATTGGTATTGACGTTTTGTATATATGCAGTAATACGGCTAATGCTGAAATAATAAATGCAGGCAATTTAGATAACCGAATGCAGGTGTTTGTACTTCCCGGAACTATGGCTGTTCAGCCATTTCCTCAAAAGCTAGTAAAAGCAAAGGTTGCTACTGTTGCTTATTCTGCTGAGCGTGAGCTCGATACAATGCTGTACGGCGATAATACTATATTTAGGGCTTTTCAATTTTCGGATATGCAATCAATGACACTTAAAACTACTTACGAGGAAATTGATATCCTTTGGCATCAGGACGTAAAATATCGTTCAGGCTTTGAAATTAGAGATAACAAGGTTATTGTTCCAAATATATTTGCAAAAATCAGTGGAGTTAAAGACGGTAATATGGGGGATTACTGGGATGAGATAAGGTCAAAGCTTACTCCCGACACTATTATAGTAAACAAAGCACCCGCGTATAAAAAAGCTGAAAGCTCTTCATTGCTTGCTTATAAACCTTATTACAGCGGTACAACGATTTTTATAGAACAGCTTATGGCATCTCCTCTTAACAATTATCATTATTTATCCGATAAGCTTCAGTACCTTATTTTCAATAAAATGCAGGAAGCTGTTGACAGCCGTTTTCTGAAGCTTGAACAGGATGAGCTTGTATCACAGATTATTTATGTCGGTCTTAATCTTGATAAGGAAATAATCAGAAAATTGCAAAAATTTGATTTTACTAAAGCAACTCCTAAATATATTGTTATCGACGCTATTGAAGATACATTCAGCAAAATTGAATGTATTCAGCTTGTGCTATATAATATCCTCGGCTTTGATATACTTATTTATACTCCAACCGGATATAAAAACCTGGAAACATTTGTGAACGACAGAGCTTTTGAAATATATACTATGAATGAATTCAAGTATAATGTAACCATACCAAAATTTAAAATTCCGACTGCTGTACAGTCAAATAATAACAGCGGTCTGTTTAATAAATTATTTAAGAAAGGACGAAAATAATTATGGCTTTGCAGTTTAAATCGTCGGAGGATAATACTCAGGGAGCACAATCAGCTGTTGTACAGCAAGAGGAACAAAAGCTTAATATCCAAGTTGAAAAAGCACAGAACTTTTCAATTGTTGATACCTCAAAACAGCTTAAGCAGGAGCTTGTCAACAACAAGGAGATTGAAAAGCTTGTAAGTACAATTAACATTAATGACACAAATTCTATTGTAAAATTCGGCAATGATGTTGCAATGGAAATTTCTAAAGCCTCAGATCAGGTTCTTAATTCAATGAATATGGAACAAATTAATGATTCCGGCCAGCTTCTTATGCATCTTGCAAATATTATGGAACAATTTGATTCCAAGGAGCTTACCGAAGATGGCAAGAAAACTCTTTTTGGAAACCTCAAAAAACAGCTTGATAAAATCCTTGCTAAATATCATACAATGGGCGAAGATGTTGACAAGGTTTATGTTCAGCTTAAAAGCTATGAAACTGAAATTGAAGCTGCAAACGTTAAGCTTGAAACTATGTTTAACGCAAATATTCAATACTATAAAGAACTGCTCAAATACATTATGGCGGGTGAACAGGCTTGCAAGGAGCTTGATGCTTATATTGAAGAATACCGAAAAAAGCTTGAAAGCAATCCTGATTCTGGTGCTGTTGCAATGGATTTACAAACGCTTGAACAAACAAGACAAATTATGGAGCAGCGTGTTATGGACCTTAAAATTGCAGAAAACGTTGCAATGCAG
>ENA-UOYA01001590-UOYA01001590.1-activated-sludge-metagenome-genome-assembly--contig:-NODE-1590-length-23743-cov-5.112124_pt1 | contig 23743 bp, 19 predicted proteins | sample MGYA00238163_ERZ764804 | MGnify/ENA primary metagenome ERZ764804 (study PRJEB28919, sample SAMN05720223) | activated sludge metagenome | isolation source: Anaerobic digester | place: Hong Kong... | reverse complement strand
CCGGCGGCAACTGCCCGATCCTGCAGCGGCGGCCGCCGTCGGACGTGACCGTGCTGAACGAGCTGTCCGAGGTCCAGCCGGCGATCCGGCGCTGGCGCGACACGCACCCCGAGGGCTGAACCCCGTCCGCACCGGGGGCGTGCAACCTTCCGGCCCGCGCCGCGTCCAGGGTCCCATGGCGGCGACGGCGCACCGAGGCAACAAGTCGTTCCTGCCGAGCAAGCCCTGCGCGCACTGCGCGCGTCCGATGACCTGGCGCCGGCGCTGGGCCAGGCACTGGGACGAGGTCCGTTACTGCTCCGATGGCTGTCGAGTCGCTGCGGCTCGTGCTCGGCGACCAGCTGAGCCGCGATAACCCCGCCCTCGCCGGGCTCGATCCGGCGCGCGACCGCGTCGCGATGATCGAGGCGCCCGACGAGTCGACGCACGTGCGCAGCCACAAGGCGCGCAGCGTGCTGTTCCTGTCGGCGATGCGCCACTTCGCCGCCGAGCTTCGCGCCGACGGCGTGCCGCTCGAGCACGTGGCGCTGGAGGACCCCGGTCCGCCGACGCTCGCGGGCCGCCTCGAGGCGCTGCTCGACGCGCTGCGCCCGCGCGAGCTGGTCGTCTGCGAGCCCGGGGAGTGGCGGCTGCGGGTCGCGCTGCAGGACCTCGCCGCGCGCCGCGCGCTGCCGCTGCGCGTGCTGCCCGACACCCACTTCCTGTGCCCGACCGAGGCGTTCGCACGCTGGGCCGGTCGGGGCAAGGCGCTGCGGATGGAGGCGTTCTACCGCCGGATGCGCGTCGAGCACCGCGTGCTGATGCGCGACGACGGCGAGCCCGAGGGCGGCCGCTGGAACTTCGACGAGGACAACCGCGGCGCGTACCCGAAGACCGGTCCCGGCCCGATCCCGCCGCCCGCGCGCTTCGAGCCGGACGCGATCACGCGCGAGGTGATCGCGCTGGTCGAGCACCGCTTCGCCGGGCACCCCGGCTCGACCGCGTCGTTCGGCTGGCCGGTGACCCGCGCGCAGGCGCTCGAGGCGCTCGCGCGGTTCGTCGACGCCCGGCTCGCCGGGTTCGGCCGGTACCAGGACGCGATGTGGACCGGCACGCCGCACGGCTGGCACGCGCTGCTCGCGAGCAGCCTGAACCTGAAGCTGCTCGATCCGCGCGAGGTGATCGGCGCGGTCGAACGCGCGTGGCGCGCGCAGCCGGCCGCCGAGCGCGACGCCGGCCGGGCGCCGCTGTCGCTCGCGGCGGTCGAGGGTTTCGTGCGCCAGGTGCTCGGCTGGCGCGAGTTCGTGCGCGGCGTCTACTGGCTCGACATGCCGGGGCTGGCCGAGGCGAACCACTACGGCGCCGCGCGGCCGCTGCCCGCGTGGTGGTGGAGCGCCGACACGCGGATGGCCTGCATGCGCGAGACGATCGGCCAGACGATGCGCGACGGCTACGCCCACCACATCCAGCGGCTGATGGTGACCGGCAACTTCGCGCTGCTGGCCGGCCTCGCGCCGCGGGAGGTCGCCGCGTGGTACCTGGCGGTGTACGTCGACGCGGTGGAGTGGGTCGAGCTGCCGAACGTCGCGGGGATGGCGCTCTACGCGAACGGCGGCCGCTTCACGACGAAGCCCTACGCGGCCGGCGGCGCCTACGTGAAGCGCATGAGCGACTACTGCCGCGGCTGCGCGTACTCGCCCGAGCTGCGCACCGGTGCGCGGGCCTGCCCGATGACGACGCTGTACTGGCACTTCGTCGACGCCCACGAGGCCGAGCTCGCCGGCAACCCGAGGACCGCGCTGATGGCGCGCGGCGTGGCGCGGCTGCCGTCCGACCAGCGCGCGGCGATCCGCGAGTGGGGGGCGCGACTGCTCTCCGATCTCGACGCGCTCTGAGCGCCAGACGCGACCGCGACGCCCACGGGCGCCCGGGCGCGACGCATGCCGGGGCGGGCCCGCGCGCTCAGCGGGCGTCGCGGGGCCCGGCGAACAGCGTCAGCACGCCGGTGTGGCCGTACAGCCGGTGGTGAGCGATCTCGCCGTTGGCGAAGAACCCGACCAGCGGGAACTCGCCCAGCTGCGCGTGCAGCAGCCCGACCTCGGCCGACGGCCCGCCGAACAGCGCACGCCCGCGCGCGACGCACGACACGTAGACGCCGCCGCGGATCTCGAGGCCGTCGGTCTCGAGCTCGTCGCGCAGCTCGGTGCACGCCCGGACCAGGTCCGCGCGCGCGGCGCGCGCGTCGCGGGTGCAGAACACCGCGCGGTCGCCCTCGCGCGGCAGCGCGGCGACCGCGACCAGCCGGTTGTGCGGGTCGATGCCGACGAGGTTGCGCACCAGGTAGTCGCCGAAGCCCGGACGCGGGCCGCGCGACGGTGCGTCGTCGCCGCCGGCGAGCCCGACGAACAGCCCCGCGCGCACGCGCTCGGCGGGCAGCGCGCGCATCAGCGCCGCCCCGTCGCGGCTGGTGCGCGCCTCCTCCGCGACGCCGAGGTCCGCGAGCAGCACGTCGAGCGCGGGCCGGCCGTCGAGGCTGCGGATCAGGTTCGAGCTGCAGGCGGAGATCACGTGCTCGCCGGCGATCGGCGCGCAGCCCTGGGTGACGCGGGTGCGCAGGTCGACCTCGGAGGAGAAGACCACGCCCGACAGGCCGCCGGACAGCACGCGGTCGGCGATCTGCGGCAGCGGCTCGACGCGGCCGCTCGAGATGCCGCCGAACAGCATGCCCGAGGCGACCTTGACGGCCATGTCCTCGACCAGTTCGGCCAGGTCGGGCGTGCCCGGGTCGGCATGGACCAGCGCGGCCTGCGCGGCGACCGCGCCGGAGGCCGTGCGCGCGCCCGCGGCGGGGGGCGGGCGCGAACCGGAGAACACCTGGAAGCCGCCCTCCGGCAGGTCGCATCGCATCAGCGCGATCGCGGGTTCGTCGTCGTACTCGACGCCCGAGGCGACGATCGCGTGCCCGCAGGTACCGGCCCAATGCCCGACGCCGGTCCGCTGCCGCAGCAGGCCGAGCACGTCGGCCGCGTGCGGCGCGAGCGGCGCGGTGAGGTAGACGAGCCCGAGGGGCTCCGGTCCGCCCGACGGGCGGACCGCGTCGTCGCCGAGCTGCGCGAGCGCGAGCTCCGTCGCCATCCGCCAGTCGGGATGCGTCGCGTGGCCGTGGCGGAACGCGTTCACTCGGCCGGCGTCCGGGCGGGCTTCGCCTTCGCGGGCGCGCGCTTCGCCTTCTTCTTCGCCGGCGCGCGCCGGGCAGCCGGTGCCGGCGCCGGTGTCGCCGACCGGACCGGTCGCGGCGCGCCGGCCGTGCCGGCCGCCTTGGCGACCGCACCGGCCGCGGTGCCCGCCGCCTTCATCGCGTTGACCGCCGCGTTCTGCAGGCCCACGCCCGACATCGCGGCCTCGGCGACCTGGTTGAAGTTCTGCTGCAGCAGGTTCCACCACGCGCTCGGGTTGATGCCGGGCAGCATGCCGGCGGACGCGTCGCCGGCGGCCTTCCCCGACCGCGGCGCGGCTGCGGCCTGCGGTGCGGGCGCGGCCTGCGGCTCTGCGACCGGGGGCGCGACGGGCGGGGGGGCGGCGGCCGCCCGTGCCGCGGGCTTCGCGCGCGCGGCGACGCCCTCGGCGGCGGCCATCGGCAGCGTGCCGAGCGTCGCCCCGAACGCCTTGACCGCGGCGAGCGTGCCGCGCTGGATCTCGAGGCCCTGGATCGTGCCGTGCAGCATGCTCAGGTTCACGTTCAGCCACTGCTCGACCGCCTTGAGGTCGGCGATGCGCTTGTCGAGCTCCTCGATGTCGACCGTCGGCACCAGCGTGCTCGGGATGTTCAGCGTCGACCACGCGCGCTTGACGAACTCGACGCTGTCGAGCACCTGCCCGATCCCGCCGATCGCCATCCTGCTCATGTCGAATGCCTTCGATGCTCCGGCCATCGTGTCGCCTCTCGGGTGGGGTGCGTCGGCGAACGATAGCAGCAGCGTCGACGCTCCCACAACGCCGCGCACCGGCGCCCGCGCGGGTCGGCCGCCGTGCGGGTCGGCAGCCGCGCGGGTCGGCCGCCGTGCGGGTCAGTAGCCCCGTGCCGGATCGACCGGCCGGCGCAGCGGCTCGCCGCGCTCGAGCCGTCCGACCTCCTCGAGGAACTGCGCGACCACGTGGGCCGGGTCGAGCTGGCCCGCCACGTGCGGCGTGACCGTGAGGTTGGGCGCGCTCCACAGCGGGTCGTCGGGCGCCATGGGCTCGTGCACCTGCACGTCGATCGCCGCGCCGCCGAGCTGCCCCGCCTCGAGCGCCGCGACCAGGTCCGGCTCGACGACGTGGCCGCCGCGGCCGACGTTGACCAGGAACGCGCCGCGCGGCAGACGCGCGAGCAGCGCCGCATCGACGATGCCCGCGGTGTCCGGCGTCAGCGGCAGCGCGCACACCAGCACGCGCGCGCGCGGCAGCGCGGCCGCGAGTCCCTCGGGACCGGCGCAGGTCGCGATGCCCGGCACCTCGCGCGGCGAGCGGCTCCAGCCGACGACGTCGAAGCCGAGCGTCGCGAGCGCGCCCGCGATGCGCCGGCCGATCGGCCCCAGGCCGAGCACCAGCGCCGGCACGCCCACGGCGGGCGCGCGGTGCCGCGTCCAGTCGCGCGCGGCCTGCTGGGCGCGGTAGCGCGGCCCGTTGCGCAGGTGGTCGAGCGCGGCGTGCACGACGTACTGCGCGAGCTCGGTGGCCTGCGTGTCGTCCGCGACCCGCGCGATCGGCAGGCCGGGACGCAGCCCGGGCGACGCGAGCAGCTTGTCGACGCCGGCGGCGCAGTTGAACAGCAGCTCCAGGTTCGGCAGCCGCTCGAGCAGTCCGGGCGGCAGCCGCCACGCGAGCAGCCAGCGGATCGAGGCCGGGTCCCAGCCGCCGTCGAGCGCGGTGTGGACGGGGTGCGGGAAGCCGCGTTCGTTCAGCGCCCTCGCGTACGGTTCGGGTGGCATCGGCCGGGTCAGGATCAGCGCGGCCACGTCGGTCTCCCGGGAACGGCGGGGGCGGCGTGCGGCGGGCGCGCGTCGGCGCGGGCGAGGGACATGGCGCGGATCCGGTCGGTCGCAGGACCGGCGATTGTAGGCTGCGCTCCCGGCCGGGCCGCCGGCGCGTTCCGGTGCCGCATGAGCACATGCACGCCGCACAGGTGCTTGGCGGGGCGGGGATCGCCGCGGTACCGTCCCCGGCCCACCCGAACGGAGCATCGCGCGATGAAGGCCCGCAGCATTCTCGACACCATCGGCCGCACGCCGCACGTGCGCATCAACCGGCTGTTCGGCGACGCCGAGGTCTGGGTGAAGTCCGAGCGCGCGAACCCCGGCGGCTCGGTCAAGGACCGGATCGCCCTCGCGATGGTCGAGGAGGCCGAGCGGAGCGGGGCGCTGAAGCCCGGCGGCACGATCATCGAGCCGACCTCGGGCAACACCGGCATCGGCCTCGCGATGGTCGCCGCCGTCAAGGGCTACCCGCTGGTGCTGGTGATGCCGGACAGCATGTCCGTCGAGCGACGCCGGCTGATGCTGGCCTACGGCGCCCGCTTCGTGCTGACCCCGCGCGAGAAGGGCATGAAGGGCTCGATCGCGCGTGCGCAGGAGCTCGCCGCCGAGACCCCCGGCGCGTGGATCCCGCAGCAGTTCGAGAACCCGGCGAACATCGACGCGCACGTGCGCACGACCGCGCCGGAGATCCTCGAGGACTTCCCCGAGGGGCTCGACGTGCTGATCACCGGCGTGGGCACCGGCGGCCACCTGACCGGCTGCGCCCGCGTGCTGAAGGCCGCGTGGCCGCGGCTCGAGGTGTTCGCGGTCGAGCCCGCGGCCTCGCCGGTGATCTCGGGCGGCGCGCCGTCCCCGCATCCGATCCAGGGCATCGGCGCGGGCTTCGTGCCGGCCAACCTCGACACCTCGGTGCTCGACGGCGTGATCACCGTCGAGGCCGAGGAGGCGCGGGAGATGGCGCGGCGCTCGGCGCGCGAGGAGGGCATCCTGGTCGGCATCTCGTCCGGCGCGACGCTCGCGGCGATCGCGAGGAAGCTGCCCGGGCTGCCGAAGGGCGCGCGCGTGCTCGGGTTCAACTACGACACCGGCGAGCGCTACCTGTCGATCGAGGGGTTCCTGCCCTCGGGCGAGTGACGCACGCGCGGGCGGCCCGGCGCCGCCCGCCGGCACGGCCGTGCGCGCGGCGCGCTCAGCCGCCCGCGCGCACGACCGTCTGCTCGATCGCCCCGAACACCGACATCCCGTCGGTGCCGACCATCTCGATCCGGATCGTGTCGCCGAACCTCATGAACGCGGTCTGCGGCGCGCCCGACTCGATCGTCTCGAGCGAGCGGACCTCGGCGATGCACGACCAGCCCTTCGAGGCGTCCGTGTTGGACACCGTGCCCGAGCCGACGATGCTGCCCGCGCGCGCGTTGCGCGTCCTCGCGACGTGCGCGACCAGCCGGTGGAAGTCGAAGACCATGTCGGTGCCGGCGTCGGCCTCGCCGACCTTGCGCCCGTTCCACCAGCAGCGCATCGGCAGGTGGACCCGGCCCTCGCGCCACGCGTCGCCGAGCTCGTCGGGCGTCACCGCGACCGGTCCGAACGCGGTCGCGGGCTTGCCTTGGAAGAAGCCGAAGCCCTTCGCGAGCTCGGCCGGGATCAGGTCGCGCAGGCTCCAGTCGTTGACCAGCATCAGCAGCTTCACGTGCGACGCGCACTGCTCGGGCGTCGCGCCCATCGGCACGTCGTCGGTGACCACGGCGACCTCGGCCTCGAAGTCGATGCCCCAGTCCTCCGACAGGAACGGCGCGTCGTCGCACGGTCCGAGGAAGTCGTCCGAGCCGCCCTGGTACATCAGCGGGTCGGTCCAGAAGGTCGCCGGCATCTCGGCGTTGCGCGCGCGGCGCACCCGCTCGACGTGGGTCACGTAGGCCGAGCCGTCGGCCCACTGGAACGCACGCGGCAGCGGCGCCGCGCACTGCCTCGGGTCGAAGGCGAACGCGTGACGGGCCTTGCCCGACTCGAGCGTGCGGTACAGGTCCTCGAGCTGCGGCGCGACGAAGGGCCAGTCGTCGAGTGCGCGCTGCAGCGTCGGCGCGATCCCGGCGGCGACGTGCGCGGTCGACAGGTCGCGCGAGACGACCAGCAGCACGCCGTCGCGGCTGCCGTCCCTCAACGTGGCGAGCTTCATCGGGTCTCCGGGGGCGTCTGTCGGGGACGGCGAGGATAGCGCACCGATCCCCGGCGCCGGGGCGGCGCCGCGGGCCGTCCGGCGCGTCAGAACGCCCAGCGTGCCGACAGCGTCGCCGAGGTCGCGCTCACGATGTTGTAGAGCTCGTCGTTGTCCACGCCACCGCGCAGGTGCCTGAGTCCCGCCGCGACCGACCAGCCGGGGCCGAGCGCCCACCTGACCCGGGCCGCGCCGTCCCACAGGCCGGTGCCGCCGGGCCCCGGCGCGCCGTCGAGCTCCGCCTCGACGGTCCACCGGGCGCCGAGCGCGCGCGCCGCCGACAGGTGCAGCAGCGGCACCGGACCGACGTTGTCGAAGCGCTGGCCCGGCACGCCCGGCTGCGCGAGCCGGATCGACGCGTCGCGGATCGCGAGGGTCCCGCCGGCGCGCAGCGCCCAGCCCGCGGCCGGGTCGTCGCGGCCGAACACCGGGACCGAGTAGGTCGCGCGCCAGGTGTCGAACACGTAGGTGAGCGAGGTCGGCGCGGCGGCCGCGAAGGTCGCGTCCTGGAAGCGGATCGCGGTGCCCGCGGGCGCGGTGCCGTCGAGGCGCAGCGGCACGTACGAGAGCCTCAGCCGGTGGCCCTCGCCCCACCACCGGACCGGCATCTCGGCCGACAGCCGGCCGCTCGCGACACCGTCGCCGGCGTAGGGCAGCGCGGAGAACCGCGTGCCGGTCGCGTCGTTCGGCCTGCCGAGGTCGTTGCGCGCGAAGTCGGTCCACCCGGCCTCGAGCTCGACCCACGGGCCGCGCGCGACGAGCTGGGCGTGCGCACCGGCGCAGGCGCCGGCGAGGGCCAGCGCGGCGATCGCCGGACGGGCGAGGCGGCGGGCGGGGCGGTGGCCCGGAAGGTGGCCGGGGAGGTGGCCGGGGAGGTCGCCGGGATGGGCGGGGCGCAGGGCAGGGCGGTGCATCGGCGGACGTGGCGCGCAAGGGAGGGCTCGCGGTGCGTCGGGCCGGCGGCCGCGTCCTGACGATCCCGTCGCGGTCAGGGGCGCTCCAGCAGCACCTGCAGTCGCGCCGCCTGCGCGGCGAGCGCGGCCTCGCCCGCGGCGACCAGCGCGTCGCCGGGATCGCGCGACTCGAGGAAGTGGCGGTGCACGTCGAGCCGGATCACCAGGTCCGCGGCGGCGAGCTGCTCGGCGATCAGCGCGTTGACCGCGATGTGCAGCGCCTGGAACGCGGCGTCGACCGGCGTGCCGACGGGTGCCTCGTGCGGCCGGTACGCGATGTCGACCGCGACGACGCGCGCCGCGCCGAGCTCGCGCGCCGCGCGCACCGGCACCGGCTCGACCAGGCTGCCGTCGACGAGGTCCCGGCCGTCGACCCGGATCGGCTCGTAGAGCGCGGGCACGCAGGCGGAGGCGGCGACCGCGGGACCTCCCGGTCCGCGGTCGAGCACCGCGCGCTGCCCCGACAGCAGGTCCGTGGCCACCGCCGCGAAGCGCAGCGGCCAGCGTTCGATCGGCCGCCCCGTGGCGTGGCGCTCGACCAGCGACTCGACCGCGTCGCTGCGCAGCAGGCCGCGGCGCGGCAGCGCGGCGCGCAGCCCGGAGAGCCAGCCGAGCGAGTCGGCCTCGGCACGGATCCGCTCGGCCGGCAGACCGAGCGCCCACAGCGCACCGGCGATCGCCCCGGCGCTGGTGCCGACGACGAGGTCCGGGCGCCAGCCGCGGGCCTGCATCGCCCGGATCACCCCGACGTGCACCAGCCCGTGCCGCGAGCCGCTGCCGAGCGCGAACGCGAGACCGCGCGGGGCGCGCGCCGGCCCCGGCCGGCCGGGCGCCTGCGCGGGTGCGGCCGTCGCGGCCGCCCGCGCGTCCGAGTCCCGCGTCGGCGCACCGGCCGCCGCCCACGCGAGCCCGCCGGCGAGGCCGCGGCGACGGGCGAGGGAGCGCGGGCGGTCGGTCATCGGGGCGGGACGGGGCGCAGCGAGCGGGAGGGCGGCGGGATCGCCGGCCCCTTGCGCGGCGGCGGCCGGTCGCGCCCATCGTAGGCCGGCCCGCCCCCGCGCGCCACGCCCGCGCGGATCGGCGGCTTGCACGCCGTCGCGACGGCGCGGAGACTGGCGACCCGCCCCTGCCACCGCCCGACGCGATCGCCCATGGACGACATCCCGACCCTGCGCCGCCTGCTGTCGACCTGCCGCACGATCGCCGTCGTCGGCCTGTCGGCCGACTGGTTCCGGCCGAGCTTCTTCGCGGCCAAGTACATGCTCGACCACGGCTACACGGTGATCCCGGTGAATCCGAAGTACCCGGAGATCCTCGGGCAGAAGGCCTACGCGTCGCTGCGCGAGATCCCGGTTCGGGTCGACATGGTCGACGTGTTCCGGCGCACCGCCGACGTGCCGCCGATCGCCCGCGAGGCGATCGACATCGGCGCGCGCTGCCTGTGGCAGCAGCTCGGCGTGGTCAACCTCGAGGCCGATGCGCTCGCGCGCGAGGCGGGGCTCGACTCGGTGACGGACCGCTGCGTGAAGATCGAGCACGGCCGCCTGTTCGGCGGCCTCGGCTGGGCCGGCGTCGACACGAAGGTGATCTCGGCGAAGCGGCCGGCCTGGAACGGGGTGCTGCACCGGGACGACTGACCGACCGGTCCGGTCCGCCGCCGGGATCGGGCCGCCCGGGCGCTCCGGAGCCCGGGTTCCCGAAAAAGAAAGGGTTTGGTTGCATCGTCGTTGCGTCGGGCGCGAGGCGCGTGTTAGCGTCCGCGCACAGCGGGGCCACCGAGCCGCGCGGCGGCCCACCGCACGGGCGGGCCCGAAACACGAGAGGAGACTCCGATGCGTCGATGGATGGGTGCGGCCTGTGCCGCCGTGGCGTTCGTGCTGGCCGCGGCGCCGGTGGCGGCGCAGGACAAGCGCGTGAGGGCCCAGATGGGGTGGGCGTTCCCCAGCAACACCGGCCTGCTGGGCCCGACGCAGACCAAGCTGGTCGAGACGCTGCGCGCCGTGTCGGGCGGATCGATCGACGTGAGGGGCTTCGAGCCAGGCGCGCTCGTGCCGGCCAGCCAGTACCTCGACGCGGTCGGCAACGGGTCGCTCGACATGGCGTGGAGCGTCTCGGGCTTCTGGACCGGCAAGGACATCGCGTTCGCGATGTACGGCTCGGTGCCCTTCGGTCCCGGCGTCGGCGAGTACCTCGCGTGGATGAAGCACGGCGGCGGCCTGCAGCTGATGAAGGAGCTTCACGCGAAGTACAACGTCGAGGTCATCCCCTGCGGGGTCATCTCGCCGGAGGCATCGGGCTGGTTCCGCAAGGAGATCAAGACGCTCGACGATCTCAAGGGCCTGAAGATGCGCTTCTTCGGTCTCGGCGCGAACGTGATGCAGAAGCTCGGCGTCTCGACGCAGCTGCTGCAGGCCGGCGAGATCTTCCAGGCGCTGCAGCTCGGCACGATCGACGCGACCGAGTTCTCGATGCCGGTGATGGACCTGACGCTCGGCTTCCACCAGGTCGCCAAGTTCTACTACTTCCCGGGCTGGCACCAGCAGGCCACCATCAACGAGCTGATCATCTCGAAGAAGAAGTGGGCCGAGTTCTCGGACAACCAGAAGCGGCTGATCGAGACGGTCTGCGACGCGACGATGCTGAACCAGTTCGCCGAGGGCGAGGCGGTCCAGTTCAAGGCGATGCAGGAGATCCAGGCGAAGGGCGTGACGCTGAAGAAGTGGCCGCAGGAGTTCCTCGACGCGTTCGAGAAGGCCTGGAACGAGGTCGCCGCGGAGCAGTCCGCCAAGAGTCCGGAGTTCAAGAAGGCCTGGGACTCGTACTCGACGTTCCGCAAGAACTACTCGGTCTGGAAGGACCTCGGCTACCTGAAGTGAGTCGCCTGCGGCCGGGTCGCTGACGGACTCCGGAGGACGGCGCGGCCGAGCGCCGTCCCCCGGAGAGCGGTCCCGTGCCCCCGCTCGGCCGCTCTCGAATCGGGCCTTCCCCATGACCTCGCTGCTGAAGTTCGCGGACCTCGTCGAAGGGGTGCTGCGACGCATCGCCGACGCCGGCGCCTGGGCGTTCGTCGCCTGCATCGTCGTGATCACGTTCGACGTGGTCACCCGCAAGTTCGGGTTCCAGCTGCCCGGGATGGGCTCGACCCGCCTGCAGGAACTCGAGTGGCACCTGCATGCGGTGCTGTTCTGCACCTGGCTCGGCTACACGTACCTGCGCAACGGCCACGTCCGCATCGACGTGTTCACCGGAGGCCTCGCGCCGCGCTCGAAACTGTGGCTGGAACTGTTCTGCTGCGTGGTCTTCGCGCTGCCGTACCTGTGGGTGGCGCTCCCCTACGCCTGGGACTTCTTCGTGGTGTCGTTCGGCCAGAACGAGTCCTCGGACGCGCCGACCGGCCTGCCGTACCGCTGGGTGATCAAGTGCTTCCTGTTCGTCGCGTTCGCCACCGTCGCCGCGGCGGTCGCCGCGGTGATCGCGCGCTGCGTGGTCGCGCTGTTCGGCACGCCCGAGCAGCAGGCCCGCGCGCACGTCCCCTTCGCCCGGCAGGCGTGAGGCACCCGCGATGATCGACTGGCTGATCGACCACCTCGCGGTGATCATGTTCGTGGCCCTGGTGTTCATCATGTTCCTGGGCTACCCGGTCGCGTTCCTGCTGGGCGCGATCGGGATCGGGTTCGGGTTCCTGGGCATCGGGTTCGACGTGTTCAACATGAACCAGTTCGCGAACCTGCTGCCGCGGATCTACGGCCAGGCCGTGCAGAACCAGGTGCTGGTCGCGATCCCGATGTTCGTGTTCATGGGCACGATGCTCGAGAAGAGCGGCGTGGCCGAGGACCTGCTGAAGATCCTGCAGCTGATGCTGCGGCGCGTGCCCGGCGGCCTGGCGATCGCGGTGACGCTGCTCGGCACGATCATGGCCGCGACCACCGGCATCGTCGGCGCGTCGGTGATCATGCTGACGCTGATCGCGCTGCCGGTGATGCTGCAGAGCGGCTACGACAAGTCGCTGTCGGTCGGCACCATCGCGTCGGCCGGCACGCTCGGCATCCTGATCCCGCCGAGCATCATGCTGGTGATCATGGGCGACCTGATGGGCATCCCGGTGGGGACGCTGTTCACCGGCGCGATCCTGCCCGGGCTGCTCCTGTCGGGCCTGTACGTCGTCTACATCGCGGTCGCGTGCCTGCTGAAGCCCTCGCTCGCGCCGCGCCTCGTCGGCAAGCTCGGCGACGGCGACGAGCGCCTGACCGCCGAGATGGTGATCAAGGGCTTCGTGCCCCCGGCGCTGCTGATCACCCTGGTGCTCGGATCGATCTTCGCCGGCTGGGCCACGCCGACCGAGGCCTCGGGCATCGGCGGACTCGGCGCGATCCTGCTCGCCATCGCCAACCGCCGCTTCAGCATGCAGGTGCTGCGCGACGTGATGACCTCGTCGGCGATGACCAACGCGATGGTGTTCTTCATCGTGTTCGGCGCGACCCTGTTCTCGTACGTGTTCCGCGCGCTCGGCGGCGACGACGTGGTCGCCGACCTGCTGAAGGCGATGGGCCTGGACACCGGCTGGGAGGTGATGGTCTTCGTCCAGATCCTGGTGTTCTTCATGGGGTTCTTCTTCGACTGGATCGAGATCTGCCTGATCGTGCTGCCGATCTTCACGCCGATCATCGCGAAGCTCGACTTCGGCACGGCGATCCAGGGCAAGGAGATGATCCTCGCGTGGCTCGCGATCACGCTGTCGGTCAACATGCAGACCGCGTTCCTCACGCCGCCCTTCGGCTTCGCGCTCTTCTACATGAAGGGCACCGTGCCGCCCTCGGTCACGATGATCGACATCTACAGGGGCATCACGCCCTTCGTGATCGTCCAGCTCGCCGCGCTCGCCGCGTGCCTGTTCTGGCCCGAGATCGTGCTCCGCCTGCCGCGCGAGTTCGGCTTCCTCGACTAGACTCCGTGGGGACGCCCCGTCCCCTCCGGAGACCCCCATGCCCGACCGCGCCTTCGGGATCGAGACCCTGTGCCTGCACGCGGGCCAGATCCCAGACGCCGAGACCGGATCGCGCGCGACGCCGATCCACCAGACCGCCGCCTACGTGTTCGACTCGGCCGAGCACGCCGCGGCGCTGTTCGACCTGCAGACCTTCGGACACGTCTACAGCCGGCTCGGCAACCCGACGGTGTCGGTGCTCGAGCAGCGGATCGCTGCGCTCGAGGGCGGGCGCGCGTGCCTCGCGACCGCGAGCGGCATGGCCGCCGAGATGGTCGCGATGCTCACCCTGTGCAGGCAGGGCGACCACATCGTCGCGGCCAACACGCTGTACGGCGGCACGGTCTCGCAGTTCGGCGTGACCTTCGCCCGCTTCGGGATCACCTGCACCTTCGTCGAGCCCGACGACCCGGAGAACTTCCGCGCGGCGCTGCGGCCCGAGACGAAGGCCGTGTTCGTCGAGACCATCGCCAACCCTCGGCTCAACGTGATCGACCTCGAGGCGGTCGCCGGGATCGCGCACGCGCACGGCGTGCCCCTGGTCGTCGACAACACGCTCGCCTCGCCGTACCTGTGCCGGCCGATCGAGCACGGCGCCGACCTCGTCGTGCACTCGGTGACCAAGTACCTGGGCGGCCACGGCACGACGCTCGGCGGCGCGATCGTCGAGAGCGGCCGCTTTCCGTGGGACAACGGGAAGTTCCCCGAGATGGTCGAGCCGAGCCGCGGCTACCACGGCGTGCGCTTCTACGTTATGTACACAACACTCCTGCAGTAGACGGAGTACCTCGGCTGTGTCAGGCTGCGCTTCGACCTCCACGCGCGGCCTCGTTCGTGTCCTTCAAGGTTCACTACCGCAATCCTGAGGTCACCACCCGAGCGGGCTTTGGGAGGATTGCGCACCTCCCTTGCATTCTCGATTCCCGTCCCGGTTACCACCGACTGGGTAGCCGGTACCTCCTGGACCGTGGACTGGGGGTGTGGAGCCCAGACGCTCGCGGAAGCGCTTTACGGGCCATCGCGCTCACTGCGCAAACCATCAAGACCTACGCGGACTGGCTCGCGAACTTCCTCGAATGGACCGAGGTGCGCGCAGTCGACTTGGCCTCCTGCGACTACGTCACCGACATCGTCGGTGGATACCAGCGGGACATGCTCGACGGAACCTGGTCGCGGGATGGCAACTCGCTGAGCCCGCCAACCGTCAATGACCGGGTTCAACAGGCTTGCGACTTTCTCTCTTGGATGGCTGAGAAGGGGCATCGCGGTCCCTTCGACGTGCTTCACGACTTGCGGTCATTCTCCATAGGAAGTGCGACCAGTTCCCACGGCCGTCGTTACAAGGAAGTCAAAGTTCGCAAGGCTCGGGTTCCCGAGCCGAAGCAACTCATGCACATGCCTGCAGACAAAGACGTCTGGGCCTGGCATGCACGAGTTAAGCGTCATTTCGGAACTACCTATGCACTGATGTGCGAGACCGTCTTGAGAACCGCCCTGCGGCTCTCTGAAGTGACGGGCTTGAGACTAGACACATTGCCTGCGTCGCGTGACCAGTGGCGAGTATTGAACCCCGATGCTCCACGTCGAAAGCAATGTGTTCTTGTCAGCGTGCGCTACGGGACCAAAGGACCGAGCTACGGCGAAGACAGCAGCGACAAGATTGGCCCCGAGCGTTGGATTCGGATGCCACTGGACCTCGCAGACCGCTGGGATGACTACCGCAAGCAAGTACGGCCCCACGCACTACTCAAGCACGTCCGGCAAGCGCGAACAGCCCAAGAGCAGCAGCGGCGACGCCAGGCCAGCGTTCATCTGTTCTTGGATGACGAAAGAGGAACGCGCGTTACCGGCCGTCAGCTCTACCGGGCCTGGGTAGGCGTGGAGCCGCCGACAGGTACTGGCTGGTCACCTCACCGAGGACGCGATTGGTGGGCGTGCGCCACCCTGCTGTTGGAAATGGCGCGCCATGAGCATTTGGCGCGAAGCGGATTGGCAACGGCAACGGCGCTACTCGAATCGACAGCGATGAGCATCATCCGTCTGCAGATTCAGCCGCAACTCGGGCACAGCCATGACAGCACCACCATGATTTACCTGCAGTGGGTGTTGAACATGGTCGGAAGCGGGCTGCCACAGAAGTACGAGCAGGACCTTGAGCTGCAGGAGACCGCCAATGCGTGATGGCAATTGGTCGACTGCCGAATGAGCCTCGCGTGAGCATCCGCAAACCCGACAAGGACCACCGAGCGGCCAAACGAGCCAACGTCGAAGGCATTCAACCGCCGAATCGCGGTACATCCGATGCCTTTACCAACCCACTGCGCTTTCAGACTCGAAACGGTACTGCGACCACAATCGTCGACCTGACCGTATTCGCCACAGGCGAGGCGACACGTCCGCGCGCCTTCGGCGCTTGGAACGGACCGATGAAGGGGCGTCCTGAGCTGATTGCGGAGCTGGCGCCGGTCATCAAGGCCATCCTAGAGTTCGCCGCCCCATACACCGTCAAGGGCTATCTGACGACCCTTCGGAATTGGTGGCGCCTGTTCGACACCGTTGAAGCCTCGGCGGGTTCAGCGGCCATCGCCGTGTCGTCGGTCGCGCAACTCGCGCCGATACATCGACAGCGCGCATTCGATGACGGTATGCCGGGCCAATCCTTCACCGATTTCGTTCGGTTGGCGAACTGGGTCCGGCAGTCACAGGGACTGGCCCGATTGCTATGGGATGCGCCCTCAAGACCTCAAGCAAAGCGAGAGCTTCCACCCGAGTGGTCGGTCAATGCCATTCGGGCGGAGTTGAGACGGCGGTGGTCAGCGGCTGTGTGGCGATGGGAAGCAGCCGACCGGTTGCTTGCTGGAGCCGTTCCAGGCACTGACGAAGAAGCGCGTCTTTGTCGGAACTACAAGCTGTTCCAGGAAGGCATGGCGACGTCCCAGACTCCTCGGCCGACCTTGGCAGAGCTGCGAGGAACTGACGACGAACAAACTTTCTATCAGCGGGGCTACAACATCGGCTTGATGAACCGAGGGTTCTATCCGGATAGCCACGACATCCGCGCTGCGTTCCATCTCTGTCTGGCAGCCACCGGGTGGAACCCAGCCGTCTTGTTGGCCCTCGATGCTGGAACGAGCTTCATCGAGCCGCACCCGAAGGACACGGCGCGCTACATCATGCGCGGCTTCAAGGCGCGCGGTGGAACCGAGCAATTGACGGAAGGGCTTTACAAGTCTGAACGCTCGCCGGGTTCAGTGATTCTTGAACTGGTAAAGCGGACTGCTCCGCTGCGGCAATACCTATTGCGCGAGCTTCAGAAGCGGAGAGCGATACATAAGGCCCTGGTGTCGCGTCGCGCATCGGATGCAGACATCGCCGGGAGTCTCCAAACGATTGCGAAACTGGAGCAAGGCGTGCGTTCCGTTTGGCTGTATGCGCCGTCACGTACTTTCGGAGACATTCGTGTCGAATGGCTGACGCAGCACAACGCGTGTGTAGGAATTATCGACAACAAGCGGTCTTACCTCGATGAACTGGTCAGTGCACTCAACCAGAATCGCCCGAAAAGAAAGCAAGTTGCGCGACTGAAGGCAACCGACTTTCGCGACGCTTTCGCTGCATATGCCTACCGAGTAAGTGGAGGCATGGTTCTCTACGTCATGAAGGTGTTGGGACATAGGCGACTAGCCACAACTAGCGCATACCTCGACAACAACGTGCTCGCCGGAGAAAGCAGAAGGCTGTATCGCTCGTTCGGCAACGCGCTTTGGGGTGAAATTCAATCCACGGGGACCGTCGACCCGACCGTGCTCGCCAAGACGTCGCGAGACGGAAAGACGACGAACTCCCAGCGAAGACGACTCAATCAATACCGGGCATTGCGGCTGAGCAGGCTTGGAGTCGGCTGCAAGGACCCGACGAACCCGCCCAAATCAATTGCGCCGAGCTTTGTCGCCGACGGAAAGAAGCAGTGCCCTGTTCACCGGTGCACGCTTTGCGTCGAGAACGCAGTCATCCTGCCTGAGTCTTTAGAAGGACTCTGCATGCGAAAAGCGGAGCTTCGATTTCTTGCGACCCACATGGCCATTCCGGGGTTCGTCGAATCGTCGTTCGGAGCGGAGCTTCAGAACACAGAAATCGCGCTGAGTCAGTTCGACGCAAGAGAAGTAGAAGCGCGCATTGGCGAATGGGAGCGGCGCATTGCGACTGGCGAGCACAGAGTCGTGGAATTCGACGGCGCAATCTAAAGGCAGGTCTGAATGCGTGCGTCTACAACTGCGGCAAAGCTTCGCATTCCGGACGAGGTCGCGAAGAGCGACTTGAGGGGCGGTACGTCCAGCAGCCGCGCCCCTCTTGGGAGGCACGAGGATGCCCCTAAACACGAACTTCTCGATACGCGAAATCAGGCGCTGGCCCACACGTCGCTTGCCGACGTCCAGCGCCTGAGCCCGGACGGACTGCGCACGCTTAAGGTGATTCTCGGACATGGAAGCGAGCCTGGTCGCTGGCACACACCTAGCCGGTGGAACTCCGCGCGCGTCCCCGCCGCCCTGACCGACATCAATCTGCGGCAGCGAATCGTTCACTGCTTATGCAAGTTGCAGCACCAAGTTGGTAGCAGTGAGCGTCTGCATGGCGACGACCTGCTTACCGGCTGCAATGCATCACGTCTCGTCGACGCTGCTACGCTTCAGTTCGAACGCTTCCTCGTGCTTTGTCGCTTAGCAAAATCTGGCATCGGCAAGCGAGGATTGGGCCGGTCGTTGGCTCCCTCGACAATCATCGAACACGCCTACAGCATCCTGCCATGGCTTTTTGCGGCGGCAGTGCTTCGTGCTATCGAAAACAACGGTCTTGGCGGCGCTCGTTTGGGTGATGAAGTTGACGGGTCCGGAATCATGGCTCAACTGAGTGTGAATGACCTCAAGAGCCTCAGCCCTCGCGTTCAAGAGGCGGCCGTAGTTGAACTGGAGCGTATGCGACGCTTCGCCAGAGACGGCCTTTGGTCCGACCTTCCATCGATTACCGTCATATCGAGTTCTGCAACACCCGTAGCCGGACCGCGGCTCGCGCCGAGGCGTCAACCCAGGCGCGATACGCATCTGCCGCTCCCCGATGATTACGTGGCGGCACTAGGGCAGAGGTGCATCTGGCTCATCCGAAGCGTCGGGCCGATGCTTCTATTGCTCGCAAGCCAGATTCTCGAAGTTCTCAACAGAAAACCTGCGTCGCTCAAGAGGCGTGACTCTACCGAAGCGCGACGATTGTCTGAGATAGAAGGGCGGATTCTCGAGTTTCGCTGGGTCGACGACAACGGCAACTTCATTGATGCTTCGCCGTTCGAACTGCACCTTCGAACCGTGGGGAATCGTCATGGCCGATTCCCAGTTCGTTGGCCACCGCAGAGCGCAATCGAGGTTGTTGCATTGTTGCGTGTGGTTCAGGCGGCGCATGTTTTCGTTGTCCTGCTTTCGATGGGCTCGAGGAAGTCAGAGGTCCTCAGCTTGCGGCGCGACTGTGTGCAGTACAGCCCGGCGAATGCGCCCAACGCTCTCGGGAAGACGTTCAAGTTAGTCCGGCGGCACGACGGGGAGTGGCGAGAGTGGCCGCTGCCCGACCTGGCCATTAAGGCAATCGAACAGCAGCGCCGTCTGGTCTCGGTCGCCGAGCGCATCTGTGAGCCTTTGCTTCACATGGACGCGATAGCGCCGCCGATTCCGTCGGTCGAGCCAACTCACCTGTGGGCGCAGATTGGCATCGGCAGCAATAGCAATGCTGCGTTGGAGATGAGGGACTGCGCGTCCTCGCTCAAAACACTGGTTCGAGCATTCAATCTGGACTCAAGGCCCGGTGGTCAATATGTTCGACCACATCGGTTAAGAAAGACAATCGCGAGGCTTGCTGCATTGGCGTTGACGCAGGCGCCCAAGGTCCTCGCGGACGTCTTTGGACACCGCTCCATCGAGATGACGCTGTACTACATCCTCGAGGACAAAGGGCTGCAAGCCGAAGTCGAAAGGGTGTCGCGGGAACTCCGCGTGATGCGCGCAAAGGATGTTGTCGCAACGATGGTCGCCGCGGAGGATGTTGATGACCGCATCACTCCATATGCTGGCTACGGTGGGCCTGCCGCCGCAACGCTTCAGAACGCCGTGCAAGTCCATCGCAATCGCCTGCACCAAGCCGGTAAACGTTGGAATGCCAGCAGCACTGCCGAGCTCGCCACCATCCTGACCCTTAACGGCACTGCCTGGCAGCTTGTGCGGCGCGGCGTCATCTGTACAAAGTTTCCCGGTACGGAGTCCGGGCCGTGTAACCAGAGCAAAGGACATCCGGAGCCCTCGAAGTGTCAGTCGGACTGCCGGCACCGACTGGAAGAGCAATTTCTGCGAAACGACGTGGATGGCGCGATTTCCCAATCGCTTGAATCGTACGAAGCGGCCGGCCGAACCGGCGACCTGTTCATGCAGGAGTATTGGGCCACGCAGGTGCGGGCACATCTCGGCCGGTTCGACGACCTGCGGGAGAAGTGGATGCAAAACGAGGCAGTCAAGCTGCTCATCAACACGCCGCCGGTGCGTGGGGAGCTGCAACCGGGATGACCACAGGTTCCGGCCCGGGCGCACCCACACGGCGCTCACCAACTACGCGCGAGCGGATTCGCCAGAAGGCGATTCTGCGGGGCGCGGAACGTTCGGACGACATCGCCAAGCGGGTGCGTGCTGCGCTGGACGAGATGGCGACGGAGGTCGAATTAAGCGCCGGAGCCTACCCGCATAACGGTGGCGTCGTTTCGATGGCCGAGGTAGCTCGGCGAGCCGGCATCCACAAAACTACGTTGCACACTGCCAAGCAGCGCGCACTCAGCGAAGAGGTCAGGGCTCGACTCGAAGTTTTGAGAAACGCACCTGCAGCTGCCTCCTCTCCAGCACGGAAAAGCGTGGCGACTCAACGCGACGAGTGGAAGCAACGCTACGTTGGGCTGCTGCAATCTCATTGCGACACGGAAGCAGCGCTTCAACAAGCCGAGTACGAGCGCGACCAGCTAGCGGCAGAAAAGCACGCATTGCTGCAAGAGAACGAACGGCTAAGGGCAACGATTGCCGCACTTGAAGGGCGAAAGGTCGTGACGTTGCGCTCGCGGTCGAAATGAGTAGGGCTCCTGGTCGCTACGTTGCTGCGCTACGGTTCGCCTCGGATTGCCATCGGCGACACAATATTGAGACGCCCCTCTCAGCGTACCCAGATGCCCGCGATGAGCGACTGGCTCAGCCCACGTATGCAAAGGTACTCACATCATGGCTGAACGTAAGTTCAAGCAAGAAACGCTCGCTATTCACGCCGGACAGATACCGGACTCGGAAACCGGCGCCCGAGCATTGCCGATTTACCAGACAACGAGCTTCGTCTTCGATAGTGCAGACCATGCGGCCAGTCTATTCAACCTCCAGACCTTCGGGAACGTCTACTCTCGCTTATCGAATCCCACAGTAGCGGCATTGGAGCAGCGTATTGCAGCCCTAGAGGGTGGGCGTGCGGCGGTCGCGAGTGCGAGTGGGATGGCCGCCGAGGCGATGGCTCTGATGACCATCCTGGAGGCGGGTGACCACGTGGTTGCTGCGGGCGCTTTGTATGGTGGAAGCGTCACGATGCTTGCTGTCAATCTTCGCAAGCTGGGCATCGAGACAACGTTCGTCGATGCGGCCAATCCTGACGCGTTCGCTGCCGCGGTCCGACCAAACACGAAGGCGGTGTTCGTGGAGAGCCTTGGCAATCCGAGCCTCATAGTTGCCGACCTGCGCGCGATTGCGGATGTCGCTCATTCGCACGGTGTGCCCCTTGTGGTCGACAACACCGTTCCTAGCCCTTACCTCTGTAATCCGTTCGATTTCGGCGCGGACATCGTCGTGCACAGCGCCACCAAGTACCTCGGCGGGCACGGAACGACGCTTGCGGGCGCGGTCGTCGAGTCGGGGAAGTTCCCGTGGGACAACGGGAAGTTCCCGGGGATGACAGAGCCGTCCGCGGGTTATCACGGCGTCCGATGGTACGAAACGTTTGGTGACTTCGGATTCACCATGCGCTGTCGCATGGAGACTCTGCGCGTCTACGGTGCTGCGTTATCGCCGATGAGCGCTTGGCAGGTGTTGCAGGGGATTGAGACTCTGCCAGTACGCATGGACCGCCACTGCTCTAATGCCTTGGCCGTAGCGAAGTTCCTGAAGGACGACCCACGTGTGAGCTTTGTGAATTATCCAGGGCTTGAAGACCACCCTCAGCATGCACTGATGGCACACCAGATGCGTGGTGCGTCCGGACTCGTCGCATTCGGTGTAAAGGGCGGGGAGCAGGCCGGCGTGCGGTTCATAGAAAGCGCGCAGTTCATGAGCCACCTCGTCAACATCGGTGACACCCGAACGCTGATTAGTCACCCGGCCAGTACCACTCACAGGCAGCTCGACCCTCAGCAGCAGCTCGCGGCAGGCGTACTACCCGATATGGTTCGCATGTCTGTCGGCCTGGAGCACATCGACGACATCCTTTGGGACATCGACCAAGCTTTATCAAGAGCCGCGAAGTAGAAGGTTTGCGCGCCGTCGTCAGGGATTGTAGACAACAGAGCAAAGTTGCCGGCAATCCATATTCATGCGGCCGGCTCGGGTCGCCCTGCATTTCCGCGCATCGAGGGGTTGGCTGAGAGTGCAGCCGCTTTCAGACGCTCGAAATGACGAGGGTCCTCAGTCTCAACTAGCTTGACGACATCACGCAGGATGACAGGGCCCTCACTGAACAGCGCAACGTCCATGGCCGGCTCAGCAATGACGTCTTCGTGGGAATGCGTATGCAAGAAGCGAAAGAGCCTTGTCACAGACTCCGGTGGAAGTCCCGTCGATTGAAGTGCCTTCAGGAGGCCCGACTTCTCGAAGGGCATATGACCATAACGGAACGAGAGGAACTGCTCAGCGAAGCGCCGTGCGGCGTTCGGGAGGAGCATGAACCTTTCAAGCGAAGTGCCCTCCGGTAGTTGAGACGCCGAGTAAATGACGGAGAACAGATACTGGTACTCGGACTCGTAGTTTCGCAGGAGTGCGGGCAGGCGTTCGATGGCCGAACATTTCCTGCCGGCAACCATCTCAGCGCGGACGAGGTACAGCTCCGAGCATCCTTTTGTTTCCGGAGATTGGTTGAGCCAGCCCTTGGCAAGACGAAACAGTGACGCATCGTGTGTCAGCACGAAAAGCTGTTTTGCGGCTTCAGTCCGATTCTTGATAAACCCGAACGCACCGAAGATTGCTCCAGCGTCAAGGCTAGACACCGGGTCGTCGACTACGACTATCGTGTCCGCAAGCATGCAGTCTGCTCCCTGCAGCGACTTCAGGAAGTAGAGCAGCGCCAGAGCGGTCTTCTCGCCTTCACTTAAATCGTCCACGGGCTGCCCGTGTCGAGTGACGGCGTATCCCTCTCCCTTGTGCACGAGTTTGAGCTCGCCGTGCCCAAGGTACGTCTCCAGGTCCCTGTTGATTTGCTCGGCGGCCAGAGCAGTGTTCCTCAGGGCCGCCGTAAGCCGCTGAAGTTGTTCCTCGAGAACTCGGATTTGCCGAGTTAGCGCGTTGAACGTGTCGTCATGAGCCTTTGAGTTGGCATTCAGTTCGCGATACCGGCTCACTGTTTCGTGGAGGATATGCGCTTCAAGGCACCGCTTCGCGGCATCCCGCTCCTTGTCGAGACTATGAATCGCATCGTTGTGCGCGGTGACCAATGCTTCTAGTGCAGCGACCGCCACTGTCCACAAATCCCGAGCCTGAGTCAGTTTTTCTCGACCGACATGTGTGCTTGGGTTTGAGTTTGGGTTGCGAAGCTTTTCGGCCGCCGCATTAACGAACTGCTCTAGGCCTTCAAGTCCAACCGCCCGCGCTCGCTCCAACTGGTCCAAGTGCTGTGCTGCCTTTGCGAGCTCCTCCGGAAACAGGTGCGACGGAACTTGGATTCGAAGTGCACCGAACGTTCTGTGCTCGCGCTCGAACCCTTGCTTGAGTGCCGCGATGTCCGCGGTAACAGTTCGTACGTGAGCATCGAAAGTATCGGAGAGCTCGGCAATCCGACTATTCGTCAGGGGGTTCTTGCAGAATAGACACGTGTCGCTCTTTCGGTGCTCGTGAATCGTCAGACCGTCTTGCAGCCACGCCGCTAAGGCCGGGTCTTGAAGCACTGTACGGAACGCTTCGGATGCGGGCGACCATGCCAGCGCGATGTCGAGGCGGTGAAGCGCATCATCTGCGGCTGGAAACGACGGAACCTCAAACACGGACGAAGTGCCAGCGGTGCGAAGTCGCCTTGCGTTGGCCTCGTCTTGCTCTTCCTCGGAGAGGCTGCCGACTTGACGCTTTCCGCCGAGAACGTCTTCACAGGCGCGAGCGAAATCGCCTTTGTCGTAGTTCGTGTATCGGTCGGTCGCCCCGCTGCTGCGTAATGCTTCCTTGATGCGTCGTGCGGTATCCTCCCGAAACGTGTTGCTCTGACGCCTCGCTTGCTCCGCGTCCCTTTGTGCTCTGGACTGCTCCCCTCGCAGGTCACGGAGTCTTGCTTCGGCCACCGCCGT
>ENA-UOYA01001589-UOYA01001589.1-activated-sludge-metagenome-genome-assembly--contig:-NODE-1589-length-23745-cov-7.849092_pt1 | contig 23745 bp, 30 predicted proteins | sample MGYA00238163_ERZ764804 | MGnify/ENA primary metagenome ERZ764804 (study PRJEB28919, sample SAMN05720223) | activated sludge metagenome | isolation source: Anaerobic digester | place: Hong Kong... | reverse complement strand
CCATCAGGAGTATCTGGACATACTGCTTCATCAGCACCTGCATCTGCACCCTTTAAAAGGGTAACAACATTACTTCCATTCAAATATACTAAGAATATTGCTTCTTTTCCATCTGCAATATCATGTGTAGTCGCTGTAAAGGCTGTTTCACCACCAGCAATTGTAGACACTACACCATTTCTAACAACAGTAAAAGCTCCATTCAAAACCTTAGCTTTAGAACTTGATCCTATTGCTAATGCTGGAGTACCTACTATTGCTACACCACCCTGATTATTCATCTGTGCAATGACATCATTGATAACCTGTTTAAGATTAGCATTATACATTACATCTTTACTATCGTAAGACATTGTATTAGTCTTTTAAATTTAGTTTTTGGGTATTTACATACCATTGGTATACCTATAACCCTAAAGGTACTGCTTGTTTTCTTTTAGAGGTACAAGCAGTAAAACCTATCAAACACTAGAACTTACAATTAGACTATTGCATGTTCAATTCTAATCATCCATGATTGATTTAGAATCTTTGTAACATGATTTGCTTTCCATCCAATTGTACCTCTCTGCTTTAGAGGATCTGCACTACCAGAAGAACCAAGCTCTGTAATATACATTTTCATTGCATTACCAGAAATACTTGTTACACCATATGCATCTTTACCAAAAATCAATGTACAATATACATCAATTCCAAGATTTCCCTGTCCCTCTTTAACATATCCTTGAGTAGACTCAACAAATCTTACTCTATCATACTTACCAACCTCATTAGGCATAACATCTGCTTTATTTGCATATTGCTCTACTGGTACAAAACCTGAGATTGCTCTTAGATTTACAACTGTATTAGGATGAACAATACCTACAAAACATGGAGCTACTGGAGATGTTAAGTAACCAGCATCTGGGGATACAAAGTTAGTTATATACTTAGCATTTGCACTTCTCAATGTTGAGATTGCAGTATCTAATATAACCTTCTCTAATACATCTGTTGCAGAAACATCAGATGTCTGAGCATTTACTTTAGGAGATGTTGCATCTGCATAAAGTACATTCGTACCTTGTACAAGAACATTTCTTGCTAAAGTATCAATTGATAATCCAGCCTGTTCTCCAAGTACCTCTGTTAATTCTGTTAATACTGGATCTGGGGATTCTATAGTTACTTTATCTGTATATGTGATGTAATCACCATACCATAAAGCTGTAGCAGTTATATCTGTTACACCTGGATTTGTTCCTGCTGGAGTTTCACCTTCAGCTAGGGGTGTTGTATTTGCTGTTAAAGCACCATACTTTCTAAACTTGACTGTGCCTGTTCCACCAACTGGAATGTTTTTTACCTGTCCGAAGTTAGTATGGACTAAATAAGGCTTCTCCCTTTCAAGTAACAATCTATCGTAATAGTTGTTAATTGCATGAGGAATTGTTGTTACTGATGCACTCATCTTATTATATAAATAAAAATTAAATAACTATAAAACAAAAAAACCTAGTCGGAAAATCAACATTGATCTTCTAACTAGGTTATTCCTTTGCTTGTTTAGTTGTAATTAAATATAGAATATATATCCTACATTGTCAAGTTATGAGTTTTTGACACTATTCACAAACTTCTCAAAATCATTTGAACTCATTGTATTAAAGTCTGGAGCAGTAGCTTCACTTCTACTAAAACTTGATCCACCAATATTACTCTTCAAGGCAATACCTGCATCCTGTATTCCACTCTTTCTTCCAATCTCTATCCACTCAGAAGGACTCTTAATATTCCTAATAGCAAACTCAACAGGATTCTTATGACCTCGTACAATAGCCTTCGCTGTTATTTCTGCAATCTCATCTGCATAATCTGCATACATAGGGTTCTCTTTAACAAGCTTTGCAACTTCTCTTTGAGCTTGAACTGTAGCCTTCACTTCCTGTAATTCATTATGAGTATTGTCAATAACAACTGGAGCTTCCTTCTTCTCCTCTACCTTCTCTTCCTTAACTTCTTCAACCTCTTCATTTTCAGACACATCTGCAAATGGATTAAAGTAATCCTCAAATTTCTCTTCTACATCATTATTTACAGGAGCTTGATCATTTGCATCCTGAGTTGTAAGTTTTTCTTTTACTTCCTCTGCCATTGTAAGGGCAATAAAAATTTATTTAATATATATCTGAGGGCACTTCCTGATCATCACTCATCTCGGATAAATCTTTGATAAATGTTTCAGGCATAGCCAACAGATCTTTAATATAATATAACCTTATCCTTATCTTCTGCAACTGATCCATGTTCATATCCTTATTAATATCATCCATCTCTAATTGCAATCCATCTCTTTGTTGATTCAGATATAAACTAATTATCTTCCATCCATCACTATTTACCAACTCTTTTAACTTATGTACTATCTCTTCCCTACCCTTTTTACTCATTAAAGCCTGAGCATACTCTTGCATAGTAAGATCCTTCATTCCTTTTAATTTTACAAATTAGTTACTTCTGCTGGTAATCGCATTGGACTGCTCCCTTGTGCTGGAGCTACCTGTCCTTCACTCATTCCCATCTCGTTTTGATCTGGATTAAGTGCTGGATTAATTTGTTCCAACTTCAACCCCTTTATATGTAATAACATGTGATTATCCTTTATCTTACCATCCCTTGCTTTCTTATGTTCTCTTAAATGTACCTGATGATTATCATTCTCCAAAAATGGAGGTACTATTCCCTTATCCATCATATCGTTCTGCTCCCTTGCTATTACCTCATCTCTAGTTGGAGGAAGAATATTGTCAATCTCTTCACTATCTAAACCTGCAAGATACATACCATATTTAATACCAGCTCTCTTATCTGCTTCAGGATCTTGAAGTACAACCTCAAGAAGTTTTAGATATTGTACAAACTTCCTCATCTTACTTGCCTCTGATAACGCCTTACTTGTTATCTTTACATCTGGATCAACCTTGCAAGTAATATCCTTTTTAGTTATCTTCTTGAAACTTCTTGTAGATCCAGCAATTCTAATGACCTTCTCTCCAAGCCCATCATTAAAGAACACCTTATATGACAAATACCATAAATTCCAGAAATCTTTATCTCCAGAAGCAATACTCTTTAAAGCAAGTGAATACCTTGTCTTACTACTCTCTGACACCATCTTTAACTCTCCAAGAGTCCTTTGCTGTTCACTTAATACACCCTGCTGTAGAGATGGAGTTGCACTTGCTGTCTGTGCTGATACATCCAAGTAATTAAGCATATTATCAAGCAAATTAAGGTTAGGACTATCCTTATATACTGGAGCAATAGCTTGTCTTGGATCTCCATCAACTGGAATCCACTTATCATATCCCCATTTCAAATCATTTACATTCTTAATAAGATTCTTATTAAATGCATGAGAACCATACACAGATATTCTTGTAAGATTAAGTGCATCATTGATAAGAACTGCTTTCTTCCTCTGCTTATCTTCCAACATATCAGGTAATGACATACCCTTAAATTGATGTGGCTGAGGATTGATTCTCTTTGATGCGACCCACCATGATAGAGGATTACCCTTGTCATCCAATGGTAAAATCTTACCTCCAATAATTGATTCACAATCAGGAGTTAAGAGAAGCAGTACCTTCTTACCATCCCACCATGTTCTCCATTGCAACACTTCATATACATTATTGTCATTCATATCACTCTTATCAAAGTGAACAATATCACCTCCCAATGCTTCAATCCTCATTCTTCTTGCTTCTTCCTGTTTGTCGCTTTCCTTCTTGTTTACCTTTTCCAACTTATCCAATGCATCTGGATACATAACATGACTATTTAACACCTCTCTTTTGCTCATATACAAAGACCAACCCAAGAATCTCATACCACCTTTATTAACACTATTACCATCTATGGAAGATGAAAGAGTATCATAATAGAAAGATGTTGGATCAATGATTGATGGAGCTGGACATTTCTTATCTATATCAAACTCAATCATGTCTACTAAACCATATGAGAAGAATAATGCATCCCAAAGTTGATTCAAATCAAGCTCATCTTTCCTCATTAACTCAACATCATAATTTGCTGTACTTGTTAAATTCTCTGCTGATTCAATATCACCATCTTCTCTTGGAATCCATTGTTTATCTAACTCATCATCATACAAAGATGATAACCATGTATTCATATGAGTAAATAGAAGTGGCTCTCCTACTAAATCCTCATCCCTCTTCTGATTGTTATATAACTTCAATCTCTTTAGATTTTTATCTATCCATTGATCCAAACCCCTTGTTGCAAACTCATACTCAGAAGAAACCTGCACAAGTAACTTTTTCTCATCTTCTGGCTTCAAATCAAGGTCTAACATGCCCTTAATACTTTTACCTTTCTTTGTAGAGCCTGTAGGAGCTTCATCTTTTGCTGTTATATCAAGATTTTCTTTGTTATCCAAGATTTCACTTACATTCCCCCTTTTCTTAGTAGTTGCCATCTTCTTCTAAAGATTTCAAATTAAATGCATCTGCTACATATGTAGCACCCTCTAATTCCAAACCATCCCTTGCTTGTAAAACACTTGATCTGTTTATTTCTGTTACCTCAACCCTTACAGGCTGACCCTCTATCTTATGGATGACAACAGTAAACTTTCCATAATCAAGGTCTCTTATCTTTTTAATCAATGCACCTTCCAACTTTGTGATTCTTACCTCAAGCACTCTCTCTTTTAATTCAGAACTTATCTTTGAATCTTTCATACTTATACTATACTAATATATATCATTAACTACAAGCTCACTAGAACCTGCAACCGCTCTGATTTCTGCTTCTTTTACTGGAAGATTATCTGCCATATACTCAAAACAACTCCTGTGATGTGAGTATATATCATGTATTGGAGCTTGTATTGGAGTTGTTGCCTGACTTGTTTCACTTCTTTCTGGATACCTACTCTGCATCATACTCTCAATAAAGAACTCATTGTTATCTTCATCCACTTCCAGCTTCTTCATAAAGAGTAGAGCCTTCTGTCTTAAATCATAATGGCTTCTACCAGCCCATTCTCTACATTGAACATAAATACCATGCTGAGCTAATACACCCCTTGTACTTTCCTTGTCTAACAAACTTCTCTTCTTTACATCTGGATCTCCAAAATGAGTAGCAGGTTGCCAATACCTATGCCTTGCTATTATCTCCAAGTCATTATCATCATACTCGTATGCCCTATCAGAAAGTATTTGTCCTGTTACAAATGGAATATAGAACTTAATATCCTTATCAGTATTAAAGTATGAATCAATCAATCTCCATCTATCCATTGCTACATTCCATTGATACCATTGCATTGCTACACCATCCAATCCAAAATCCCATGATACATACAATGGCTGAGTTGGGTCATACTTACTCTTTACCACTGGTACAAGCATAAACTCAGAAGCATATACCTTACCTTCAATTGAACCAGAGTAAGAAATATTGCGTTCTCTTTCAAACTCTTCTGCACTTTGCTTTGCTCTTTGCTCTTGCTCCCACTTCTCATCTCTTCTAGGGTCATCCTTATAGTGAAAGGTAAATATCTTAACCCTTCCAGACTGCCTTAGCTTGTAAAAGAAAGATGCCTTACCAGATTCAGGAGGAGTTGATATTGCCAGTCTTGTTGTTGCAGATGAACCACTTGATTCCCATGAACTCTTTGCATTAGCCCAGAAGCCCATCTCATCAAATAGTGCAAGGTTATATCTTCCAGCTCTACCAAAATTAGGATTACTACTTTCACCAGTAATAACATTCTCATTATCAGGTCTGCTCAATTTCATATATGTTCTATTCTTGGTCATATCAAACCCATCTGGTAACATCCACTCTGGTAATCTACGAAGATTGTAATCTATCTTCCAGAAGAGAGCATCAGGATCATCACTCTTATCCACCTTATTCTCTACTCTTGAACCTATCAAAGCATTAAAGTCATGGAAGAGCCATTGATATAGAACAATAGCTATAAGAGTTGTATATGATGCACCTACATCTCTGCTCTTCTCTATCAACCCATCCTCGTGATTCTTTAACAATCTCTCTACCCATCTTACATATTCAATTTGCTTATCCCAAAGAATAAAGGGAAGATTTCTATTCCTTTCTCTTGGATCAAATGTATATGCAAAATTGTTACACCAGAACACAGAATCTTCAGCACATTTAATAAGCACCTCTTTTCTATACTCAAGGTCTGATTCACACATCTTCTTTATCTCAAACCTTTCTTTAAGTTTCTCTTTGTAATTCATCAATGGACTTGTTCTTTAACTCAGCTAACACACTTGAAAGATTAACACTCTCCACTTTCTCTCCAGCAGATGTAATATCAGTTTCAACTTTGTCCTTTAAGTCAGTAATATTCTTAGTGAGAAATACTGCATATGTAGGATTCAGATAATTATTTACTGATAAATAAACAAGCATTTCTTTCTGTAATCCTTTTGCTCTCTCATATGCTAGAAAAAAGTCATCATGCTCAGCTATCCAATTAGTTAAAGTCCTCTGACTAATTCCAATTTCTCTACAGAAACCTTCAAACAAGGGGATTTTATTAGGTACTTCCTCTTCCCATTCAACAGGAATACCCTTAATAATTTTAACTACCTTCTTTTTAACAAAATATGGAACATCAAAATATGCAACAATATCTTTACAATATCGCTTCTTATACTTTGTAGGTCTGCCAAACTTGTAATAAATAGGAAGTTTTTTCTTAACTTTCTTAATCTTTTTAGATGTTTTAGCCTGTTTTTCAGTTGCTTTCATATATAATACTATCACAAATTAGTAATAGTTCTTATATATTGTAGCACAATTAGTAATTAAAAGAATACAGGTACTCCAAAAAGAGGATTAGAACATATACACAACCAATACCAATTGCTATTGTAACGCTTCCCAGTAGCACCAACTCCATTTTTTCACTCTTTGTCATAATTACATATAGATTAAATTAGATTTCTTACCTGAGTTCTTCTTCTTATCTTCACCAATTTTCCAGAAGAATAACCTCAGAACACTACCTCTTATATTAGGGTAATCACTCAGCCATCCTTCTACATACCTGAGATAATCCATCTTATCCTGATGCTGTTTAGCTACACTCATAATCCTTCCATACTCTTTTCTATTGATCCCATACTTCTTACAAAAATCCAAAGCCCATACTTGCCACTCAGAAAGCGACTTACCTTTCTGCTTTACTTCATATTCTTTTAGTATGTCTTTAAGATTTTCCATCCGTATCCCCCTCCATATTACTTTGTTGTTAATTTAGATATAACCTTGTTGAACTCCTCTAACCCATACCTATCAATAAAAGCAGTCATATTTTCTAGTAACCATTTACTATCTAATTTTAATGCCCTATACCTCATTATCTTTTCTGCAACTCTTTCTATTCTGCACCCCATATTACTTTGTTGTTAATTTAGATTTTTCTTGGTTTACAATTATCTCTTTAAGTTGCCTAATCTCTTCATTTCTCATCTGAATTATTTTCTTATAGTAGTTATCTATTTCCTTAGCCTGTTCTACTGAGATTGTAAACATCAAAGGACTTAATGGGTCATAGTTGCTGTTATTCTCATTCTTGAAATCAAGAAACAATCTTACTATTTCACTTATATACTCCATATTACTTTGTTGTTAATTTAGATAATAATCTTTTTAATCTTGCAATTTCTTCTCCATATTACTTATTGTCTTCAATTAAATTATCATTTATCGGCTTCTTAGCCATATTCAATATATGAACCACAACATCATAATATTCAGAACCATATTCCCTATCTCTATTCCTCACATACCTAGCATTTAGTACAAGAGTATCTAGTAATTCAAATAGTTTCTTTATATCTCCATCTGCAAACATCTTGTAATTATTCCACCACAGTTGTAGTTCTATATGTTTAGCAACCTCTTTACCTGCTTCTACTTGTAAACCCTCTATTGTCCTCTCCATATTACTTATTGTCTTTTAATTTAGATAACTTTCTATTTTCTCTGATATTTCCTCGTACGCAGTATTACCACTGTTAAATATATCGTTCATCGCAAGTTTTAACATAAACCATTCGTCTTTTGTAAAAGCCTCCTTCTTTCCCTCTTCCCTTGCTTTGTCTAGTTCTTGTTGGATAAACTCCTTTAGTTCATCAATAGCGTAAACCGTTTTTTCGTCTATGGTAACAAACATAGCCTCCTCCATACTATCATAACCTCCCAATCTCTCTTCCCAATTTTTCTTCTCTTCCATACTACTTTGTTGTTAATTTAGATTTAACCTAGCATCTTGCTAATATACTTAGCTCTATTAGACTCTAGGACTTTCTTCATAGCCATCTCAACATCTTCCTGATTAACTTCTACAGGTGGTCTAGTTCTTTTAGCTATAGCAATAAGCCCTGTAATAACATCCTGTGTCTTATAGAAAGTATACATACCCTTTTGTGATGTTTCAGGTTTAGGAAATATCTTCATATGATCTCTCCAGTAATTAAGAGAATTGTTATTAAACTTATCCTTTTGTATATGTAAGAAGTTAGCCATCTCTATTACTTCTCTTTGTGTCCATAGTTTTCTCATTACTTTACCTCCATTTGAGCATAAGCCCATCTATAATTTCTTAACCAATCATTACTTACATATCCCACATACTTCTTAACCTTAGCCATATCATTACCTATATTAAGATAATTCTTCTCTACTCCTTCACAAATCTCTTTAGCCATTATCTCTTGATCTGGATCATAGTTTCTATTACCACCCTTAAACCATCCATAGAAATTACTCTGCCTCTTAACATCTCTACCCATACCTGTTTCTGCAACAGATATTGCTACTACAGTTCTTAGAGCTTCATCAGAACAATGCTCATCTAAAAGAGTAAAATACTTATCATCAATCCTAGATCCTTTATAGCTTTGAGTAAAAGCTTTGATAGACTTTACAGAACTCTCCATAAATACTTCAGCCGGTACTACTTCTATAGTTCCATCAGCCTTAGTAGTTACCCTATCTCCACCTACCCACTCCTGCTTATCCTCTACTACAACTTCCTCAGCATACACTTTAACAGGCTCCACATCTACTTCTACTCTCTCTTCCTTCTTACCTACTAATGTTAAAAGTAGTAAGTAAATAAGCATACCCATTGCTATTAAGAAAAAGAACCTTCTAAACATAACCTCCCCTCTTCTTTGCCCATCTAGTAAGCTCCATCCTTTCCAAAACTTCAGAAAGCTTAACTTACCCTTATCAGACACATTTAAATTCTTCATTCCTTTAAAGAATTAATTTAATTACATCTATATATTATCATATCTTGACTTGCCTGTCAAGTACATTCACCTAATTAAACAAAGTGTTTTGTACAATAGGTTTCCATTCAAAGTAACAAAGAGTATACTTACCTTCCCTTCCCCACTTGTCATCAAACTCTGCAAAAGCCAAAGGTATCTCATATACATCCAAAACCATGTATGGAGTAAGTACATCACTCTTCTTCTTGCTCTTAGGAGCATACTTATCAGGCTTCTGGATAATACATATATCCTTCTGTCCTTGTTTAGCTTCCTCAATCTTCTTCTTTGCTATAGCTACCATTTTCTTCCCAGCAAATCCATTACCAAGTTTATACCCATCAAATGGAGTTGTCTTAAATATTACATATGCTTCTTGTGCCATGTTACTTATCTTTAGAATTTAGATCCAGATATTCATTGATAATATCTACAGCTTCATTACTACTGTAACAAACCTCTACTCTATATCCCATCTCCTGTAAATTCTCAATCCACCAACTCTGATCATCAGAAGGTTTATTCTTTCCAGCTTTCATCTCAATCCATAAACCAGCCTTCATGTCTGTTACTTGTCCTTCATTTACATATGTCATTGGTACAGGAAGGAATACATCTGGAACACCCTTCTTAACACCCTCATCTTTCATTCTCTTTGCAATACTCCATCTTCCACCACCACCACCATATGATGCACCATTAGGAATTGCCATTAGAAGTTTTAATGCTGGAATCTTCTTACTATTTAATTCAGCCCAGTAAAATAAAGCTACTTGTTCATCATGCTCTGGAGTAAGTTTCTTCTTTCCAGCTTTCCCTTGAAGAGCTTTATACTCCTCTATTGTCATTGTTTCCATTCTTATTAGGTATAGTAAAATTATTCATAAGATTTCTTGATGCATAATTCATATCTATCATCAAGAGATCTTGATTAAAAGCACCAAGCATTGCCATTCTCTCACTCATATACGCAAGAGAATCTTTGCGACCCTCGTATTTTTTGTCAAGCTTTTCCTGTTCTTCAAATAACTTTTTGTATATCTTTTCCTTTAAAGATGAATACAACTCATCTTTTTCCCTTTCCTCCTCATACTTTCTTTGCCTATCAATCTCTCCCATCTTCTCTTTTCTAATCTTCTCAAAATCTAAGGTGATATTTATTTCCTCTAGTTCAAAAGATCCCATATCTAACTCTCTCGCAATAGCAACCAATACATTATATTCACCCATGCTTAACTCTATGTACCCCTCAGTATATTCACCTTCCATGCCTTCAGAATACAATCTATATAACTTCTTCATCAAAGTAATCTTCGTAAAATTTATTTATCTTATTCCAGAACCTTTTATTTCTTTCATCTATCTCAAACCTATGTCTTTAAATATCCCAATCCATAATGATTTCATCTCTCAAATATCTTTTAGTACCTTCCTTGTACCATACTTGAATATATCTTTTAGGTCTTACTACAAATCCCTCAAAGAAAACTAAGTCATGATCACCCTGTGAGAAAACATGTTTATCATCCTCATCTACTACAAAATCTCTGAGCAGTAGAGTCCTTTTAGAACTTTTTAATTTTGTATCCATCATTAGTATCTATTTCGTAACTTACTTTATTATCTTTATGACTCTGCTCCATATGAATCTTTAGAGCATCCAACATTGCTTGTAACATTCTGATAAAGAAATCAGATTGATAATCACTACCAAAATTTACATCAAAGTTAATTATTATTTTTCTCATTTTACATATCCCCCTTTTAAAACATCTAGTAGTAATTTAAAATATTTTTCTTCACCAATCTCCTTGATTAATGAAACCTGACTTTTTATCCATGTATCCTCTGTAATTATTGGCTCATGAGAAATAGAGAAAGTTTTATCAATAGTAATACAATAAAATGGATTCAAAAGTATTTTTTGCAATTTCTTTTTAGTTAAATATTTACTCATTAGAGTATCCTCCATACTCAATTAAAATATCAATCTCTGTATTAAGCTTCTGATTCTCAATATAGAGAACTACCCCAGCAACCACCAGAAGGGCAGTTGCTAGGATTAAAAACCAAGTTTTAAATGTAGTTCTTCTCACAGAGTTAAGCCTTTATTCTACCTTTCTTATCACATACAACACCATTCTTCCTATACCCAACATTCCTCATTTCACACTCATCATCATCATACTCAATTACAATCTCATCATAATCAGGCTTACAATGTTTACAGTAAGGAATCTTCTTTAAACTTCTAACAACATACTGTACTTTCTCATTAGCTATTAAACATCCACAATCACTACACTCTGTATAATCTTCCTCTATCTTATCCTCAATATAATTACTTAGTAATTCTGCAAACATCTTTCTGTTCTCATCCAACTCCATATCTTTAAATAAAGGAGTAAAATGAAAGAGTCCCATATTATCTATAGGAGATACTCTGGCTCTTCCTACTTCATCCATTAATCTCTCAACAAGACTTTTCTTTTCTTTTCTGTTAAACATTTTTGTATATAATAAAATATAAAATAATACACACTTAGAAAGGTAAATCATTATCATCTATCTCTTCCTCATCATCATCCAACCTTATGTTTTTCTTTGCATCTTTAACATCATGCTCATCAATATCCATTCCTTCAAAAGGATCTGATGTATCTACTGGAGTAAGTAAAGAACGTAAATCTATTTCACTAGATTCTGAAGCATCCCTTATCTCTGGAGCAAGAACTGTAGGCGGAGATGGCATTACAAAATACTTTGTTTCCATTCCACTACCTTCTCTTTTAATATTTACATCATACTTTCTTAAATCTCCCCACTTTGCATCATTCACAAACTCGTACAAGGATCTTAAAATAGATGCCTGAGTTATTTCTAATATCTTTACTGATTCATCCTTGTAGTCCCATACCTTCATTGCCCAGAACTCCTTTGTCTGAAATTCTGATACCTCCTTAGGAAGCTTCTGATTGTATTCTATTCTGTAAGGCTTATCACCTTTCTCTCCTCTGCCCTTCTCTCTTACAACTCCATCTGGACTTACCCAGTAAAGCTTTCCTATAAGAGGTTTACTTAAAATCCTAATGTTATTTGAACCTTCACTCAACTTCATAAATTCACTTGATGTAGCTGGAGTATATCCCTTTGGTAAAAATCCATCTTCTTTATTTGACATGTTTATTAAAAAACTAATTTAAAAATTGTATTGGATTGCTCAAATGGAACAGTAAATGCTAATAACAATTTAGATAAGGAATAGAAAATCAATCCTATTCTCACATTCCTATACTAATATATAATGTGTTGATTACCTTGTCAAGTAATATTACTAGAGGATATTTTGCCTGTTTTTGTTTGCTGTTTTAAGACTAGATAATAGGACTTCTATATCCCCAAGAGAGGCTTAAGCTAAGTTTATATACTAGATAGATTTTAACCAGTGATAACTATCCTATCCCCAGTATGGAAGTTATGTAGTCAGCAGAGCAGTTGATGTTCATATTGGGTTGGGGGTTGAGAAGTCCTCACTCATAGCCCCCAATTTGATATAAACACCAACAGTCGTAGCCAGTTCTTTGGATTAACGGAAGAACTCACTAAAGAAAACCGTCCTATCTAGTTGTAAAAGTACCCAAATACACTAAAGCATTACTAAAATATCTCTCTAAAAGATCTATCATTAACTTATCATTTTTCTTTCTCTTTTTGCTGTAATATTCTTCTAAACACTTCTTAGGTAGTTGTCCTTCTCTTACCATATTAACTACGCCACAAGCGTGTAAACTGTGATGTAGGGTTTCTGGTAACTTACTTGAATAAACTATTCTTAAACTACCAACTCTTTTATTCTTCTTACCATTATTCTCTGTAAACAATTTGTCTGTTTCATACTGTATACTTTTCTCTGCTTTCTTGTGTATTTTCTGATGACAATCTTTGCATATCCATACAACACTTAGAGGATCTAGTAGTCTTTTGTATGATTTATGATGTAAAAAAAACAGCTCTCGCTCTTTGTTACATATATTACATTTAAAAGGCTGGTACTTTCTATACATTGCCTTTCTAAACTCTTTCCATAGACCTGAATCTATAAACTCCTTGTAGCTTCTAAAACCATAAAGTTTTAATTGCTTACATATTTTTTTGTAGTCTGATTTTTCTAGCATATTCTTATCATTCCTTAATTATTGATAATCAATAAAAGTAGTATGAAGAATGTACAAGATACTCCCATCATACTACCGAACTGATTATCAGTCAGATTTAAAGAGCGATCAGAACTATCTGAGTCTTATTTAAAACTTAGATAGAATGCAAAAAGCACCCATTTCTGAGTGCTTTAAGCAATGGATTACTTGATTAAAAGTAACAGCAAACCTACTAGCATTTCTCTGTAGATAAGTTGTACCTTTTAATCTCATATCCATCTGCTATATATAACTAAATTATTGAGGGGATGTCAAGTATGCTTAAATAAGTCCTAATTGTTCTTCTTTTTTAACCCCCTCAATTCTAGCCTTAGCTATTTCCATGTACTCTGGCATCATCTCTATTCCTATAAACTCTCTGCCTAATCTCTTACAAGCCATACCAGTTGTACCACTACCCATAAAAGGGTCTAGTACCACCTGTCCTTCCCTGCTTACTAACTTAACAAGATACTCCATAAGGGCAAGAGGTTTAACTGTTGGATGGTTGTTGGTATTTTTTGCCAATGGTTTCCCGTCTAATCTTGTTCCTTCTCCCGATTTTTGGACACTACCACTACATAGGTTATTAGGTGATGTTTTTTCTTCCAACCCCTCGCACCCTATATTTCTTTCTCTCTTACTTGCTTTGGCACAATAGAAGAATCGTGCTGCTGAACCCGAATCGTTTGCAAACTTATTTATTGTTTCAGGTCTTCCTTGCCATTTTTTTAACATAACATCTGAATTATCAAAATCTTTTTCGTCTGGTATCCTTCCCCCTGTCTTTGTCTGTGGAAACCTCTCTACTACTTCATCACTACCATCATGGATTAAATTGGCTGGGAAGCGACCAGTAATATCTGACCTATCGCTTCTATTAAAATCATTATCTTCTCCTTCTGCATAAAACTCCATACCTTTGCTTGTTGAGTTCGGTCTTGAACTTTGTCCTTCTTTTTTATCTTTCTCACTTGTGTATTCCACCCTACACCCATCAATATTTATTCCACCTACACCCCATTTAAGACAGTTCTGTGCTACATTTAACCCCTTTTCTAGTGGCTTTCTAGCAACTGTAATTGGCTCTAGTGCTGGTTTAAGAGCAGTTCCCCATCCTTCCCATTCGGAAGTTCCTTTAGTATTTTCTTGTCCTTTTAACCCCTTTGTGTTTACTCCTTTAGTATCTGAGACGAATGAAGTTTCCGTATTTGGTGTATATACTTTTTTATCACGAGGATTGAGCTTTTTATAGCCAATAAACTCTCTCTCATTTCCCTGTAACTTATCAACTGCTTTTCCTATATTAAGACTTTTAGGAAATCCTGAACCATATACCCAAGCTATCATATCTCTTATCTCAAACCCTGCATCTTCTATATTAACAGCCATTCTATGCTGTGTTCTTGTTCCAGCAAAAGCTAATAAATGCCCACCAGGCTTTAGCACTCTCAAGCACTCTTTCCATACCTCTTTACTAGGAACATCATAGTCCCACTTCTTACCCATAAAACTAAGTCCATAAGGAGGATCAGTTACAATAGCATCAACTGAGTTATCTTCTAACTGTTTCAATTCTTTTAAACAATCGCCCAAAATCAATTCCATAATAATAAACAATAATCTTTATTTTCAAAGAATGTCAAGAGGGGATATTTATACTTAACAAAAGATATATGTAATATCCCCCCTTTAACCCTACTATCTCCTTCTCTTTCTGGAGTTTTGTTTGTTTTTTCTCTTCTTTTTACTTGCATGTCCTTTGTACTCTCCAACAGGATTACCATAATCATCTGATGTAGTTAAGTTCCACTTCTTGTGATAATCCCTATGACAATACTTGCACCAACATACACAATTCTCTAATGTCCCTTTCCCTCCTCTTGATACTGGTAACTTATGATGAACAGTCAAATAGTTACCACTCCCACATATTTTACACTTAAAACAATCCCTCTCATGTACTGCAACCTTCCATTTGCTTGTACCCACAATGCACCTCCAAAGGTCTAGATTCTAGTAAGATTTTTAAAGAACACTAATTTATAAGTATCTCCCAACCTCTTCTAACATCTTATCTGTGTCTGCTATCCTAATCATCTTTTTGTCATGATTGAGTATTAACCAATACATACCAAGCTCTGCATCTCTTTGAGTTCCAAAACCACTATCCTTTGTATATTCACTACCTAATTGATATGTACCACCTACTACTCCATAGGTCATTCTAGAGCCTCTAAACTCTCTTACTGGCTGTTCTATAGCTCCCCTTTTATGAGTATGGCCACAAAATACTATGTCCAGTCCTTGCACTTCTCTGTGCCCCCTTACAGGTGGATGTACATTGTTATAAATAGAGTTACCTCTTAATCTATGACTTCCCATCATTCTGTAATTAATGTCATTAACAAACATGTCTATATAGGCATTGCCATAGAATACTGGAGCATTATATTTTTCCGAAAGTCCCGCATACTTACTTGTTCCATACTTCCTTTCCCATTTATGATCATGATTACCTTTCCAGAAAGCTAAGATCCTTTCTTCTCCTATGTAGTCAAAGATACTCATCATTGCCCTTCTTTGCTCTTCAAAGTTAAGATAACTTTCATCCTCTGCTGGATTAAAGTTAGCACTATCTAAAAGATCTCCAAGAAAAAAACACCCACTTACAAGTGGATGTGTTGCCATGATCTCTATGTCTCTCTGGAGCATGTCTTTGTCTATCCTAGCCCCTAAGTGCCAATCACCTGAAAGCCCTATCACTGCTGGTCTATCTGTTTGAATTTCTATCTTTCCATAATCACAAACATCTTCTATATCATCTCTGAAAGCATTCCTTCTCTCTATCTCTTCAAACCACTCTGAAACTGTTTTGTTCTTAGGCTTAGCAAATTCTATGTTTACTCTCTGGATGTTATCTTCTCTAATCTGTTCTATTGTCTTAAAATCACCTTTACTATTTACATATAGTCCTTCTTGTTCAATATTCTGACTCATAGTATAATATATGTGTTCTCTCTGCTAGTAACAGAGAGGTATTACAGGTTAATTACTCAGGTTGAGAGAGGGCTAAGTGTCCTCTCTCTTTTTTCTACTAACTAAATCTTTCTTCCAATGCTGGAATACTCTTAATGATCAACTCATATATGGTCTGTACCATACCCTTTATTGCAACAAAGTTGATAAAGAAGAACTGTAAAAGATTTCCTATATTATCCTCAAAACTCTCTACCCATTGATATTTAATAAGCACTAAAGTAAGTGCTACTGCACCAGAAAGAAGAGTGATTATCAATCTCTTTTCTTCTTTAGAAAGATCTCTCTTGAATATCTTTCCCAGTAGTTTAAATACTGATGGTAAAACAAACGGAGCTAATGAACCAATTGCTCCTGAAACACCAGCACTCAAAACAAATAATTCGCTATCCATTATATTTTAGATAAAATAAATTTAACTAACATTGTACCAAACAAAATAATACTTGCTGAATATATTATTATGTTTAGTATGTCATTCACTTTCTTTCTTTCCTTATTTAATCTATCTTTAATTGTACTAACAGGCTTCAATTGTTCCAAAAAACAATCTATTAAAATTTAAGGATACTCCTACTTTTTCTTGGGAAATAGTTTCTCCAACAAATCTACAACCCATATAAACCTTCCCTTCTTATATGCATTTAACTCTGATACTGCCTTTATTCTATCATTTTCTGCTGTCTTTCTGGCTATAACCTCTGTAGTATATTTATCACTAAGCTCTTTAAGCTCTATTTTAAGCTGTTCTATTTCTGCTGTACTTGTTACACTCAATTCATTGAACTTCTTTGTCCACTCAGCTACATCTTTTTTTAGTTGTTCTACCTCTTCCATAAAAGGTGATGTATAACTAAATTTATTAAACTCTTTACTCCATGCACTACTAAAGTATTCGCCATTCTTATTAGCTAGTGCCATATATAATCCATTCTTACTATGATACTTCATTACTTTACATGTTGTACCCCTCTTAATCAGCAATGGAGTTGTATCAGCATACCCTGCTGTCTTTAATAAGTTTACATCTTCTACTGGATAAATAATACTACCTACAACATATGGATATACTGGCTCAGGCTCTGGCTCTGGAGTTGGTATAGGATTAAGCTTTGCATCTATCATTTTAAGAAATCTATTCCATCCCAGATCTAATGTTCTATGAGGACAATACTTGCCACTATAATCTTGATGTTTTGTTACCTTGTCTAATCCCCATCCGTACTTTTTAAGCAGAAACACAATAAGATCAACAGCTCTTTTTTCTGCTAATGCAAACCTATCTCCACCACTCTTTGAATAACATATTTCAATTGCAATGCCCTGCCTATTACCAATACCAGATGTACCATCACCAGCGTTCCAGCTGTTTCTATCAAGAGGTATTCCCTGTACAATATCCTTATCATCTACTGCAAAATGAAAAGAAGTTTTCAAGTTATTCTTAATCATATAGGCAATCTCATTAATAGCTGGAGCATCATTTGCTGTGTTATGGATAACAAGCCTTGTGGGAGTCATTGTATAAGGACATTTAATAGGATACTTAGAAGCTGGTACTAAATTTTGCATGATTGTGATTGACATTGTATTTACAACTCAACAACAAATTAGCTAATAATTCCTATTTTTACCAAATAAACAATAAAACCAATGATTCCACCAATAGAACTAATAAGGGCTATAATACCTGCCCAACTTCCAATACCAAAAAACAATTTCATTCTCTTGGAAAATACAAAATCTTCAATAACCTTATCTAATATATCCCACTTAGTAAAACCTTCTGCACCTTCATTCCAATTATAGAAATGATCTATAGCTGGTATGGCTCTTTCAATAAGTTTTGAGTCTGTATTTGCTTTAGCATAGTCATAGCTAAATTTTATCATTGAGGAAAGACCAATATCCTTTTTATACTTATTATCACTACCAAGCAAAGCTTCTTTAATCTCTTTTATATCATTACCCTGTTGCTTAATAGCATTACCTTGCTCTTCTTGAGCCTTAACAATATTCTTTAAACAATCGGAAATCTCTTGTCGGATAAGGGCTTTGATTTGTGATTCTGTTAGCGTGTCTTTTTGTACCATAATCTGTTCTTTTCTTTATCATATCTAGCTCCCATTCCTTCATATAGTGTAAACTACTAAAGCGTTTAAGTCAATCAAAATAGCTTTGTCTTAACTGTTGTTGAAGTATCATTGTTATACCTATTATCATAACTTGCCTTTGTTATTGCAATATATTTCTGATAACCTGCCTGAGTAATAAGACCATCATCATACAACTTCCTCAGCATATCATTATTGAGTGCATCTCTCTTTCTTAACTCGTTAAGTAAATCATTATTGCTATCCTGACTTAGAACTGGAATAGATTGCTTTACAACCTTGTATACAAGATCCTGACTTAGGTTCTTATCCTCTGCATAGATTGCAAACATCTCACCTTTCACAATCTCCATTCTAACAACTTCAGCAAGAAACTCTCCATACTCCTCTTCAGACAACCTTTTCTTTTGAATATCTAAAATCTCCCTCTTTTCTGCATTATCAATTCCAGACTTGGATATTCTAGTGAAGTTACTATCCCCAGATCTCTCTAGTATTTCCCTCTTGAACTCTTGTCTTAGCCTTGTAGCTTCTGACTTATCTGTTCCAGTCCACCCACCCTCTGGCTCTTCGCCTTTCTGCGATACAATATACTCATCAATTTTCTTTAACAGCTTGTCATTACTTGGCTCTGCATAGTAATCTTTTAAGAGCTTCTCCAAGTCCTTGTTCTTCTTCTGTTTTCCTAGTGCTTTCTCCCATTCTTCTCTTTCCGTTAAACCATAATTAGTAACTGACAATATTCTTTCCAAAAGTGGAAGCTCTGTAATTTTCTGCAAGTTGGAATCAAGAGATTTGTCATATGTATTTGCAGACAACAAACCTATTCTGTTTCCAGTAAGCAAGAACATATTACCAAGCCTTGTAAGTCCACCCTCATTCCACTTCGCTGTATTTATCGCTGGTCTACCCCTGAAGTCATCATAAGGATTCCTACCCTGTAAGTAATCCTGCCAGTCCTCGGCAATTTCTACAATAGGATTTCCACCAGTCTTAAAAGGTGTTAAACCAATTAACATCTGACCCACCTGTTCAACTTTCATCCCCTCCCCACTCAGGGCTGTAAGTAACTTCCAGATAATGGCTCTTGCCAAAACCTGAGTTTCTGAACCAGCTGGAGCTTCTGCAAATAGCCACCCCTTAGAATCTTCATCATAAGCAATGGGAAGTAAATTCTTTGTAGCCTTCTGGTACTCAGAAGCATAGTCAAATGGATTAACTTCTTTCTTTTTCTCTGGATCATCTGGATCTGGAATCAGAACTTTCGCCATCTTACTCAATGCAAACTGTACCAAAACAGGTACTCCAATTTGTAAGAAGAAAGCAAACCAAGCTCCTGATCTTGTCTTGGGATTCTGTAGTAATAACTCAGCATCTTCAAACAAAGCCTGTGTACCAACATTACTGAAAATAAACAAGTCGTTTGTTATTGGATACAAATGGCCTTTTGTACTGTATGCTGGAGTACCAATCTTCTTGTCGGCATAATAAACGGCTTCCTTTTCTGATGCTCCCATCCTCTTTAATACTTGAAAACCAGCAATCTTACTGTTTCTCTCAAGCGTCATACCAACAGTTAAAAGACCATCATATAACTTACCAATTGTATTGTTGAGGATTTTAAGCTTAGGATTCTCGTCTATCTTTCTTCTAATATCATCAAAGATATTTAAACCAGTTCTGAACTCAACTCTTTTCTTAATAGCATTGTAATAAAACAGATCATTACTCAACTCTACATCCATCATCTTCAAGTCTCTCTTGAATAGATAGATGTCATACAAATGTTCGGTAACATCATCCATCCTATTTGTCGCCATCTTCCAAGATGTCTTAAGAGAGTTTATATATTCTTGAATGTATGCTTTATATACCTTACCAGTCCTAATAACAACATTCCTATTCTTCCAGTCAAACAACCCACTTAAACCAGCAAGATTCACAGTAGACCTGCTGAAGTCTTTTAATGGATTTGTGTAAAGTGAGAAACCAGCTCTTAATGTAGTAAACAATGGCTTTGCAATCCTATTAAAGGAGTTGAATACCCACATTATTTTTTGCACATCCTCCTGACTGTCATTGAGAAGTCCTGTAAATGCCTTCTTCATCCCACCATCTATGTAGTAAGCCACCCTCTGACCATCCTCTAACAACTCCAGCATCCTGTAACCTTTATCATGCCACTCTGGATCTTTTCGGAAGGAAATGATTCTACCATCAGAGTCCCTAATAGGCTCTGCCTTCTTTATCTCATCAGGGAAGAAGTCCTTTATATCTTTTATCATGTGAAGTTTTGCCTCATTTATCTTTGTCAATCTTATTAGACTTGCAGACTTTAACATTTGCGTATCAATAGGATTCTCTATTGTACTAAGTGTCCCTACTGCCGGTATCACACCAGCTGAAACATATGTATCGTTTATATAGTGTACTACTGCAAACGGAGTGTATGTGTTCTTGTTTACTGTAGCAATCTCCTTGAAGAAACTTTCGCTATACACACCAGCCTTATAACCATCTTCAACCAGCTTAAAATTGTATTCTCTCCACCATTTCAATTTCTCTTCTAGAAGTTCCCATTGAGCAGGAGTAAGCTTCTTTTTAATTGCATCATATGTTTCCTTTGCATAGTCATAATTCAAGCCCAGTGGATTTGCTAAATCTTTTCTGTCCCCCATATTCCTTTCCAGCATCAATATCTTACCAATGTAATCAATGTCAATTCCTGCTTCTCTGACTGGATTAAGGAACTCCCTTTCTACATGTTCCCCATACTTATAAACATCATTACTTACCTTGTTAAGATTATTCATCAGTTGTTTCGCTTCTTCTAATCTGCTCAATTCTATACCACCTTTCTTCCAAGCCTCCCTCATCTTATCCAAGTAAGGAGCATGTACATCTTGGATCATAGACTTAAACCAAGTGTATTTCTTGCTCCACTTCTCTTCTCTCTTCATTGCCAACTTTCTTTCTTGTGCGTTCATTCTCCTTCCCCTTGCTTCCATAAATCCTTCATCTATCTTTTCAATTCTATTAGCAATCTCTTCCCCCTCCTTTATCATATCCATAATGGTAAACAACTCTTTCTTTACCTCTGACTTCCTTGCAAGATACTCAACAAACCCCTGATAAAAATTAGGAGCAACCTCTTTAACCAGAGATGGCTTATTAAGAAATACTGAGAGAGCTTCTGCATACAATTCTTTAGCTGAATATCTGTAGGTCTTATACTTCTTAGGTACACTTGCCTCATCAAATGGATTCCATACCTGAGTAAGAGCTTTAAGTTCTCTTCTTATATCCTTGTTCTCCAGATCCATAAACTGTCCTTCTATATAGTTTCTGAGATTTGCTATCCTTCCTAGAATGTTCCCTCTCTTTAAGGTCATGTTTTCAGTACCACCAAACCAATCAAAGAGATGCCCTATCTCATGAGCAAGTACCTTCTCAATGCCATTCACCCTCTCTCTCCTTTGCTCTTCTGTTTCTGGTAATTGCATTTCTTCTCCAGTAATACTATCTATAACAGTTTCAGTTTTAGGCTTAAAGAGAGTTCTAAGTATTCTTATTCTTGAATCTGTATCTTCACCTGCCGTAAAATCTCCAAGCTTTCCATTCTTTCTAAACTTATTCTGCAACTTAATATTTGCTCCAAGCTCTGTTGCCATTATAATAAGCTCTGGAAGTTTTACTGATACTTCTGATACATCTTCTGTGTTTATATCTTTTGCAATTTTTCCATAATCAAATAACTCGCCACTTCTATACTTACCTTCGTCAAACTCTCCATTAAGGATACTTTTATGTTTGTATAAATCTTCTATATTATCAATATCATCAGGTAACAACCAATGCCTTGAATCTTTACCACCGTTAAACAACACATAAGTATATAAGGGCTTCCCATCATAATCAGAGTTTTCTGTAACAACTGCCCCATTAAATCCTAGAGCTTGGATAACATCACTATCAAATGTTGCCCAATCCATAACACCATCATTTACCATAAAATTAAGCTTTTGTTCTGTAAATGTAAGTTCTTCTCCGTCTATATCTGTGTACTTCTTACCTACAAAATCTTTGAGTAATTGGTAATGTTCTGGATTCCTAACATCAAACATGTTTTTTGTTTCAACTAAGAAATTGTGAACTTTTCCAGGTCCTGCTTCACTCCATCTTGTAAATATAGATGCGAAGTCTTTTTCAGGAGTAAAGAAGATTCCACCCATATCTTGTCCTTTACCAAGATTTTCTGCTGTTGTTGTTCCAGCAACTCTTCCACCAGTAGAGAGTTTTTCCCCTATAATTTCTGCTTGTCCACCATGATAAAGAACCATAAAATCTTTCTTAAAATCCTTTAGGGATTTATAGTTAGAAATTATCTTTGCAACTTCATCAGAAACGCCCATCAATCTATATTTTAAACCAAGAGTATCTGATTTAATTGCATCTGTATAATTCATATAATCTTTAGCCCTCTTAGCTTCAAGCTTCTTTTGCCTATCAAGTAATCTTCCAGAGATAAGACTCTCATAGAAATCTTCTATGTCTTTAATATGGTCAATGCCATTAAACAACCTATCCAAAAATATCTCCACCATTCTTTTTAACTTGCCTAAGAATGTTGTAGAAGTTTTGTTGTTCATGTAGTCAATTATGTTCTCTACCAGCCACTCCTCTGCAAGAACATTCATATTTGTATCCATATCCCCACCTCTAAATGTTTCCTGCATTGAAAATAACTGCTCCCAGTTCTTAAATTTCTCTGTTTTAAATAGAACATATGTCCACTCCCCCCTTTCTTTCCCCATAATTCCATCAAAGCCAATACTTGAAAGGAACTCAGAAGCAAGTTTCCTGCCATCATCCTTAGAGTCCTTTATAAGTAAGCCTGACAGAGCATTGTAAACCCCACACATATCAATCTGCCTGTTAAAAATCTCCCTATACTCTTCCACCTTATTTTCAAAAATCTCCTTGCCACTAGCAGATCTCCTATCAACCCCCTCATCCTTTGCCCACTTAATAGCCAATTGCTTTGCTATG
>ENA-UOYA01001587-UOYA01001587.1-activated-sludge-metagenome-genome-assembly--contig:-NODE-1587-length-23794-cov-6.024011_pt1 | contig 23794 bp, 30 predicted proteins | sample MGYA00238163_ERZ764804 | MGnify/ENA primary metagenome ERZ764804 (study PRJEB28919, sample SAMN05720223) | activated sludge metagenome | isolation source: Anaerobic digester | place: Hong Kong... | reverse complement strand
ACCGGATTCGGTATCCTGCTGGTGCCGGCGCTATTTGCGTTAGGTGTGCTAATAACGGCAAAATTGCTATATCCCCGCCCAAGGGATCTTGAAGTCAACACACCTAAAATTGAAACCCAGGGGTTACGGCGTGTGTTTTGGCTGTATCTCGCGGCGGTGGGGTTGGTTGCGGTCGGTTATGCCGACTATCCGCTCATTGCCTACCATTTCAAAAAGGTTTCAATCGCTTCCGACACCTGGATTCCAATTTTTTATGCTGTTGCTATGGGAATGGACGCTCTTGCCGCTCTTATTTTCGGGCGGTTATTTGACAAAATCGGAATCTCTGTACTAGTTTTTGTATCATTGCTGTCCTCGCTTTTTGCGCCACTGGTCTTTTTAGGAGGCCATTTTCCGGCCCTGGCCGGAACAGCCCTGTGGGGTGTTGGCGTAGGGGCGCAGGAGTCCATAATGAGGGCGGCAGTAGCCGGGATGGTTCCAGCGGACAGGCGCGGCACCGCGTATGGAGTTTTCAACACGGGATACGGGCTGCTCTGGTTTGCGGGCAGCGTATTGATGGGAGTTCTTTATGATATTTCAGTACCATATTTAGTTGCCTTTTCGGTTTTAATGCAGCTTGCCTCCATACCCTTATTCCTTCTGGTGCGAAAAGAGTTTATTTTATAAGCTTATAAACAAAAAACAAGAAAAAACCGGTTGCCCGGTTAATTCTATTAGGTGAAATTATAAACCCAGATAAACATAAAAACGTTTTTCTGTATTATTCCACACAACATCAACTATCCTTAAAAGGTCAATTGATTGACTGCTATCTGAGAAAAGCATGCCAACTTGCGGAACAAAAGGCAGTTCGCATTCCGTTTTGTATCTTCTATCAGATTCTACGAGGACTGTCGCTTTATAATTCATAATAACCACCTCCTTTCCAAAGTAGCTTTTAGCTCGTCTATTCGCTAAATTTTCATATAAACCACGGCCTATTTTGTACTCAAAAAGAACGCCGGAACTTCTGGTAACACTTTTTGTTTTTTGGGGATTTACTTTTATTTGTTTTTTTTGATTTGCGGGGATTATTTTATTATTCTTTAACAACCATTACAGGGCACCTCGCATGCCTAACAACATAATTTGAAACACTGCCCATCAACAGCCTGGATATGGCGCTACGGCCGTAAGAGCCCATGACGATCAGGTCTAACGCGTTGTCATTGGCGTAATTCACAATAGACTCGCCAATGTGTCCCTGCAGCACCTTAGACGCAAATTTAATGTCCCTCGCTTTAGCCTCAGCGGCGTAGCGTTCATGGATGGCCTGATAAAATCTTTTACCGTCTCCGATCATTTCTTCCACTTCGTCGATTGTGGCGGCGTAGTCCGGTATCAGGACCACGGAAATTAATTCTACAAACGAGTGGTGAAATTCAGCAATTTGAAAAGCTTTATCCAACGCTTTTTGCGCCTGGTTGGAATTGTCGAAAGCAACCATGATGTGCTCGAACACCGTTAATTACTCCTTTCCGGTAAAGCAACAGGTTTTACTTTTTTTGAGCGATCCGGCCGGAAATAAGTCTGAGCTATCAGGGTCGGCACTATCCCGCTTAAAACCACAGCCGTCACCAGTACCGAATATTGCTGCTGGTTGATGATATTATGCGTAAGGCCGAACATCGCTGAAATGCTGCCGAACGTCAGCCCGGTTGACATAAGCAAGGTCGTGTAAATAGAGTTGTTTTTGCCAAGCTTAAAAAGCAGTGAAAGGGGCATGACCCCGATGAACTTCGCCATCATTTTCACTCCAAGAAGGATCAGAATTACGGCTAACCCCGCCCAGAGCGCCTTAACAGAAAGGAGCAGGCCCGCCTTCAGGAAGAAAAAAGGAGTAAGAGTCGCAAAAGCGGTTGTCCTCATCCTGGCGAGCATCTCTTTTTCCCTGGCTAACAATTTTGCCAGCGCCAGTCCTAACAGATAAGCTGGGAGAACAGCCTCACTATTGGCCTTTAACGCCAGCCCGCCCAACAAGAACAGAAAGAAATAGATAAGCTTGACTTCAACCTGGCTGACACGTCCCCCTAGAGCGCTTGTAAAGGGGCCTGCAATTTTATTGACAAGGAAAAGCGCCAAGACCATTACTGCTATGAAAACATAAAGCCAAACATTATATTGAGCAAAGATAACGCCTAGAGCCAGGACTGTGCCCAGGTCGGTAATAAAGCACGCGGCCAGGATTATTTTACCGAGCTCGGTTGTATTGAGGCCAGTCTCAACCATGACAGAATACACTATGGCCACTGACGTGGTGGAAAGTGCTATACCGGCTATTTCGGAGGCTTCCAGGGTCCATCCCGCCTTATAATAGGCGTAGGCGAAACAAACCAGAAATGGAATTAGAAAAGAAACAACCCCCATAGATACGCTTTCCTTAAACTTAGACCGGAGCACAGCGGGATCCACTTCAGCTCCTGCCAGAAAAGTTAAAAAGATGCTGCCGAAGCCGGCTAGAAAATCAACCCATTGTGTTGTGATTAAACCTAGATAGTTGCCTGCGATAACACCTATAATAATCTCAATCATGGCGACTGAAATCCCGGACCATACTGACAATATCGAGGCTGTGAGCGCCAGACCGATCCAAAAAGCGGCGTCTAACCAAATATTCATGATCTACCTCCGTTTAAAATCCTAATAATTCATGCTCATCAACCACCTCCCCAAAATTATTTTTCACAAAAAAAAGACTCCTATCCTGAGGAACAGGAGTCATTAGCTTCAGTAGCATAGGCGAACCCCACCGCCGTTCAATTTGAACTTATACTTTGTTAAATTACAAATATACCATTATACATGTTTATAATTAACAATGGTTACAAAAAATTTATAATACAAAAGCGCGACCTTGTCAATATGTTTTTTTGGTAATTTTAATCAGACCACTCGTTAGAATGCTTTACCCTTAAGAATTTTGAAATACCGTTTTTTGCCGCTCTTGCTCTCGATGACAGGTATTATAGTTGCAATTGACTCTTACGGGCCGATCACCGATAATGCCGGCGGCATTGCGGAAATGTCCGAGCTTCCTCCGGAGATCAGAAACATTACTGACCCGCTTGACGCGGTGGGGAATACTACAAAAGCTGTGACCAAGGGCTACGCCATCGGCTCGGCAGGTCTGGCGGCTATAGTCCTGTTTGCGGCTTATACCCAGGAAATTGCCCGGGTGCGTGCAGAAGCCGGGATCCTTGATAAGATAAGCTTCCTGGTTGAAGACCCCTGGGTGCTGGCAGGACTTTTGATTGGCGGCGCGCTGCCTTTCATCTTCTCTTCACTGGCTATGGGCGCCGTAGGCCGGGCGGCTTACGAGGTTGTTAACGAGGTGCGCCGCCAGTTCAAGGAAATAAAAGGCCTGATGGAAGGAAAGGCGCGCCCAGAATACGGCCGCTGCGTCGATATCGTAACAAAGCGGGCGATTAAAGAAATGATGGTCCCCGGTTTGATTCCGGTTGTTGCTCCCCTGTTAGTGGGCTTTTTGCTGGGAGCGAAGGCGCTGGGCGGCCTGCTGATGGGCGTGATCATCACCGGGCTCTTCCTGGCGGTCATGCTGACAGCCGGCGGCGGCGCCTGGGACAACGCCAAGAAGTACATCGAGGAGGGCCAGTACGGCGGCAAGGGCACTTCGGCCCACGCGGCTGCTGTTACCGGCGACACTGTGGGCGATCCTTGTAAAGACACAGCAGGTCCCGCGATCAACCCGATGATTAAAGTTGTTAATATTGTTGCTCTTCTTATTGTCAGTTATGTGGCCATGATCATCCGTTGACTTAAGAAACCTGACTTCCTCTCAAATTCAAAGCGAACCGGCGCCCACTATAATTGTGAGAGCCGGTTTATTTTTTTATGTGTTTGTTTTTGCCATTAGCGCGTCTTCCGTCTGGTCATCAATAATTTCTTCCCGCTCGAAAACTTGTTCACCGAACTTTTCCATCATTTCCTCGCACTTTTTTAACAGCTCTAATGCGGTATTTGAAGCGCTGGCATGAAAAAAGTCCCGTTCCTGAATTTTTTTAAACCATTTTTTTAGTTTTTCAAAATCCTCTTCGTTTTCTTCCAATTCTCCGTATGTAAAGTGTTCATTTGAAGTTTCATTCTCTATTTCTTTAAAAAAATCTTTGCAACGGCCGATGATTTCTTCGTATTCTTCATTGCGGGCCTGGTTAAACTGATCGATTACAGACTGCTCCTGCAACAGGAAACTGGCTTTCACCAGGTGAGCTTCTCCGCCGTAACCTTCTATTTCACGTCTTAACAACCGCAAGTTTTTTTCTGTTTTGTGGGTTAACGGGAGAATGCAGACAGAACTTTGTAAATATATGGCTCCTATAGCTTTAATCTTGCGCCAAATAGAAGCTCTGTAGCGGGTTGGTTCTGAAGGCACTTTGTAGATTAAGATCAGCCATTCATTCATTTTAATTACACCATTTTTCTAACTATTGTTATAAATTAGCTTAGCATAATTAATAATCCAGTGTCAAGAAATTCACATACATGCAATATCACAATAATCATCAATTTTGTTCCAAATAAACGGGTTAGCTTTATTGACTCCCGGCATCGCTTATTGTAAAATAACAAAAACAAGCGGTGATGGAGCCCGCCGCGCAAATGCCATTATGGCTAATAGCTCCTACCAAAAGGTAGGGGCTTATATTTTTGCCTTTAAGTAGGTAGGGGTGTGAAATGTGCCTGAAAAGCCCGGACTGCTTTATGAAGGAAAAGCCAAGCGAATATATCGGACAAGCGATGCCGGACTATACATACTTCCGTCAAGACCTGGGGAATGTAGGAGAAACGTATGCGGAAGTTTTAAAAAGGCTAATGGGCGAGCAAGTAAAACCGTCTATGTGATTATGTGCAGCGCGGCAAATAACAGGCGATGAGGCCTCATGGACGTGGTAGTGATATCTTAGTTAAGTCTAGCTATGACAGAAAAAGAAAGGTGTGAATTTATGGCTAAGCTTACCGCCGACGACGTGCGTAGTCTGGCCAAAGAATTGGGCGTCAAATTTATCCGCCTGCAGTTTACGGATATTTTTGGCATACTCAAGAATGTTGCCATTACAGTTGAACAGTTGGGTAAAGCCCTCGAGGGCGAATTGATGTTTGACGGTTCCTCGATTGACGGATTTGTACGTATCGAGGAGTCGGATATGTACCTGCGGCCCGACCCCGCGACATTTACGGTTTTCCCCTGGCGGCCAAGGGAAGGCGGTATGGTGGCGAGGTTGATCTGTGACATCTACAAATCTGATGGCAGCCCCTTTACAGGAGACCCCCGTAATGTTTTACGCAGGGCTATTCAGGAAGCTGGCGAAATGGGTTACACTATGAATGTGGGGCCTGAAATGGAATTCTTTCTTTTCCATATGGATAGCCAGGGTAAGCCCAGCACCACCACTCACGACCGCGCTGGTTACTTCGACCTCGCGCCTGTTGACCTGGGCGAAGGCGCCCGCCGGGATATGGTGCTGATCCTGGAACAGATGGGCTTTGAGATAGAGGCTTCCCACCACGAAGTGGGCAGCGGACAGCATGAAATTGACTTCAAATATTCGGACGCTCTTGATATTGCCGACAAAATTGTCACCTTCAAGTTTGTGGTGCGGACCACAGCCCAGCGGCACGGCCTGCACGCAACTTTTATGCCTAAACCTATCTATGGGATGGCTGGTTCCGGTATGCACACAAACCAGTCTTTAATGAAAAATGATGAAAACGCTTTTTATGACCCTACCTCGCCTGACGGGTTAAGCCGGGAATGCAAGTATTACGTGGGAGGGTTGATGAGTCATGCAAAAGCCATCACGGCGATAACCAACCCTGCCGTAAACTCATATAAACGCCTGGTATCCGGTTTTGAGGCGCCGGTGTACATTGCCTGGTCCGGGCAAAACAGGAGCCCGCTGATCCGGATCCCCGCTAAAAGAGGTATGTCCACCCGGATCGAGTTCAGGAGCCCGGATCCCTCCTGCAACCCCTACCTGGCCCTGGCTGTATGTCTGAAGGCAGGTATTGACGGAATAAAAAACAAAATTGAGCCACCGGCTCCTTGTGACCGTAATATCTATGAGATGACGATGATTGAAAGAGAGCGGCTGGGCATCGGAAGCTTGCCCGAGAGCCTTCAGGAGGCTATTAAGGAACTAGAAAAAGATCAGGTGATTAAAGAAGCTTTAGGCGATCATGTGTTTCACAGGTTTATTGAAGCCAAAAAGATTGAATGGGACCGTTACCGAATCCAGGTGCATCCTTGGGAGACCGAGGAGTATTTAGCCAAGTATTAAATGGTGCATGCTAAATTCCTCTCTAAGACATAGGCCCGCCAGGCGCTTGATGTGCTGTCCGCACATTTTAGGTGAGCGGGCAGTTTTTTTTAGCTGTCAACAGTTTCTGCACTTTTAGTGAGGCGAAGGCCGTGCTAATACTGATAAACTAAACATACGGCGTTGCTATTATAATTTTTTGTTCCAACAATCCCTTACCCGGGAAAGTTTGATAGCCCCTATTTTATCCGCATTAAGGGGGGGTATATAACTATCAACTCTGGCGGCGACGGCATCGACGCTAACGGGTCCCTTTATTTCAACGGCGGCACCGTGCTTGTAAGCGGGCCTACCAACAATGGCAACGGGTCTATGGACTACGATGGCGCCTGTGAGGTAACAGGCGGAACTTTAGCCATAGCCGGCAGCTCCGGCATGGCCCAGTCCCCCGGGACCTCCTCCTCGCAGAATTCCATCACGGTCATCTATAGCACAGTGCAGGCAGCCGGGACACTGGCAGCCCTGACGGATGAAAGTGGAAAAACCGTCCTGGCCTTTGCGCCGGACAAAGCATATCAGTCCATCGTGTTCAGCAGTCCCCTGCTGGAGCAGGGAAAAACCTATACCCTGATCTCCGGCGGCTCGTGCAGCGGCCAGCTCACCGGCGGGCTGTTCACCGGCGGCGCCTGTTCCGGGGGCGCAAAACTAACCACCGTTACCATCTCCGGCACGGTCACCCGCATCGCTGACAATGGTTCAGCAGTCACCGGCGGCATGGGCGGCATGGGCGGTCCGGGGGGCCGGGGCGGAAATATGGCCCCGCCTAAGTAACCTTAGCAGTTTATCGTTTTTAAATAAAATAAGTTGCCCCCGGCTACCGCTTCCGTTGCCGCGACCAGACGGGACAGCGGCCGGGCGAGCCAGTAGCTCAGCAGCCAGCCGATGAGTACGGCCAGCGCCAGGGCCAGGACCAGTACTTCCAGCACCTGGCGGTAAAGGTTGGACAAAACTGCAAATGCCGAGGGGCTCAACGTAAACCGGTAGGCGGTGTTTGAGGGAACCCCTTTCGTGACGATCACCGTTGGCAGGATAAACGAACTTTCGCCCGGCTTTGATGTATACAGAATCCCTATTCTCCCGGGCAGAAGATTGGGTGCTTCGCCCGTGGAAGATAGCGGCGGCAGGGCATCGCCGTCGGGAAGCGCTGTTATCCCGGTCGAAAAAGAGATATTAGGCCCGTCCGGAACACCTTCTTTTTCCGGCGCTACTGTCTCCAGTTCAATACGCACGCCAGGCAAGTCTCTCCGTAGAAGATCAAGAGTTTCATCACCGGAAAGGTTCCGTGATCTGGCTTCCGCCAGTGCGCTCAAGGCCTGCTTGAGATAGAGGGCCTGTTGGGAACGCTGTACCGAAATTGCGTACATGGACAGGGCGTTGGAAAATATGTAGCCGGAAAAGGTGAGCAACAGCAAGGCCAGGGCCACATAACTGAATATCAGCCGCACACGCAGGCTTCGCCAGGCTTTCATTGCTCTTCCTCCCGTAGTTTGTACCCGACGCCGCGCACGCTGACAATGTACCGGGGGTTATCCGGATCATCGCCCAGCTTGGCCCGCAGGTTGCGGACATGGACATTGACCGTCAGCGGGCTGCCGGTGTTGCGGTCGGTCAGCCAGAGAACGTCCATCAACATCTCCCGGGTAAAAACCATCCCCGGGCGCTGAGCCAGATTAAGGAGCACCTGATACTCGCTGGCAGTCAGGGGGATTCGTTCCTTACCCCGGTAGACGAAATGCCGCTCCGGCAGAATGAGCAGGTCGTGTACCCGAATGCGTTTTTCCTCCTCTGGTTGCTTATGGGCACGCCGCAGGAGCGCCCGTAAGCGGGCCCGCAGTTTTCGCTCCGTCACAGAAACCAGCATAATATTCATAATCCCGATGCCGCCCACCAGCAGTGACACAGCGGCTATGCTGGCCAGAAGCAATGTCATGACGGCTGTGGCGCTTTCAGCCGTTTCAAGCACCGAAGTCAGATTCGCACGTTGAAATCGTCATTGTTCGTGCCGGACAGGCGGTGTCTTTCCCTTAAAAGATTCTCGATGCTGCTCTGGACGTAGGACATGCTTTCCGGCGTTTCGGTCTGCACATTGATCAGCCGGACATATTTCACGCCAAGCATTCTTTTTTGAGCTGTACTCACCGGTATATATACCATATTATCCTGATCCTGTCCGCCTATGGAAGCCCCTTTAGAGGCAAGAACACCCACTACTGTAAAGGCTAATTTATTGATCCTGATTACCGTGCCAACCGGGTCCTCACCAGACAGGTATAAATTATCAGCTACAGTTTTACCCAGAACAGCCACCAGATTAGCGCCTGTCACATCGTCATCGGTAAAGAAGGAACCTGAGACGGCGGTTAAATCTTTAACAGCCTGCATTTCCTGAGTTGTCCCGTCAAACTGGGCGGTCCAGGTTTGACCCGCGTATTCGATGGTGGCGTTTGAACTTAACTCCGGCGCCACATGAGTTACCATAACCGATTCGGAAATTGCTTCGGCGTCCTCTAAAGTAAGGGTATTCACATTCCCCCCCGCTCCCCGTACCGCCCCCTGGCCGGCGCCGGGAAAAACCATGAGTAAGTTTGAACCCATGCTGGATATCTGGCTGGTTATCCTCTTGCTGGCGCCCTGTCCCACGGCGACCATAATTATCACCGCCGAAACGCCTATGATAACGCCGAGCATTGTCAGGGCGGACCTCAGCTTGTTTGCCTTCAGGCCGTTTATGGATATTTCAAAGTTGTTCGTGAAAGTGTCTTCAATTTTTTAGCAGCAACACTCAGAGCGTTAGGCAAATATGTCTCCTCCTGTCTTTTAATTTTCCACGCCAGCGGCAGACTGCGGCAGACTCAAACGAAATGTCGTACCGTCGGCGCAGGCGCGGGCAGGATTAATTCTCCCCCGTGCACCCGCCAGCAAACGGCTGATCGTCAAGCCAAGACCCAAACCTTTTTTCTTTGAACTGCTTGAAAGAAAGGCTGGTTGGAGTTTCCTCCAGCCAGCCCTACATTCAGAAGTTTCAGTTCTGGCTGTCGCCCGAGGCGGCGCCTGAAGTTGAAAAGAAGACCACCGGACCGCCGCTCGTCAGGACCCCTCTCACTGCGTCAGCCTGCCGCTGGGTGATAATCCCCTGATCGACCATCCGGCTGACAGGATCTTTGATTGCGGGCATATTTTGCTTAAGATACTGGGCCCTTTCCTGCGGGCTCATGTCCTTGGTTTGATCACGCATATTCTGTATATCTTCTCTGGCTTGATCCAGAACACTTTGCATCCGCTGCTTACCAGCCGAAAGGAAGTCGAGGATCTTGCCGGCCTGGTCCTGGGTGATGGCCCCTTTGGCTGCGAGGGCGTCCAGATTAGCCTGCAGTTGTTGCTGCGCCAGCTCCTGCATTGTTTGTTTCAGAGCTGCTGGGTGATAATCCCCTGATCGACCATCTGGGTGACAGGATCTTTGATTGTGGGCATATTTTGCTCAAGATACTGGGCCCTTTCCTGCGGGCTCATGTCCTTGGTTTGATTACGCATATTCTGCGTATTTTCTCTGGCTTGATCCAGAACACTTTGCATCTTTTGCTTGTCGGCCGTCAGGAAGGCGAGAACCTTGTCGGCCTGGTCCCGGGTGATGGTCCCCTCGCCCACCAGCGTGTCAAGGCTTGTCTGCCATTGCTTCTGCATCTGCTGGTCGGTAATTTCGCGCATCTTATCCCTGATCGCCTGGGCTTGGTCCTGGGTGATGGTCCCTTTGTCCACCAGGTCCTTTAAGGGATCGTTGAACTTTACCACTTTGAACGTCATCATCGGGTTTGTCCCGCTCAAATTGTTTGCCCCTTCGGACGGCGGCGTGACCTTGATCACCGGTTTTTCGGGGGTGTTGTTTTGGAAATCCGTGAGCACGGCGTCAGATTGGGCCTGGGTGATGGTTCCCGCGGTCACCAGGTCGGCCAGGGCCTCTTTCAGGATATTTTGGTTGAACTTTGACATCTTGCTGGTTGAAATTATAACTTGACCGGTGGCGACGCCTGCCGCGCCGGGGTCTCCCGTCTGCCACAGCACGCGCTGGGAAACATCCGGGCCGTTGGTTGAGTCGCCGGCGGCCAGGGACAAACCACTAGAGGAAGCCATCAGTCCCGCCACCAGAATGCCTGTAGCCACTAACTTCATTATCTTCTCATTTTTCATCGTCAAATCTCCTTTCAGTAATCTTGGTAATCATGGGCCTTAGATTTCCCTTATCATATTCCCTTATCCCCTCCCTGCGCTTGTACGTCGGGCCGCTCGAGTGCCCGATTGTCATTAAACCATATATAAGTTTAGATTCAAGCCATGGTTCGATTAAGAAATCTACTCCGGGTTAGTTGCTAACTTAAAACGAACGCCCCGATCCTGACAGCTATAAAGCGAAAAGTCTAGTTATATCAAAGCTTCAAGGCTATATTTCATTTGAGAGAGTTGAGCTATGTCACCAATTGGGTATGGCTGGCATATCATGGATCAACCAATTCAAATCTATTATATTTAAGGAGGATTTTATATGGATGAAATTATCAATGAGGATACTCAGTTATCTGAAGTATTGGAGATACTCGGCAAGGTAAAACCAGAATCAGAGTTAGCACGTCATTGTCCGGGCAGCGGTTATGCCAGCGAAAGTATTTTTTCCTTCAGCCATTGCGGCAACTATTACTGGATCGTTCTAATCTGCGATAAAAGAACCTTCGCCTTTAAGCATATCAGCCCTGATTGGATCAGGACTTATGCCAACCTGATACTCTCGTCTGCAGCTGTTTGTGTAGAGTGGAACATGAACCATTATATAACCGACTGGTCCGTTGAACAGGATAAATTCTGCGGGAATTATGCGGACAGAAAAATGGTACGGGCGGTATAAGTAAACAGGTTAGGCTTCAAATATATCAAGTTCAGGCCCAAAACGGTTCGAATTATTTATTTCCCACTATTGTCAGGAATTGTAACATGGCGTAAAGTGCTCTAATATAATATAACAAATCCAAAGAAAGGGGAGAACATCATGAGACATAGTATTCAAGCTTCCAGTTTGGCCGAAGTGGTCGACAGAATCTTAACAAAAGGCATAGTTATTGATGCCTTTGTAAGGGTGGCACTCGTAGGTATTGAACTTTTGGCTATTGAGGCGCGGGTCGTTATTGCTTCCGTTGAGACTTGGTTGATGTACGCTGAAGCTGTAGGGCTGACTGCCGGACCACACCCACACGCTGCATAGTGGAAAGGTTGCCGGGACCATTAAATGGTCCCGGCAAAAAATAAACACTTATTGGAGGAGGTCGTCCCATGTCATTAACGGCAAGTATGCAATCCTGGTGTGACACATTTAAAAACGGTTGCAAAGACAGGGCAGCCAATATTGACGAGGTAATAAAACAAACAAGCGATCTTGTCCGCAAGTACTATGACAACAGGCTCAGGATGGGCGCGGAAACTAAAAAACAATTAAAGCTTAAATATTCAGAGAACCAAAAGAGAGTCTCGCATATTATAAATGAGTACATCAAGGACCGTAAAGGTGCTGCCGACGCATTATCGACCATGAGAAAATAGTTTTAAATATTAAGGAGTTAAGCATGGCCATAAAAAAAATAATAGAAGCTGTGCAACATTTTTTTTGTGAAGTACTAGGCAAACCGGGAAAGATTATTGGGGTTAGTCCGGGAGAAGATTGTTGGAAAGTACAAATAGAAGTGCCAGAGGAAGTAGAATACATGAGAAGACGCGCTAAAGGCGATCTGATGGCTATATATGATGTGCTTGTAGATCATTGCTATGAAGTAATCAGCTTTGAAAGGGTAGCCCTTATGGAGCGTGGCTCACTGATAATTTATCCCGTTGAACCAAACAAGGAAGAAGAAAAAGCCTAGACATAAAATAACCTTGAAAGACTGCGAAACAGTTATATAGAGTTCGTTTTGTGCCGCTTCATGAAAGATGTTTTTGATCCCTGTTTTCTTCTTTCAGAAGAAAACAAATTTTTTTGACTTAGGGAGTGATATAAGCTGCTCGAACAAAAGCTTTTTGACAAGAATCAAAGCTTTGTGGAAACAGAATTCTTGACAGAGATTTTCGAAAGGGCTCTAAGGTACCTCAAAGCAGGACTTTCAATACATTTTAGCGGACCATCAGGGACAGGAAAGACATCACTTGCTCTCAGGGTCGCCAGGAGCCTTGGGAGACCTTTCAGTATCATTTACGGAAACAGTGACTTCAGCTCTGCAGATTTGATTGGAGGCAACTACGGTTACCGGCGCAAAAAAACAATTGACAATTTTATCCATAATGTTTATACAATTGAAGAAGATTTTCAACTCAGATGGCTTGATAAACAATTAACCAAGGCCTGCCGGGAAGGGCATGTTTTGATTTATGATGAGTTTTCCAGAACCCGCCCTACCATAAATAACATATTACTGTCAGTATTGGAAGAGGGCGTTTTATTCCTGCCAGGTTCTGATGCTGAAAAGCAAACAATAGCAGTCCACCCTGAATTTCGCATCATATTTACCAGTAATCCGTTAGAATACGCAGGTGTTCACAAAACACAGGCTGCATTGGAAGATCGTATGGTCACAATCGAGCTGAACGAAATGGACCGTGAGACTGAGGTTGCTATTACCATGGCCAATTCAAACCTTAGTGGTAAAGATGCTGAAAAGGTTGTAGATATTGTCAGGGATTATCGCGTCATTGTCCCATCATCAAAAAACTGCACCGTCAGGACCTGCATCAAAATCGCCAAGGTTATGGCTTATGAAGAGTTAAGTGAATATAGAAGCAGCACAATAAAAAATATGGTAGCGGAAATTCTGTTTTCTGAAAGCAGGCACCCGCTTATAAATCGAAAGGAGATGTATCCTCAAGTCCTTTCACTTATTGAAAAGCATTTATAAGGCATATTCTGTGAGCAAAAATAAACCGGTGACCTTAATAAACCTGCAAATAGGTGAGGATAGATGAAAATCTCCCAAGGACTTTATGCTTACTGCATTATTCAGTTGGAGCAGGAAACAGATTTACGAGCCAAGCTCCCCACTGATCTTTTTTTTATTCCATATCAAAGTATTGCCATCATTGTTAAAAAGGCATCAAAATCCAGTTGGCAGCCCAACAGAAAAAATATACTCAATCACCAAAAAGTTATTACGCAATTGCAAGAAATAATAGACCTTCTGCCCTTGAGATTCGGCACGGTATTCAAGAACAATAGCGAAGCGGAAAAAATAATGGCTAACAATTTTGACGAAATAAACCGCTTGTTAAACAAAATAAAAGGCCGGATAGAGCTCGGGCTGAAAATATTTTGGAAACAAGACGCCTTTATTAAAGAGATTGGAAACAAAAAGATCGAAAAACTAAAAAAAGAATATGGGGCAAGGAAAAAAGACCGGTACGCAATCGCTATTGAAGCAGGCAGAATTATTGAGGAAAAAGTTTTGGATAAAAGAGATGAATATGTTAGGACCATTTTTAAGCCGCTGAGTAATCTGGCAGATGATTCCATTCTCAACCCCGTTACCGGAGAAAAAATGGTTTTTAACGCGGTCTTTCTCATAAAAAAAGAGCATATTACAGTTTTCGATGAAGCTGTAAAAGATTTTCATGACAAGTACCAGGATAAATTTATTTTCAAGTATTCCGGCCCCTGGACCCCCTATAATTTCGTGAAGGTTAACTGGTGACGCGGGAGGTAGTTTATGTTTTTAATTGATGACATACTTTTATCTCCATTTAAGGGGCTCATGTTTATATTCAAAGAAATTCATAAAGAGGTTATGAAGGAGTTTTGTGACGAAGAAAAAGTTTACGAAGAGCTCCGCAGGCTTCAGTACCTGTTAGATATTGGAGAAATAAGCGAGAAAATGTATGAACGCATGGAAAATTCTCTGATAGAACGCCTTCAGGAAATAGAAGCATACAAAGAAGAAATGGAAGAAGAATCGGATGAAGGCTCTGAATAACAAGCTATCCCCCACCAGATTTTGCTGCCCGTCATTTACTACTCCTCCGTCACTTTTATCAGGATATACCATATACTTAAACAAACGAAAACTGTTATACGCTTGGAAAAGCTTTTGTTTGAGAACTTTGAGATACCCCGGAGTGATCCGGCCGGCCGGAGGTGTATTCAGTGAAAAAAGATGGTGATGGTGGTATTCTGGGAAATATTTTGCGGGGCATCGGAGAGATGGTTGACCTTGTAAAAAAAATGGATACTGATGGAAGAACGGAAATCAACAGCACAGGGACCTTTGGTAATTTAACGGATCCTAAGGGGATCAGCGGCTGCTATGGTTTCACTCTGAAGACCGGTTTGCCGGGAAAAAGGCCATCGTTTACCAGTGACACTATGCCTGCCAGGCAGGATATTTCCATTAAAAAAAGTGAGCCGGTGATAGACGTATTTGACGAAGGCCATTTTATCCGGGTCGTAGTAGAAACACCTGTTGTATCAGATGAAGACATAGTCCTTCACATTAAAGAAAATGTTCTTTATTTAACCGTTTGGGCCAAGGATGAGCCTTTCAGCAAATCCATAGCTCTGCCTCACCGGGTAAAATCAGACACTATGCGAAAATTCATACGAAACGGTATCCTTGAAGTACTTTTGGACGTGCAGGACTAAGTAATTAAAAGCAGGTGAAGTATTTAAATTGAATAAGCAGCTCACTTTTAAGGTGGCCAAGGCCTTGGGCAAGGATGTCGGCAGGGGTATCGCCCGCCTCGATCCCGACGACATCCAGGCGCTGGGGCTGGAAATCGGGGATCTTGTGGCCATCGGCGCCGGGCGCCGGACGGCTGCCCGGATTCTGCCCGCCCACTCCGAGTACAGGGGTAAAAAATTACTGCAGATTGATGGTATTATCCGGGAAAACGCTGGTGTGAGCATTGGTGATATGGTTCCGGTCAGCAGTACGACCAGCCGGATCGCCAAAAAAATAAGCTTAACACCCATCGGCTCTGCTACTGCCCAGATAGACGTCACCTTCATCAACCGTTCGCTGCAGGGTATGCCCCTGAGCAAAGGAGACAAGGTGCGAATTTCAGTGCTGGGCTTAAGAAACCAGGAATTCGTGGTGGAAGATACACTGCCCGAAGGGTTTGTGATGCTGAAAAAAGACACACTGGTGGAAGTTTTAAAGACCAAAGCGGCGGGTATTAAAAAGGCCAATCAAATCACCTATGAGGATATCGGCGGCATGGGCAAGGAACTGAGCCGGATCCAGGAAATAATCGAACTGCCCCTCAAATATCCGGCAATATTCCAGCATCTTGGTGTTGAACCGCCAAAAGGTGTATTATTGTGCGGCCCTCCGGGTACCGGCAAGACATTGATTGCACGGGCGGTAGCCAATGAAGCCAACGCCTACTTTATTTCCGTCAACGGCCCGGAGGTTATCCACAAATTTTACGGCGAAAGCGAAGCCAAATTGCGGGAAATTTTTGAAAAGGCTGCCCAAAAAAGCAGGAGCATTATTTTTCTGGACGAGATCGACGCTATTGCGCCAAAGCGGGTAGAAGTTACCGGTGAGGTTGAAAAACGGGTAGTGGCCCAACTGCTTGCCCTAATGGACGGGCTGGCCTCACGCGGCCAGGTGATCGTCATCGGCGCCACCAACATCCCTGATTCACTGGACCCTGCCCTGCGCCGTCCTGGCCGGTTTGACCGGGAAATAAACATTGGTGTGCCCGATCACAAGGGAAGACTGGAGATTCTGCAGATCCATACCCGGGGTATGCCCCTGGAAGAAGACGTCGACCTTGATCGGGTGGCAGAATTAACCGGTGGCTTCGTAGGAGCCGACCTGCTGGCTCTATGCCGGGAATCAGCCATGCATCGCCTAAGAAAATATTTGCCTCACCTGGAGCCGCTGCCGGATGGGCTTTCTTCTGACATGGTCACAAGTTTGCGAGTATCCATGCAGGATTTTCTGCAGGCACTGGAAGAAGTTGAGCCGTCGGCTACCAGGGAATTTCTGGTGGAGGTGCCTAACGCCGGTTGGGAAGACGTGGGGGGACTGGATGAGATCAAGCAGCACCTGCGGGAAACCGTTGAATGGCCTTTGAAATACGCGGATCTCTTCGACCAGGCGGGAGCACAAGCGTCGCGGGGGATAATTTTATACGGACCGCCAGGTACAGGCAAAACTCTGCTGGCACGGGCGATGGCCAACGAAGCAAACGCTAATTTTATCTCGATCAAAGGCCCCTCCCTTTTATCAAAATGGGTGGGAGAATCAGAAAAGGCGGTACGGGAGGTTTTCCGCAAAGCGCGACAAGCTGCGCCCTGTATCGTGTTTTTTGATGAAATAGACGCTCTGGTTTCTTCCCGGGGAATGGGTGGCGGCGCAGTGGCTGAACGGGTGTTGAGCCAGTTATTGACCGAAATGGACGGTATCGAAGAGCTGCGGCGGGTCGTAGTGCTAGGGGCAACCAACCGGCTTGATCTTATCGACCCTGCCCTGCTACGCCCGGGCCGGTTTGACCTGCAACTGCAGTTGGGGCTTCCCGACTGCGCTTCACGCCGGCAGATCCTGGCTGTACACACCAGGAAAAGGCCTGTGGCAGAAGATGTGGACCTGGACGGGCTGGCTGCCGGAACAGCAGGTTTCTCCGGCGCAGATATCCGCCATCTATGCAACCGGGCGTCACTTGCCGCAGTGCGTGAGTGTTTAGCCCAAGATTCCAGTCCCCTGCCGGCGCCTCCTTCCATAGAGATATGTAACAGGCATTTCTGCCTGGCCTTGGCAGAACTCAGGGCGTGGGCGAAACAGGATGATCCGGACAAAATTTGCTCCGAACCTTTAAAGAATGATAAATAGAATTATGCTGCAGTAACCCGGAGTGTAAATAGACGTCAAAGGGACGCAAGGCAAACATGCCAAATGGAAGCTGGAGGTTTTTGCATGGAAACAGGGCTGCGACCCAAAAAACAAAGAGATGAAGACACATTGGTGGTTCTGGTAGACCGCCTGCTGGACAAAGGCATAGTTATTAACGCCGATATAGTAGTGTCCGTAGCCGGGGTGGAACTGCTGGGAGTAAAAATAAGGGCGGCACTTGCTTCCTTTGAAACAGCAGCCCGTTATGGCCTGGAATTCCCCTCCGGTACAAACATTGAGACCGCTACCTGGAAAGACGCCATTATCGAAAAAGAAAATTGCCCGCAATGTGAAAAGCGGATACCCAAGGAAGAGCTTCTGACAGAGGGATGCCCGTGGTGCGGCTGGATTTCGGCCAAAGCTAAAAAGCGCCATGAAGCAATCGCTTCTTTGCCTGAATAGCGCCACAGGAAGGGGATATTATGATGGGTTTGGATGAGTTAAAATGAAGCAATTCCTGGCCGCACTGGATTGCCGGAGCAGGGCTGTCTGGTGGCACATGTGCTGCCATGGACATGCGAGCATCGGCGACCTGGCACGCGCAGCCGGTCTGGACAGTGACATGGAGGTTTTACTTTGTCTACGCCAGGTAATCAACCCCATTGCCACGGACACCTTTGGTGAACCGGTTATAGAATTTGTCTCCTGCCGGGTAGATCAGGACACCGGTGAAAAAATATATTTCCACTGGTGGCTAAAGCCAGCCTTTTGGTTGCAGCCTGTCAAGGGCCAGCCCCTTGTTGACGTATTTGAAACCGGCAACGAACTGGTAGTGATTGTTGATCTGGGTAACAAGGTGGACTCCTGCCACCCGGAAGTAACCTGCCGGAACGGTATTGTAATGATTAGATTCGACCATTCAAGAAGCCGGTAATCTTTTTTGATTCCCCAAATAAATAGCGAGGTGCAGCCATGCCTCTGGAAATCGACGCGGATAACTTAAAACACGGTTTACTTGGACTGGTCATAGCCCTGCTGGAGATTATCAAGGATGCCCTAAAATTGCAGGCCCTGGCGCGCATGGACGACGGCAGCCTGGAAGAGAATGAAATTGAGCGATTGGGCCGGGCAATGCTTGATCTGGACCGGGCGATTGAGGAGATGAAATTGGAGCAGGGTGTAACCGAGTCAGTTAAAAGTGTCCGGGATGGTCTGGACCGTATCGTGGACGATGTGGTTGACCGGATCCTTAATCCCCGGCGGTGGGAAGAAGAATTAGATTGAGGGGTGGAAGCATGAATTTACGGGCAAACGACAACATAAACGAGGCAGCGGACCAGGACGCGCCCAGGATGAAAGCACTGGCACACCTGCTGGTGAAGGCTGAGCTGAAAAGAATTGGACTGGAAGAAGAATTACGAATTGCAGTGCGGGAGATTGTACAATTGGCCGTACAAGACACTGTCCAGATCGTGCTGAACGAAATAGCTAAGCCTGCTTTGAAGGTGCGGCAGAGTGATATAGAGGCAGCCTTAAACCAGGCGCCTCCGGTGATGCAGGAACCCGTGGGCGCTGCGCCGTTTGCTGAAATTTTAAAGACGCCGGATCAACAGGAGCAACTGTGCATGCAGCAGGCTCAACCAATTGCACCTGAGCCAGCAGGCCTGTATATTTACGGAGTAGCTTCGGAAAAAGCAGGGATTGAACTGGGGATTAACGGTATCACCGGATGCCGGGTATATGCCCTGGCCGCCGCAGGCTTATGCGCCGTAGTACACGACTGTGCCGCCGAACCCTACCGGCCGGACAACGATGAACAGGCTAAAGAATGGATATTTGAGCACCAGGAAGTATTGGATCAGGCCAAAGAAAAGCTGGATACAATCTTACCATTTGGTTTCAATACCATAATTCGCGCTACAGACCGCCCTCCGCAAGAGGTGTTGCAGGCATGGCTGTCACAGGAAAGCAGGCAACTGCAATCGCTGCTTGAACGCCTGAGAGATAATGAAGAATACGCGGTTAAAATAATGGCGCCTGAAGAAGCTTTAAAACAGGCAGCCTTGCGGGAAGACACCCGCCTGCAAACACTGCAGCGGGATTTGGAGGGCAAGCCGGAAGGAGCACGCTATCTTTATCGGGAAAAGCTGGAACAAGCGGTTAAGGAAGCCCTGGAAGACGTAGTGGAGGTTAATTTCAGAAAAGTTTACAAGGCGCTGCGCCCCTTATGCACAGATATTCAGGTGGAAAAAACAAAAAAGGCATCGTCCGGAGTACGCATGGTCGCCAACCTTTCCTGCCTGGTAAAGAAAAACCGGTTGCCGGAATTAGGTGGAGCTCTGGCAAAAATTCAACAGCAAGATGGTTTTACAGTTGATTTTACCGGTCCCTGGCCGCCTTACAGCTTTGTGGGCCAACTAGCCATGCCAACAATTACATACGATTGAATTTTGTTAAGTTAGCGATTTCTGTTTTTGCTGGTAATCTGCAATCAAAAATCATTGTTGGTACATTTGAGAGGTAGAAGATATGGTGAGCAAGGGCAAACAGTTATATCCTTCGCAACGCCGGGAAGTAACGCTCAACGATCTTCTCGACCGCCTTTTGACTAAAGGGTTAATGTTAAACAGCGACGTTGTGGTTAGTGTGTCCGGCATTCCACTGCTTGGACTGAATTTGCGCCTGGCCTTGGGCGGCATGTCAACCATGCTGCGATACGGTTTTATGACGGACTGGGATGATGCCATCCGCTCCGCAGCTAAAAAAAAGCGGGTTGAGGCAGGTCTCCACCTGGAAGATGGAGAGAAGCTGCTCCTTTCCCTGTTTGGTTCCTGCTGGTACAGCAAGGGTATTTACTCCGCATGGCGGCCGGGGCTTATTTACCTGACCGACCGCCGCCTGCTGCTCTGCCGGCAGGAACCCTCAGAGACGCTGCTGGATATTAATTTATGGCTGATCAGCGGAATCGATAACCGGCAGGTTAAACACTTCAGCGACCAGAACAGGCAGGAGGTTTGGCTCACCATGACTTCCGGCGATGTGGTCCGGCTGCATTGCATAGACAGTGAGCGCTTGTTGGATACCCTGAAAAAAGCACATGCCCTGGCCGGCCCCAAAAACATTAACCTGCCGGCTCCGGATATTGGGGAGATGATCTGGCACCTGACGCCGGGCGGCAAGGTCAACTGTGCCTGGCAGCCCGGAGCCTTCAGCGTGCAGGATGGCGGTCTGCGCTGGCTGGGACACTCCCGACAAAGCCTGTCGTTCCGGGTGTTCGCCACCGATGTGCTGGCATTGGAGTTTGTCGAAGAAGATATTATGAGCGGCCCGGACGGCAGAGCGGTATTGGAAATGCATTATCTGGGCCGCACCAACCCGGAAAAAGCTTACTTTGCCGGTGATATGAACGCTTTACGTCCATGGGTACTTCTGCTCAGGGAAGCCCGCCGCGACATTCTGGAAACCTGTCCGGCTTGCGGGGCGCCCGCTCCCACAGTCAGGCTGCTTAATAAGGGCTGTGCCGTCTGCGGCTGGCTCAGTGCCCGGTTAAAGCGGCTCTTACCTTAGAGTCTATCGGACTAGAGGCACCATGGCCAGGCCTGGATAACGGTGAAGTTGACAAGGGCGCCACTTTTTATTTTTGTTTTCCAAAGCAAACGGCGCCCGCGGAAGCAGCCCGGGAGTTCACCTAGGGCTTGCCTTTCGGCATTGCAAGCCGGTTGGCAATGGCAGGAATCGCAGGGTTGAAATAGAATATGGATATGCTAATATCCTCTATTGTGCCGGAGACTGGGGGCAGGCATTTGGCAACAGCACTGTTGGTTATTTGTGTCACCCTGGCGGCGGTTGGATTTGGAGCAGCTTTGTTTTTTACCATAACCTATCTGCTGCGGACTGTCAGCGGGTGGTCTTCCATGGCTGGTTAACTACTGATTATATCAAACGTAGTTTTAAGAAGCAAAAAGAACGTCCCCTGCTGATAATCACAAGCATACCCATCAGGCCGCGCGTAATATCATCAACTCTCTCACCTCTTCCGTCAGCCGGCCTGAACTTTTATTTACCATCTTGTCTCAATCCCTGCAGATAGCTGACGCCGATCAACCCTCTCTTAATGGTTGAAGCGTCCAACAGGTGGCGCATATCTATAAAATCTCCTTGATCCACTACCTGGCTAATCTGCTTTTCCAAATTAACTGCCCTGTCAGGGAAGGGCAGCAGGCTGAAAAAGACCCCGTGGTTGTGCAACATCTGGTTTTTACCTCCCGTATTGGCCGGGTGCAGGTAAAATACACGGTTAAGAATATCCTGGTCAAAAGCCGATAAATCCGCCTGTAAAGATATGCCTATCCCGCAAATAAGGCCGGTTACCCCGGTATGCCTCTGTTTTTTGTCGGATTCGAACCACTGCTCCACGTTCTCGCTGTCAGTGATCATCCTGCCGTTGGCCGAAGCAAATTCGCATACTGGTGATTTTAATATCCCCGAGCCGAAGACGGCAGGCATCTGGGCGCAGACAGCCAGGCCGAGCGCGCCTTTGTAGTCGGGACGCCTGATCGCCGCCGACCGGAACAGTTCGCTGTATATGTCTCCCAACGAAGCACCCTGGGGGTCGTCGCTCACAAAATAAAACAATTCGTTAAATCTACCGTTCAGTGAAACGTTAAAACCCGTTCGCACCCTCACTCTGCCGGTATCAGCCTTCGGAATAAGAAAATCAGGGGTGTCGTTGCCGTCAGTGGGCAGCCAGACCATGGTCCCGCCGATGGTCATCATCTCGCCCATCACGGTATAATAATCATCTACCGCGTCCCCTAACGCTCCCAAGCCGATGGAATATTCAGCTTCGGAAAAAGTCTTGGAAAACAGCCTTTCTTTAGTGACTCTGGAATACAGCACATCCTTGATATCGCCCGTTACTAAAGCTTCGCCCTTTTCGGAAGAAACAGGAATTATTGTCGCTTTGCCGCAGGACAGGTCTATTTTTTCGAGCTGTTCCCAGTTTTGCAGATACTCTCTTTCCCGAATGCTCTGCCGACCGCAGGCAACGGCCTGTTCCAAAGTATCGAAGACGGGCAAAAAAGGCAAGAAACCCGCCGTATCCATGACGTCCCGGCAAAACCGGCCGACACGGCACAAGGCGACAGAGCCTTCGTCACGCCTCATCCTTTTGCTGACCGACATGATGATCCTCAGCCCGGCGCTGCTGATATAGCTGACGTCTTTAAGGTCGAACACCACTGCCGCGATGTCGGGCGCCAATTGTTGCTCTATTGTGTCCTGCAGGTTTTTGGCCGCAAAAGCGTCGACCCTCCCTTCGAGCGTCAGGATCAGCAGCCCCCCTTCCCTGGTTGCGACAACTTCCATACCCAATCACTCCTCGTACAATAGTTTTTTTAACTCTTTATTGAATCCATTCCCGAAATCTAACGGGTCATTGTTCTTTCGTTTTCACTCATTTTGTTTACCTCTTTGTTATTCATAATTTTAAAGATCTCCCCAAACATTAATGTTTACGGTCTCCAACTCTTCTTGTATATCATGTCTTCCGGCAGCTTAAGGTTCAATATTATTTATTAAGCTTATGCCTGAATCTAATAAACGCTATGCTTATTGCTATAAAGCCTCAGCTGCAGCCTCCCATGCAAACTGGTATATGGATGGTTTCATGATTAGAGTAATTTCGGAAAGTCGGTTTGCAAAGACCGTTCTGTCATCGCGAGGAGCGAAAGCGACGTGGCGATCTCACAGTATAAAGCGGGGGTAAGAGCCGGAGATTGCTTCGCTTAACGCTCGCAATGACAAACGGTAGGACTTTCCGAAAGTATTCGATTATTGCAAGGGGGGGAAAGCAAGAGAACCGTCCCCGTGCTTCTCCCCGTGCTTCCCGTGCTTCCGGGAACCGTCCAGCTCCGCCCGCAGCCGCCGCAAGGCCCGGTACAGGATTACAGCCACGTTGCTTTCGGTCAGGCCGGATATTTCGGCTATGGCATGGTTGGTCAGCCTCGCCGAAAACTTCAGGGCGATCAGGTTTCGCTCCCGGTCAGTCAGGCTGGACAAGGCTGTCAAGAGTTGTTCCCGGCTTTGGTTATGAATTACCGTTTCTTCCGGCCCGGTTCCGGAGCAGGCCGTTTCGCCCAGGACTTCAAGCGGAACCAGCCTGTGGCGCTTTTGGGCGCGCAGGTAGTCGACGACGGTGTTGTGAGCGATGGCAAAGAGCCAGCCGGCAAAGGTCCCCCGCTCCGGGCAATAGTTGCCGATTTTGGTCAGGACCCGCTCAAAGACCCGGCTGGTGAGTTCTTCCGCCTCGGTCATGTCGCCGACGCGGTAGCGCATATATTTGTAGACTCGCTGAAAATAATGCTCGTAGACCGAGGCGAAAGCAGCCGGCTCGGTTGCAGCGCGGGCAACCAATTCCGCTTCATTCGATAACATTGCAATCGTTTGCATAAAACACACTCCACAAGGATTACCAGCCGGCAGTTTTTTTCACATGCCCAGCCGTCGCCGCAGGTCCTGCTCGACCCGGACGTACTCCGCTTCAATTTCTGAAACAAGTCCGGC
>ENA-UOYA01001586-UOYA01001586.1-activated-sludge-metagenome-genome-assembly--contig:-NODE-1586-length-23815-cov-5.791709_pt1 | contig 23815 bp, 17 predicted proteins | sample MGYA00238163_ERZ764804 | MGnify/ENA primary metagenome ERZ764804 (study PRJEB28919, sample SAMN05720223) | activated sludge metagenome | isolation source: Anaerobic digester | place: Hong Kong... | reverse complement strand
GACGGCAACTTTACTCATAATCTCGCTTCCGATGAGACGGTCAGAGTGCTGACATCCTCCGCCATATCACTTATGCATGACATTGACATCAAGGTGAGTGCCACGGGCGTCGGCTCTGAATCCCAGTTTACCTTCCTGCGAGATGCCGACTGCGACATATATCAGGGCCGTTACATGGGCACTGCAATGAACGAAGTTGAATGCGTTGATTATCTTAAAAAAACTGAGTCAGCAACAAATTCCCGAAGCACTATTTATACAGACCGAGAACCTTAATACCTGCCCTGAACAGTTTGTAGCCGGGAGTCTCAAGCGTCCCTTTAGCTTCTTCGAGCATATCGCGGATTTTTATATGCTGAGGGCAGTGCGTCTCGCAGGCACCGCACTTCACGCACTGCGACGCTGACGTCGGATTCTTCCGGTATGCGGTAGTCATCAGATAATCGTTACGACCGGCAGCCTTGTTCTCGGTAAAGCAATGGTTGTAGGCGGCAAAAGTCCCCGGAATATCCACACCGTGAGGGCATGGCATGCAGTATCTGCATCCGGTGCATCCTACCTTGACTTTGGAATTAATTGCCGATACCACGTCCTGCAGGAAAGCCTCATCCTCTCCCGTAAATTCACCGACATCCGTCTCCGATGCAGTCTGAACATTCTCACGAAGCATCTCCATTGAATTCATTCCGGACAGCACACAGGTAACCTCAGGCTGATTCCAAAGCCACCTGAACGCCCACTGAGCCGGCGTATATCCCTTCTTGTTTCCGTCAAAAAGCCTGCGGGCCTCATCCGGAAGCATGGTAACCAGTTTCCCCCCGCGAAGCGGTTCCATAATAATAACCGCAAGTCCGTGCGAAGATGCATATCTTAATCCCTCTACTCCGGCCTGTGATGAAACATCCATATAATTGTACTGTATCTGGCAGAAATCCCAGTCATATGCATCGACAAGCTCTTTGAATCTGTCGGTATTTCCGTGATAAGAGAAGCCTATGTATCTGATCTGCCCGGATTTCTTCTTCTCTTCAATCCACTCTCTTATTCCCATCTCGCAGAGCTTGTCCCATGTGCTCACGTCATTGAGCATATGCATGAGGTAATAATCTATCCTGTCGGTCTGAAGCCGCCTTAGATGCTCGTCAAAATACTTATCAAGGCTTCCGCGTGACTTTATAAGGTAATGCGGGAGTTTGTCCGCTATATTCACCTTGTCGCGAATATTGTTGCGTGCGAGAATCTCGCCCAGGGCCGCCTCGCTGCCGGGATATATGTAGGCAGTATCGAAATAATTGACCCCTGCCTCATACGCCGCCATAATCTCGCGACCGGTCTCGTTCATGTCAACCGCAAGACCGTTCTTCGGGAAACGCATACAGCCGAATCCCAGTGCCGATATCGGGTTCTTATACCTGTCCTCGCGATACTTCATAACTTTATCCAAGAAGTTCGCCGAGACTTCTTATGGAAGGGCAGGGAAGGTTGTGTGCAACTGTCGGAGACTGTTCCGTCTGAATGTAGCATGCATCAAGTCCGGCTGCCATACTGCCGCGGATATCCGAGAATTCGTCGTTTCCGATCATCACCGACTCTTTTACGTTAATCCCGGTATTCTTTATGGCCGCGTCGAAAAACTTCTTCGACGGCTTCTGCGCTCCGATTACAGAAGATATCTGCACTCCTTCGAACATTCCGTATATATCCAGACTCTCAAGTTCCGGTATTGTAAATGCTGCCTGCGCATTTGTAAACAGGAACAGCTTCTTTCCGTCCTTGCGAAGTTTGCGCAGAACATCGAGAGCATCAGGGAAAAGACAGAGCTTCACTGTGGAAATGCTTCTGAATGTAATCGCAGCAGCTTCAACCTCCGATGAAAACACCCGTGAGCCTTTGTTTGTAAACAGCTCTTTGAAAACCTGTGCAAGATCTATCTCTATCCCTTCACTGTGGCGCTTGCCCGCCGCCTTGGCAACCAGCTTTGCGCAGAGCTCCGAATACGCCTCGTGAAACTCAGCTTCATCGTAATGAGCGCCCTTCATCGAGTAATAACGTGCCATTGTGCTCCACAGAATCGGCATGTTCTCGTCGGTTCTTATGTCAACCAGCGTGCCGTACAAATCAAAAATAAAATTCTTCTTCTCATCAAACATAGCTGTTTCTCCTTGTCAGCCCCGGCAATCCCCTGCCAGACATTCGATTAATCTGACAGCGTCCGGAGCACCGATGGCATCTGTATTGATACAGATATCATATGTCTCCGCATATCCCCACGCACTTCCGCCAAACTGATTGTAATATGCGGTTCTCTCTTTATCAACTTTAATTACCTTCTTGCGGGCAAGTTTCTCGTCAAGACCTTCTCTTTCCATAATATGTCTTGTTCTTGTCTCAACTGAAGCCGTTATAAAAACGCTTAAAAGATTGTCCTTCTCCTTTAAGATCTCGTTGGCACGTCTTCCGACGATGACGCACGGACCCTGCGCCGCTATCTTCTCGATAACCTCGCGCTGTGCGTTTGCCGCAATCTGCTTTACCGAAACATACATAGGATTCATATATCCGACCGACATGTACAGTGTCGCATCGTTAATTTCCTTCTCGTCCACACTTTCAAGATATTTCTCCGTAAGGCCGCTGTTCCTTGCAGTCTCTGTCAGTATCTCAGAATCATAATAAGGTATTCCAAGCTCCTGCGAGACTTCTTTGCCGATGGTTCTTCCACCCGCACCGTACGATCTTCCGATTGCGATAATCTTATCAGTCCTGGCTGTCATATATGTTTCCTCCCGTGAGATGTCTCTTATGGGGCAATTGTTATGTATATTTTATACCATTGCAGACAGTTTGGTCAGTTTTTTTATCCTTTTGTTGTTTTTCGCTGACCGGCATCAATCATGTACTGAACTATGGATTCCGCGGCATGTCCTCTGTTCTGCCATGCCAGTTCGCCTGCCTTCTGTATGCCTTCTCTATAGTCCCCGCCTTCTATTACAGAATCAATTCTCGCCTTCATATCCTCAAAATCTTTCTCATCTATCTCGCAGCCGATTGACGGCAGAACCTTGAACTTCCACAGCGGCTCTTCAATCCACGCCGCGTCATACACCCCGTTGTCAAAGTCCGGCGACGTATACATCACAGGCTTTCCAAACAGCAGCGTAAAGTCGAAAATGATGCCCGAGAAATCTGTAACCAGCAGATCTGCCCTGTTGAGCACATCGAAATTGTCATTGTCGCTGTTCCACTCAAAGTCATCAGATTCAGGATATTTTCGTCTCAGCTCATCAATTATTTCCTTGTCCGCCGTATATGACTGAGGATGCGGACGGAATACGATTCTGTAGCCTGTGGCAACCAGAGAATCAATGATTCTGCTTCCGTATCTGTGCAGCAGGCCGCTCGGTCCCCATGAAGGAGCAAGAAGAATCACGGGCTTCGTGTTATCAGGTCTGACAGTCCCGGCGAGCCTTTCATAAACAGTGTCAAAATACGTGAGACCGACTACCCTGACATCCTTTGGTGCGAGATTGCGCTTCTGCTCAAGAAGTCTTATCTCATCCACATGGACTGAACCCGAGACCAGAACAGCATCATAGAAATCAAGGCCGAACATTCTGTATCCTGCGCATGTATCAGCCGCGTGAAGCACATGAACATAGCAGTCCACATTTCTTGAACGTTTCCACTGCAAAACGTCCAGTCCGGGAGTTGTCGCAAGAAATACGCCGGCAGCAGCCGAATTAAGCTTCACTATTCCTTTGTTGCCTTTGCCTATATATTCCGCATGTACATGCCTGTAATCCATGGCGAGAATCGGGTCGTCAACGGACGATGTCCAGAATGTGACGTCCGTTCCGCGCTTCTCAAACTCGTTTAAAATGGGGACGAACACATTCGCGTATCTTTTATCATCCGAATAGATAAGATAAGGAATTCTGTTCTTTTTATCATTCTTTACGCCCCGGCCTCCGCTGACAAGAAACTTAATCTTTACAAACAGCATCCTGACGAAGAAAGCTGCGGCGAGGAATATTCCAACAATGATCGAGAACAGCATACTTCCTGTCGCAGGATCTATATACAACTGCATCATCTGACAAACAACCCCATACATATATTATTGAGTTTCAATCTACCACAACGTCTTTTGTTTGTCGACAACGGACACTTATTCGAGTACAATCAGACTATTACAAAAAGGAGAAAAAAAATGCAGGCTATGATTCTCGCCGCCGGGATGGGCAAACGTCTCAAGCACTTAACGCAGGACCGGACGAAGTGCATGATTGAAGTCAACGGAGTGTCCCTGATCAGACGTTTGCTTGGCATTCTGGATCAGGAAAATCTCACAAGAATCATTATTGTTGACGGCTACATGGGCGCTAATCTCAAAGAATATGTTTTGAGTCTGGACGTCACAACGCCGGTTGTTTTCGTTGATAATCCTGTATACTCCACAACCAACAATATCTATTCTCTCGCACTTGCGAGAGACTGTCTTGTACAGGACGATACGCTCCTGTTTGAATCCGACCTGATTTTCGATAAGAGCATCGTTGACAGACTGATAAATGACCCGAGGCCTTCTCTGTCGGTAGTTGACAAGTTCGAGAGCTGGATGGACGGAACCTGTCTCAAGCTCGACAGCAACGATCGTATCGTAGATTTTATCCCGGGCAGGTATCTTGATTTTAAGCAGACAACTAACTACTACAAGACCGTAAATATATATAAGTTCTCAAAAGAATTCTCCGCCCGGACCTATGTTCCTTTTCTGACGGCCTACGAACAGGCGATGGGCGAGAACGAATATTATGAATCTGTAATTAAGCTGATTGCGATGCTTGATAACGTCGAGATACGTGCAATGCGGCTCGCCGGCGAGGTCTGGTACGAGATTGACGATGCCAAAGACCTTCAGACTGCCGAATATCTTTTTACAGAAGAGGCGCAGAACAAATACAGTACATTGTCATCCCGCTATGGCGGATTCTGGCGATTTCCGAAGCTTAAGGATTTCTGCTACCTTGTAAATCCGTATTTCCCTTCTCCGAGATTCAGTGCGGAGCTCGAATCCAATTTCGACACGCTTCTCAAAGAGTATCCTTCCGGAATGAAGGTAAACAGCCTTCTTGCATCAGAGCTTTGCGATGTCTGCGAGGAACACATAATCGCAGGCAACGGCGCGGCGGAACTGATCAAGGCTCTTACAGAAAGCTGCATCAGCGGTTCTGTCGGAATTATCCGTCCGACCTTTGAAGAATATCCCAACAGACTCGGCAAAGACCGCCTGATAACCTTTACGCCGTCTGCGGAAGATTTCAGTTACAGCGCACGGGAACTGATAGATTTCTTCTCGACACACAGACCGGACAATATTGTTCTTATCAACCCGGATAATCCGAGCGGCAGCTATATCGCGCATGACGACCTGCTGATGCTTGCTGGCTGGTGCAGGGACAATGGCATTACGCTTGTTGTGGACGAGAGCTTCGCGGATTTCGCCGGAACCGGCAAGGAACCCGACGGTCCGTTCTCTTTGCTGTCTGACCTTTATCTCAATGAGTACCCAAATCTTATTGTCATCAAAAGCATCTCCAAATCCTACGGCGTTCCGGGCCTTCGTCTGGGTCTTCTCGCGAGTTCGGACGTCAGACTTATCGAAGCGCTCAAGAGCGATGTATCCATCTGGAACATTAATTCATTCGCGGAATTCTTCATGCAGATGTTCGGCAAGTACAAATCTGACTATTCGGCATCTTTACGGAAACTGTCAGAAGCGAGAACTGCATTTACCGAACAGCTCAGGCAGATAAATTATCTAAGAGTCTTTGACTCATCAGCAAATTACATCATGTGTGAACTGACCGGCGGACACAGAAGCAGTGAGCTCTGCGCCGGGCTGCTGGCTGACAACAATATTCTTATCAAGGATCTGTCGTCAAAGACCGGCAACGGTAAGCAGTACATCAGGATTGCGGTTCGGACGCAGGAAGAGAATACGCAGCTCGCCCGGATTCTTGCGGAAAGGGAGTAATATCAGAGCAGGCCCATTCCTGTGGCGGCTGTGATTGCTTCAGCTTTGTTTTTCGCATTGAGCTTCTTATAATTCTCCCTGATATGGTACTTTACCGCCGGAACCTTCATACCGAGCTGTTCTGCAATCTGTTCAACAGTGCATCCGCCCGCCTGAAGCTTCAGAATGCGAAGTGCCGTAGTGCTGATTCCGGGCGCGGACTGCGATACCTTTGAATTCATTCTCTGAGGATACTTAAGCGCCACAACCTGCGTCGCCTCGTATACGCTGTCGACAAATTCCTCTCCTATTTCGGGATCCTTCCTTAACCGCTCTCTTGACAGCATCAGCATATCGAAAACAGCAGCACCCTGTTCCGCGACCATCGCGACAAAATGATAGTGGCTGAGCTCACGCATAACACTTGCAAATCCCGGCTCCCACTTATGACCGGTGCGATAGTCTATTATCGCAGCCAGAAGCTCGAGCTTCATCTTTATGTACGGGCGGTGACATACTTCCGCGTAGTACTGCATCTTGCCCATAAGCTCAAGCGCAGCCATATATCTGCCCGTGGCGATAAGCGCCTCAATCTTCGTCATATAAGTATAACGGTGCAACAGAAAAAACTCGTCCGCATCGCCCGGGCCGTCCGCCAGCCAGCTGTCTATGACTTCCATGTTCATATCATAGATTGCAGCACGGCAGAACATACAATCGATATTATTAACAATCCTGTCCTGTCCGGCAAGAACGGCTTTCTGGCGAAACGACGTTAGCAGTTCCCTTGCAGACTCAAGTTCGCCGTTAACTATATAAAGACGTGCGGTTATGCCTACGGCAGCAAAAGCAATCTCCAGTTTGCCCTTGCGGTCAGTCTCTATGCTGACGCGAGAGAGACGCTGAAGAACTTCCTGATAGTCATGGCCTTTCTCATAGAAACTCTCGCCAAGCGCCTCGTTGACCAGCCCCACTCCGCCTTTACCTAAAGCAATGCTTACAGGCTTGCCGTATTTGGCGGCAATCTCTGTGTCGCGAAGCGACCAGTCGCTGAAGTCCTTTCCGCCCGTCATTATTGAAGGCATATTGTTGGTAATTGAGAAATCAGTGATAAAGAAATTGCCGGTCTCCACCTTGAACAGATTCGCAAGAAGCTTCACGACACTGTTTGACTCGCGGTGCGGCATGGCAATATCAAGATAAGCCAGGCTTCCGATTGCTTCACGCTTCTGTTCACCCTTAGCTGTTTTGGCAAATTTGTCGATTTCAGAACACCAGTACTCACTGCTGTCAAAATCCATGAGAAGTGAATTGAGCATTGCCATCGCGGTCATAAGCTGGATGCTCTTCTTGATCTCATCTTCAGGAATCTCATAGTAATACTTGCGCATCTCGTAGAAATGCCCGTTTCCCGGATTCTTTTTCGCGTTCTTTATAAGAAGCCCGCTTATCTTCTCCATGTGGTTGGCTTTCTCATACATTTTGAGCGCTTCAAGCTCAATATCCTTCTGCTCATACCATTCTCCGGCGCGGTAGGCACACTCCTTCAGTTCTTCATCAGGAATATTGCGCTGCGCATACTTCCTGATTGCCGTTAGCCCCGGCTCTTTGATTCTGTATGTGTCCCCGCTGAGCTCGAAAAAGTTGGCGGACTCAACCGCCTTCCTGATAATCTCCTCGGTATTGTCAAACCCCGTGACAACCTTGGCCAAAGGAACGGTGAATTTGTCGACTACGCTGATTTTTGACACGAATTCCGACAGATCCCCTGCATATTGCGGAGCTACATCGTTCATAAGACGATCTATATACTGCTCTTTGTTGCGTTCGAATGTGTTGTCAAACGACACTCCGGACTGTATGACCTCGGCGGCTCTGTTAATGGCATAACCGTTACCCTCTGAGGTCTCGACCAGCCTGTGAAGCTCATCGTCGCTCAGTCTGATTCCGTACATTCCCATAAGCCTCTCGGACAGTCTCGCGTCGAGCGCCAGGTCGTGTTCCTCAATAAGCATGAACCGGCGTTCAAAATTAGACCTGGCAAGCCATTCCGGAACTACTCCGCGGCTTATCATGATTACCCACGCCGCACGGTTCCTGGTAAGATCACTTATCTTTTCCTTAAGTTCCGAACGTCCCAGAAGCTGAATATCGTCGAAAACGAGAACCGACAGCTTCTTCTTCCTCGACTCATTCGGTATGTTTATACTGATTTCCGCCGAGTCATTACATGAAACATATGTATAATTTATTCCGCTCAGATAATCCCTGACAAAAGCTGTCTTTCCGAAGCCTGTGGCACCGTAGATAAATACAGGCTGCCCCTGCGCCCTTGCAATCTCAATTTTACGAAGCGCAGCCTTGGGCTGAATATAGAAATCAGACATTCTTGTCCTCCTTTGTTCCGGGGTGTTTACTCTTCCAGCGGCTGTAAAAAACAGTTCCGAAAATAAAAAGCACAACAGTTATCGCTATTGCTGTGAAGAAAAGCATGTAGTTCCTGTTTCCCACCGCATTTCCGCCGACAGCCGAAAGAAATATTGCCGGAAAACGTCCCACAAACGTAATTGCAATCCATACCGGAAGCTTCATATCAGTGAAGCCCACGACATATGTAAACAGATCCTTTGGCGTTCCGGGAATAAGGAAGAACAGAAAAGCAATAAGGTCTCTCTTCTCAGAGTGCTTTAAGAATCTGACTGATTCAATCTTCTCACGTGATACAAAAAGCTCGGCAAATCTCATTCCGAACTTTCTCACCATCAGAAAAACAAATAGAGACCCCATGGTCATGGCAAGATCAGCGATTACCGCTCCGGCATATACTCCGAACACATATCCCGCGGCTATCTCAAACGGGCCACCCGGGATAATCGCCACCACAACCTGAAGAAAAATTGCCGCCATGAATGCGATTATGCTCCAGGGACTTCTGTTCCAGATGTATGTACGGAATGCCTCCGGGTCTTTTGCCATAATCAGCATGGGTCTGCAAAACTTATACGCAATAAAACTAATCATAACAATAGCTATGATCAGCAGTGCCGTTGCCAGAATTTTTCTCTTGATTGATACTTCTTGTCTGATATTTTGCGCCATAGCCAATTTTAACCTTAAGACACTCCCGTTGCAACATATCCGGGGCAGCCCGTATACTGCCTGTGTCTACCAGTTGCCGGCATATTTCCAGTTGTCCTTGTTCCAGATATCGCTTTGCACGGTATACCAGTCCGAGTTCACAAACGTGTTTCCGTTGTTTGTATGTATATCTATATCAACATTGTCGGCAACAAACTGCGGACCTGTCTTTCCGTCTTCCGTTATCTCGTTTCCGGTAAACGGATTTACAGGGTTGCTTATCAGCCCCTCCGTTGCAAGATACGGGGTATCGGCGTTGGTCATGAATTCATCGGAAGTCGTAAACCCCGTGCTGTTGAAATCTTTTACCATAAGAACAGGCGCGAAAGCTTCCGCATCTGTCTCCACTTCCAGATCATCCTCGGAAAGCTCGTCAAATTCGCCGCTGGCGTGACCGTGATCCGACACGATGATGATTCTTGTGTTGTCATACAGATTGTTCGCCCTCAGGTAGTCAAACCAGTCGCCAAGCGCACGGTATGACGCCATGTTGGACTCGTATTGCGCATAGTCCTCTGCGGTTTGCATGTTCATGGTTCTGCCGTTCACGGTAAATCTGCCCGTGTTGGCATTATCGTATTCCGTGTTGTCGACTCTGTCTTCCGGCAGATACTCGGGTTCCTGAAGAAGCGCGACATCATGTGTGCTGTCGCATGTATAAAGGAGAATGTTGTTGCTCGAGCCGTCATCTATAACGGTCATATCAGCGAGTGAAGTGAGCGCGCTGTATGCTGCCTCGAATAACTGGTTATGGCCGACTGCGACAGATGTCCCGGTAAAGCTCTGCCAGCCGGACTTGGCGTCGGCATATGACAGAATGTTATATGTGCCGTTCGAGTAAATCAGCGGCTGAATCGCCACCGGAGACACTTTGAACAATCCGTAGCACATTATATTGTGTTCAAGCATATTGTTGTAGATCGTGCCGTAGTCGGCATTCTCGTACTGATTGAAAGTGTTTGAAGCCGTAACGCCTTTGCAGTCGTCGAAAACAGACAGATCCGGAATCCACTGATACCCCGCGTATGACGGGTTGATAAAGGCACAGCTGTATCCGTTGTCCGTGAAAATTGTCGGAAGAACCTTGAGCGCCTCGTTATGTTTATCGGGCAGAAGCCGGTCATCCCGTTCGTTGAGCTTTTCCGGAGTATAATCATATCCTCCGAACAGAGATGGCGTACAGTAATTTGTACATGGACCGTATGACAGGACGTTGCTGTAATATGTAAACCCATCGAACTTTGTCACAAGATCCTTATCCTCATTAAAGATATAGGGAACCATCGGTCCAACCGCACGGTCAAGCATTATTACAACAACATTCCGTCCTTCCTTTGACAGAGTAAACTGCGGTTCTTCCCGTATGGAATTGTTGACGAAAGTCCTGTAACTGTTGTTTATCTTTGTGCTCATGTAAATACCCGCGCCGGCATAAAGAACCGACAGCGCTACTGTGATAACTACCCCGTATGTGCTGTACCTGCGCCTGAACAGATATACAAGCATCACAACCAGCAAAATAGCCAGAATATTGACGGCTATTGAAAGCGAGGAAAACTTGGGATCGTTATTGAATCTCAGGTACTTGTCGGTCTGCCCGAAGCCGTTGCTGAAGGTAAACGCGTTAACCGGCGCTACTATTGCCATAACAAGCATTACATATCCTGCCGTCTTTCTTGCCCTGCCGCCCATCTCAAAGTAGAAGACCAGCGGCCATAATACAAACAGCCCTATCGCTGTAAGCAGTGGCTTAATCAGATACAGCACCGGATTTGAAATAAGAAACATATTGATGAAATCCTGCGAAGCAACGGACAAAGACATGCCTGGTATCAGAAATCCCGTCAAAAGAGCCACTGAAAGACAGCTGAAAATAAAAACAAGTCTGTCGGTTCCGGTCTCAGAAACGGTGCTGACGGATTTTCTTTTTGACGGCGGAACAAGTTTAAAATACACGTTCTTTATGAGCGCGAACAGATTGTTGAACGTCCAGTAAAGAACAAGTCCGGAAGGTGATTTATAAAGCACGGCAAAAAACACGGCGGCCATCAGATAGAGCTGTATCCGTGCACTTCGCGGTTGACGCTTTGCATAGATGAAGCCCGATATTATGTTGATCAGCGTCATGAGAACCGGCAGAAGATTAAACCCGTGCCCTCCGATTCTGACGAGACCGTCCTGCAGGCACAGATTCGCAATCGGACCAAACGAAGCACCGACCAGACGGATATTGTTCGACAGCATATTGTATGCGGCAAGGAAAAAAGGAATCTGAAGAAGAACCGGAAGAGACGTTGATATTATGCTCAGAGGTGAATATGAATTCTCACGGTAATACGCCTGAAGCATCATAACCCGCTCGTCGCCTTTGAAATGATGCCTTATATGCTCAACCATCGGCTTCATCGCCTTCTCTTTGGCGGTTGCCGCTTCCTGAATTCTGTCAGCCTGACTGTAAAGAGGATACAGAAGAATGTTCAGCAGAAGACTCTCAATTATCACCGTTAATCCCGGATTGGAAGTAACCTTGTTTACCTGTGAGAAAATAATCTCAAACAGAAGCTGCAACGGTCCTATTATCAGCGAGTAGAGTAAACCCCAGATACTCATCTTCAGTCTTTTTCCTCCCTTCAGCCTCTGCCGGCATATTTCCAGTTATCCTTGTTCCAGATATCGCTTTGCACGGTATACCAGTCCGATTCGGCAAATACGGTTCCGCTGTTCGCATTGATGTCCATCAATCCGGAACTTATAATTCTCTGCGGTCCCTGCTTGTCATCCATGGTAATCTCATTGCCGGTAAAAGGATTTGTAGGATTTGAGATTATTCCTTCAGTCGCAAGGTACGGCGTATCAGCTAACGTCATAAAATCATCCGATACGGTAAATCCATGGCTGTTAAAGTCCTTGACCATGAGAAGCGGTGTAAAAGCCTCTGCATCGACCGGCACTTCAAGATCGCTCTCCTCAAGTTCGTCAAATTCGCCGAGATTGTTGCCGTGATCGGAGACGATGATGATTCTTGTGTTGTCGTACAGATCGTTATCCCGAAGATAATCAAACCATTCGCCCAACGCCTTGAGAGCCGCCATATCGCTCTCATAGTGCGAGTAATCCTCATCGTCATTCATTATCATCGTCCGTCCGTTAAGTGTAAATCTGTCCATGTTCGCGGCGTCATAGGCGGTATTGTCAACGGTATCCGCGATCTCATATCCGGGTTCTGTCAGCAGTGCGGTGTCGTGCGTACAGTCGCATGTATAAAGCAGAACATTGTCGCTTGCGCCGTTATCAATTACCGTCATGTCCTTAAGCGATTTAAGCGCATAATAAGACATCTCAAAATCCATATTGTGACCCGCCGCGACCGAAGTTCCGTAAATCCTCTGTTCCGTATATTCAAGACTTTTTACCGTCATGTCGTTGTAATTTCCGTCGTCATAAAACAGCGGCTGAAGCAGAACTGCCGCTGACTTGAACAGGCTGTAACAGAACAGGTTGTGCGAGACTGTCGCGTCGTATGTGTCGCCGTAATCAATTCTGGCGTAGCGGTTGAGGGTGTTGTATGCCTTAACCCCTTCCATATCATCGAAAACAGTCAGATCCGGAATCCACTGATACCCCGCGTATGTCGGATTGATAAAGGTACAGCTGTAATTGTTTCCGGTAAAAATTTCCGGCAGCACCGATATTGCTTCATCCTGTTTGTCGGCCAGCGACTCGTCGCTGCGTTCGTTGAGTTTTGCAGGTGTGTACTCATAACCGCCAAAGAGCGACGGCGTGGAGAAATTCGTGTTCGGACCGAAAGAGATTGTGTTTCCGTAATATGTAAACCCGTCATATTCGTCCGTGAGACTTGCGTTATCATTAAACAGATACGGAATCATTGGCCCCATCGCCCTGTCAAGCATTATCACCACCACATTTGTTCCCTCTTTGGACATCGTAAACTGAGGCTGCTCATCCCTTACGGAATTACTAATAAAGTTCCTGTAGAACCTGTCGCTCGACACGGCACAGACACTGCCGGCTATGAAGAGAACCGCCGTGAGCCCTATCAGTATGATCTTCGTGAAATTTTTAAGAAGTCTTATCATGACTACAGCCATAAAGACCGCAAGAGCGCACGCAAGAAGATTGATTATTATGCTTTTCGCGGTAAAGACCGGTGTATCGTAAAACACAAGTTCCTTGCTTATAACGCCGAAATCGTTGCTGAAAAGCTGGGATGTTATCAGCATGCAGAAAAACAAAGACGTCATGACATAATTCATAGCTTTCCTGCCGCCCGCTTCCGCCGTCAGGTAGAATACCAACGGCCAGAGCACAAACAGCCCGAGGCCTGACAGCGCCGATGACAGGACATAACGAAGCGGATTCACCAGATTGTAAAGGTTAATGAACTCCTGTGTTGAGATTGACAGAATAAGAGCCGGAATATAGTAGCCGACGAGCATGGCGCACGACAGGCACACAAACAAAAAGAGCATAAAGTCCTGACGTTTCCCGCTGATTTTGCCTGCGTTCTTCTTTGGCGCAGGTTTTGCAATTCTGAAGTAAGCGTTCTTTATGAGCGCGAAAATGTTGTTGAACGTCCAGTAAAGCACCAGTCCCGACGGAGATTTATAGAGTGCCGCGAGGAAAACCGCGGCCATCAGATACAGCTGCAGTCTGACCTTAAACGGCTGCCGGCGGGCATAGATATAACCCGACAGGATATTTATCAGCGTCATCAGCACCGGCAGAAGATTGACAGTAAACGGTCCGGCCGCAAGGAGCCCGTCCTCAAGACCTAAGTCTGATATCGGGCCGAACGGGGATCCGGCCAGAGCCGAATTTGAAGAGAGCATATTGTATGCGGCGAGGAAAAAAGGAATCTGAAGAAGAACAGGAAGTGAGGTCTTCAATATACTTAGCGGAGAATACCCGCATTCGCGGTAATATGCCTGAAGCATCATCATTCTCTCGTCGCCTTTGAAGCTGCGCCTGATGTGCGACGTCATAGGCGCCATTGACTTCTCTTTGTCAGTAGCTGCCGCCTGAATCCTGTCTGCCTGACGGTATAGCGGATAGAGAAGGATATTGAGGAGCAGACTCTCGATAATAATCGTGAGTCCCGGATTGGCCGTCCATTTGTTTACAATTGAGAACAATATCCCAAGAACAAGCTGCAGCGGTCCGATAATCAATGTGTACAGACATGACCATAAATTCATGCGCTAATTCTAACGCTCATAACAGTTTATTACAAACCTGAAATAACCTTCATAACTATATACAGCGGAACCAGAAAAAACATGCACTGCAGCGTAAAAACACGGATATAGGAGCCGGCTTCAGACGGGCTGTCACGCACTATATATTTGTAGGATATGAGGTTTGCCATTGACGCTATAAGCGTCCCGAGACCACCGGCGGACACGCCGTACAGAAGGCTTCTGAAGTTGCCTGTGAATCCGGACAGAAGAATTGCCGCCGGAACATTGCTTATAAACTGACTGATGACAATCCCGGCTTCAAGTTCCCTTCCCTCCACATATTGTCTCAGCGTGTCAGCCACAAAATCTATTCTTCCGACATTTCCGATGAAGATAAAGAAAGCCGCGAATGTCGCGAGCAGCGAGTAGTCTATCTTAAGCGATTTCCTGTCCGCTATGCCGCAGATTACTGCGGTCACCGCGAAAGCAATGTAATACGGCACGAGATTCAGAACCGCCGACACATTAACAGCAAACAGAGCAATGTAGAGAGCGGTTATTTTCGCCGGCTTATCATCATCGGCTGTCCGCCCGCCGCAGAATGTCGAGCCCTCAATGTCCTCCATATGATGTCTGCCGTTGCAGGCCGCCACCGACAGAAGAACTGCCGCAATCAGCAATGCCGCCGACAGCGCCGCCGGAACCGCCATGAATCCGACGAACTGCCTGAAACTTATACCCATAAGTTCATACAGATACAGATTCTGCGGGTTGCCGACGGGCGTCAGCATGCTTCCAAGATTAGAAGCGATCGTCTGCAGGGCGACTACCCGGACGCACAGGTCTCTCCTGTTCATAATGCCGAGCAGTTCAATGGTAAGCGGAACAAAAGTTATCAGCGCGACATCATTGGTTATCAGCATAGAAAAGAAAAAGCAGAGAAACACCAGCACAAATGCACTGCTGACAGCGCCTCGAGTCTTTGACAGAAGTCTCCCGGCACATAGCGTAAAAAAGCCGTGATTGCGAAGCCCCGTCATAACAATCATGAGCCCCGCAAGTATTGCAATGACTCTCACATTTATATAATCCGCATATCCCGAATCCGGAGGAACCTGAGTCATTGATACAAGCGCAAGCACGCATGATACCGCGAGAACCGGCTCTGTCCTTATAAACTGTATTGCTGACTGTATGATTTTCCTGTACATAAATAAACCCCGATGCCTCTCATTGTTGAGATTCTGCAACGGGGTTATATTCTAATTTCTGAAGGCGGCTGTGTCCATAGCCTTCGCCGTATTAATCTTCAGGCGTGTCTCTGAGATTAATCTCAATGTCCTCGTCTATCTTCTCCGAAACATACTTTCCGTCTTTTTTCCTCTGTTTGACACACTGCGACAACAGGTATTCTATCTGGCCGTTAATTGATCTGAAATCATCCTCTGCCCATGCTGAAATCTGTGCGTACAGCCTGGGCGAGAGTCTTAACGGAACCTGCTTCTTTGACTCGCTGTCCATCAGTACAGACTTCCGGAGTTTACTACCGGCTGGGCATCTTTATTGCCGCACAGAACAACCAGCAGATTAGAAACCATAGCTGCCTTGCGCTCCTCGTCAAGCTCAACGGTATTGTTCTCACTCAGCCTCTCAAGCGCCATCTCAACCATTCCGACGGCTCCTTCGACGATCATCTTGCGGGCATCGATGATAGCAGATGCCTGCTGGCGCTGAAGCATTACTGCCGCTATCTCCGGAGCATACGCGAGATATGTTATTCTCGCCTCGATTATCTCAAGGCCTGCACAGTTAACCCTGCTCTGAATCTCGTCGCGGATCCTCTTGGCAACCACCTCGCTTGAGCCGCGCAAAGAGCCTTCATCGGGTTCGCCGTCACCGGTGGTATCTACATTTGTCGCCACATCATACGGATATATTCTTACAATGTTGCGCAGCGCGGCGTCACACTGAAGCGAAAGGAATTCTTTGTAATTTTCAACGTCGAAAACAGCCTTTGTCGTATCCACCACGTGCCATATTACAGCGATGCCTATCTCAACCGGGTTGCCGAGACAATCGTTAATCTTCTGGCGCGCGTTGTTGAGTGTCATGACTTTAAGCGATAACTTCTTTCCTGCGCCGTCTGAATTGGCATTCACCTGCACACCCGTCTTACTCTTGGAACCGTCATCTACATCTCCGCTCTGGCTCAATGTAGTTCCTGCCGCCGGATTAACAGCGCTTACAAACGGATTTACAAAATAGAATCCGTTATCCTTGAGCGTTCCGTAATACTTTCCGAACAAGGTGAGAACCAGAGCCTCCTGCGGCTTGATAACCTTAAGTCCGCCCCAGAGAAAAGGTATTACTGTAATTAAGACTATTCCTGTGATTAAAAGTGCGATACCGACGGGATCTGTATCATTACTATCAAGTCTGATTCCGGCCATTATGCACATTGCTGCGCATACAATAAATCCGAATATCGAAAGAATCAAAACTGCCATGCCGTTCTTCTTTGTTATGAGTTTCTCTTCCATAAATAACCTCCTGAGATATCATCAAGGTATGTTCGCTTGTGATATCGTTATGATATCACTTCAATATGTAATGTCAATATACTTCTGTACAGTTATTCATGTTACTTAAGACACAAAAACAGCGCCCCGGTCTTCCTCAGACCGGGGCGCTGCATATAAAGCTTCTGTTGTTACGCCGCAATATATCGCGGGACCTGTTCCGTCGGATTAATTCTTCTCGAGAGCAAGTGTTCTTGTCGTAAGGTCACATACTTCGGAAGGACCGTAATACTGGATCGCGCCCGGATATGTATATGCTGTCTCAACAGCCCACTGGTCTCTGTTTGCCTCAAAGAATTTGAACGGCTTGCCGTCAAGCTCAACCAGAGCCTTGCGGATAACAGGCTTGTCCTCGCCGTGTCTTCTCTCCATGTTCATCATCTTTGTGATCGGCATACCGCCCGCAACCCACTCGGAAGCCGGTCTTGAAAGGTTTGAAACCTTTGAAAGATATCCGTTATATCCGTACTGGATGAGCATAAAAGCGTTATAACCCAATGAGTAGCAGTAATCCGCATCAAAGTTTGAAGGGAATGCGCATCTTCCTTCATAACCGAAGAAGTGATGGAGCGCGTTGAACTTGCCCTTATATGTTCCTGCTGCCTTGCGTGCTGCAAGCTTGTCCTTTACAAGAGCGGAGAAAAGCTTCTCTGACTCAATCAGTGATACCTGAACATTGCCGTGAGGATCTCTTTCCAGGAAGAGCTGCTGCTGAATTGTCTGCGGAAGAATCGCAAATACAGCCATAGACTCCTTTGACAGTCCCTTCTCGATGAAAGAGTACTTATCGGACCATGAGGTGAGCGCATTGAATGTCTCAGCCTTGCTGCCTGCGAGAAGCTCGTTGATCTCTGCGATAAGAGCGGAGAATTCAGGAACAAACTCGACAACACCCTCCGGGATGATTGCCACACCGAAGTTCATGCCGTTGGCAGCTCTCTTCTCAACGGAATCCGCGATGTAATCTGCTATCTGTGACAAAGACATCTTCTTTGCTGCAACTTCCTCGGAAATAAGGCAGATGTTGGGCTGTGTCTCAAGCGCGCACTCAAGTGCGACATGAGAAGCGGAACGGCCCATTACCTTGACGAAATGCCAGTATTTCTTCGCGGAATTGGCATCTCTCTCGATGTTTCCGATAACTTCGCTGTATGTCTTGGTTGCCGTGTCAAATCCGAATGAGCACTCGATATCCTCATTCTTAAGGTCTCCGTCGATTGTCTTCGGGCATCCGATAACCTGAACTCCGGCATTGTGAGCTGCAAAATACTCGGCAAGAACCGCCGCGTTTGTGTTGGAGTCATCGCCGCCGATGATTACGATTGCCGTAATACCGTGCTTCTTGCAGACTTCAACCGCGACTTTAAACTGCTCTTCGGTCTCAAGCTTGGTTCTTCCGGAACCTATGATATCGAATCCGCCCGTGTTCCTGTATTCGTTAATATACTCATCGTCGAAAATGAGGAAATCGTCGTCAATAAGTCCGCTCGGACCATTCTTAAAGCCATAGAGAACATTGTCCCTGTTTGTTGCCTTGAGGGCATCATAGAGGCCGCATACAACATTGTGTCCGCCCGGAGCCTGTCCGCCGGAAAGGATAACACCTACGACCTGCTTCTTTGCAACCGAGGTGTTTGTTCCCTTTGCAAAAGTAATCTCCGGCTTGCCGTATGTGTTGGGGAACAGTGACCTGATCTTGTCCTGATCAGCCACGCTCTGTGTCGCGGCACCCTCATTTACGCAAATGTCCTCGATGCCGTGTCTGAGCATTCCCGGAAGCTTCGGTGAATACTCATATCTGGCTTTCTGAAGTGGTGAAATATTCATGTTCTTTCTCCTTATATATAATATTTTTCTTTGTGATAAAACTACTATTGAATACTAAATTATTTGTCCTCAAATGTAAATGGTTTAATTTCCGCGTTATCGGTAAAGCCGCCGCTTTGTGAGGCTCCGGGCATAATCACGGGTTGATCTGCTGGTAGTAAAAGCAGGCAAGCTGAGTCCTGTCACGAAGATTTAGTTTGCCGAGAACAGAACTTATTAGATTCCTCACCGTTCCTTCGGCTATAAACATTCTCGCGGCAATCTCCCTGTTGGACAGACCGTCAGCCACAAGCCCGATAAGCTCGGTCTCCTTGGCTGTTATGCCGTAAGCCCCGTAATCGAACTCCGCTTTCCGGTTGATTATGTCGGGAAGCTTCTCGACAACTTTACTTCCGTATACCATCTGTCCTCTCATGACCGCACGGCATGCTGATGCGAGTCCAGCGCAGTCCTGCTTGAGAATATAGCCGCGGGCACCCATTCTCAGGGCTCTGCTGATATATTCGTCATCAACGAAAGTCGTAAGGAAAAGAATGCGTGCGTCCCCGTCGCAGGAAAGGATAGCTGATGCCGCCTCAATGCCGTTCATATTGTCCATTCTGATATCCATTACAACGATATCCGGACGGTGCGCTTTGTAGAGACTCACGGCCTCCGCGCCCGAACAGCCCATTGCCGCTACCGTGATTCCGTCATTTTCGCCGCCTTCGCAGTCACCTTCAAGAATTACCTTGAGCGCACCCGACACCAGGGGGTCGTCATCTATAACAATTACTCTCATACTCTTCTCACTGCTCCATGCTGACAGGTATGGTCGCGAAAACGGTAAAACCGTCTCTCGAACCTGTTATCTCACATCTTCCGCCAAGCTTCAAGACCCGGTCACGGATGTCAGACAGACCCATACCTTTGCTGCCGTCACGGTAATCATGTCCGGAACTTCCGTCATCGGATATACGCACACGGTAGAACGTGTTGTTCTGAACAACCTGAATCTGAACCCGTCTGCCGTTGCTGTACCTGGATATATTCGTGCAGGCTTCCTTGACGACAGCAGTTATCGCCTCGGCAATCTCCGTTGGCACGGCCTTATCAATTGATGTATTGACTTCCACATCAAATCTGTCGTCAAGAATAGACGCAGCCCTGCTGACTTCTATCGCCAGGTCTATCGACTCGTCGTGAAGCGCGTGTACGCTTCGTCTGATGGAGGTCATTGCCTCGTCAAGAGATTCGGACACCGAATCAAGACCCCCGGCGACAGCAGGATCGCGGTTGATTATCTTCAAAGCCTGCATCTGCACAAGACTTCTGGTTATCATATGACCTACGTTGTCGTGAATCTCCCCGGCTATTCTGTTGCGTTCCTTCAGCGTCGCTGTATAGACGGCTTCACTCTCATGCTCTATAGATTGCTTCTGACTGTGCCCCGCACGGATAACATCGGACTTTAGATTGTCGGCGGCGCTGCGCAGTCGAAGAATCCTGCCTTCCTCAAAGCTCCTTGTAATGCCGAGATATGCCGCGAAAAGCAGAATTCCTGACGGAACAGCCAAAGCCTGCACGCTCATATATTTCTCGGCGGCGAAAACAAGCGCAGCAGACATGGCAAGTGCCGCTGAAGCGTATGGCAGAAGTCTTCTGAAATCACTCCTGTCTGCGGGCGAGTACATCGCGAATCGCTCATATTCGATATCGGCAGTCTTTACAAAATCCACTCCGGTAAATATGCAGTACACCGCAAGCGGAATCAGCATGATTCCGCAGCCGCTGAATAAAGCGCAAGAAAGCGCAAGAACCGCGATTACCGTAGGCGCGGTCCTGCGAAACAGTTCCGACAGAACAATGCAGAGCAGTCCCGCAAGCAGAAACGCGACAGATATAACGCCGCAATCGGCAGCCGCTGAAACCGCGACTGCCGATGATATAAGCAGAAACAACCTGTCAATTATTCTTCGTTCCATATTCTGATTATAAATGAACAATCATCATTTGCGAACCTGAATAAGACTTATCCTGACATTGGAACCGTGTCTTACTGTGTTTATCAGTATCGCGACGGCGAATATCAAAACTGCAAAGAGAAGCTGCATTCCCAGGCACGCCCAGAACTTCACATAAGAAAAATCATATGTTCCCTCCGCCATCGAATTGATGCAGGAGAACCAGTAATACGGTGTAAACCTTGACACCGCGATTATGTTGTCTCCGAGATACTGAAGCGGAACGAACAGTCCTCCTAGAAAAGCCAGCACCATGTCTGTAAGGTTTACGCACATTGAATATGACTGGTCTTCGAGATTAAGTGAAGCCAGACAGATCGATATGGCGCAGACAACCAGTGTGACTGCAAAGGTGTTCAATATTATCACGACTCCGTATGTCCGCAGAAATTCCGTGCCCGCGCCGACAATAACCTGAATTACTGTTGCAGCAAGCCAGACGCCGATTCCGCATGTAAGAATTCCCATGTAATTTGCAACGGTCCTGGTGCTCTTTTTTACAGGCGCGACGTCAATCCTCGATGCTATTTCTTCTCGCGAAGAGACCATGACAACGGTGCCGCATGACAGCGCGAGCATTCCGAGAGCTAAAAAAGCATAATACCGGGTACCGCTGACAATCTCTGCTTTGGCGATGTCTTCTGCCGATGAATCGGAACCGGATGAGAGCACCTCGACTTCAGCACTGCTGCTTAAGGCGGAATCTGCCGCGGCGCATGCCTGCGGCACGGTCATTCCCAGCTTCAGATACTCGCTGTACAGGTTCAGGTAAGAGTCAATCATACTGTTAATGGAATATGTGCTCCAGCCGCCGTCCGTACCGGTGTAGTAATTGATTATCAGATCGGACGAAGCGCCAAACCCCGCAGGTATCGTTATCTCATAGCTGTACAGCCTTAGGAAAACCATATGGGCAACCGACTGCGCTGATTTGTCCGAGCAGTCCGTCATGCTGTTGGATTTGGACAGATAGCTTATAAGCGCGCGGCTTAAGTCGGAATTATCCTCATCAACATACGCTATGTTGTAGGATACACCTTCAAAAGTTGTGCTGTCTGTTCCCAGCCCTCCCTGTGAGAACATTATTCCGAGCATGATGAGCGAAATAGCAGAATAAATGACCAGACCCTGCCAGTGTCTTTTTATAAGCGCGAAAAAGTTTTTATAAAGATGCATAGCTGTTCCTCCTTACATAGAGTGCTTCAAGCATCATCATTACAAGACTCGCAAGCGTCAGATACAGCATTGAAGTATAAAAAGATCTTAAATCTGACGAATATGTCAGGTTGAACAGCGCATAGTTCATCACGGTGACAGGATTGATATCATTAATTACCGGGCATATTTTCTCTACTATCGCAGGCATCATCGCGAACATTTCTCCGCTTAGGAAGACCAGAAGCATTATGAATCCCCACGTTTTGTTGATGCGGTCCGTTGCCGTTCCCTTCAATAACATCGCTATGGCTGCGCCGAAAGCCAGCGTGAACAGATTTCCGCACACTATGAACAGCGCAATCAGCGGTATATTGGAGCTCAGCGGTATCCCCATCAGGAACACCACACCGAACAGCGCAGCGGTAATCAGGCAGCTCGGCAGAAGCCTGCACGCTATATTGACAATAACTACTCCGAATTTGTTGACCGGTGACACCAGCAGTCTCTTCGCGGTCTCAGAGGCATCCCCCCGCAGCCCTGTCACTATCGCGATTCCGCCGCTGAAATTGAATATCATGCCCATAACAATCGTTGTGTAGAAATACCAGTTATAAGTGTTGATCTGTGTCTTGTATACCTGAGACTTATATACAGTGTGAGAAACGCTGCTGCTCATGTCACTTATTATCCCTTCAACCAACGAAGGATTGGTCCTCATCGCCTCTTCCAAAAGGCTGTATTCGTTCATGAAGCTGTCAGCCACCTGTCTCAGTATGTTGACTTCAATTGTGTTCCCGGAAGAATAGTCACTGTCGGTGACAACCTTAATATCACTTCCGCTCAGAAGATAATAAGCGTCAATTTCTGTTCCGATTTTCTCTCCGGCTTCATCTTCCCCGGTGATGTCCCTGTTGTAGTCAACAATTCTGTCGTCACCCTTTGATATCTGTTCCATCATCATGTCAAATCCTTCCGCCACGGAAGAATCCGCATTCTCGGTGACAACCGCCACTCTGACCGGGTCTGACATCGAGTTCTCGATATCAAACAGGTTGGCAAACATAAGCCTGAACAGGCACATAAGTACGAACGGAAAGAAGAATGACCATAAATAGAACGATCGCCTCCGGATATTTCTCAATAGTGCATTTTTGAACATCTCATTGTCTCCTCAATATCTGTCTTTTACTCGTCACGAAGTTCTTTTCCCGTAAGCTCCAGGAACACGTCATTAAGCGACGGCTGAACCGAGAAGATTTTGCTGACGCTGTAGCCCTGCTTTTCGAGAAGATTCATAATGCTGACGATATTGCTCCTGCCGGAAGCTTCCACTTTGAGGGTCCTTCCGTCGTACTTCGCACTTAAGACATCGGCGGAAGTCGCTATCGTGTCCAGATCTTTCGGTGCGAGACCGTCTAATTCCGCGGTAATTATCTCGTTCTTCTTTATCATATGTTTAATCTCGGGAATCGTGCCGCTCGCTATTACCTGCCCCCTGTCAAGGATTGCAAGTCTGCTGCACAGCTGCTCAATTTCCTCCATATAGTGACTTGTGTATACGATTGTGGCACCCTGAGCATTGAGTCCGGCGATGCCTTCGAGGATTTTATTTCTGCTCTGGGGATCTACCGCTACCGTCGGCTCGTCGAAAAATATGATCTTCGGCTTATGAACGATTCCGCAGGCAATGTTAAGCCTTCTTTTAAGACCGCCTGAAAGCTTCTTCGGTCTGAATTTCTCGAAGTCCTCAAGACCGACAAAGCTTATCGCCTCATCGACGTAACGTTTTCTCAGCTTTCTGTCTTTTACATACAATCCGCAGAAAAAATCTATGTTCTCCCTTACGGTAAGCTCATCGTAGACAGCTACCTCCTGCGGCACGACACCGATCATTGC
>ENA-UOYA01001583-UOYA01001583.1-activated-sludge-metagenome-genome-assembly--contig:-NODE-1583-length-23829-cov-3.610331_pt1 | contig 23829 bp, 33 predicted proteins | sample MGYA00238163_ERZ764804 | MGnify/ENA primary metagenome ERZ764804 (study PRJEB28919, sample SAMN05720223) | activated sludge metagenome | isolation source: Anaerobic digester | place: Hong Kong... | reverse complement strand
AGAAGAACAGTGAAAGTACAACTATCAAAGCAAAAAAAACAATAAATCCGACTATTGAGCCCCTGAGAATTCTAAATGAAATGCTTTTTATGCTCGATTCATCTCTTACTGCTCTGCCGGGCTTTCTTTTTGGCATAAAAATCCCCCCATATTCTGCCTTTCGGTTAATAATATGAGAGGGAAAGCTTTAATATTCTATATTTCTTTAGGCTTGCACACATCGACCCAAGCCTTGAAATTTGAGTATTTCTCAAGCTCATCAATAGTCAGCTCAATCATACTGTTGCTGCTGCCGCAGGCCGGAAATACGGTTGCGTATTTCTTGAGCGATTTGTCAAGATAGACATCAACGCCCTCTTTTAGAGCAAAGGGACATACGCCACCAACTGCATGCCCTGTAAATTCAAGCGCCTCTTCGGGTGAAAGCATTCTGGCTTTTGTGAGAAACTGCTCCTTATATTTAGAATTGTCTATCTTTGTGTTCCCTGCAGTTACAACCAGTACACAGCCGTCACCGACTTTAAGAGAAATACTTTTAGCAATCCTGCCATGCTCAACTCCCAGAACATTTGCCGCAAGCTCAACTGTTGCGCTCGAATTCTCTGTTTCAATAACCCTGCCTTCCATACCGAAGGCTCTGAAATAATCCTTAACAGCTTCTACAGACAATTTTTAAACCTCCTGCAATCAAGAGCGGCAGGCAAAAGCCCGCCGCTGCTCATTTGCTTATTACTAGTCCTCAAGAGAATCTTTGTTCTTTTTACTCTTTTTCTTTTTGGACTTACCGGCGTTCTCTTCAATCCTTGCGGCCTTTTCTGCCTCTTCCGCTTCTTTTGCCGCTTTGCGCTCGGCTTCAACCTTTGCGGTGGCGGTATTATTAGAGCTTATGGACCAGCGTGTGAGCTTAATCTTGCTTGAGTCAGAGCCAACGCCGGTTTCGATGGTGATTGTGTCCTCTTTAATTGTAACCACCTTGCCGATTATACCACCGATTGTGGTAATTTCATCGCCAAGCTGTATATTATCACGGGTAGCCTGCTCTTCTTTTTGTTTTTTCTTTTGCGGTCTTATCAATGCAAAATACATTACACCAACCATTGCGGCAATAAGTATAAACATTGAGGCCGGGTTCTGGCCTTTGCTTGAAGCGGTAGTGCTTGTAGCTAAAAGAGTAATAAAACTTATCAAATTAAAAACCTCCGAACAATTAATTATTTAATTATAACCTTAGAATTCCCAATATGCAAGTAAATTTAGTGAAAAATGCTTGTCCTATTTTTAACAGGCAGTATTATATTCTTGTATCAAGCAGGTCCACATATGTGTTTTTGAACTCTTCAAATTTCCCATTATCAAGAGCGTCACGGATTTTCTGCATAAGGCTGTTATAAAAATACAGATTATGCATCACGCAAAGCCGCATAGCAAGCATTTCCTTTGCCTTAAAAAGATGACGAAGGTATGCCCTTGAAAACTGCCTGCAGGTCGGGCAGTTACAGCTGAGGTCAATTGGGTTTGTATCCTTTTCATACTTTGCATTATTAAGGTTAATAATTCCCTCCAAGGTGAAAAGATGACCGTGACGAGCATTTCTGCTTGGCATAACACAGTCAAATAGGTCAACTCCCCTGTTCACCCCCTCAATAATATTACCAGGTGTTCCCACGCCCATCAAATATCTCGGCTTATCCTGCGGCGCAAAAGGCTCAACAGCAGAAATAATCCTGTACATTTCTTCTTTTGTTTCACCGACGGCAAGCCCTCCGATTGCATAACCATCAAGGTCAAGCTGTGCTATTTTCTGCATGTTTTCGACTCGTAAATCATCATATGTGCTGCCCTGATTGATGCCAAAAAGAAGCTGATTAGGGTTCAGTGTTCCCTCCTGAGAGTTAAGCCTTTTTATCTCATCCTTGCAGCGAACAAGCCAACGATATGTTCTCTCGCAGGATTGCTTTGCATAATTGTATTCGGCAGGGTTTTCAACACATTCATCGAACGCCATTGCTATTGTGGAACCTAAATTTGATTGAATCTGCATACTCTCCTCTGGCCCCATGAATATCCTCCGGCCATCGATATGGGATGCAAAATAAACACCCTCCTCCTGAATCTTGCGCAGTGAGGCAAGGGAAAAAACCTGAAACCCGCCGCTGTCTGTCAGAATTGGTCTGTCCCACCTTGTCATGCCGTGAAGACCACCCAGCTCCTTTACAACCTTATCACCCGGGCGAAGGTGAAGGTGATAGGTGTTGCAGAGCATTACCTGACAGTTCAAATCCCTGAGGTCGGGAGCGGAAACTGCACCCTTTATTGCGCCGCAGGTAGCAACATTCATAAATGCTGGTGTCTGAATAGTGCCGTGAACCGTGTAGAATTCTCCTCTGCGGGCAGCCCCAGTTTTTGAAATAACCTTTAACATTCCAATCCTCCGAATATCAAATAAAAAATCGGCTGCCGGATATAGGTTATATTCGGCAGTCAATAATTATACCCTATTTTTTTTATATTTCCAACTATTATACTGATTTTTTTATTTTGGAACCCGATGTCACCTTCTGAACCATGTTTTTGAAGCTCTTACCAGCTATTTCACCCTCAAGGTCAAAAAGGTCAAGCACCGTTGCGCCGACATCTGCAAAGGTCTCCCTAGTGCCAAGATTAATGCCTCCCAAAATTCCATGGCCGTATACTAATAAGGGGGTATATTCCCTTGAATGGTCAGTACTATCTGTTGAAGGGTCACAGCCATGGTCGGCAGTAATTATCAGTACATCATCCTTCTTCATGCTTTCGAGAAAAGTCGCAAGCTGACTGTCAAAAACCGATGCTGCTTTTGCATATCCTTCAACATCGTTTCTGTGCCCGTAAAGCATATCAAAGTCAACAAGGTTAACAAAGCAAAGTCCTTTAAAATCCTTGTCAAGCAGCCCGATTGTTTTTTCCATCCCATCAACATTTCCTGCCGTGGTAATTGCCTGAGAAATGCCTTTGCCTGCAAAAATATCATTGATTTTTCCAACAGCAATCGTATCATAGCCGTTTTCATAAAGAATATCAAGCATCGTCCTCTGAGGAGGATGGAGTGAAAAATCATGGCGATTTGGTGTTCGGTAGTAGTTTGGATATCTTCCCCTGAACGGGCGCGCTATCACTCTGCCCACACCATGCTGCCCCTGCAAAAGCTCCCTTGCCATCCGGCAGTATTCATAAAGCTTTTCCAGAGGTACAACATCCTCATGTGCGGCAATCTGAAAAACACTATCCGCCGATGTATAGACAATAAGGCTGCCGGTTTTAATATGCTCCCTGCCAAAATCCTGAATAACCTTTGTACCCGAATAAGGCCTGTTGCAGATGCATCTGCGACCCGTAATTTCCTCAAACTGCTCAATAATATTAGAAGGAAAACCGTTAGGATAAGTCGGCAGCGGATTTTCGGATATAATGCCTGAAAGCTCCCAGTGACCGATTGTCGTATCCTTGCCGTTTGACTGTTCAGCCATTCTGCCATAGCTTGCTGTCGGCCGTTGTGCCTTTGGTTCGCAAAAAACTCCGTCAATATTAAAAAAACCCATTCTTTGCAAATTCGGGACAAAGAACTCAGGTGAACCAGATATTGCATCAAGAGTATTACTACCTTCATCACCGAAATTTCGTGCATCGGGCAGAGCACCTATTCCTAAGCTGTCAAGAACAATTAAAAACACGCGTTTTGTCACATCATTACCTCCAAGCTTATCCTATTTTATTAATTATAACATTCTTATTTGCCCTACTAATTAAAAAAACTGATAAAATATATGAAAAAACTATTAATTATATTTTTTAGCCGTAAACTGTACCCTTAAAAATAGTTAAATTTGTCTATTTTTTGTGGGACAAAATAGTGATATTATCTTCTAAAGCTTGTTAAGGGGTGATTGTATGGTCAGGAAGATTGCAGTATTTAACGATTTATCCGGGCTTGGGAGATGCTCTTTAACCGCCGCAATTCCAATCATTTCAGCACTGGGCATTCAAGCCTGCCCCATACCGACTGCTGTTTTAAGTAACCAGACCGGCTATGAAAGCTACTTTTTAAAGGACTGCACTAAATACATCGATAATTTTACCAGAGAGTGGCACAAGCTCAATATAAGCTTTGATGGGATTCTGACAGGCTTTCTCGCAAGCTATACCCAGGTAGAAAAAATTCTCCGCTTTCTAAAAGTATTCAGAAATGAGAATACTTTACTTGTTGTTGACCCTGTTATGGCAGACAACGGTGAGACATATGACATTTTCACAAATGAGCTCCGTGAAAAAATCTCAGAACTTATTCCAATGGCAGATGTAATTACACCGAACCTTACAGAATGCTGTATATTGTCAGGCACTGACTATGACAGTCTCAATAGCATTAAAGACGATGAAGCTTTTTTTATAGAAGTTTTTGATATGTGCCGAAAGCTCACCGAAAAGGGTGTTAAAAATGTTATTGTAACCGGAATCCGCAGAAGCGGGAGCATATACAACAGCATTTATACAAACGAGAAAAAGACCTTATTAAAAGCGAAGCTGTTTGAAGGCAGCTTTTCAGGAACTGGTGATATTTTTGCCTGCGTAATCTGCGGTTGCCTTGTCAAAGGGCTGGATATTGAAACAGCGGTTGAAAAGGCCGCCGAATTTATCAGTGCCTCAATTGAGGATACAATAAAAGATGGCATTTCACCGAATGACGGTGTTAATTTTGAGAGATTTATGAAAATGCTGGTGAACGAATGATGAAAAGAAAAACAATGATTAATTTAATAATTACTGCTCTGTTTGCGGCAATGATAACAGTTTTGACAGCTTATATCTGCCATATACCATGGGGAGGAAGCGGAGGATATATTCATTTCGGTGACGCTTTTATTTACCTAGCGGCCTGCCTTCTGCCGACACCCTATGCGATTGCGACAGGTGCCCTGGGTGCAGGGCTTGCAGACCTTCTGACAGCACCGATTTGGTTTATTCCAACTGTGATAATTAAATCCCTAATAACTGTGTCATTTTCATCAAAGCAAGATAAAATAATCACCACAAGGAATTTAATCGCCGTTTTTATCGGGGCTTTAATAACGGTTGCGGGTTACTATCTTGCTGAGGTAATTATCCTCAACTTTAACTGGGCTGCACCTCTTGTTTCAATACCTGGCAACCTAATTCAGGCAGGAGGAAGCGCAGGTATATTTATTGCAATAGGCTTTGCACTTGACAAGGCTGACTTTAAGAAAAAGGTATTGAGGTGAAGCTAAAGAAATGGCTGATATAATTTACACTTACGGCGGCAAGGTCTACCTTAACATTACAAACAAATGCCCGTGCAGGTGCACCTTCTGCATCCGTTCAAACGGCGAGGGACTTGGCTCCGCCGAAACGCTTTGGCATGAAAAAGACCCCTCGGCTGATGAAATAATTGCTGCTATTGACAGCTTTGACTTCAGCGTTTTTCAGGAAGTTACCTTTTGCGGCTATGGCGAGCCTCTTTGCGCTCTTGATAACCTTGTTAAAGCAGGCAAATATATAAAATCAAAATATAACATTCAAATTCGCATCAACACAAACGGGCTTGGCGATTTAATAAATAAAAAGAATACCGCTAAAATAATCGGTGAGTTTGCGGATACAGTTTCTATAAGTCTTAACGCACCGAATCCACAGCGATATGTCGAGCTTTCAAGGCCGTCCTTTGGTGAAAAGTCATTTGATGCAATTATTGAGTTCGCAAAGGAATGCAAAAAAAATATAAAAACGGTAAAATTCTCCCTTGTAAATGTAATATCAGATGACGAAATTGAGGAATGCAGAAAGCTCGCTGAAAAGCTTGAAATCCCGCTCAGGGTAAGGGAATATACGAAATAAAATAAAATAAAACATAATTATCAGGCATTCAACAATATTTAAAACTTAAACGGCAGGGACGGGAGATGAGCCTCCCGTCCCTGATGTTATTCTATTATCTCTGTCAGATTTAAAAATTCAATTAACTCCTCACACCCATCACCCGTAACTGCGCTGGTGAGAAATATTTTTTCGACACCCGTCAGCTCCAAAAGCTCCCTAGCCTGAGATAGCTGCAATTCGGAAGCCATATCAGTCTTTGAAACAATGCCTATTACGGGCTTATTGAACAAGAGAGCATGCCCGGGAGAAAAGCGGAACCTTTCATCGGTTGCATCCTGAACAAAGGCAATCATGTCCGAATCGTTTGCTGTGACAATCAGGGCCTTATATAAGCTGCGTATTTCAAGGTATTCCCCCGGAGTATCAATTGTGGAATTTATAACCTCAATAGCCTGTGTTTTTTTATTTTCAATATCCTTACCGTTTAGTCTTTGGCAAAGAGTAGTCTTGCCGCAACCGGACGAACCCATAAACATTATTCTGACCATTTTATGTCCTTGTAATCTCCGTCGGAGTAAATTTTAGAATATTGTGCAGTGCTGAAAGAGCATCCCTAAGGGAGGATTCAACGCTTGCAACATCACCACAGATAACCAGCGAGCCACTGTAACGGTCAACAAAAACTATATCAACATCAGCTGCCTTTGTTGCCACATCGGCAGCTATTATTGCAGCTTCACTGGGAGTTATTGTCATAATTCCGATAGCTCCGCGCCTGTTGCCGACAACGCCTAGCTTTTTATACAAATCCTCGTCGGGGTTGGCAATGAGATGAGCAAGAGTTACCTGCCTCCCGGGCACAATTTCCTGGATTATGCGCTGTTTGCCCTGAGAATTCTCATCATACATTCTGCCTTTCCCCCTTTCGCAGTAATATAAATGTTACTGCAGGCTTTCAAAAATCTCGGGTCTGGGATTCGGAATAACAACACTCGAAACAACCATCCCTATGCTGTTCTCAGAATTTATCCCGCATTTGACAGCTTCATTAACTGCCGCAACCTCACCCGTGAGTACAACAAAGGATTTTCCGCCTATTCCTGTACCAAGGCGCACATCGAGCAAAGTAACATCTGCCGCCTTAACTGCCGCATCTGCGGCATAGACGGATGCCGTCACGCTAAAAAACTCCATTACTCCGACTGCATTCATTGCGGTTATATCCGAAACTGCATTAATTGCCTTAATTACCTGAGGGTGAACCCTTGGGATTATGCACATATCGACAACATGGGATTCGCCTATTTTTTGCCCCGCCTTGGCAGAAGCTGTCACTGCGGCTACCTCACCTGTGAAAAGTATGTAGTATTTCCCCGGGCAGCCCGCCTTTGCAAAAATAAGCTCAACCTCCGCTGCTTTGAGTATGGCATCTGCCGCCTCAACTCCCTTTGCAATGCTGTTAAGCTCAAGAAAGCCTATCGTTTCGTGCATAATCATTCACCTCTCCGAATTACGATTGAAGAGCCTATCTGAGTGACTTTACCGTCAATCGAAGCATGGATATTCGCTCCTAATTTATCCTCAGGGCATTTTGCAATTAAATCCCCCGCTCTGACATAACAGCCTTCGCTCACTACAGGCTCCGAAGGAGCACCAATATGCTGTCTCAATGGGATTCTCACCTCTACCGGTTCTGCATTAACGAAAGAATTTATTTCAATATCATAATAGCAGCCAACCCCTGCCCGGCCAGCAACACGCTTGGTCGGTAGCTTCCTGTTTTCTCTTTCTGAATCCGCCTTGAATTCGCCCTCGCCCTTTGAATATTTAATACCCTTTTCTGCAAGCAGCTTCTTGATTTCCACATTAACTCTTCTGGGCTGGAGACCCATCGGGCAGGCATATATTTCACAAGCTCCACATTCGCAGCATATCAGCGCGCTGCGGATAACCTCATCATCGAGCATGGACGATAAATCCATGTTTCCCGCAAGCCTTCGCATTATCCTGTGAGGCTCAATCGGATGACCCAGCATATGTCTCGGGCACAGCTGAGTGCAGAAGGAGCATTGGATGCACGCGGATTTCGCTCTGTTTATTGTGTGCTCAAGCTTAATGCTATGCTCAAGTGGAAGTCTGCTGCCCTCCGGCAGAAGAATTAACCCTGATGTCGTTTTTGTTACTACTGCGTTTTCAGCTTCACCTTTTGTTAACAGCTTGCCCATCATAGGGCCTCCGTTGATAACATAAAAATCACTGGATTTTGCACCGCACGCAAGCTCCAGACACTCAGTGAACGGTGTGCCTATCGGAGCACAGATAATTGAAGGTTTATTAACTTCGCCTGTTATGGTCAGATACTTTTTTATAAACGGATGCCCCTGCATTGCATTGTAAACTGAATACACAGTTGCGATATTTGAAACGACGCACCCAACATCAAGAGGAATTCCCGCAGGAGGAACAACTCTTCCAGTTACTTCATATACTATTACCTGCTCATCGCCCGCAGGGTAGAAGCTTTCCATCTCTTTTATATAGATATCGCCGTTTATTCCCTTTATTGCCTGTCTGAGAGCTGCAATTTCCTTAGTATATGTGCATTTTAGGGCAATAACACACTCGCCCGCTCCAAGGTGTTCCTTAATAGCGAGTGCTGCCTCAACAATCTGAGGGGCTTTATTAATCATCAAAAAGCGGTCAGTTCTGAGTAAAGGCTCACATTCGGCCGCATTAATAATAAAATGGCCTACCTTAGCATTTAATTTTACATGAGTAGGGAATCCAGCTCCTCCGCAACCTACAATGCCTGCTTTGAAAATTATATCGGTCAGGTTCATCTATTTTGCACCTGCTTTTTGGGGACTGTAGCTTTTGATGAAAGCTTTTCCCTGTCAACCTCAATACTGTCAATAATGCCTACTATGGCACAGTCTACGGCAAGCTCATCCTTACCAAGTGCTCTTCTCGCGGTACTGCCGCTGACGACAAGCACTCTTTCTCCTATGCCTGCGCCAACCACATCTGCAGCGACAAAAACATCGCCATTCATAACATTCGTTTCAATCTCCCTGACTACCATGAGCTTTAACCCAGAGAGTGTTTCTTCCTTTTTGGTTGCCCAGACATGACCTATTACCTGGCATATTATCAAAGGGCATTCCTCCTAATCAACAAATTCCACGGTTTTTTGTGAATGATTGAAAATATCCTTTGCGGAGGGAGTCAGAATAGTCCCCTTGCGAAGATAGATGACATCTTCAGACTTTTTAACAAGACCCCTTGCTATTGATTCGGTAATAACCTTATCCACACTGTTGTCCGCAATTGCGTTCCTGCTAAGGTTTTTGCCGAATTTCTGCTCCCTGATTAGCTCAATACCAAAGCTCTGAAGTATGTGAACATACCCCTCAAGCAGATTAAAAAAGTTCCTGCTTGCTGTATTTTGAAACTTCCTGTGGGATAAGGCGGACTCCAATAAATATATCGGCTTTCCGCAGAGCAGAGCCTTCACAACAGCACACGAAAACGGGCTTGTGTCCCTGCCTAAGGCTATATCCGCAAGCTGTGCATTTGAAATCTCGGCTATGTATACCCTATCATATTTATCAATATTGCCGTGATTTTTATAGTCCTCAATATCTGCAAGCCTGTAATTCTCAGCAAAAAGCGGCAGCCTATCGCTTGGGCCCAGTACTAGCGCTACTGGGCGAAAATCCAGCTCGCCGACACTCGATTGGCTTCCGCCTTTAACAGTTTCAAGTACCTCTTTTGTTATAAGCTCGACAAGCTTATCATAATCTAATTGAGCCATAATACCTCTCCTTACTTCAAAAGGAGCTTTCCCCTTATGTCTTTATCAAGCCCGCAGGCGTTTGCTTCATCAAAATCGATGTGCATAGCTAGGTTGAAATTAGGGTTAACCCTAATAATAACATTTTCAAAGGTCAAGGGGCGGCTGCTTTCTACTGCAACACGCACACTTTGCCCGTCGGCAACGCCAAAAAAATCAGCATCCGCAGGAGTCATATGTATATGATTCTGCGCCACTATTACGCATCCCTTTGCTTCCATAAGGCAGTTTTCACTCACAATATAAACATCGCCCGCACCGCTCAGGTTACCCGAAAGGTTGACGGGCGCATTAATGCCCAAAGCCCTGCAGTCAGTCAACGATAACTCAACCTGAACTGCTTTTCTCTCGGGTCCCAAAACAGCAACATTGACAAGCTCACCCTTTGTGGTTACAAGCTTCACCCTCTGCTCGCTGAGAAACTCACCCGGCTGAGAAAGGTCTCGCTTTTTCGTGAGCCTCACACCCTTTCCGAATAAAGCTTCAACAGCTTCAACAGTCAGGTGTACATGCCTCGCTGATGCTTCAATTGGGATACTTACAGGTACGCTACCTAAAAGCCCTTCCTGAGAAAGAACCTTTCGAACAGCCTCTCTTATTTCATTTTCGGTCATAATACTTACCCTTTATTTATTTTTATAGTATCCTGAAAGTTTCCTGCAATAAAGGATATATACGCAGCTGCTCAGGCGGTTGAGAGCTTCAATAATATCTTTACGCCCGAACTGCCCCTCCTGCTCAAAGGCTGCCGCCGCCGAAAGCTCTGTCTCACGCACTGCTGTGCGCAGAGAATTCAGGGCAATACAAAGCCTGCCCATGCGGTAGTCAGGCATAAGATGTTCAATACCATACTCCTCAAAAACATGGTGTGAGCAATATCGAAGTCTTTGACTATCCATACCCAGCAGCTTGAAATCCTCCAAAGGCTTTTCATTGACCTCGGCAGAAATAATACTGCGCACAAAATCAAGAACTTCTTCAAGCTCCTGAACTATTTTTGTGCAGCCCTCATTGCTAGCCTCAAATTGAGTTTCTAGAATCTTTGCCATGAGGCTGTCTAGCCTGCCGCGAAAGACGATTCGAGGATGAGTTTTCGGAACTAGGACATTACCATGCAGATGGGTCATTTCCTCACCCTTTTCGGAATAACCTTTGCCCGTTTGTGCGTCTATATATCGGTTTTCGCCATCAAACGGAATCGGTGTTTTGGGCATTACCTTATAATCGCCCTGCTTAATCTTCCGCAAAACAAGCTTTATTCCACGGTCTTTCAGGTATTCCCTGGCACCGGGCATTATAAAGGTGTCTTCATCAACCTCAAATTGCTCTGTTCCGAGCGGAAGATGCATTGCACGAAGCTCGTATTCCGATAGTATCTTCATCCCCGACCTCCTTTCATAAAAATAAGACATTTAATTATTTGCGGTCACAATTGTCAAGTGTGGGAAGAATGAACTCAACCTCACCGTGGGGACGGGGAATGACATGGACAGAAATAAGCTCGCCGACTCTTGAAGCTGCCGCTGCGCCTGCGTCTGTTGCTGCCTTAACAGCTCCTACATCACCACGAACCATAACCGTTACAAGTCCTCCACCGACATGCACCTTGCCGATAAGGCTAACATTAGCAGCCTTGACCATGGCATCCGCTGCCTCGATTGACGCTACAAGACCCTTTGTTTCTATCATGCCCAAAGCCAGTAATTTTTCTGCCATTTTAATTTCCTCCTGAATAAATATTGATTATTTTATTTTTCAGCCGCTAAGCGGCGGATAACCATTTTTGTAATTTGTTCAATTTGCTCTTTTGTGAAACCGTCTGAAGGATTCTTAGCATCGCCGATGCTATTTTGAGGCACATAATCGTCGTCGGCAGGTTCTGTTTGAGGCGGTGCAGGATTATTTCCCCTAACTTGAGAAAGCTCCCTTTTGCCGTATGCCACCCTGCGTATATTAATAAGGTTGAGCGCAGTAACATTATCAGATGTAGCACTGCCACCGACAGCACCGCAGCCCAAGGTCAGTGCCGGGGCAAGATTTGTGGTAGCACCCACTCCGCCCAATGCGGCAGGAGTGTTAACGAGCAGGCGTGATATCGGCTTTTTAAGCGCAAACTCTCGGATAATTCTTTTATCCTGTGAATGAATTGTCATTGTATGACCAACGCCCTCGTTAAATAGAATTTCCATGCTGCGCTCGCAGGCCTTCTCCCAATTCTCTTCAGTATAGAAAGCCAGTATGGGGCAAAGCTTTTCCCTTGAAAAAGGATTATCCTTGCCAACTGTACTCTGCTCCGAAATAAGGACTTTTGTTCCATTAGGTATTGTAATGCCTGCCATCTCTGCAATTGCACGGGCACTTTTGCCGACAATTTTAGGGTTCATTGTTCCGTTTGCACGCAGAATAAAGCCCGAAACCAATTTGCTCTCCGCATCACTCAGGAAATATCCGCCCTGCTTTTTGAGCTCTTCAACAACTTTACCTTTAATGCAGGCTTCGGTTATAATGCTTTGCTCGGAAGCGCAGATTGTACCGTTATCAAAGGTCTTGCTTTCGATAATATGACGGACAGCCACAGGAATATCAGCCGTTTTTTCAATGTATGCAGGCCCGTTACCCGGACCGACACCAATTGCAGGGTTGCCAGAACTGTAAGCAGCCCTGACCATTGCCTCGCCGCCTGTAGCCAGAATAATACCTATATCCCTGCTTTTAAGCAGCGCATTGGTTGCCTCCATTGTAGTGAGGGTAATACATTGAACAATGCCCTCCGGTGCACCTGCACGCTTTGCCGCTTCTTTTATTATCCTGACTGTTTCAAGAATACAGTTCTTTGCATTTGGGTGAGGACTTATGACAATGGCATTGCCTGCTTTGATTGATATTATTGCTTTATACATTGTTGTTGAAGTCGGGTTTGTAGAGGGAATTAATGCTGCAACAACGCCCATTGGGACACCTACTTCAATAATACCTCTTTGTTCATCTTCTTTAATTATGCCGACGGTTTTCATGCCTTTGCAGCTCTCATAAGTAATAGTGCTGCCAAGCAGATTTTTGAGTACCTTATCCTGCCAGACACCGAAGCCGGTCTCCTCAACCGCCATTTTTGCAAGCCTTTGGGCATTGGACGCACATTCCTTTGCTATTTCACAGCAGATTTTGTCAATCTGCTCCTGTGTGAATTCAGCAAGAGTTCTCTGAGCCTCTTTGGCGGCTGCAATAAGATTTCTAACCTCCTGAATGGATTCTAAGTCCCTGTCTATATTCAAAATACCTGCCCTCTTTCTCAACGGGCAGCAAAAGCCACCCATGAATTATATCAGTATTCGATAGGGTTCTCCGCAATTTGGCACACAGTTTGGGCGAAAGCTCTGCAAGCCGCTTTACACGCCGATTGCTCGCCGACCAGGAGACCGCCCGCAAAATTAGTTTCAGTCGGTGGCCCGTAAAATACCCTCATTTCAACCTGAGCCGCCTTAAGAGCCGCATCAATGCCGCAGGTAGCCTCAAGTGGTGGAGCTATAAGGTATGCCATGGGAGTACCCTCAGGCACCTTTGCCAGCTCTGAAAGATATGAGCCTGTTCTTGAAATGCAATGCGCAAAATATACAACAGAATTATCATCGTTTGCACTGTAAAAGCTTGCATCATTCTCAATAAACCTTATTGCCGCATCAAGCCCGCTCCTGACCTCGGCAGGGTCGGGTGCTATTAATATTCCTAGGAACTCACCCGCAAGCTTTGTTGAAGCGTTGGTCGAGCCTGCATACATGCTTTTTGCATAGGCTACCCTTACGTTGGCTTTTTTTGTGGCCTCATCAAGCGCTGCATATGAAACATCATCACAGTCTGATGTGAAAATACCCAGGCTCCTCTCTCCGTCTTTGGCATTCAAGGAGGAAAGCAGCATTTTGTCCGCATTAGGTATAATCCGTACGCTTAAAACAGTTGTCCTGACAGCATCGTTCTTCATGCAATCACACTCTTCTTGCTACTTTTTGAGGTTGACTCCGCTCGCCTTGTTCTGCATGATTTTGCCGATTATCTCAACAAGGTAAGCCCCTGCCTCGACTGCGGCAATGCCACCGCTGTATATGTTTGAAACAACGGTTCTGTTCGCTTCGGGCATGCCGACTGTTGCCTTATAAGCTATGTATGCACTCATACTCTCCGCAGAGCCGAGCCCGGGGCGTTCACCAATAAGCACACAGGTAACCGTTGCCCCTGTCAATTCAGAAATATGATCCATGGCACCTACTCTGCCGTATTTGACAAAAAAAGGGATGCCAGTCTTTATGCCTTTATCCTTTAATCCCTCAATAAGCACTGGCAGAATATTCGGGGCATTAGCCTCGATTGCCTTTGAGCTCAGCCCGTCGGAAACATAGATAAGCACATCGCAGCCCTGAGTGCATTTTGCTCTAATTTCTTCTTCCACATCTTTGTCAAACTCCCTGCCAAGATCCGGGCGCGTTAAAAATTCGTTTTTATCTCTGCACTTTGTTTTAAAGCATGGCAGTTTTAACTCTTTGAGAAGACCTTCGCTGACATCTTCAAAAACAGCGTCCCTTGCAGCTGCATGGTCGGCGCGAAGGGCAAGCATTGTGCGTGTCTTTAGCCTGCCGCCCGCAAAGCCTACTCCGATTCGGGCAGAGGTTTTTTTCATCATTCTGCCCAATGCCTCTGCATCGTTCGGGTTATCAAGGAGCGGTATGCTCTTAATTTCGGTTGACGATATATCCTCAGTATGTTCATTTCCTGCAGAAGACGGTGCTCCGGCAGAATCGGCAGAAATCTCAATATTCTTATTTGTCTTACTAAGCTCATTTAAAACTTCACTGACTATTTTTTGAATATACTTTTCGTCCATGTTATGCCCTCACCCTCTCTTTTTAAGAAAGATTGTCGGGTCGCCCGCATATTTTGTAAGCCTTCCGTTCTCTGAAATGCCCATTTTTTCGAGCCACTCATCGAACTCCTTAATAGGCCTTAATCCAAGTATTTCACGGATAGCCCCTACATCGTGATATGAATTAGTTTGATAGTTTAGCATAACATCATCGCTCGTGGGCACGCCAATGATATAATTTACTCCCGCATTTGCAAGCAGGATTGCAAGGTTCTCAATATCGTTCTGGTCGGCCATCATATGGTTTGTATAGCAGCAGTCGCAGCCCATGGGAATGCCAGTGAGTTTTCCCATAAAATGGTCCTCAAGTCCAGCCCTGATAACCTGACGGCTGTCGTATAGATATTCAGGACCGATAAAGCCAACTACCGTATTAACCATAAAGGGCGAAAACCGTTTTGCATATCCGTAACAGCGCGCCTCCATAGTCACCTGATCTGCACCAAAATGTGACTCACTCGAAAGCTCGGAGCCCTGCCCAGTTTCAAAATACATCACATTTGGCCCGGTGCCCGTGCCCTGTTTTCTGAGCAGCTCCTGTGCTTCAAGCACCGTTTGAGTTGTGAAGCCGAAGGCTTCATTTCCCTTCTGACTGCCTGCTATGCTTTGGAATATCATATCAGCAGGTGCGCCCCGTTTGACAGCTTCAATCTGTGTAGTAATATGCCCCAGCACGCAAATCTGTGTGGGTATCCCGAACTCGTTTTTCACCTCATCGAACCGCTTTAATATTTCAGTCAGGCTACCCACAGTATCATTGACGGGGTTAAGCCCGATAAGAGCATCGCCGCAGCCATAGCTTAGCCCCTCAAAAAGCGAAGCAGTAACGCCCTCAACATTGTCTGTTGTATGGTTGGGCTGAAGCCTTGTTGAAAGAGTACCCCTGAGCCCAATGGTTGTATTGCAGTGTGCCGATACCCTTATTTTGGAGGCAGCATAGATAAGGTCAAGGTTACTCATAAGCTTGCAGACACCCGCAATCATTTCGCTTGTAAGGCCGTGCGAAGCTCTTTTGATATCCGCCTCCGATGTTTCACGGGAAAGGAGCCATTCACGGAACTCACTCAAGCTTTTATTCTTAATTTCATTATATATCTGCTCGTTAACAGAATCCTGAATAATTCTTGTTACATCGTCATCCTCATATGGCACAACAGGGTTTTCCCTCAAATCTGATAAAAGAAGGTTGGAAAGCACCTCCTTGGCCGCTATGCGCTCAAGCCCCGACTGAGCAGCTATGCCTGCAAGGATATCACCCGATTTTTCTTCATTTGCCTTTGCAAGAACCTCCTTAACAGAGCTGAACTGAAAGCTCTTGCCGGATATAACGGTTTTTAATTTCAACCTGAATTCCTCCCATTATCCGAAAATAAGGGTTTTAACAACGACGGGGATTACAAGTCCGTCCATCAGGGGTTTTCCGAAATCTATAAAATTGTTCTGACCGACTTTTATACCGTCAACAGATATAATGCACCTCTCACTGCCTGAAGCTCTGCTCAGTAACTGCCCCAGAGCTTTGGCAATGTCCCGCTCAACAAGAATTAAAAACGGCTCATCCTTTTCAAGAGCGCCTTCTAACGCCGAGCCAATGCATGAGGCCAATAATCTGAGCTGACCGTATGAGGGGTTGCTCCTGCCCTTTAAAGCGAGCACAAACCTTGAAGTATCGTTTTGCTTAAGGAACCATTTGACTTTTTCCAACAAAAACACACTGTCACCATCGAAGCAGCGCTGCTCCTCTGACGGGCTGAGCTTAAAAACCGGAATGTTTTTCAACGGAAAAATATCATTGGTATATGTTATTGTGCTCCCAGAAACTGAAGTAGTGTATGTCCCGGCACCAACGACAGTTGCTCTTATGGTTTCTTTCGGAATAACCAGTCGAAATGCAGATGTCAGCCGACTGTTTCTTATGGAATTACCTAAAAGTACACCTAAGTCCCCGAATTGGAGAATGTCAAACCCTGTTTTGTAAATACAGTCTGCCACACCTCCTGAAAAAAAGACGGCACGAACAGGCTTGTCTATATTCAAATCCGAGCTGCCTGAGGTTTTTACTCTTTCAAGCAGCGGTGTTCTTTCTGAGATATTCAGAGCCTGTCCAAGCAGATTTGCCATTTCGTCACATAGCGACCTCAATGAATTAATATCCGTTTTCTCGCCCGCTTTTATTTTCAGGTTCAATGCTTTTGTGATTATTTCAGCACTGGGACTTATGTACTCCACTTTAAAATCATTGTCAATACGGACCTGCCGCCCACCTATATCAAAACAGCCCTTTGCAATAACCTCACCACAGTCAAAAGCCGCAATGTTGGTAGTCCCACCGCCGATATCAAGGTTGACCGTAACACAATCATTCTCCTGTGAATACTGCTGTGCACCGCTGCCCTTGCCAGCAATTTCAGACTCAATATCGGGGCCCGCAGTCGAAACCACAAAATCGCCCGCAAAGCTGCTGAGCTTTTCAAGCACAAGAGCAGCATTCTCTTTTCTTGCGCTCTCGCCTGTAATAATAACGGCACCCGTAGCAGTATCTTTGGGCATAAAGCCTGATTCTTTGAACTCAGTTTCGACAATATTCCTGACAGCGTCACCATCAATAAGCGATGCAGTCTTAAGGGGTGTTATGTATATCCTGCTTTTATAAACAACCTCTTTTTCCACAATAGATATTCTAGGAACGGAGAAAAAGTTTGAAGTGTTTTCCATTCTTAATTTACTGAATATAACCTGAGTGGTTGAAGTGCCGATGTCAATCCCAACACTCAGAATCTCGGAGTTCACCGGCGTTCACCTCCGTTATATTTACATTAAATACCATTTTTTTATAGTATATCACAAGGTAATCATCCTTTACAAGCTTTATAAAAAAATACTAATTCTACAATGCTTATTTTAAGATTTGTACGGTTATTTGACTTATAAATTTATATATTATACGGTTTTATACTATCTTAAAATTTAAGAAATTAAATATTTGACTTTGAACTTTTTTTGGGTTAAAATTACATTATTAATTTTCTCATTGAAGAAAGATGGTTGTTATGGATAATAAAGAAGGGCCGACTCTTCAGTTCCACCCTGACGGAAGCTTTAAAATAATGCAGATTACTGACATTCAGGACGGAGTTAAATTATCTGCCGATACTATGAATTTTATTGAAAGGGCTTTAGATGAGGCAAAACCCGACCTTGTTGTTTTTACCGGTGACCAAATTAAGGGCTACAGCAGTTCACTTAAAGGCAATAAAGCCCAGGAAAATGTCAAATTTGTTATTGACAAGATTATTGAGCCTCTTGCCAAAAGGAGTATTCCTTTTGCTGTGGCATTCGGCAACCATGACCTTCAGTGCAAAATTCCAACCGAAATGCAGCTTGAATTCTATCAGAACTACCCGCAATGCGTTTCATATGACACCCCTGATGTCCCTGGTGTTGCAAACCACATAGTGCCAATATTGGGCAGCGACGGCAAAAAAGTCGCATTTAATCTCTACATATTTGATTCGCACGGTTCCAAGGGTACAGGCTACGACACGATTCACAAGGAACAGATTGACTGGTACAGAAATGAAAGAGAAAAACTAAGGGAAGAAAACGGGAAATATGTTCCATCATTTGTGTTTCAGCATATTCCGTTTGAAGAAATGTATTTTGCATTTGATGAAGTTAAAAGAAACACAAAGGGTTCCCTGCCTGCATACAGAAAAAGAAAAGGCAAAAGCTACAAGCTCAAGTCCAATTATGAGAACGATGAAAGCTTTTTCGGCGAGCTGCCTGCCGTCCCAGATGTAAACATGGGTCAGTTTGAGGCAATTAAAGAAAAGGGCGATGTCATAGGAGCATTTTTTGGGCACGACCACAAAAACTGCTTTATAGCTAAGCATGAAGGTGTAGATATGGGTTATACTCCCGGGGTCGGCTTCAATGTATACGGCCCCAGTTACAACAGAGGAGTCAGGATTTTTGAGCTTAACGAAAACGAGCCGTCAAAGTACAAAACAAAGATGCTATTTTATAAGGATATCATCGGAAAAAAGGTTGAGAAAAGGCTGCTGCACTATTTAATCGATAAAACGCCCTCCAGCGTTGATGTGGCAATAGCGCAAATAAGCAAGGCTCTTCTGGCAATAGCGGCAATTATTGCGGTAGTAATAATACTGATTGAAATAATATGAGAAAGAGGGCACAAAATGGCTGAACAAACGAAAATAATAAAGGAGACTAATCAGGGCAGTTTTACCTCAAAGCACGCAGAGCTTTGGAAATTTATTAAGTTTTCAATAGCGGGCTTTTCATCTACATTAGTCGAGCTTGGAATCCATTATTTATTACAGAATCTGGTATTCAGTTCTATTCGCACTTCTCCCCTGCCCGATTTCTGGGTTTTAAACTTACTTAAGTTGACTGAAGGCAAAGGATATCTTTATTCTTACATAATTTCAACGACAATAGGCTATGCAATTGCTTTTGTCCTTAACAGGAAAATTACTTTCAAGGCCGATGTCAACCCCACAAAGAGTGCCTTACTTTATGCAGTGATGGTAATTTTCACAATTTTTGCAACTGCATGGCTAGGAACACAATTCTCACTTCTCTTCAATGCACATAATCTTCAAAAGCTCGGCGATGCTATCACAAAGCCGCTGGTTGCGACAATTGCAACAGCATGGACCTACCCTTGCAACCGTTTTATTATCCATAGAAAGAAAAAAACCGTTACCACTGAAAAATAAGAGAATACAAAACTACAGAGCCGCACAGTTCGATAATTTGTGCGGCTCTTTTTGTTTACAAATATCTTTCACTAAAAAATTACTGGCAAGCTTTGAATGACGGCATATTATAATACAAGAGAAGCCTTGAAGGCCGAACTCAATAAACAAAAAGGAGTGTTCAGTGAGCTAATGAATAATATGGATAACAATTATTATTCTATGACAAAGCCTTACGGTTTTCATGATATGCAGTGCGGTCATCGCTTGGATGGTTTTACCTCTGCTTTGCCTGCAAATCCTGTTGTTGCAATGGCATATGTTCCTTTCCAAACAGATACAACCGTTTATGACGACATGAGAGCTCTTGAGGCAGGAACTTTGTTCCCGGTTCTTGACAAACCCTTCCTGGCAGCGGAGAGGTGTAACAAATGAATGACAGAGAAGCAATGCTGAGAAGGCTTTCAGCTGCACAATTTGCGCTGTTTGAAATTCATTTGTACCTTGATACCCATCCGTGGGATTTGCAGATGCTTTCAATGCACAGAAAGAGCCAGTCAAGATATATTCTGTTAAGAAGAGAATTTGAAGAAAAGTATGGGCCTCTTACACATGAAAACGGTCAGGGTGTAGAATGGCTCAAGGACCCATGGCCGTGGGATTTGGAAAGGTGTGATTAACGAATGTTCCAATATGAGAAAAAGCTTCAATACCCTGTAAATATAAAGAATCCTAACCCAAAGCTTGCAAAGGTTATCATTACACAATATGGTGGGCCTGACGGAGAGCTTGGTGCCTCGCTGCGCTATCTCAGCCAGCGTTTTGCAATGCCTTATGCGGAACTCAAAGGATTACTGACTGATATAGGTACAGAAGAATGTGCACCAGTATGTTTGAAGTAATACAATATTTAACAGCGGCAGGGAGTTATCCCTGCCGCTTAAATTATGTTATTTACTTTTGCTTGTCAAGGGCCGTTGATTTGCCGAAGTAATAGCCAATATATCCAACAAGGGCTATAACAACGGAATTTATCGTATCGGGTATATCAACACATTTTATCATGCCATAAAGCACCACAAACGCCAGTACTGCCATACTTGCTAGGGCTATAGTTTTTCGTGTTTCGAGTTTCATTATGTACCTCCTAAAATATTTTTGCAATTACAAATCCTATAATGCCGGTAGTGACCGCTCCGATGAGGGCAGAGGTCAATCTCTCCCATGCCTTTGCCGGCCTGGCAGAAAGACTGGCGACACTTTGTTTCAGTTCTCCTAATGTCACAAGCATATTATCAAGCTTGGTGTTTGCCTCTGCCTGAGAAACCGAGAATCCATTGACCTTGCTATAAAGCTCTTTTATACTCTCCTCAGCCTTTTGAAGTCTGAAAAGAATATTTTCATAATCGGCCATTACTGTACCCCTTTGACATAGTTTGTAAACCCGACTTTTTTGACGGTGCTGCCGCTAACCGAATAGAGAAGGATTGCTTTGCCGTCAACCTGGCCGATGCAGCTACAGGAGCTACCTGCAAACAGCGTCCCGACCTTGTCTTTAAGTGCCGAATCCGCATAGATGGCAAGCTCCTTGCCGCTTGTATTTTTGAATTCTTTCATCATATCAAACGCTCCCTCTTTTTTATCTTTGCTTGTTGCGGACGCTGTGGGCTTCACTGCGGGCTTTTCGGGCACAATATATGTAATCCATGAGAGCAGCCCCCATTTGTCCCATTTGCCGGCAGAGAGCTTTGTTTTGACGACCCCGAAGTCAAACCCCTTTGCCTCAATGACATAGCCCTTGCCGATATAGATGCCGACATGCTCCGTGCCCCTGAAAACGAGCAGTCCGGGTGTTTCGGGGATTAATTTGATGGGTCCCGTCTTTGTGCAGGCGGCAATAAGGCCACTGACATTCTTGTCATATGCAGGGATGTATTTCGGTGCCGATGTGGGCGTGTCCTGAAACATGTAGGATTTCACTAGGCCGCAGCAGTCATATGTTCTTTTCCCGAAGTGTTTAGACTTTGCAACCTTATAGCGTGCTGCTGTGTACATAGTCGGATATTGCTTTGCTTTTTGCTGCCAGAGTGCTTCGCTGCATACCGCTCCGAATGTTCCCCACCAATAGGGCAGGCCGAGCTGTGCGGCGGCATGGGCGACAAGTCCAACATTTGTTTTGCTCATTTTTTATCACTCCTTGCTTTTAATTTTAGATTTTTTAATATCCTTAAGACACCATAATTCACATGTTGTAAATGCAAACCATGAGCCTACTAAAGCAGATGGCTCTGCGCCAGTGTGCCAAAAGTGTGCCAAAAGTGTGTAGGATTTAAGTCGTAAGTCATAAAAAATAGCCGCCCAACTGAGAACGGCCGGAATAGATAATGTATTATTTGTCTTTTGGTGAACCGGTGCGGTTCTTAATTCTAGGCATGGGATTGGGTTCGCGCACCAAGATGTCTGACAGATCGCAATCCAGAGCTTCACAAATCAAGTCCAGGTGTTCAAGGTTGACGCGTTCACTGATCTCGTGATACATCTCATTAATCGTGCTTGGCCTGATTCCCGTCTTTCTTGAAAGGTCCGCTTGCGACAAACGAAGTTCTCCCAGTTTGGTTGATAACAATATTCTTATAGCCATTTTCTCACCTTCCGCTAGATTATAACGGATTTGGTGCTTTATGGCATAATTTTGTTAGATTATAACGAATTAGGTTATCTAAATGAGAAAATGGTATCAGAAAGAACCTGGGAATAATTAAAAGAGCGTACTATTCTTGGAAATTCTCACCCTCAACATTATCATTGTCTGGAAGCTTTCCCAGCTGCTTAAGGTATATTTGAGCCGCCTCCATATAAAAATCAGAGCGAGAATATGCTCCATTACCTTCCTGAATACGCTCATCCGTGTAAGCGTCTATTAATTCTAAGGTGTCCAGCGGGGCATGTACTGTTATCGGAATGCGGCGGCTCTTACCCTTCAGAGGTCTTCCGTATGGCATATCATGCATCTCCTTCCTTATCAAACTATTGGATTATTTTATCATACAGACTTTAAAATTACAAAGAGTTTTTCATAACCTTAAAATTTTTTAAAAGCATTTCAGTTCAATTTCATTTTTGCCGCCCATCATTGTCAGACCTCCTCTTTGTCTTCTTCTGCGTTTTTCATATCCACAGTCTGCCCGGCCAACTCATGAGAGCAATCGGAAAGAAACTGTATTTTGCCATCTCTTACGAAGCTGTGGCATTGGCAACAGTGGAATGGAGGCTCACCCTCATCGGGGAATCGTTCTTTGAAATTACACCAACAATCGTCGAGACCGGAACCGGGTACATAGTGACCGCTCCGGACCAGTATCGATGGATTGAATGTAGGCTTGTCATAGTCACCGTTGAAAGTCCAAGAGGGGTGTTCGTTGCTTTGGCGGATATGTACGGAGTGATACTCCTTGCATCCGGGGCAGAAAAAAGCTATCTCGCCGTCTTCGAGGATTCTTAATTTTCCCTTAGTCATTTTAAAATGAGCCTCCTATCAAATCATTTTAAGAACATCCCGCGTAATTGCTGAAAGGCTGTCCGCAGTAACACATACGGTTGTTTGCCCTCCTGTGGCGGAATATAGAATATGCACATATTCTTCTCCGTTCTCTAACGCTTCGTATTCTGCCCGTTCAATGTCTGTGTCTATCTTGCGGAGTAGACTTGTTAATTCATTGGCAACAAAAGCTGTTTTCATTTCCTTTACTGTCATTTCATTTAGCCTCCTTTATACTGTCAGTTCTTTAATACTCTCGTTTGGTATTAATTTAACTCCTTGCTGCTCGGCAAATAATAAAAGTTGCTCAACCTTTTTATTATATTCTGCTTGCAGCAGCGCAACCCTGTTTTGATACATTTTCTCCTGTTCTTCATATAATGCCTGATTCGATTTAAGCCCAAACATAAAGTCGTCATAAGCGGTCAGCATTGCACGGCTTTCAATAATAAGTTGTCTTTCTGCGTCCAGCTTTAATCCCTTCAGCTTTGAGTAGATAGCTGAGACAAGCTTGCCATATGGATTCATTACAACACGCCATCCGATTGAGGTGAGTGTATCGCAAAGAGACTTTGAATTTGCATAGAAGTCAAATCTGTCCAGCTCCTGAAGTTCATCCGCAAATGCTTCCGTAGCGGCTTTATACTGGTTTTCCATTCCGCTCAGCACATTCTCAACGAAAATCTTCTTGAACCCTATCCGCTTTGCAAGGTCATCATTGCGCAGAATTTGATAAATCCACTCATTAGCGTCCTCGTCGGATAGTTGCCAGACCGCAACATCCATTAGCCACATCTTATCTCCGCAGTCGGTCATTTCCTCCCACCGCTCAACGAGCCTGTCGCCATTGTCGGTATAGTAGTAGTCCTGACCCTCCCAGCTTACATCGTCAAACATATTTGACATGATACCTATTTCTTCGCCTGATGCCATC
>ENA-UOYA01001579-UOYA01001579.1-activated-sludge-metagenome-genome-assembly--contig:-NODE-1579-length-23854-cov-8.273667_pt1 | contig 23854 bp, 21 predicted proteins | sample MGYA00238163_ERZ764804 | MGnify/ENA primary metagenome ERZ764804 (study PRJEB28919, sample SAMN05720223) | activated sludge metagenome | isolation source: Anaerobic digester | place: Hong Kong... | reverse complement strand
GTTGACCAAAAATTAGGTTGGGGTGTTGTAGGAACTTTAGAGGCAATGTACTCGAGAACTGTGAATGATATGTTCTATTATCAAGCTAACTTGCAAGTGCCAACTGCAAGATTTTCAGGTGCTGACAACAGATACAGATACCCAACTTCTAGAAATATAAATTCTAATATTACTGATGCAACAGTATTGGCAAATGCAGGGTCGAGCTATAATTATTTCTTTACTGCACAGTTAGATAAGAATTTTTCTAATAATTTGTTCGTAAGATTGGCTTATAATTATGGAGTAGCTAAAGACTTAATTAGTGCAGGATCAATTGCTTATAGCTCTTGGAGTCAAAATCTTTCTGTTAATGGAAATAACTATCCTGACTTGTCCTTATCTAATAATGATTTAAGACATAGATTAATTGCTGTAGTAAGTTATAAATTAAATTGGGGTTCATTTGCATCTACTCAGTTTAATGTATTCGGCGAAGGTAGAGTACAAAATAACTATTCATTTAATTATGCAGGTGATTATAACTTGGATGGCGTTTCAGGAAATGATTTGATCTATGTTCCAACTGATGCTAATGATGTAAATCAAATAAAGTTCAAAGACATTTTGAAATCTGATGGAACTGTACAGTTCACTGTAGATCAACAAAAAGCAGCATGGACAAAATTTGTAGATCAAAATGATTATTTAAAATCTAGAAAAGGAAACTATTTTGAAAGAAATGGTGGTTTATTGCCTTGGGTTTACAACTTTGACGTGTCAGTTGTTCAAGAATTCCATTTCAATTTGGGTGGAAAAAGAAATACTTTCCAAATCAGAGGGGATATATTCAATTTTGGTAATTTATTGAACAACAAGTGGGGAGTAGGTAAAACGATCAATACCTTCAGCCCATTAAGAGTTGCATTAGATAAGGCTGGAAAAGCATTAGCTGTGGATCCAGATAATATTCAAGCTGTTCAAATGACTCCAGTTAACGGTACTCTTGATTATTCTACTTATAGATCAAGAGCAACTTTAGGTGATGTATGGCAAGCACAATTAGGTGTTCGTTATATTTTCTAATAAACTTTAGAAATATTTGTGATAAAATGCCGTTAGTCAATTGCACTAGCGGCATTTTTTATTTTTTAACTATATTTGCACAAAATCCATAGATTGAAAAAATTAGATAAATTATTATTTTTTTCATTTTTGCCACCATTTATTGTGACTTTTTTCATCGCATTATTTGTATTAATGATGCAATATCTATGGGTGTATATTGATGACATCATCGGTAAAGGTGCCGACTTTTTTATGGTACTCGAATTCGTTTTTTACCTCTCTATCTCATTAGTGCCTTGGGCTTTGCCTTTAGGAATTTTGATTTCATCCGTAATGTTGCTGGGCAATTTAGCGGAGCGGTATGAACTGGCAAGTATGAAATCTGCTGGAATTTCATTGTTACGAGTGATGCTGCCATTAATAATATTTAGTTTGCTAGTTTCTATTTTTTCCTATACTTGCTCTAATTATTTGATTCCGATTGCCAATCTCAAATTCAAATCCAGACTTTATGATCTAAGGAAACAGAAACCTACCTTAAGCTTAGAACAAGGTGTATTTAATGATGATTTTCAAGGTTATGTCATAAGAATAGGGGAGAAAGGTAGAGATGGGAAAACAATAAACGATGTTTTGATTTATGAAAATAATAACAATCAAACACGATATAATCAAACAATGGCAGAAAGTGGACAAATGTACACCACACCCGACAAACAATTCATGATCATGAATTTGAAAAATGGTCATCAATATCAAGAACCTATCAAAACTCAAGACCCAAATGCTACTACCACATCGACTACTGCACCTAAAAAAGATCAATTCCCATTTGTAAGAATCAGTTTTAAGGAATGGCGAAAAGTTTTCGACCTTAGAGAATTTGACATTTCCAGAACGGACGAAAGCTTATTTAAAGGAAATCAAACGATGCTCTCGACAAAGTTATTGATGAAAGCTATTGATTCTATTCAGTTAAAAAAAGACCAAAAATCCGTCGAATTTAGAATTGGTCTGGAAAGTAATTTTGCACCATTGAATAACACCAGATTGATATTTGAGCCAGGAAAACCATTGCCAACAGCTTTTAAAAATAAGAATGATGAAAAATATTCCGAAAATTATCATTGGGATACGATAAAACCATTCGCTGATGCAAAAGATTTATTGAAGGGTATAGAAGTGCATGAATCTAAACAGATCATGGCTAGAGCTTTGGCATCTACTAAAACGGTCATCGATCAAGCTAAAGGAACTTTAAGTGCCATCGATAAAACTCAAGAAGCAAAATCAAAATTTATATTCGAGCTCAATAGCAAATTCACTTGGGCATTTGTTTGCATCATATTTTTATTTATCGGAGCTCCAATGGGAGCCATCGTACGTAAAGGGGGCTTTGGCTATCCCATTTTAGTTGCAATCATTTTCTTTATGCTCTTCATTATCTTAACCATTTTGTGCAAAAAAATATCAGAAAGCCAAGCCATGTCGGCAGTTTTAGCATCTTGGCTTCCTTGCTTAGTATTAATGCCCATCGGTATATGGCTGACAATCAAATCAATGAATGATGCTGCATTGATGAACTTAGATGTGTGGGAAGCTAAAGTAAAAAGCTTATTCTCGAAAATGAAAAAAAACAAAGGAGTTATTGCAAAATAATGGATTTGTAGGCTTCTAAGTATTTTAAAATGTATTTTCCAATAATGTCGAATTCAATATTTACAACACTTCCAATTCTGAAATTTTTGAAATTGGTATGCTCAAATGTATAGGGAATAATAGCTACCGAAAATTCATTCTTCGCTGGATTTACAACTGTAAGGCTTACTCCATTCACACAAATTGATCCTTTATCCACCAAAATCTGATTGGATTTGTTTTCAAATTGAAATGTAAATAACCAACTACCATCTTGATTATCAATCGATTTGCAAAAGGCTGTCTGATCCACATGCCCCTGAACGATATGCCCATCCAATCGCAAATTAGCACTCATCGCCAGTTCGATATTAATCAATTCATCAATTTCCCAATGGCTAATGTTTGTCCTTTGAATGGTTTCAGCTACAGCAGTTACTCGATATTTGTCTCCAGAAATATCAACTACCGTTAAGCAAATCCCATTATGAGCCACACTTTGATCTATCTTCAACTCTTTTGTAATATCTGAACTCAACCAAATATCCAAATTAGTTCCGTTAATTTGAATATTAGTTACTATTGAAAAATTTTGAATAATACCCGTAAACATTTTATGATACAATTTTTAATTGATATAAATTATCCAATTTCTCAATTTTGTCTTCTTCAACAAGTTTTTGTAGGACTATCAAAACTATTGGATGTGTCCTTGGTGAAAAATATTCCAAAAGTACATCTATATTACAATGCTCTGCACGAATGATTTCAATTAATTTTTCTGAATATCTTTCGTATTCTTCAATAGAGATATTTACTTTGGTTCTTCCCAAACATACATCGCAAGTTCCACAATTTTCTGTTATTTCACCTAAATAAGATAGCAACTGAACGTTTCTGCATTTTATGGTTTCGGCATATTGGATGACTTTTTTCATCCTTTCATAAGCTCTATTTTTTCTAAAATTATAGGCAACTATGTCTATGGATAAATTAGAATTGTCCACTCTCTCTTTCAAAAAAGTGATTTGCGGACTATCTTTTTGCGGAATATATTTTATCAAATTATCTCTATCCAATATGGTCAGCATTTTATACACATAGGCAACATCCTTTTTAATATGTTTTGCCAACTTATGTTCATTCAATGCAATGGGGTGCAAGAAAATACCATGATGTACTCTCAAAAGTGCCTGAATGACAAGATGATAAGAAGGGTTCTTTAACTCAAAATCATACAAAAAATCTCTCGTAACGATCACTTGAACCGTACTTGGAATAAATAATGAATCGGACAAAGCAATCCAACCCGATTGTTCCAAAACTTTCAAACTACTCAATGAAAGAATCGGCTCGATTTTATATCTTTTTGAAAAAGCTGTAATATCAAAATCGAAAGATTCTCCCTCGCCACTCCCTATTGCCAACTGAAAATAATTTCCTAATGCTTTATAAGTTGATCTCACCACTTCTAAAGCTGGAAATGCCAGTCGGTACGATTCTTCCAAAGCATATCTATCGCTGGCATTATAAAGCAAGGTGACAAAAGATTTGTTGCCATCTCTACCAGCCCTTCCAGCTTCCTGAAAGTAATCTTCAAGATTATTGGGCAAATCTATATGGACAACTATTCTCACATCGGGCTTATCAATCCCCATACCGAAAGCATTCGTACAAACGATGATTCTAGTTTTGTTTGTCATCCATTTGTCTTGTTTGGTGCTTCTATCCTCATGTTTCAAGCCAGCATGATAGTAATCTGCACTAATGTTATTGGTAGAAAGCCAGAGAGCAATATCCTTGCATTTTTTTCTATTGCGAACATATACTATTCCTGAGCCACCCACTTTTTGAAGAATATCTAATAGTTTTTTCTCTTTGTTCTCTTCAAACAAAACAATATAGGCTAAATTTTTTCTTAAAAAAGATTTCTTAAATATTTGAGCATCATCCATTTCCAATCGAGATTGGATGTCGAGGATCACTTCTTCGGTGGCAGTTGCAGTGAGAGCTAGGATAGGAGTTTTTGGGAGAAAACTTCTAATTTTTGCAATTAATAAATAGGGTGGTCGGAAATCATAACCCCATTGTGAAATGCAATGGGCTTCATCTACGGCAATTAAATTGACTTTCATTTGTTGGATACGGGCAATAGCAATCTCAGTTTGCAATCTCTCAGGTGACAAATAAAGTAATTTCATATTGCCATGCACTGCATTGTCCAATATCCGATCTATTTCTTTATAGTGCATTCCAGAATAAATGGCTGCTGCCTCAATCCCTTTTTGTCGCAGATGATACACCTGATCTTTCATCAAAGCAATCAATGGCGAAACGACAATACAAATGCCATCATTCATCAAAGCTGGTATCTGGAAGCAAATTGATTTTCCACCTCCCGTTGGCAATAATGCCAAAGTGTCTTTCCCAGCTAGGACAGCATTGATGATTTCCTCCTGAGGGTATCTGAATTCGTCATAACCCCAATATTTTTTTAATATAGAAAAAGGTGTCTTGATAGTATTGTCGATTATAGATTTTTACAAAAATAAGTTACATTTGAGAATAATTACCTAACTTTATTATAAAGTTAAACAAAATAGAAAGTGGATGGTTCGAAATTCGTTAATTGCTCGATTTTATAGTGCTTTTCAAGGAAAAGATGCAGCGGGCATGAAAGCCTGTTATGGCAAAAATGTCGTTTTTTATGATCCAGTTTTTCGTCAGTTGGATTATCAATCGGTGACTGCAATGTGGGAAATGCTTTTGAAAAATGGCAAAGATTTGCAACTCACCTACGAAATTTTTGAAGAAACTGAAGATTTTGCAAAAGCTAAATGGATCGCAACCTACACCTTTTCGAGAACGAATCGTAAAGTTATTAATGAAATTCATTCCAATTTCAAACTAGAAAATGGAAAGATAATAGACCATCAAGATCATTTTGATTTCTATAAATGGAGTAGGCAAGCATTTGGCATCAGTGGTTGGCTATTGGGGTGGACGAGCTACTTTAGAAATAAAGTGTCCATCAATGCAAGATTGTCATTGGATAAATATATGCACAACAAACAAATTCAGTAGCTATTTGCAAGGTTTTCGATTCAGAGTAAATAAATTTGCATTTCAGAATAATAATTTTAAGAAATATAAAGCAATATTAATATGAGTAATGAAAAAGTAAACATAGATAATTATTTGGATAGTCATTTTATTCACCGCAGCAACTGGTTAAGAGCAGCTGTTTTAGGAGCAAATGACGGAATCATTTCTGTTTCGAGTTTGGCAATTGGGGTTGCTGCGGCAAGTACGTTCAGAGACCCGATTGCATTGGCGACTGTTGCAGGATTGGTTGCTGGAGCTTTATCTATGGCGGCAGGTGAGTATGTATCGGTGAGTTCGCAGACGGATATCGAGAAAGCAGATATAGAAAGAGAGCGAAAAGAACTCGAAGAAATGCCCGAAGAGGAATTGTTAATCTTGGCTCAAATATACGAACAAAGAGGACTCAAGAAAGAAACTGCATTGCAGGTAGCCAAAGAATTGACTGAGCATGATGCTTTAGCAGCCCATGTTCGAGATGAATTGGGCATCAATGAGATCAGTCAGGCGAATCCCATTCAAGCAGCATTTGCATCAGGAGCCGCCTTCACCTTTGGAGGATTGATGCCCTTATTGGTGGTTCTATTTGCACCAGTAGCCGAGATGGAATACTGGCTCTATGGATTCACCATCATCTTTTTGATTATTTTAGGAGCCACCTCTGCCAAAACTGGTGGCTCGAGAATCATGTACGCCATCCTGAGAGTAACCATTTGGGGAACTATAGCCATGGGGCTATCTGCTTTGGTGGGTTATTTGTTTGGGGTGAATGTGTAAGATGTAGTATTATTAATTGTTGAATACATCTTAACAAAATCAGCATGTTAAACATTTAATATTTATGGGATTAAAATAGATACTATTAGATTTGAATCATCATTTAGTATTATATAAAAACTAAAGTGTTATATTGTAGTTAAATAATTATAAGTAAACATGTTTTGAATTGTAGGATAATATGTTTAGGGAATTTAAGATTTTAAGTAAAGAGTTAAATGATTTTATTTCATAATCTGATTAGTTATTTCTTTATAAAAATTTATAAAAGTTTGAAATACTAAAATGGGAATATATAAAAATGTTGTTACAGAATTTATTGAGCGGTCACTCAAACTTGTAGATCAATATGAAAATATTAAAGAATGTTATAATTTTGATGAACAATACAATCATACACTTTTGATTAACTGCTTGTTAGGTATAATAGTTTTACCTGATGAAAAAGTAATTTTACATGTGTCAAATGAACGAATTGAAATAATGAAAAAGAATTGCAACTTGAAAAATACTACTTTTGACGATTCAATTAGGACAATAAGAGAATTGATAAGAGAATTGAGAAATGCAGTTGCACATTTTGATATAGAATTTGAATCATTAAATGAAAGTGGGTTAATAGATATAATAAAATTTAAGAACAAAGAAAAAAATATTATAATTGCAACTTTTCAATATAATGAATTATTGTTTTTTGTTAAATATTATGGTAAATTATTAATAGATCAATTAGATAATTATTATAAAAACATTTCTAATATATAGTTATTTAGTCCATTCTATTAAAATTAGATTATAAATGAATAAAAAACCAAATTTTTGGATTTATGCAAATTCATCAGAGCAATTTAAAGTTTCTTCTTCATTAATTTTATTTGGTGCTGAGACTTTTAAGAGTGCAAAAGTCATTAAGGATATTAACCAACTTAAAAACATTTACATATTACTAAATAATAATGAAGTAGCCAATAGTAATTCAGCAATTTATGACTTTATTTTTGAATACCTAATTGATAGTATAAAAATTATAATTTTTTTTGAAAATTATATGAAAGCTAAGTTGATTTTAAGTGATTATTGTGTTCATAAGATTAAGAAGGATATTGAAGAATTTAAAGATTTATATAAGAAACAATTTAAAGAACCAATCACTCTTGAAGAAATAAATTCAATTGAACATTTTGAAATACACGAATCTAAAAATACTATTTTTCACAGGGCAATTAGTGATACAACTTTAGGTTTTAATGAACTAATAAATAGTAAGAATTATTTATCGTGTTTTGAATTTGATATTGAAATTATAGATTTTTTGAAGGAACTAAACTTGAATAGAAATAGATTACATTTTAATGACTCAATTCATTTTCAATTAACTGGAACTTTAATTGATAGTCTTGAAAATTTAAATCGTTTTGTTGATAAATGTTTAAAAGATGTAAAAAATCATAAATTTTATTACAATTTAGACTAATAATTAGATATTAAATTTCATATAAAGTAATTAACCCAAATTATTGTAATAAAACTCAATTTCTTTAAAGTAATTTTAGTAAGATTAGCTTTACAATACAATCACTTGCTGATACCTTTCAAGGTCTAGCCATTTCCTAATGACTTCAAGCAATTACCGAATAACCTCAAGCCTTTTCCAAATGTCCTATAGCTTATACCGTACAACATCTAGTCTTTTCCGAACGACATCTATCATTTACCGTTCATCATCTAGCCTTTACCCTACAGCCTCTAGCTTATACCGTGCATCAACTAGCCTTTACCGAACGACCTAAAGCCTATAACTTGCATCATCGAGCCTTTACCATGCAAGGTCTAGGAATAACCGTAGTACTTCAATAAAATATTAAGGCATATTGATAAAATATGAAAAGCCTAATGCGATTGCATTAGGCTTTTACCAAACTATTTATAAATAAACTCAATTTACCTAGTTGGCTTCCTCACTTGAATACTAGTCAATGATTTATATTCTACAGTGTTCAGCCCAAAAATAGATTTAACATATTTTTTGGCATCTACTACAGAATCGATTAAATTATGATCACCAGTATAAAAAAGCTCATTTCTCTTTTGTCTAGCGGTTCTCAATGCTGCCTCTGCTTCCAAAGCATTCGTATTGGCAGTAACGAGTTCGTTCAGAAACGTGGTTAATTCGGTAGGTTTCAAGTCGTTTTCGTTCGGGTTGTAAGTAGGTTCGGATTGTACGATAAGAATCAATTTCGAAAAATGATCCACTAACTGACCAAAAGAAGTCTGAGCCGTAGAGTTCAATTTTTTTTCTGGAGCTGCCGCCCCATCAGTTAGGGGCTTAGCTTCCGCTACCTTACCAATTCTCACTCCATAGATTTTCTTTTTTAATGATTTTGCATTTTCAATAGTCATGTCGTTGGCATCCGTGATTTCCATTGCATAAATGATTCTGGTAGCTACTTTTCTCAGGTTATCAAATTTCAACTGTCTAGAGTGGACTGTATTATTGTAGTCAATCAATTTTTGGTTCACGTTGGTAATCTCAGCAGATGCATTTGTAAAAAGTTGGGCAAGGTTTGCTAGCTGTAAGGACGGCTTGGAAGGGTTGTATTTGCTTCCAAATTCGGTACAAATCTTTATCAGATTTTCTAAGTTGTTCATGTTCTTTACATGACCCTTTTCATTGTTGCTGGGCATAATAAATATTTTAATAGGTTAATAAAAAAAACATAACGCCTACTCCTCTAATAATGTTATAAAATTAATCAAAAATCTTTTTTTTGCTGCAAATCCTTCTTTATGTTCGATTACTCGTTGGGCACAAATTATTATGTGTTGCATAGAAATTGTGAAAATGGGGGATGGGAAAGTTCTTTGTTTTAATACTTGTTAAAAATAGTAAACATAGATGATAGTAAAAATGTAATTATGTGAAAATAATGTTGACACTTTATTGCCTTATAGGTAATTATATTTTATTTTTGTGGGGGTATTGTATTTATATTCAATATTACGTTAATATAGTTGTTTTGTGGTATCAATAAAGGAAGAAATGGAAGATTTAATATTTCCCAGCAGCAATGAATGTCTAAAGTTCATAGATGAACTAAATAAAGTTCAGTGGCCCACTTTTGATGGAGAAAATATTGAAAAATATGTTTCTGATTTCCACAAGAAGATGACTAATATATGTAAATTTTATACTTCATTTGCACTTCTAACACCACAGAATAATCCATTTGATTTTAAATTATTTAGAGTTAGAGCTGTTGATGAAATAAAAAACAAAGGAATGAGATGTGAATATTCTTATCCACCAATAGCATTTACAACTCGAAATTTACGAGCAAATTTGATTGGTGCTCCTGTATTCTATGCATCAGATCATCCATTAGTTGCCTTATTAGAATACATACAACAATGGGAAGATATTGAAAAGTATACAGAAAAGGAATTTGTTATTTCTAAATGTAATATTAGATCGAACCAGCGATTATTTTTAGCACCTTTCATTCCAATATCACTTGAAAATAAAAATGAATACGCAATATTGGCTAAATTTACTAACGATGAATATAGGCAAATGACAAATTCAAATATTCCTGATGACCAAATTGAAGGATTAAAATTGATGAGAGAATATTTCTCAAATGAATTTATTAAGGATTCTGAAAGATCAATTAGTTCTTATTTAGGTCATCATTTTACTTATAGGTTTCCATATGGAAATAATATACTTATGTATCCTTCACTAAAATCAAAACATAGACATAATAACTTTGCAATGCATCCTAATTTTGCAGATGAAATGTTAGAGCTATCACATATATACCGAATAAAGGTTAATTCAATTAACAATTTGGACGAAATAACAATGAAATTTAATTATGAACTTATAGACATTGCTTTCAATCAAGGGACTAAAATAATTTGGAATGACATAAGTTCAAACTTAGGATATATAAATGTATTGCACAAAGAAGATTTTGGCAATGAATTAAATCATAAAATTAAAATATGATATACGACGAGTTGAATAACAAATTTTTGAAATTTGCAGCCAAATATTATGTCGATACATGTGCATTTCACATTAATTTAGAATCAGTACTTCGTTCATACATAAAATTAATTGTAAACCCCGCTACATCTGGTCAGTAATATTCAAAATATAGGTTGGTTCAATTATTTGACAAGTTATACTTAGTTTTGTATCATTGACAAAACTAAAAGTAATAACTTAAAAAATCAAGCATTTGCCAATAGCTTTTGGTCTTTAACCAAACAAATAGAACATTACAAAACATAAGAAAAAGTCAATTATTTATATCTTTATTAAAAAAAATAAATTAGATATAAAGGATGGATTTAGAAACATACCAACTTCAATTAGTAGGAATCATAAGTTTACAGCTTTGTATCATAGACGATAATGGTAGATTTATTTAAGAGTAATTTTTTCAGAAACTGAGCATAAAGGGTTTTACAACTTAAGCCTTGGTAATTATAACCTTAAAACTATAGAGAGATTGACTATTATTCAATTTAAGACAATTCTTGTTACAAAAGAGTAGTACTTAAATTACAAGAAAGCATTAAAGAAAACTTCAAACCAAACCAAAGATTGAAAAACAACGTTAGAAATTTTATAAAACTAATAGGTTATGGAGCTCAAACAAGAAATAGTGCAAATCGTGGATAAGTTACCTAATGTTGTTTTGGGAGAACTTTTGCAATATCTTCGTCAAGTCGAGAAAACGAATGCTGCTAAAATGCGTCTTTCACTTAACTTGAATACAATTTTAAAAGAAGACCAAGAACTACTTGAAAAATTGGCAAAATGATAGACTACCAAGAACCACCCTTGTATCATGGATAAATCAACTTGTTATTAAATGATAAGCATACCATCCTAAATATTATATTTGTCACGTCTAAATTTATGTAATCAAACAGAATCATTAATATGAAAAAAATAATTTATATAATCTTGATTTTTATTTCTATTCAGGTGTATGCTGAACCATTTACTATATTATCAAAATCAGGGTTAAATGTAAGAAAGGAGCCAAATTCAAAATCTGAAAAGGTAGCATCATTGCCATTTGGAACAGTTGTAGATGCAGAAATTTCTTTTGAAACTGATATTGATTATATTGGGAAATATTTGCACCATTCAGAAATAATTGAAGGGAAGAAAGGCTTCTGGATGAAAATAAAATATGGCAGTATCACTGGTTATATTTTTTCTGGTTTTGGGCTTGTAGGTGAATGGATTGTCAAACCAACAGAAATAAACAAAGATTATAGATTGCTTAGTGTTGGATATTTCTGTAATCCAATTAATTATGATCCCAAATTAAACTGGTTTGCCTTGACAAAAACAAATGGAAGAATATCTATAAAAAAATCAGAAGTAATTATAAGGCTTTTTCACGAATATAATGAAAAAGATACTTTGGGCGATCTGGAAGGATTATGGGAAAACTTTCCATTAACTATTGAATCTAATCTTAAAGACACTATATTATATTTGATTGGAACAAAATCTAATTTGGAAGAAGGAGAGTTGAAATCACAATTAATTGATAAACAATCGGGATATACTGAAAGTGAAAATTTTTTATATCCCGAGCAAGACTTTAGTTTTTATTACAATAATATAAATTATCAATTTCATGCTTATGAAGATGTGAAACTCACTAATGAAAATTCTAATGGATATATAAAGAAATATCAGATTGAACTAAATATAACACATAATAAGGATATAAAATCATATAATTTAAGTACGGAATTAGATTTGAAGAAAACCGCCAAAGACCATTGTCACTTTAAAACACCACAATTAGTATTAGTTACAGATATTAATAGAGATGGTTTACCAGATTTTATTTATTATTCACATACTATGACTGAAAGTTGCGGGGTATGTTGGGAGTATCATCTTTTTATGTCAGATAAATCTAACCTTAATAAATTATATAAAAAAGTTGCAGAAGAAATAAGTTGCAACTGCATAACATAATTCAAAAAAAACTTAAAGTTATTAATTGCTAACTTTGAACAATTAACATTATATATATTTAGGATTAATACATTTTATAAATCACAATGAAGACCAAGAACAACTTAAAAATTTAGCACTATGAAATACATATTGATTTCTGTACTAATTATTGGTATAATAGCATTAATTATAAAAAAGAATTCCATCAATAATTTTAATTCAAACAATAATATAATGGAGCAGAAGCAAGAAAACTTAAAAAACGAGAAAATTAAATCCTATTCAATGCTCAAATGTATGTATGATGATGGATATTTCCCGAAGCACTTAGTAGATAAAAGTAAGGCAATTTTAATAGATTTATGTTATCAAATTGAGGCAACTCAGCCAAAAAGTTTAGATGAATTATATAAATTATCTCAAGAAGCTACAAGAAAATTCAATTATTTGGATGATGAGTTTTTGGAAAATGATAGTGAAATAGAAACTGGAGCAAGAGAATGTATTGCCGAAAACTTCGACTATATTTCTAAAGCATACGGATATGATGCTGATATTGAAGAACTAATTGCTACAAGAAATTGGTAAAATTATACAGTAATATATTATTTTCAAACGAATTTTCAAATGAATTTTTTATAGGACTTATAATAAATATATAAAATGAATCCATTTAAAATATTTATCATTTTAGTAGTATTTATTGGAACACCAAAGTTTGGAAAATGTAGTGATTATGCATCTTGGTGGCAAAAGACACCTTATAACAATGAGATTTGTTATGAAAATATTAATGATAATTATACAATTGGAATAAAGTGTGAAAAATCAAATGATAATGTAAATGAATTTGGACACGTCATTTCAGATATAACAAAATGGTATTTTTATAGGAAATATATAATTGGTGAATTTATTAAAGAAGAGAAAACTAACTTTTTTATTTTTGACGAATTGAAATGTATAAAACAAACATTCGATTCAAAATCTGAATTCGAAATTCAGTTGAAAAAATTAAAATTAAAACCTATCTTATGGACGAGGTGGTACAATTCAAATTGGGGAGTAATACTTACTAATGGAAATATAGCAGATTCTTTCATTTCTGTTTTCATAATTTTACCAATTATTTTAATTACTACTATTGTTTTTATAGTGAGATTGATAAGGAGCAAGTTCAATTTCAAAAATATATACAATAAAATTATCCTTGTAATCATTGGAATTTTTATTCTTAGAATAATTCTTGATATTTATCCAAATAGTATATGAGTGAAAAAGATATTAATAAGAGAAAACAGATATTTTCTTTTGGTTGATTTTTGGAGTTTAAGAAAGAATTTTTTTATTCTACTTATACAGAAAATGAATAATAACCCACATTTGCCAATTCCCGACAATTCCAGTACACAATGAGATGTGAAAGTAAGATTATATTTGTTAGAAAACAAAAACTATAATGTACAATATCACCATGATGAAATTTATCTATTTGGTTAGTACCCTTTTATTGCTGAATGCTTGTGGGGTGGAGCATAAATTGACTCGTAAGTTAGTTGATTATTCAATAATTTTTGAAGGGAAAGAAGTTAATAGAATGTATCATAGCTATTGAGAACAAATTAATTTATATAGTTGCGAATCTACTTTTATTATAGATACGATATGGAAAAGTACAATTGAACCTTTATATGCTCAAATACTAAAGCGAGATTATGATGGAAAAGGTCATTTAATACCAATAAATGATTCAACCCTTATAGATGAATTTGTAGAAAAATACATTTTAAATTTTGATTCATGGCATGGCATTAACCCAAATAAATATAATGATTTAAAATATTTCAAAAATTATAATGCTGTATTTATAATTGAAGAATCTGAAAATATCAATAGATATTTGACTCCAACATTTGTATTTATCAAATCACTTTACAACAGCAATAATATCAATTATAAATATATTGGAAATGTAGTTTATATTCTTATAAAACCCGAAAAGTTTAAAAAAATAGAAAAAATAATCAATCGAAAAAGTAAGAAAGGGAAATTGAAAAAGGGATGAATAGTAATAATAAATCCATTATAATTCCCCATACCCATTTTCAACCAACCAATTGCTCGAATGCTCTAATAAATCTGGGAAAAATTGTAGAAAATCATTGTTGAAATCGTCGAAGTTTTCATATAAAACATCTACGGCACTGGATAAATCAGCAGGAAATTTAATCCGTCGCTCCATTAGTTTGAGTGCATATCGCAATCCTTCTTTTTTCTGATATTGCATCAGCCAATTATCTGAAATCATCCTAGTCAGTCGCATTCTTATTTTCTCTGGCAAAATAGTTTCATGCTTCAATAATAAGGAATAAATGGATTGAGTATAATCCTTCAATGTAATTTCGGAATAATTGGACCAATGATTGGCAAGAAGATGATCATATATTATATCTAAAATAACAGGAGCATATTTATGATGAGAAGCATGTAATCTTCTAACTGATTGCTTCACAATTGGATGATTGTCAGTATATTGATCAATAAGTAGATGTAGTTTAAATCCATCTCTTATTATTATATCATAATCTGGATAAGCTTTAAATGGAATATTATCGGCAATAAAATTTCCTATTTTAATTTCATTATTACTACCAGAAAGAAAAAAATGAGCTAAATGATTCATACAACTTACAACTTATTTTTGCTTGTATTGTTTATTGAATATATTTGCCACAAATTACGAATAAGATAATGGCTACTATAAAATTTAATTTCGAAGATAAAAATATCTCTTCAGTTTTAGTTGAAAATATTGATTCAGATCAATCCATTCTCGAAGTAACAGAAGAGGCTAACGTTCATCTCAATCATAATTGTGGTGGTGTTTGTGCCTGTAGCACTTGTCATATCTATGTGACTAAAGGTGCAGAATATCTAGAGGAAATATCTGATAAAGAGGAAGATTTTATAGATAGAGCCATCAATCCTAAATTGAATTCTAGATTAGCTTGTCAATGTATTATTTTAGAAGAAAATGCTGAAATAGAGGTGATTATACCCGATCAAAAGCAAATAATTGGTCATGAACATTGATTTCAGATTAAATAATTATTAATTCCATTCTTGATTATTTATTATTTTTCCTAATTATTGCGAACTTCGTGTAAAATTTAGTTTAATGGGTAATGTATGGGTAGATAAATTTAATAATCGACTGAAAACTAGTCTGTTTTTGTTGACTCAATTGCCTACTGCATTCTTCTTAGGAATTAAAATTGCAAACTGTACAGAAACAGAATCGCAGATAAAATTGCCCTTTACTTTTAGATCAAAGAATCCATTCAAATCTGTATATTTTGCTGCTCAAACTGCTGCTGCTGAAATTTCAACTGGAGTGCTAGCGATGATTGCTCTTAATGGAAGGAAGGATATTATCATGTTAGTCAAAAGTGTTAAATGTAAATTTAATAAAAAAGCTACAACTGATTTAGTTTTTAAATGCACAGAAGGAGTTATAATAAAATCAATAGTTGAAAAAGCTATTGCCAGCGATGAAGGCATGGAGGTCGAAGTTGTATCGAATGGTTATAATCAATCTAATGAAATCGTTTCGAGTTTTGTTTTTACATGGTATTTTAGAAAAAAATAAATAATATGAAGCAAATTTTTACTTTATTTTTCTTAACAATAAGTTTTTTTTCCTTTTCCCAAAATATTGTTTTTTCAGGAAATATCAAAGATGAAGAAACCGGCGAAGTATTAATAGGTGCTTCTATTACCATTGGCACAATGGGAACTGTTACAGATTTTGATGGCAATTTCAAAATCGACCTCCCAAGCTCCAACAATTATTTAGTGAAATATTCTTATGTTGGATATTCACCCAAAGAAGTCAATTATAATTTTAATAAAAACCAGAATGTAACTATTGCTCTAAAACCAATTGTGCTCAATGAAGTGATGGTAGTGGCTGATATAGCTAAAGATCGACAAACTCCCGTTGCTTTTTCCAATATTCCTACCTTGAAACTTCAAGAAGAGCTTGCCTCTCAAGATTTACCAATGATATTGAATTCAACGCCAGGAGCTTATGCTACACGATCAGGTGGTGGAGATGGTGATGCTAGGATAACAATTAGGGGTTTCAACCAAAGAAATGTAGCAGTAATGCTCGATGGTATTCCTGTGAATGATATGGAAAATGGAGCGGTTTACTGGAGCAATTGGTTTGGGTTGGATCTAGTTACTCAGACGATGCAAGTACAAAGAGGTTTAGGATCATCCAAATTATCTATACCATCTGTGGGAGGAACTATTAATATTTTGACGAAAGGAATCGATGCAAAAGCAAGTTATCAGTTTCAACAAGAAATTGGGAATAACGGCTTCGTCCGTTCGACATTTGGAGTAAATACTGGAAGGTTGAAGCATGGTTGGGGGATTTCCTTGGCAGGATCCTACAAACAATCTGAAGGTTATGTAGATGCAAATTATTCAAAGGGATATTTTTATTATTTGAGGATTGATAAGCAATTTAAAAAACATTTGATCACTTTTTCTGGTTTTGGTGCTCCGCAAGAACATGGGCAAAGAAGTTTTATGACTTCAATTCAAAATATAGATGTAGCAACAGCTAAAGGATTAGGCATATCTGATGCTACAATTAGCAATGCAGGAAATATTTTAGGTGTAAATAGAGGACTTCGCTACAATCAACACTGGGGCTATTTGAATGGCGAAAAATTAAATTCAATAGTTAATTATTATCACAAGCCTCAGTTTAGTTTAAGACATAGTTGGCAACCCAATGAAAAATTATTTTGGAGCAATGTAGCCTATTTATCTATTGGAAATGGCGGTGGAACAGGGTTAATGGGAGATAGTTTTAATGGATCCTACTATAATTCGGATGGGCAAATCGATATGGACACTATCGCATTATTGAATTCCAAAGCTGCTTTCGGAAAACCCGCTGGTAGATCCAATCGAATATTAAGAAGTAGTTTTAACAATCATTTTTGGTACGGGTTGTTGAGTACAGTAAAATATGATTTGAACAAAACAATTACCCTTTCTGGAGGGATAGATGCAAGATATTATCGTGGAGATCATTATAGAGAAGTCTATAATTTGTTAGGTGGAAATTATTTCATTTGGAACAACAATAGTAATATCAAAAATGATACTACAAAATTAAGAGTAGGGGATAAATTAGATTATAATTATTCTGGATTTGTGAAATGGGGTGGATTATTTGGATTGATGGAATATAAAAAAGACAAAATTTCTGCATTTTTAAATCTATCAGGAGCATTCACTCAATATAAAATGGAAGATTATTTTAAAGCAAAAGTATTAGATCTGGGTGATACAAGTTTTCTTGTAACTTTCACTAATCCAGTAACTTATAATGGAAAAACTTATACGATTTATTCTCCAGAAGTGAAAACACAAACACTAGATTGGGTGACTATACCTACATATACAATTAAGATTGGAGCTTCTTATGCAATTGATGATCACCAGTCAGTATTTTTAAATACTGGATATATCAATAAAGCACAGCGATTTAACAATGTACTCTATCAAAATCGAACAGGACTAAAGATTGCAAAAGCTAATAATTTTGAAAATGAATTAATTAAAGCTATCGAAGTAGGGTATAATTATAGAAGTAAATCATTTTCTGGGAACTTGAATGTTTATTATACAAATTGGCAAAATAAACCATTAGAAAATGTTATTTCATTGAGGGACCCAAATGATCCATTTGAAACTATTCCAATCAATATTCCAGGAATTGATGCCTTACATAGCGGGATTGAAATAGATTTTGCTTATAAAGTGAATAAACAAATTTCATTTGAAGGACTAATATCTTACGGAGATTGGGTTTGGAATTCATCTGAAAATGTAAATATTGAATATCATGGTTTGACTTACAATTATGTATTTAATGCAAAAGGAGTTCATGTAGGCGATGCAGCTCAAATACAATATGGCGGAATGGTGAGATATGAACCTATCAAAAACTTTTATATTAAATTAAGAGGAACAATTTTTGATAAGAATTATGCCAACTTCAATCCAGAATCACTACAAGGGACAAATGGAGGAAGAGAATCATGGCGTTTGCCAAGTTATGCTTTACTTGATTTCAATTCTGGATATTCATTTGATGTGAAGAAAACAAAAGTCACTATTCGGGCAAATATTTTGAATTTATTGGATACAAAATATATTTCAGATGCACAAAACAATGATACCAGAGCTCCAGGAGTAACTACAGAAAATTTTGATGCTACTTCAGCTTCTGTATTTTTTGGTTTAGGAAGGCAATGGAACTTAAGTTTATTAATTGGATTATAAATTATTACATATTAAGAATTAAACTTATATTCATTTAATGTTGTTTTATTATCTATTAAATTGAAATTTTATATAGAAAAAAATTAATATATTTATAAAAAAAACATTAAATATTTCAAAAACCAATAAAATACCTATACTTTTGCAAAAATTTTTAGCTTTTTAACCAAAGCACAAATTGTTCTTTTATTATGCTAAGTCGTAGAAACATCAGAGTAAAAGTGATGCAGATGCTCTATTCAATCAATAGAGATGCTGAATTGTCGCTTAAAGAATTAGTGACTCGTTATCACCAAGGTGTTAGTAAGTCATACGAAATGTACTTATATAGTATTCAACACTTTATCAAAGTAGCTGAAGTGTCGATACTTGACGCTGGAAACCGTAAAACCAAACTTCTCCCTACCGATGAAGACAAAAAGTTTACGCCCAAACTTTATGAAAATAAGTTCATCCAATCTTTAGTCAACCATAAGGGATTGCAAGAGCAGATCAAAAAATATACTATCGAAGCAAGAATTGATAGTGATAATGTGAGAATGCTTTATGCTGAATTTTCAAAGTCACCAATTTATAAAAATTTTATCAATCAAGACAATATCTCTGATGAAGATTATTTAGAAGTATTGTTGGCTCTATACAAATTCTGTTACCATGAAGAAGTATATGAGGATTTGATAGAAAGCAACTATCATTGGTGGATAGATGATGAATCGTTGGTTATAGGTGTAATGAAAAAAACTATCAAAGGTTTGCCTTATGATCCTACAAATAAATTTTACGAAGAGTACATCCCTGATGATGAAGCAGTTACTGACTTTGGCGAATTAATTCTAAAGTCTGTTGTTACCAAAGATAAAGAACTAGTAGAATTAATTGAAGGCTTTTTGGTGAATTGGGATCCTGATAGAGTAGCTATTTTGGATATGATTTGTATCAAAATGGCTGTTTGTGAAATGATGTATTGTCCATCAATTCCAACAAAAGTAACAATCAATGAGTACGTAGAAATTTCAAAACAATATTCTACTGAAAAAAGTAAAGAATTCATTAATGGAATCTTAGACCATTTGAAAAATCACCTTTCCGAACAAGGCAAAATTGTAAAAGAAGGAAGAGGATTAATCGAAGATTAAATACTAAATTTATATAATTTTTGAAAAGGGAAGTCAATTAGGCTTCCCTTTTTTATTATATTGATTACAAATTGTTATTTTTACTAAAAATATCAAATAATGTATAATTTCAAGTTGGGTCATCTTATTTTGGGATTGTTGATACTCTTTATTCATCAACTTGATGCTCAAGTTGAGCAATCCGAACCAACTGATATTATTGAAGATTATATTCAACAAAATGCTGAGGAAAATGATTTTGACCAAAATACTGTTTTCGAGCATTTAGAACGATATAAAAGGAATCCATTGTCTATCAATTCTGCTTCTGAAGATCAATTAAGGGAACTCACTCTTTTGTCAGATATTCAAATTAATTCAATATTAGAATATAGAAGAAAAGTAGGTTCCTTAATCAGCAAATTCGAACTACAAGCTATTCCAAATCTAGATTTACAAACTATAAAAAATATATTGCCATTTATCCAGATCGCTGATGAGGAACAATTTAGGATGAGCTTAAAGAATATGGTCAAACAAGGAAATAGTACTGTTTTCTTGCGTTGGGTTCGTCAATTGCAGTTGGCAGATGGGTATAAAGGTGAACCTTCCAAATATCTAGGTAGTCCAGATAGAGTCTATACGAGGTGGCACCATTCTTTTGAAAATAGATTGAGTTTTGGAATTGTTGCAGAAAAGGATGCAGGCGAACAATTTTTTAAAGGCTCCAACAAACAAGGCTTCGATTATTATTCGGGTCATATTCAGCTGAATAATTATAATTCATGGTTGAAAGCAATTGTGATTGGTGATTATACCATCAATCTTGGGCAGGGATTGATTTGTTGGCAGAGTTTTGCATCGGGTAAAAGTGCTTTTGTAAATATGGTGAAGCGAGGTGGAAGAACGATTCGACCGTACACAGCATTGAATGAAGCCCAGTTTTTGAGAGGAGCAGGAATTACCATTGCAATCAATGAAAATATAGAATCTACACTATTTGCTTCTTATAGAAAAAAAGATGGAAATTATAATATAGATACTTCTGATATATTGCAACCAGAAGAATATATTAGTTCCTTGCAAATCACAGGATTACACCGAACTGAAAGCGAAATTCAAAATAAGAACTCAATAAGGGAGACGATGCTGGGTGGAAAAGTAAAATATAGAAAGAACAGATTTTCAATAGCTTATAATTCACTTTTCACATCTTTTGATAAGCCAATAATCCCATCTACACAAGTTTACAATCAGTATTATTTTCATGGTAAGTCTTTGTGGAGCAATAGTTTAGATTATTCTTATACATTTAGAAATTTGAATTTTTTTGGAGAAACAGCGATGAGCGATAATGGAAAAATTTCGACAATCAATGGCGTTCAGGTTGGTCTGGATAGAAAAGTAAGCATGTCTGTTGTTCATAGATATTTTGATAAAGCATACCAGCAACTTTATTCCAACCCATTTGCAGAGGGTTCTACTGCTCAAAATGAGCAGGGGTTATATACAGGAATTGAGTTCTTTTTGAATAATAATTGGAAAATTTCATGTTATTATGACCTATTCAAATTTCCATGGCTTAAATATCAAGTAGATGCTCCATCTTCTGGTAATGAATATTTGGCTAGAATTACATATACTGTAAAGCGAAAACTAGAGTTATATGCACAATTTAGGTCAGAAAATAAGGAAAAAAATAATACAATTGATGATCGAATTTCAACTTTAGTGAATAACAATAGATCACAACTGAGATTAAATGCTAGTTATAAGGTGAATAAAATATTTGAACTAAGAAACAGATTGGAATGGAGTTGGAATGACAATAGTGCAGTAGTCAGCAAAGGATTTTTGGTATATCAAGATGTGATTTTCAAACCCATAGAAATACCATTTTCTTTCACAGCACGATTTGCTATTTTCGAAACCGATGATTATTCCAGTAGGATTTATACTTATGAAAATGATATTTTGAATAGTTTTTCAGTACCGCCTCTTTACAATAAAGGAATCAGAAGTTATATCAATATTCGCTATAGAGGCTTAAAAAATTCGGTGATTGAGGCAAGATATGCCATTACAAAGTATAATAATATCAACCAAATTGGTTCTGGGAATGAACGAATTAGTGGAAATGTTAGAAGTGAAGTGAAAATTCAATTGAAAATTGGTATTTAATAAATATTTATTAAATTTGTTTTTAATTTCTAAAATAAAACAAGAATATAATGTTCAAGAAATACTATCTCTTCTTTGCAATAAATTTTATTCTAAATATTGCACATTCTCAAATAGTTACAGATTTTGAAATTGCTGATACAGCTTGTTTACATAATACATTATCTGTAACAAATAAATCTACGAATAAGGATAATTTATTATGGACTTTTTGTGAAAAACCTTTTACGTATGAAACTTTCAAACCTATAAGTTTCAAAAACTCCAATTTATTTACGAGTTGTACAATTTTTAAAAATAATATCTTTTTACTTGGAAATAATCCAACTCAATTAATTAGATATTATTTGAATAATGATTTGTCTATTAATTCAATATTTGATTACAGCAAGACTTTAGATTTGCCCAATCTTAGCAACGGAATTTGGGTAGGAGAATCAAATTTTGAAAATTATGGCTTTATTACCTATGGATATAATTCTTCGAATAGAGGTTTGATTAGATTAAATTTTGGAGATTATATTTCTGATAATCCAACTGTTGACACCTTAGGAAATTTTGCAGAATTTGACTCACCTACAGCAATCCAATTTGCAAATGATAATAATGAGTGGATAGGATTTGTAACTAACCCATTGAGCAACACAATTTCACGATTTTCTTTTGGAAGTAATTTAGGCAACAAACCTATCAATGTACCATTGCCGAAGCTTAATTTACTGAATGTACCATCAAATATTCTAATTAGATTCATTGAAAATGAGGGTTGGTTTGTCATTGTAAAAAATAATAATGAAAATAATCTTTGTATTCTCAGGTTTGGCAACAGTCTTAAAAATAATCCTAAAGAATACATTTTGCCATTAAATATTGATTTCAATTTCAATGCAATGAATATTTTAAGAAATTGCGATGGAAATCAGCTATATATTATTGCAAATTCAGATGGTGTAAATTCTGAGATTGGAAAAATGTATCAAATATCTATTGATGATAAATTTGAAAATGCTAAAACAAAAAAGTTTTTACATACATTTAGTAAATATAAAGAGCCGCAAGATATTGCTATTTCCAATTTAGAAAAAGAAGTTTTTGGTATAGCAATAGATATAAAAGCAGAAGAGTTCAATTTTATAAAATTCAATACTTGCACAGGTGCTTCAAAAGATTTTAGTGGATATCATATTAATAAAATAGAAGATTTCTATGTGAATTTATCGAACAATTTGGGTCAATACAACCAAGGAACAAAATGCAAAAAAGTCGTGGTGAAAGAAAATTTTAAGAAACCACAATTAATTGGTAAATTTAATTATTGTATAGGTGAAACCATAAATATAACTATTGATGACACTATTAATAGAAATATAACTTGGAGTAATAATAAGAATTTTTACACCAAACAAAATAAACTAGTAATTGCTGATGCTCAGCAAGATATAAGTGGTCATTATGAATGCGAAGTAAGTTCTAATATTGATTGCGGTAGTTACACTTTATCATTTGACTTATTTGTAAATAAAAAAACTACAAAAGATATAGATACCTCAGTTTGTAACGGAGTGCAATTTGTCACCTACCAAGGGAAGAAAATTGACGCTGGAATTGTATCTGATACATTTGGAAA
>ENA-UOYA01001573-UOYA01001573.1-activated-sludge-metagenome-genome-assembly--contig:-NODE-1573-length-23911-cov-6.600771_pt1 | contig 23911 bp, 24 predicted proteins | sample MGYA00238163_ERZ764804 | MGnify/ENA primary metagenome ERZ764804 (study PRJEB28919, sample SAMN05720223) | activated sludge metagenome | isolation source: Anaerobic digester | place: Hong Kong... | reverse complement strand
GAGATACAGGCATGTGACTGGAGTTCAGACGTGTGCTCTTCCGATCTTCCAGCTGCGCACGAGGCGTCCAGCCTGATAATCGAGGTGTGCAAGCTCCACCTGAAGCCGGCCTTCAGCGGTTGCAGCCCGCTCGCCGAAAATTTCAAGGATCAGGCCCGTCCGGTCGATGACCTTGGCCTTGATCTCCTTTTCAAGATTGCGCTGCTGAACAGGCGTCAGCGCCCCATCGACGATGACAAGCTCTGCCTCGTCTGCCACTGCACGTGCCGCCAGATCCTCGACCTGACCCGCACCGAAGAGTGTCGCCGGGCGCGGCGTGCGGATGCGGTAAGGCACGCCTTCGACCACGTCGATGCCAATGGCGGCCGCAAGGCCGGTTGCCTCTTCAAGCCGCGCTTGTGCGTCGCGGCTGCTGGTGCCGATGTCAGGATAGGCGATAACGGCCCGCGCACCGCGCGCGAAGCCGTCATCATCTTGTCGATTAAATACGCTCAATCGCCGTCTGCTTCTTCCTCGGCGAGGTTCAGCGGGTGCGCCGGCTGAACGGTCGAGATTGCATGCTTGTAAACCAGTTGCGCCATCGAATCGCGCTGCAACAACAGGCAGAAGAGGTCAAACGTGGCAACTTCGCCCTGAAGCATGACGCCATTGACGAGGAACATGGTGACGGGAGTCTGCGTCTTTTCCGTCGCGGAAAGGAAGACGTCCTGCAGCGACTTCTGACGCTTGCCGTCGCCAATTGCCGCGCGCATCGCCGGAATGTCGATGGGCCCGCCGGGCATGATCGTCGAGATTGCGTGCTTGTAGATCAACTGCGACTGGCCGTCGCGGCGCAGAAGCACCGAAAAATTGTCGAACCAGGTGATGATTCCCTGCAGCTTGACGCCTTTGACCAGGAACATCGTCACGGGCACCTTCGCCTTGCGAACGGTGTTGAGGAAAATATCCTGCAAGTTGTTGGTCTTGTCAGCCACTCTTGATTTCCTTTTCTAGCTCTTGGCGGGTGGTTCTTCCCGCAGGTGCGCCTGTTTTCAGACGTCTGCTGGCGTCCCCCAAAAAGACACGGGGACGTCGGCTTCCTTAGCGTCAAATGAGGTTGCGGTCCACTGCCCGCAAGTCACTCGTCGCCGGATTCCCGGTCTTCGACCATGCCGAGAATCTTGAGCTTCCGGTGAAGCGCCGAACGCTCCATTCCGATGAAATGAGCGGTGCGCGAGATATTTCCGGAAAAACGGCGAATCTGGACGCGCAGATATTCCCGCTCAAAGGCCTCGCGGGCTTCGCGCAGCGGCGCGCCCATGATGGCCGATGTCGGCCCCGTCCCAGCCCCGCTCGACGGATCGTTGAGAATTTCCGAAGGCAGCATATCGACATCGATGCGCGAAATTCGTTCACCCGGCGCAAGGATGATCGTACGCTCCACGATGTTGCGCAACTGGCGCACATTGCCGGGCCAGTCATAGGCCTGAAGCGCGGCCATGGCGTCTGCGGCGATATCAGGCGTCGGCACACGGCGGTCAGCTGCATAGCGCGCCGCAAAATGCTCGACCAGAAGCGGAATATCCTCCCGGCGCTCCGATAGCGCAGGAATGAAGACCGGAACGACATTGAGCCGGTAATAGAAGTCCTCGCGGAACCGCCCCGCCTCAATCTCATCCGTCAGCGTCCGTGCAGACGATGAGAGCACGCGGACATCCACCTTCACCTGCCTTTGCCCGCCGACCCGATTGAAGCTCTGGTCGGTCAGCACACGCAGGATCTTGCCCTGCGTCGTGATCGGCATGTCGGCGATCTCATCCAGGAATAATGTTCCGCCATGCGCGCGTTCAAGCAAGCCTGGGGTGATGGTTCCATCGGGGCGCTCGGAGCCAAACAACTCCTCCTCAACCCTTTCCGGCGTCATCCGCGCAGCACTGACGACCACGAACGGGGCATTGGCGCGTGGGCTCCAGCTATGGAGCATGCGTGCCGCGACTTCCTTGCCGACCCCGGCAGGGCCACTGATCAACACGCGGCTTCCGGTCGGCGCCACACGCTTCAGCGTCGCACGCACCTGATTGATCGCGCCGGAGGTTCCGCTCAGTTGCTCATCAAGGCCAATCTGCGCCTTGAGAGTCTCGTTTTCGGCGCGCAGCCGCTCTGTTTCGGTCGCGCGCGAAACAAGCAACAGGAGCCGTTGTGCCTCGAACGGCTTTTCGATGAAGTCGGCAGCGCCGCGACGGATGGCTGTGACGGCGGTGTCGAGATTGCCGTGGCCGGAGATGACAAGCACCGGCTGGCTCGGGTCACGCCGCTTGATCTCGTCGAGAAGCTCCAGCCCATCAAGGCGCGATCCCTTGAGAAAGACGTCAAGCAGGACGAGTGACGGACGGCGGTCCGCGATTGCGGCAAGCGCGGCATCGCTGTCTGCCGCGGTGCGCGGCGAATAGCCCTCATCTTCAAGGACACCCGCCACCAGATCGCGGATGTCTTCTTCATCGTCGACGACGAGAATGTCGAGACCCATGGCTTAGCTACTCCTTACCGGGGTGAGTGCGGATGGCAGGTGATCGGCGCCGGGCCTCTCCTGCCCGGCACGCCGCGCGATGGCAGCGGCAAGATTGGCGGGATCGATGCGCACGATGACGACCGTTCCACCGCCTTCACGGTCGGAAAAGCTGATCGTCCCCATATGCTCCTCAATGATCTTCTTGACGATGGCGAGGCCGAGGCCCGTGCCACCGGGCCGCGTGGTCATGTACGGCTCAACGATCCGCTCGCGTTCCAGCGGAAGGCCGATGCCATCGTCGGCCACACGCAGCGTAACGACGCCCCCTTCATCCTGCGAAATCGTCATCGCGATCTCCCCGCCTTCCCGCCCTTCGCGCTGGGTGATCGCCTCGACGCCATTCTTGACGATATTGGAGACGGCCTGCGCAAGCTGGCGCCGGTCGCACAACAATACAGGCGATGGCGTTGGCGCGGAAATCGAAAAGCGGATCGCGGGATTGGCGACCTCGTGAAGGAACATCGCTTCGCGCGCGACATCCACAATCGCCTCTTCGGCAAACTCGGGCTTGGGCATCCGCGCAAAGGACGAAAACTCGTCGACCATGCGCCGCAAATCCCCGACCTGCCGAACGATGGTTTCCGTAAGCCGGTCATAGGCCGCTGGATCGGAAACAATTTCCTTGGAGAAGCGACGCTTCAGGCGCTCTGCCGCAAGCTGGATTGGTGTCAGCGGATTCTTGATCTCGTGCGCCACGCGCCGGGCGACATCCGACCAGGCGGCCCTACGCTGATCGATGAGTTGCTGCGTAATGTCGTCAAACGTCAGAATGTCGCCGAATTCGCTATCGACCACCTTCACTGCAAGCGTGCGGGCTTCTCCCTGAACATTCAGCTGGATCACGGCTTCCTTCTGCCCTTCATCAAGAACAGCTTGGAATTCCGGCGCAAGGTCCATCAGCGGGCTGCCAATGGCTCTTGCCGGATCGACCTTCAGCAAATCACTCGCCGAGCGGTTGATGACGCGAATGACATGCTCCGGCGTGATCGAGATGACCCCCGCCGTAACGCCCGAGAGCACGGCTTCGATGAGCGCACGGCGGCGATCGAGCAGATCGTTCGACGCGATGAGGTCCATGTTCTGCTCGCTCAACCGCTCTGTCATGCGGTTGAAGGCGCGCGACAGAACGCCAACTTCATCGCGGCTGCGCGTGGCTGACACGCGCACGGAGAGATCACCGCCCGCCACCTTGCGCGCCGCATCGACAAGTTCACCCACGGGCCGCACCAGACGGTCCGCCACGCGCAACGCGGTCCAAACCGCTATGCCAATGATGAGCAGCGAGAGGATATAAAGCGCCGCGTTAAGCTGGAGCTGGAGCGTGCTCGACCGTTTCAGAAGCGCGTTATAGTCCTTCAATACGAGCGAAGCGCGCTTGGCCTGAGCCAGCGTATCGCGATCAGCAACGCGCGAGGCATAGAGAAACAGGTCGCGCGCTCCGGTCATCGGAGTGACCGCTTCCATCCGATTTCCGGTATCACGAAACACCGTTTGCCGTTTGGCAATCAACTCCTTTGCGACATCAGGCGGAACCCAGTTCTCGGTCTTGCGCTCATAGGGATTGACGATGGCGAGCGTCTGCACGCCATTCTTCTCGGTGATCGCCAGAACCGCTGCTTCGGACAGCTCACGCTGATACACCTGGAAGGCAAACTGGTTGGCAAAGGCCTGACTGTCGATGGGAGCGACCGACAACGCCTGCACGAGATCGCCCGCCATCACGGCCGTCTCGTCCATCACCCGCTTCTGCTTTTCGGAATAAAGCTGCTGGGCAAGCGCGGTCGTGTTCTGGAACATCGCCTGCGCGCGCTTTGAATACCAGATGTCGACGCCATATTGGAACAGCAACGAGGCGATGAGCACCATCACAACCACAGGGATGGTCGCAATGAGCGAAAAGAGCGCCACAAGCCTGACGTGAAGCCGCCCATTGGCGCCGACCAGCGATTGCTCGGCACGGCGCATTGCAAGCGCGCGTCCCCACAGGACGAGCAAGACGACCGCGGGGACGAGATTGGCAAAGAGAAGGAAAACGCCGGCAGGGGCTGGCAGCAGCGAATCGCCCCGCATCACAGCCCATGTCAGGAGTGCCATTCCGACAACGCTGATCGCTGCAACCCGCGTAACGACGGGAATCCATTGGCGCCGACGCGAGGCGAGCGCAATCTGGCGCCACCAGATCGACAATGCTGAAGAACCCGCCTTCGCCATCGTTGCATCATTACAACACTAGCGTGGCAGATCAAGCACAGCCTGCATCTTGGGCGTGCAGCTTATCGCTATCTTTTGCCGCTCGTCGGATCAATGCTGAGATCGGTCAGCTTCTTGCGAAGCGTATTTCGATTGATTCCCAAAAGCTTGGCCGCCCGGAGCTGATTTCCGCGCACTGCTGCCATGGTCGCTGTGAGGAGCGGACGCTCCACATCTTCAAGAATACGATCATACAGGCCATCAGGCGGCAGATTCGCGCCAAACTCGGCAAAATAGCTCGTCAAATGCTGCTCGACCGCGCTGCCAAGTCCGCTGCGCGCGACAATGACCGGGGCTTCGCTGCGCGCAGGCCGACCGACCAACTGCTGCTCGACGATTTCAGGGCCGATGACATCGTCGCGCACCAGAACGGCCAAGCGACGCATAAGATTTTCAAGCTCGCGGACATTGCCCGGCCAGTCATGCGCTGAAAGGCGCGCGACAGCTGCGGGGGAAATGCCCTTGCGCGGCAGGCCTTCAGCCGCCGCGCGGTCAAGGAAATGCTGCGACAATAGCCCCACATCCGCCGGGCGCTGGCGAAGCGCGGGCAAGGAGATCGGAACGACATTCAGCCGGAAGTAGAGATCTTCGCGGAATTGCCCCGAGGCAATGAGCGCTGGCAGATCCTTGTTGGTCGCCGCAATGATGCGGACGTCCGCCTTGATTGAGCGGCTGCCACCGACCGTCGTGAACTCGCCCGATTGCAGGACGCGCAGCAATCGCGTTTGCGCATCCATCGGCATGTCGCCGATTTCATCGAGAAAGAGCGTGCCGCCTGCGGCCTGTTCAAACCGCCCGGCAGATCGTTGCTGCGCGCCGGTAAACGCCCCCCGCTCGTGGCCGAAAAGTTCGGCTTCAATCAGCTCACGCGGGATGGCCGCCATGTTGATTGCAATGAACGGCGCGGCCTTGCGCGGGCCAAGGTCATGGATGGCGCGGGCCACAAGCTCCTTGCCCGTGCCACTCTCACCGAGGATCAGCACGGTGAGATCATTGGGCACGACGCGTGCGATGGTGCGATAGACTTCCTGCATTGCAGGCGAACGACCGATAAGCGGAAGCGCTGCATCCGCTTCGCTCAGCGCCGGCTGGGCGACGACGATGCCCCGCCGCCGAAGGCCATCCCGCACCGCCTGGCAAAGCTCGTCCAGATCAAACGGCTTGGGGAGATATTCAAAGGCACCCTGCTCGGTCGCGCGGACGGCGGTTGCGAGCGTATTCTGTGCAGAGAGCACAATGACCGGCAATCCGGGACGCTTGGCGATGATGTCAGGCACAAGATCAAGCCCGTTGCCGTCGGGCAGGATGACATCGGTCACCAGAACATCGGGATCGAATTCCTCAAGGATGCGTGCTTGCTCGGCAACGCTTGCCGCCGTGCGCACTTCATGCCCCTCACGGTTGAGCGCTTCGTTGATGACGAGCCGGATCGCGTCATCATCATCAACAACCAATACCTTGCCTTGCGCCATTATCTCGCACCGTCTGCGCGCGGGAGGAGGAGGCGGAACACGGTCTGTTCCGGCGTCCCTTCCCGCGCATATTGAACAATTCCACCCATGTCGCGCGTCAGCTTGTCGACCAAAGCGAGGCCAAGTCCCTGCCCCTTCGGCTTGCTGCTGACGAACGGATCAAACAATTGGTCCACGATTTCCGGGGGAGCGCCGGGGCCATCATCGATGATGCAGACCTCGATTGGCAGCGAGAGCTTGCGCGTGCCATTGTCGACTGCAACCGATACGCCGTGGCGGAAGGCCGTGGTGATGGTGACATTGCGGCGCGCACCCGGCTCCGCCGTTTCTGCTGCATTCTTGAGCAAGTTGAGGATCACCTGCACCATCGTATCGCGATGAACCAGAACGTCGGGCAAGGATGGGTCGTAGATCTCGCGGATCGCCAGCCGATCCCCATAGCCCGAGATGGCCACGGCCCGCGCATGATCGATAATCGCGTGGATGTTCTCCGCCTTGCGCTCCAGCTTGCGGGTGTCGGTAAAGCCCTCCATCCGGTCGATCAGGCTCGCAACGCGATCCACTTCGTCCTGAATGAGCTGCGTCATCCGTTGCGCGCCCTGATCAACGCTGCGCCCCAGCAATTGGGCCGCACCGCGAATGCCGGCAAGCGGGTTCTTGATTTCATGCGCGAGCATTGCCGCAATGCGCACCGCCGCACGCGCACCTCCGCCCTGTGCCCGGCTGCCCACGCGATGCGCCGCAGCCCCTGCGTGCATGGAGACGGCCTTCCAGCCTGCATGTTCGGAAAAGGGCGTGACGAATACGTCCGCACGCAAGGGTGCGCCACGTTGCAAGCGGAGCGCGGCATCATAGGCCGCAAAAGCAACTTCGCCGCCACGATAGCCTTCGGGCATCGACAACAGATCGTCGAGCCTGCGCCCCACGATGTTCTGGGCACTCAGGTTGAGCAGCATTTCTGCTGCTGCGTTGGCCTGAACCACCACATCTGCGGGGTCGACAATCAGCATGGCAATCGGCGACGCCGCGATAAGGTCTTCGGCAGTGGGCGCGACACCGTGATGGGAAGCCGCGCTCAAGCGGCCGCGCGGCTGAGCCAAGGCTCGTAGAACCGCTCAAGCATGGCAAGCACGACCTGCGGATCGTTGATCTGGTTCACGGCATTGCGGAACTCCGCCGATCCGTGCAGCCCCTTGGTGTACCAGCCGATATGCTTGCGCGCCATGTTGACGCCCGTCATCTCGCCATAGTGCGCCAGCATGTCCTGATAATGCCGGACAATGAGGTGATATTGTTCTTCAATCGTCGGATCGGGAAGCGCCTTGCCCGTCGTCAGTGCCGACATGACCTGCGAGATCAGCCATGGGCGGCCATAAGCGCCGCGGCCAATCATCACGCCATCCGCGCCGGAAAGCTCCAGCGCGCGCGCTGCATCTTCCACCGAGCAGATGTCGCCATTGACGATCACCGGAAGCTTCACCGCATCCTTGACCTTGCGGACAAAAGCCCAGTCCGCCGAGCCCTTGTACATCTGGTTGCGCGTGCGCCCGTGCACCGTGATCATCTGCGCGCCGAGGTCTTCGGCAATCTTGGCGAGTTCCGGCGCATTGAGCGAGTTGTCGTCCCAACCCATGCGCATCTTGACCGTAACCGGCACTTTGACCGCCTTCACCGTCGCCTCGATCAAACGTCCCGCCAGCGGCAGATCGCGCATCAGCGCCGATCCGGCATCGCCGTTCACGACCTTCTTCACAGGGCAGCCCATGTTGATGTCGATGATGGCGGCACCGCGATCTTCATTGAGCTTGGCGGCATCGGCCATTTCATTGGGCGTGCAGCCGGCAAGCTGCATCGACACTGGCTCCTCAATGGGGTCCCACGCTGCTTTTTGCAGGCTCTGGCGCGTCTCGCGGATCATCGCCTGGCTGGCGATCATTTCGGTCACGTTGAGGCCGCAGCCATATTGCCGCACGATCTTGCGGAACGGCATGTCAGTCACGCCAGTCATCGGCGCGAGAATGACGGGAACGTCGATACGGACGCCGCCAACGGAGATGGGGTTTAGTCGCTGCATGGATTTGCCTAAAATTTGAGCAGTCTCTACGCAATTTTGTGTTGCGGCGCAACAGCCTTGAGTGTTTAAGCCGCGACCATGAAGACCGCCGCCATCATCGTTGCCGCCGGCAAGGGCGAACGCGCAGGCGGCGCCGTTCCCAAGCAATTTGCTCGGGTCGGCGGCAAGCCGATGATTGCTCATTCAGTTGAGGCTTTTGCCCGCCATCCCGCGATTTCGCGAATTGTCGTTGTTGTCGGCGATGGCCAGCAGGGTATGGCAGAAACGGCACTTGCGGGATTGCCCGTGGACAGCATCGTCACCGGTGGCGCCGAACGCCAAAATTCGGTCCGCGCAGGGCTGGCCGCTGTTGGCGATGCCCACGCGGTGCTCATCCATGATGCCGCGCGGCCCTTTCTCCCCGCCGAGGTGATTGACCGGTTGATCGATGCGCTGGGCAATACCGATGGCGCGATCCCCGCGCTGCCTGTCGTCGACACGCTCGCGCGTAACGACGCCCAACTTGGCGACGTGGTCGACAGGACAGCGCTTGTCCGCGTACAAACCCCGCAGGCCTTTCGGCTGCCCGCCATCCGCGCGGCACATGATCGCTGGACAGGAAGCCCCGCCACGGACGATGCCCAGATGGCGCGTGCTGCTGGCTTTGACGTCAGCATCGTCACGGGAGACACCATGCTCGAAAAAGTGACCCAGCCCGAAGATTTCGCCGAATCCGAGCGACGCCTTGCCGCAAGGCTTGTTTCCGTCACGGGCCAGGGCTTTGACGTCCATCGCCTCGTGGACGGTGAAGAAATGTGGCTTGCCGGCGTCCGGATCGATCACCCCAAGGGGCTTTCCGGGCATAGCGATGCCGATGTCGCGCTCCATGCGCTGACTGATGCTTTGCTCGGCGCGCTGGGCGATGGCGACATCGGGTCGCACTTCCCGCCAAGCGACCCGCAATGGCGTGGTGCGGCCTCGCACCGCTTTGTAGAACATGCGCGCGACCTGATTGCAGCAGCTGGCGGCATCATCGACCATGTCGATCTCACGATCATCTGCGAAGCGCCGAAAATTGGCCCTCATCGCGAGGCCATGCGTCACGCCATTGCCGCCATGCTCTGCATCCCCGCATCGCGCGTTAGCGTAAAGGCAACCACAACCGAGCGATTGGGTTTTACGGGACGCGGAGAAGGCATCGCCGCTCAGGCAATTGCCACCATCCGGCGTCCGTTGGAGGATTAGACATGCCCCGTTCGTTCATGGCAGCCATCACCACGCTCGCCGTCACGGCGATGCTCCCGTCAGCCGCGGTCGCGCAATCGGCAAAGCAGTGCCTGACGCCCAAGGAGGCGCAGACGCTGATCTCGTTTGCGCTGCCTGATGTCATTACTGGTATTGCGAACAAATGCGCGCCATCGCTTCCCCCTAAGGCGTTTCTAGCGACCAAAAGTGCGGACCTTGCCGCGCGTTATCGCGCCTCCGCCGCGCCGTCATGGCCGCTTGCAAAACAGGCGATGCGCAAGGTGGTCGATCTCGATGACGACATGATGGCAGCCTTGCCGGACGACGCCTTGAAAGGCTTTTACGGTGCGGGCGTTTCAACCATGATTGTCAAGAACATTGAACCGGCACAATGCAACGACATTGACCGGCTGCTCCAGATCGTGGCGCCACTGCCGCCCGAAAACATGTCTGCTCTGGTCGGAATTCTTCTTGAATTTTCCGCCCGCCCGAAGGCACAGGCGCTTCAGAACAAGAGCAAGATGCCGTTCAACATCTGTGCAGCGCCTGGCTCGGGCGTGCCAGTCAACACGAAGTAAGTTTCCGATGGAAGACGCACTCCCCCCTGAACTCGTCGATGCAGCACGCCGCGTGATCGAGGAAAACCGCGCAAAAGGGCGCCGTGTCGCGGTTGCCGAGAGTTGCACGGGTGGGCTCGTCTCCGCCGCGCTGACGGCAATTGCCGGCTCCTCAGACGTCTTCGAGGTGGGCTTCATCACCTATTCCAATGACGCGAAGATGAGCGCGCTGGGCGTTGATTCGAACATCCTGGAAACCTTCGGCGCCGTTTCAATCGCGACCGCATGGTCGATGGCACAGGGCACGCTCGATCATTCGACGGCAGATGTCGCTGTGTCTATCACGGGCATTGCGGGACCGGATGGCGGCAGTGAAAAGAAGCCGGTCGGCACTGTCGTGTTCGCGCGGGCGCGTCGTGGCGCGAATCCCGACGATGTGATTGCCGACATCAAGCAGTTCGGAGATCTCGGGCGCGGCCCGATCCGCGTTCAGGCAGCGCTCGTGGCGCTTGACCTGCTGCTTCCCGGCGCCGAGCTGTAAAGCGCGTCAGCACGCGTTTCGAAAGCGTCGGTCATTCGCGTCAGGGCACGGTCAAAGACCTGCCCCGCCAAGGCTTCAAACACGCGTGATTTGAACTGGAAGTCCACCATGAAGCCGACTTCGCAACCGCCCTCTGGCAGGTCACGGAAGGTCCACTCATTGTGCAGATACTTCATCGGGCCATCGAGATAATCGACACGGATCGATGAAGGATGCTCCTTCTTCACGCGCGAGGTGAACTTCTCCTTGATCGCCTTGAAGCCAACCAACAGGTCCGCGACCATTTCGGTCTCGCTGTTCGACTTCACCCGCACGCCGCTGACCCATGGCAAAAACTCGCCATAGCGTGCGACATCGGCCACCAGCGTGTACATCTGCTCTGCGCTCCAGGGGAGCGTCCGCGTCTCGTTATGCCTTGGCATTGGCGAGTTGCGCCGCGCGCGCGTCGCGCATCAGGCCGAAATCACGGTCCGCGTGATAGCTTGAGCGCGTGAGCGGCGAGGATGCGACGAGCAGGAAGCCCTTGGCGCGCGCAATCGCCGCATAGGCGTCAAAGGTCTGCGGTGTGACATAGTCGATCACCTTCGCGTGCTTGGGCGTCGGTTGGAGATATTGGCCAATCGTCAGGAAATCGATGTCGGCCGAGCGCATATCATCCATCACCTGATGCACTTCCAGCCGCTCTTCGCCGAGCCCGACCATGATGCCCGACTTGGTGAAGATCGACGGATCATGGCGCTTCACGGTCTCAAGCAGACGCAGCGAGGCATAATAGCGCGCACCGGGGCGGATCGTCGGGTAGAGCCTCGGCACCGTTTCAAGGTTGTGGTTGTACACATCCGGGCGCGCCGCCACGATCGACTCGACGGCTGCCTGCATCTTGTTGCGGAAGTCAGGCGTGAGAATCTCGATGGTCGTTTCCGGCGTCGTCCGGCGCAGCGCCTCGATGACTTTCACGAACTGCGAAGCCCCGCCATCGGGCAGATCATCGCGGTCAACCGAGGTGATGACGATGTGCTTCAGCCCCATTTCGGCAGCGGCATCGGCAAGGTTCTGCGGCTCGTTGACATCGACCTTGCGCGGCATACCGGTTTTCACGTTGCAAAACGCACAGGCGCGCGTGCAGACGTCGCCGAGGATCATCACCGTGGCATGCTTCTTGGTCCAGCATTCGCCAATGTTCGGGCAGGCGGCTTCTTCGCAGACCGTATTCAGCCCTTTTTCGCGCATCAGCGCCTTGGTGGCGGCATAGCCAGCAGAAGTTGGTGCCTTGACTCGGATCCAGTCCGGCTTGCGGACTCGCTCGACATTGAGGGGTGCGTTCATGGAAGCGCCCTTAGTCTCATTCTCAGGGTCTTGCCACCCCTTGCCCGAGCACCTAACTGACAATCATGATCGACTTTTCAGCACTTGTAGATGGGTATCACCGGTTCAAGTCCGGTGAGTGGACGCGCCAGCGCGCGCGCTGGGCAGAACTGGCTGATGGGCAATCACCCAAGGTGATGGTCATCGCCTGTTCGGACAGTCGGGTGGACCCGGCGACGATTTTCGACACCTCGCCCGGCGAGATGTTTGTCGTCCGCAACGTGGCGAACCTTGTCCCCCCGTTTGAAACGGGCGGCGGGCGTCACGGTGTTTCGGCAGCTCTCGAATTTGCAGTGACGCAACTCGAAGTCCCCGAAATCCTCGTGATGGGCCATGGCGGCTGCGGCGGCTGCCGCGCGGCACTGGAGCAGAGCTTCAAGAATGCGCGGCTTGGTGAAGGCGGCTTCATTTCCAACTGGATCGACCTGCTCGACGATGCGCGTGAGGAGGTTGTCCATGAACATGGCGAAGGTCCTGAAGCCCTTCGCGCGATGGAACTCGCCGCCGTAAAGGTGAGCCTCCAGAACCTCCGCAGTTTTTCCTGCGTACGCGAACGCGAGGCCGATGGCCGCATCAAGCTTCATGGAGCTTATTTCGCCATCGACGATGGCAAGCTTCATCTTCTCGACGAAGCAACGGGCGAATTTGCACCCGCCTGATCCTGACTTTTGACGCCGTGCCGGAGGGAGACCTTCCGGCACGGCGCAAATCCCGTCAGCGCGTCAGCTTCTTGTAGGCGAGACGCGTCGGGCGGTCTGCCGCGTCGCCAAGGCGACGGCGCTTGTCTTCTTCATAGGCCGCAAAGTTGCCTTCAAACCATTCGACGTGGCTGTTGCCTTCGAAGGCGAGAATGTGCGTCGCGAGACGATCGAGGAAGAAGCGGTCGTGGCTGATGACCACGGCGCAGCCCGCGAAATTCTCGATGGCGTCTTCAAGAGCTGCCAGCGTTTCGACGTCGAGGTCGTTGGTCGGTTCGTCGAGCAGCAGCACGTTGCCGCCGCGCTTGAGCATCTTGGCCATGTGGACGCGATTGCGTTCACCGCCGGAGAGCTTGCCGACATTCTTCTGCTGGTCCTGCCCCTTGAAGTTGAAGGCGCCGACATAGGCGCGCGTCGACATGTCGTGGCCATTGACCTTCACATAATCGAGGCCGTCGGACACTTCTTCCCAGACATTCTTCGACGCGTCGAGATGGTCGCGGCTCTGATCGACATAGCCAAGACGCACCGTCTCGCCGATTTCGATGGACCCGGAATCGGGCGTTTCCTGACCGGTGATCAGCTTGAACAGCGTCGATTTACCAGCGCCGTTCGGGCCGATAACGCCGACGATGCCGCCGGGGGGCAGCATGAACGACAGGTCTTCGAACAGCAACTTGTCGCCATAGGCCTTTGAAATGCCCTTGGCCTCGATAACCTTGCCACCCAGACGCTCGGGCACCTGGATGACGATCTGCGCCTTGCCGGGCGTGCGGTTTTCCTGGCTCGCAACGAGCTGTTCGAACTTGGAAATACGCGCCTTTGACTTGGTCTGGCGCCCCTTGGGGCCCTGCCGAATCCATTCGAGTTCTTCCTTGATCGCCTTCTGGCGACCGGATTCCTCGCGGTCTTCCTGCTCGAGGCGCTTGGCCTTCTTTTCCAGATAGGTCGAATAATTGCCTTCGTACGGGAAGTATTTTCCGCGATCGAGCTCAAGGATCCAATCCACGACGGTATCAAGGAAATAGCGGTCGTGGGTGATCATCAGCACCGCACCCGCATATTCCTTCAGATGGTTTTCCAGCCATTCGACGCTTTCGGCATCAAGGTGGTTGGTCGGTTCGTCGAGCAGCAGGATCGACGGCTTCTGCAGCAGCAGACGGGTGAGCGCGATGCGGCGCTTTTCACCGCCCGAAAGGTTTTCAACCGACCAGTCAGACGGCGGGCAGCGCAGCGCTTCCATCGCGATTTCAAGCTGGTTGTCGAGCGTCCAGCCGTCCACGGCGTCGATGCGCTCCTGCAGAGTGCCCATTTCTTCCATGAGCGAGTCAAAATCGGCATCGGGCTCCGCCATCAGCGCCGAGATTTCATTGTAGCGGTCAACCATGTCGGCCGTCTCGCGCGCGCCGTCCTTGACGTTTTCAAGAACGGTCTTGGTCGGATCAAGCTGGGGTTCCTGCTCCAGATAGCCAATGGTGATGTTTTCACCCGGCCAGGCTTCACCGGTAAAATCGGTGTCGATGCCCGCCATGATCTTGATAAGCGTTGATTTACCGGCGCCGTTCGGGCCGACAATGCCAATCTTGGCACCCTGATAGAATTGCAGGTTGATGTTGCTCAGCACCGGTTTTTGCGCACCGGGGAAAGACTTGGTCATGTCCTTCATGACAAAGGCGTATTGCGCGGCCATGGGTCGTTTCTCTCGTCTGTAGGCTGTCGGATTTGAGCGCGGCACTAGCCCAGTGAAACGACGTTGGCAAACCCGCATCAACGCGTTAGCCCTGCGCCATGAAAAAGATTGCGCTCCTTGCCGCCGCCCTTGCAGCTCTCCCCGCCCATGCCGAAAGCCAAAGCACCGCCATGGCGATTACCGAGGGGCTGACGACCGAAATCGGTCCGCGCCTTGCCGGAACCGAAGCTGAAGCGCGCGCACGGGCTTGGGCGATTGAAAAGCTGAAGGCGCTGGGCTTTTCCAATCCCCGGATTGCGCCCTTCACCATCCCCGGCTGGGTGCGCGGAGATGAACGCGCCGAGATTATGTCCCCCTTCCCCCAGAAGATTGCGCTCACGGCACTCGGCCATAGCGGCGCAACGCCTGCAAACGGCCTGTCCTCCGAGGTCGTCGTATTCCCGAATTTTGCCGCGTTCAAGGCCGCGCCCGATGCCAGCATCAAGGGCAAGATCATCTATGTCGGCCATAAGATGAACCGCACGCAGGATGGATCATCCTATGGCAGCTTCGGGCAGGTGCGGCGCGAAGGGCCGAGCCTTGCGGCCCAGCGTGGTGCCGCCGCCTTCCTCATCCGCTCAATTGGCACCGATGATCACCGCGTTCCACACACCGGAGTCACCACTTGGGTAAAGGACGTAAAGCCCATTCCGGCAGCCGCTCTGTCTAACCCGGATGCAGACCAGCTTGAACGCGTCGTCGCGCGCGCGAACGGCCCTGTCCGCATGAGCCTGCTGCTCACCCCGCGTTTCACCGGCCCGCAACAATCGGGCAACGTCCTTGCCGAACTGCCGGGGCGTGATCCGTCCGCCGGGATTGTCCTCGTTGCCTGCCATCTCGACAGTTGGGACCTGGGAACCGGCGCCATCGACGACGCGACCGGCTGCGGGATCGTGACCGATGCCGCGTTGCGCGTCGCCAAATCCGGCCAGCAGCGCCGCACCATCCGCGTGCTTTGGGCGGGCTCGGAAGAAGTCGGCGTTTTTGGCGGCGATGCCTATTTTCAGGCCCATAAATCAGAACCTCATGCGCTGGCCGCGGAGTCAGACTTTGGCGCTGGCCGCATCTGGCAGGTCAAGTTCCGTCTGCCCGATAGCGCAGCTCCCTTGCGTTCCCGCATTACAGACGCGCTAGCCGCGCAAGGCATTGGAGCCGGAGGTGCGCCAGCGCATGGGGGTGCCGATGTCGGCCAGATGGTCGGTGCGGGCACGCCCTCGGTGGATCTGAGCCAGGACGGGTCACGCTATTTTGACCTGCACCACACGGCTGACGATACGTTCGACAAGGTTGATCCAGCCGATATCGAGCAGAATGTCTCGGCCTGGGCGACGATGCTTGATCTGGCGAGCAACGCCCCCGAAACGCTTGAGAGTACCCCGCGATGAAATATACGCCCTTGCTCGCCTGTCTGCTGCTTGTTGCGTGCAACAAGCCGACAGGTGATCAGACGACTGATACGAGCAGCGAAGCTGCCATTGGCACCAAGGCTGCGGAAATAACGGCGGCAGCGGATGCCGAAGTCAACAAGGCGATTTCCGAGATTGAGACGACCGCGCCCAAAGACGATGCGGCGAATGCCGCGCCAAAGGCGAGATAAAGCGGCCATCCCGCGCCAGCGCAGCTAAATAATCCACACCCCCAGCCGTTCCTTTGGACAACGAGAGAGGCGTTCGAGCGCCTGCTTGCGTTTGTTCGAAACGGCTTACGGGGTCTAAATCCATGAAAATCCAGCGCATCAGTCAGATCGGTGCAGTAACAATGGGCGCCCTCTTCGCGCTCGCCATCGGCATTGGCGCATATGACGTCAACCACATCCGCATTGGCGGACCCTTGCACGATACAGAACAGGCGAACGCAGATTTGCTCGCAGATTCGCAGCCTGCGGTTCTGTATGTGGCGGATGGCTATCTCACCGCATCTCGCGTCATGCTGGGGAATGTTCCAGTACAGCGGGCCGTCAAAGAATTTGCGGAACAGGAAAAGCTGTTCAAAGAGCGGCGCACGTTCTGGCAGACCAACGAGTTGATCCCGGACAATATTCACGAAGATTTTCAGCAGAAGATTATGCCCTCGGGCGACCGTTTCTGGCAAGAAATCGACGAGAATTTCGTGCCCGCCGTCAGTTCCGGAAATTCTGCCGCGGCAGAGGCAAGCTATGCCCGCCTGACGAAGCTTCATGATGAAAATGACACGTTCGTCGCCAACGTGCTTCCGAAGATGCTGGAGCATGACAAGCAGATCTCCGAGGAAGCGTCTTCCGGGGTGCCGAGCGCCTCGGTCCAGCTCGGCCTGATCATCCTCCTGCTCGCGGGTTTTGTTGGCGCGGCGGTCTGGTTCCTCATGCGCAAAATTCTCGCACCGACCACGAACATGATTAGCCTGATGGGCCAGATGTCTGATGGTCGCTATAACATCAGCATTCCCGGCCAGGAACGTGCCGACGAAATCGGCGACATGGCCCGTGCCGTGGAAATCTTCCGAGAGCGCGCCGAAGTCCGCCAGCAGGACGAAGCCGACCAGAAGGTCGTCGTTGAAACGCTGGGCGTTGGCCTGAAGGCGATTGCCGAGGGCAATCTGACGCACAAGATCGAGAACCGTTTTGCTGCCAAATATGATGGCCTGCGCGCCGACTTCAACGAAGCGATCGAAGAGCTGCGCAGCGTTGTCAGCCGTGTCACGGGCGCTGCTGCCAGCGTCAACACCGGCTCGACCGAAATCAGCACCGCAGCAGACGATCTCGCTCGCCGTACCGAACAGCAGGCCGCCTCGCTTGAGGAAACAGCCGCTGCCATGAACGAAGTGACGGTTGGCGTTCGCAATGCCTCCACCAATGCCCGCACTGCAAACGACGCCGTCTCGCAGACGCTCAACGAAGCAGCGACCGGCGGCAAGGTGGTTGATGAAGCTGTCAACGCCATGGGCGACATCGAAAAGTCGGCGCAGGAAATCGCGCAGATCATCAACGTCATCGATGGCATCGCCTTCCAGACCAACCTTCTGGCGCTCAACGCAGGCGTTGAAGCTGCACGTGCCGGTGATGCGGGCAAGGGCTTTGCTGTCGTCGCGAACGAAGTGCGTGCGCTTGCCCAGCGTTCGGCCGATGCGGCCAAGGACATCAAGCAGCTCATCACCCAGTCGAACAGCCAGGTTGAACGCGGCGTATCGCTGGTTGGACGCACGGGCGAAATGCTCGGCCGCATCGGTGAGCAGGTCGAGCAGGTCTCGTCGCTGGTTGCCGAGATCTCGGCCTCGGCCGAAACGCAGGCTGCCAGCCTCCAGCAGATCAACATCGCGGTTGGCGACATGGACAAGATGACGCAGCAGAACGCCGCGATGGTCGAAGAGAGCACGGCAGCAGCCCGCAGCCTTGCGACTGAAGCAAACGAATTGTCGGCGCTGGTTGCCCGCTTCCGCACCGGCCACGAGTTCAAGGTTGCCGAAGTCCGCCCGCGTGCGGTTGCAAAGCCTGCCCGCATCAAGAGTGCCGCCCCCGCCGTCGTTGGCAATCTCGCGCTTCAGATCGAGCCGAGCGACGACGACTGGTCGGAATTCTGATCGCACAACCAAAGGGGCAGCTCATGACGACCATCAAACTTCCCGCGTCGATTGACCGGCGCGCGGTTCCCGGCCTTGCGACCGAGATCTCCGACGCTCTGTCAAAAGGCGCGACGCTGACGCTCGACGGCAGTGCCGTTCAACAGGTCGGTCAGATTGGGCTGCAACTTCTGCTGAGTGCCCGCAAGTCCGCCACGCAAAGCGAAGCGCGGCTGGAACTTGCAGGCGCCAGCGAGGCACTTCGCGCGTCCGCTCGCACATGCGGCGTTGCACACATCCTTAAAGTGGAGGACTGAAAATGGGTCACGACGAAATCCAGCAGATCTTCCTTCTGGAATGTGATGAAGGCCTCGATATAGCAGAACGCGGGCTTCTCGCCTGCAAGGAAGGCACCGGCACCGAAGATCACATCAACGCCATCTTCCGCGCCGTCCATTCCATCAAGGGTGGCGCAGGCGCCTTTGGCTTCACCGCACTCCAGTCCTTCACGCACAAGTTTGAAACCGTGCTCCAGCAGGTGCGCGACGGCGACAAATCGCTGACCCCGGCGCTGCTCAAGGTTTTGCTCAAGGCGTTTGATACGCTTGCCGACCATGCCTCTGCCATCAAGGGAGATGGCGACACGCCCGACGACAGCCAGATTTCGGCACAGCTTGAAGAGATTGCCGAAAGCGACGGTCCCTTTGGCGAAGAAACTTCCGATGACGCGGCTGTGGCTGAAGCTGCAACCGAAGTCGAAGCCGATATTTTGCCCGAAACTGCCGACGCTGCTGACGGCGACGATTTTGAAATTGATTTTGACGGGCTGCTTGCCGCGCTTGACGGACCCGAAGAGACAGCCGTGGGTGGCCTGGTCCTGCATCTGCGCCCGACCGCCCGCGCGCTGGAGCATGGCGGTGACCCCACCCTGCTGATCCGCGAGCTTGAACGCCTCGGTGCCCGCGTACGCGATGTCGACGTCTCGAACGTGCCCGATCTCGACAGCTTTGCGGCAGAACAATCCTATCTCGGCTGGGAAATCGAAGCACCTGCCTTCATTTCGCGCGAGAGCATCGAAGAAATCTTCGAATTCGCGGGCGACGCCTGCGGCCTGACGATCTTCACCAGCGGTGAAGAGCCCAAATTTGGTGGCATGAATGCCTTCCCGGCAGTGGAACACGCGCCGGTTGAAGTCGCTCCCAAGCCGGTGGTGACACCGGTTGCTGCCAATGACATCCAGGACGCGCCTTTGGTTGAAGCGGCGCCGGTTGCACAGGCCGCGACGACTACGGCAACTCCCACATCGGCCGCCTCTGGCCCCGTCCCCACCATCCGCGTCGATCTCGACCGTCTGGATCGCCTCGTCGACACCGTTGGCGAACTCGTCATCACCCAGTCGATGCTTGCCCAGCGCCTGAGCGGCGCGGGTGTTGCCGCCGAAGACGAGCTATCGCAGCTCGAATATCTGACGCGCGAGCTTCAGGATTGCGCGATGGCGCTGCGCGCGCAGCCGATCCGTTCGGTGTTCAGCCGCGTTCCGCGCATCGTGCGCGAACTGGAAGCCGAAACCGGCAAGCGCGTGACACTCAAGGTGGAAGGCGAAGCGACCGAACTCGACAAGACCGTTATCGAGCGCATTGGCGAGCCGCTGACGCACCTCATCCGCAATGCCATCGACCACGGCCTTGAAAGCGTCGAGGATCGTCTGGCGGCAGGCAAGAACGCAGACGGCATTGTCCGCCTGACCGCCGAACAGCGGGGCGGCCATATTCTTATCTGCGTGAGCGACGATGGTCGTGGAATTGATCGCGAGCGCGTCCTCAAAAAGGCCATCGAGCGCAAGGTCATTTCGGCCGATGCCCGCCTGGCCGATGAAGAGATCGACAACCTCATCTTCGCACCCGGCTTCTCGACAGCCGAGCAGGTCTCCAACATTTCGGGTCGCGGCGTCGGCATGGATGTCGTCAAGCAGGCCATTCAGGCGCTTGGCGGTCGCGTGACGATTTCATCGACCCCCGGCAGCGGGACGACCTTCTCGCTCTCGCTGCCGCTCACGCTTGCCATTGCCGACGGCATGGTGGTCCATGTGGGCGGTGAAACGCTCATCCTGCCGCTCACCAGCGTGGTGGAAAGCCTTCAGGCCCGACCGGGTGATCTTATGTCGATTGCGCCGGGCCGCAATGTCGTCAACGTCCGTGGCAGCTTCCTGCCCGTGCTGCCTCTGGCCAAGACGCTCGGCATCGGCAATCCGGAAGACGATAACAGCCAGAAGGTGCTCATCGTCGTCGAAACCGAAGCGCGCGGCCAGATTGTGCTGGAAGTGGGCGCGATCCACGATCAGCGTCAGGTCGTCATCAAGAGCCTAGAAACCAACTTCCGTCCGGTACCCGGCGTTGCAGGTGCCACGATCCTTGGCGATGGCCGGATTGCGCTCATCGTTGACTTCGAAGCGCTCGCATCAGGTGTCGTGCCGCCTCCGGCAAAACTCGCAGAAGCTGCATGAACGCCAACATGACCTCCAGTGACTGCCCTTTCGAAGGCAAGAACGAGTACATCTTCGCACGCGCTGACTTTGATGCGATCTCGAAGCTGATCTACTCGGAATCGGGCAACGTCCTGCCTCCGGGAAAGGCGATGCTCGTCTATTCCCGGCTGTCACGCCGGTTGCGCGAGCGCGGAGTCACGCGGTTCGCGGATTATGTGGATCTCATCCGCCGCGAAGATGGAGAACGCCGTACCGCAGTGGCGCTGCTGACGACCAACCACACCTATTTCTTCCGCGAAGACCATCATTTCGAGCATTTCGAAGACCATGTCCGCGACGAACTCATCGACCGCGCCTTTGGTGGGGAGAATATCCGCCTCTGGTCTGCGGGATGCTCAAGCGGCGAAGAAGTCTATTCGCTCGCGATGACGCTTCTGGGCAATGACCGGACGGTCGGGAACCGCATCGCTTCCTCGCGCATCGCCTTTCTCGCCAGTGACCTCACCGAGTCCGTCGTCGAAATGGGCAAGGCCGCGCTCTACTCGCCAGAAGCGGTGGAACCGGTCCCCCCAGATTTGCGCAAGCTCTGGACCAAGCCCAGCGGCACGCAGGTCGCAATGGCCGAGCAACTGACTCGCATGGTCCGCTTTCGTCGGCTCAACCTGCTGGCGGAATGGCCTTTCCAGAAGCGCTTTCAGGTCATCTTCTGCCGCAATGTCATGATCTATTTTGACGAGATCACCAAGGAGCGGCTGGTGGAGCGGATGGCCGATCAGCTCGAACCCGGCGGCTATCTCTACATCGGACATAGCGAGCGACTTCCCGGCCAGTCGGCACGGCATTTCGAAATGGTAGGCAAGACAATTTACAGGAAGCTGGTGAAATGAAGATACGTACGCTCATCGTCGATGACTCGCCGACCATGCGCGCGATCCTCGCAAACCTGCTGGTTTCCGAGAGCGACATCGACATCGTCGGCGCGGCTGCAAACGCGGCCGAAGCCCGCACCATGATCCGTGAACTCGACCCCGATGTGATCACGCTCGACATCGAGATGCCGGGCATGAACGGGCTCGAATTCCTGAAGAAAATCATGACGCTGAAGCCGAAGCCCGTCATCATCGTCTCAAGCCACACCGGCCATGGCGCGGATGTCACCATGCGCGCGCTTCAGGCCGGGGCGTTCGATTGTTACGACAAGTCCTCGGGTGGCGACGGCAATCTTCTGAACGGCGACAATGGCGTTCTGGCCCGCATCGTGCGGCTGGCTGCCCGCCATGGTGTGCAGCGGGTGCAGCAGCCCGTAATCGCGCAAGCGGCGGCAGAAGCATCGACAACGACACGGGCCGTCGGCAGCGAACCGACCCGCGTCATTGGCATCGGCGCATCCACGGGGGGGGTTGAAGCCCTCACCCGCCTTCTGGGCCAATGGCCGGAAGATTGTCCGCCGACGCTCATCGTCCAGCATATCTCCGGCGCTTTGGCTGGCGCACTGGCCAAGCGGCTCAACGGCATTTCCCCCGCCCGCGTAAAGCTTGCCGAGGCGGACATCTTCCTGCAGCCCGGCCACGTCTATCTGGCGCCCGGAAACGAGCGCCATCTGGTCGTGCGCGGTCGGGAACGGCTTATTACCAAATTGATCGAAGGCGCCCCTGTCTCGGGCCACCGTCCGAGCATTGACGCCCTGTTTGAATCAATTGCAAAAACAGCAAGCTCAGCTGCCACGGGCGTGCTCCTCACGGGTATGGGCGACGATGGCGCGCGCGGACTTCTGGCCATGCGCAAGGCAGGCTGCACAACCATCGCGCAGGATGAGGCCTCGTCGGTCATCTACGGCATGCCGCGCGTCGCAAACGAGATTGGTGCCGCACAGCAGGTCGTTGGCCTCGCGAGAATGGCACAGGCAGTCTTCGCATGAGCGGGACCGGCCTACTTCAAGACGTCCGCCGGATCACCGTGCTGCAGGGCAGCTTTCATGTCAGCGATGCCGAGGATGTGGTGCTGTCCACCGTGCTTGGCAGTTGCGTGTCGATCTGCCTGTTCGACCCTGCGATTTCGATGGGCGGCATGAACCACTTCCTGCTCGCTGAACCCGGCGAAGGGCATGAAATCGACCCGCTTAAACAGCAGCTCTACGGCGCGTTCGCCATGGAACAGCTCATCAACGAAATGCTCAAGCTCGGCGCCAGCCGCAGCACCATGCGCGCGCATATTTATGGCGGCGCGAACATCCATCAGGCGATGGCGCGGATCGGCTCTGCCAATGCGCGTTTTGCCCGCAGATTCCTTGAAGACGACGGCATCAGCATCAGCCTGGAAGATACCGGCGGGTCTGATGCCCGCCGTCTCGACCTGAAACCCGCCACGGGACAGGTCAGGTGTAAACATATCGCCACTGCGGACGTTCCACGTAATGCCCTGCCGCCAATGCGGGCCGTGACGCGTACGCCGGTTGGCGATGTCGAATTGTTTTGAAAACGAGAAAGGTCGTTAAGTGGGAAACATCACTATTCTGACTGTTGATGACAGCCCGAGTATGCGCGCGTTGCTCAAGCATGCCCTTCTGGGCCAGGGCCATGAGGTGCACGTTGCCGAGGACGGACTTTGCGCCCTCGACTGGCTGAACCGGAACATTCCCGATCTGGTCATCACCGACATCAACATGCCCAACATGGATGGCTTCGGCCTGATCGAGGCCCTGCGCTCGCAGGATCGCTATCGCGACATGCCCATTCTGGTGCTCAGCACCGAAAGCTCCGACGACAAAAAGGCCCGCGCCCGCGAAGCAGGCGCGACCGGCTGGATCGTCAAGCCATTTGATCCCGACAAGCTGGCGGCAGCCGTCCGCCGCGTCACCCACTGAAAACAGGACACGGTCGATGCAGTACATCACATTTGAAATCGGTGAGCAGGCCTTCGGGATCGACATCATGGCCGTGCGCGAAATCCGCGCCTGGTCGCCCACCACCGCACTCCCGCACGTTGCCGACTATGTTCGCGGCGTCGTCAACCTGCGCGGCACGGTTCTGCCGGTCATGGATCTGCGCGCACGCCTTGGCTGGGGCACGACCGATCCGTCGGCCCGCCACGTCATCATGGTTGTCCGCGTGAACGACCAGCTTCAGGGCCTGATTGTCGATGCCGTCAACGACATTGTCAGCATTGACGACGATGCGCTCCAGCCGCCGCCGGAACTGCCGGGGGATCGCATTGCAGACCTCATCCGCGGCCTTGCCCCCATCGAGGAACGCATGGTGATGATCCTTGCGCTCGAAACGCTGGCGCTTGAGCCCGACGAGCCGTTGGCCGAGGCCGCCTGACCTTCGCCTCCCCCTCCGGCCTGATCACCGGAGCAAGAATACCCCCTGGTAAAATACCCACCGGAAAGACAAAAGATGTCGGTCGCAAAAGCTCTTGTCGTAGATGAATCCATC
>ENA-UOYA01001572-UOYA01001572.1-activated-sludge-metagenome-genome-assembly--contig:-NODE-1572-length-23931-cov-5.910035_pt1 | contig 23931 bp, 23 predicted proteins | sample MGYA00238163_ERZ764804 | MGnify/ENA primary metagenome ERZ764804 (study PRJEB28919, sample SAMN05720223) | activated sludge metagenome | isolation source: Anaerobic digester | place: Hong Kong... | reverse complement strand
CGGGCTTCGCCAGCAGCAGGGCCAGATTGGTGGCAAAATCACCATGTTCTTTTTCACGCGGCACTTCCACAGAAAAAGCAGGTACCTGCTCGACCTTGATAGACCCGCCGGCGCGTGCCGCCTGCAGCGAGCTCTCCAGAGCTTTTGACAAATTCACCCGGATCTCATCAACTATCCCGCTCATATGTATGAATTAACCCCCTTACCGGCATGCGGTATTTTTATCCATTTTCTTCCACCCAGGATCCAATTCAGAATTGTTTTTCTTTTCACTGAGCTAACGGTATAATCATTTTAATTAATTATTTTTATTGCTTATAGTCATATCCGGCGGCAAAGGCGGCTTTGTTCACTTCCAGCAGCTTGGACGGTACACGCCGGCTGAGCGCTTTTTCCCATATCTCCCGTCCTATCGGGAGGCTGCGGGCTATTACACCCAGGAGCACCACATTGGCGGCCTTGGCATTGCCGCATTCTTTGGCGATACTGTGGGCGTCCACCGACATCATGCCGGGCGCTTTGGAACGGATATACTCAAGTATGTTCTGCGGATATTCAGCAGCTCCCGTCAGTACAGGCACCGGGGGGATTTCCTGCTCGTTGATGATTATCGTGCCGCCCGGCTTGAGTGAGGCAAGGAGTCGCAACCCCTCCAGTTTTTCAAATGCCAGCAGCACATCCGCCCCTCCCGCGGGAATCAGTGGGGCGTACACTTTTTCGCCCAGACGCACCTGGGTGACCACACTGCCGCCACGCTGGGCCATTCCGTGTATTTCAGATACTTTTATGTCATAGCCCGCTTCCTGAGCTGCCACAGCCAGAATCCTGCTGGCCAGTATAGTCCCCTGGCCGCCGACACCAACCATCAAAATATCAACCGGCTTAAGCACCTGTCTTTCCCCCTTTCACCAGAGCCGCCTCGGGGCACACCTGGGGGCACAGGCCGCAGCCTGTACAGGCCAGCGGATGCACCCTGGCTGTTTTCTCTTTCATTAGGATGGCCGGGCAGCCGAGACGGATACATGCCTTGCAGCCTATACATTTGTCCGGCAGGGCCTCAACAGCAGGCTCAACTGCCTTAGATAAAAGGACGCAGGGCCTGCGTGCGATAATCACTGAGGGCTCACCGGCTTCAGTCTCTTCCTGCACAGCCTTTTTGGTTTCAGCCAGGTCTAACGGGTCAACCACTCTTACCCGCTTAACGCCCAGCGCCCTCACCAGCGTTTCTAAGTCAACAGCCGGAGCAACCTCACCCATTAAGGACAATCCTGTGCCGGGGTGCTGCTGGTGGCCGGTCATAGCGGTAGTACGGTTGTCCAGGATAATCACGGTGCCGGCGCCTTTATTATAGACCATGTTCAACAGCCCGGTGATGCCCGAGTGAAGGAAGGTGGAGTCACCGATCACCGCCACTGTACGGCCTGCCAGCGCGGGGTCGGCTTTGCCCATACCATGTGCCGCGCCGATGCTGGCGCCCATACAGACACAGCAGTCCATCGCTTCCAGGGGCGGCAGCCCGCTTAATGTATAGCAGCCGATGTCGCCCGTTACGTTCAGCTTGAGGCGTTTAAGCACGTAAAACATGCCCCTGTGGGGACAGCCCGGGCACAATACCGGCGGTCTGCCGGGGACTCCCGGCGCGTCTTGCAGGTCAGGTTTTACCATACTATCCGGCAAAGCCGGCTTTATTCCCGCCTCAACAAATTTTTCGGAGATCATCCCGGCATCAAGTTCACCGGAGTTGGGGATAAGTTCCTTGCCGGATACCGCCAGTCCCATGGCTTTGACCTGATCTTCGATAAAGGGTTCCAGCTCTTCAACCACAATCAGCCGGTTCACACCGGCGGCGAACTGCCTGATCAAGCCTTCCGGCAGCGGGTTGGTCAGCCCCAGCTTAAGAACAGAAGCGTCCGGCAAAGCCTCCCGCACATACTGGTAGCTGATACCGCTGGTAATAACACCTACTGCCCGGTCACGCCATTCAATAAAGTTCAACCGGCTTGTCTCAGAATACTCCCTGAGGCCCGCCATTCTTACTTCCAGGGCGGCCCGGCGCATCTTGGCGAAAGCAGGCACCATCAGGTATTTTGGGGCGTTTTTAACGTAGCCGCGGGTAGTGCCCGGCCTGGGGTTTCCCGTTTCAACAAAACTCTGCGAGTGGGCCACCCTGGTAGTGGTCCTGAGCATAACAGGCGTGTCGAACTGCTCGCTTATTTCCAGGGCCAGGCCCACCATGTCCCTGGCCTCCTGGCTGTCGCACGGCTCCAGCAGCGGTATCTTGGCAAATTTCGCGTAGTGCCGGTTGTCTTGTTCATTCTGCGAGCTGTGCATACCGGGGTCGTCCGCTGAGACCAGGACAAAACCCCCGTTCACACCAGTATAGGCAAAGGTCAGCAGGGGGTCTGCGGCCACGTTGACTCCGACATGTTTCATGGCCACCAGTGTACGGGCGCCGGCCAGTGAGGAACCGATACCAACTTCCATGGCGACTTTTTCGTTAGGCGCCCACTCCGCGTAAACACCCGGGTAGCGCGCAAAATTTTCTAATATCTCCGTGCTGGGCGTGCCCGGGTATGCCGCGGCGACTGTCACGCCGGATTCAAAAGCGCCTCTGGCAATGGCTTCATTGCCCGAAAGAAGCTCCTTCAAATAATATCACCTCCGCAAAAATACGATCTCTCAATATAAAAACCCGGTGCGGCAAGCTGGAACTTGGCCGAACCGGTTCGATCACAACATAATTAACAGTAATTTCAGTTAAAAGTTTAGCAGAAATACTCCGGCCGGACAAGGGGCAAATGACAGCTTATATAATTTGCGCGAAAAGCACGGCTATGATGCCGGCCACAAAGGTCATGATGATAGATATGATGAAAGCTGTCTTGATTACTTCGCTTTCTATACCAAGCGCGTCAATAGTGGCAGCCGCGTTTTGCAGTTTGGCGGGGGAAATGACACTGGCCAGGCCGCCGCCGATGGCGGTTACCGCGGTTACTACCAGGGCGTTGACTTTGAGCATCTGTGAGGTCAGGATGTGGTACTTGGTAAACATGGCGATGGTTGAAGCCTCGCTGCCGGTGACAAACCCGCCGAAGAGGCCCAGGAAACTGCTGATGAACGGGTAGGCTGAGCCAAACGCCAGCGCCGACGCATGGGCCAGGACCCAGATCATGTTCGAATTTTGGTCAACGATCTTATAAACGCCGCCGCCCAGGTTTTGCAGGCCGGAGTTGTTCATCACAAAGGCAATCGCAAAGAATATGGCGGCAGAAAAGGTAGGCCTGAGCGCCCGCTTCAGCCACTTGCCCAACGTAAATTTAACCATGTCGCCGGACGGCCTGAGCCACAGCGCGGCAACTATGGTGCTGATCAAAACCCAGGTATAGGCGTTCCAGATCATCCTGGTAACGATTTTTTGTCCCGGTATTACATACACAGGCATGGCATACCTGGTAAACAGCAGGTCTTTTAAGGGCGGGAAATAGTTGATGAAAAACAGCGCCGCAATCAGGATCAGCCAGGGAGACAATGCTTTAGACAGGCTCATGCCTTTTTCCACAGAAAGGTCTTCTTTCGTTAAAATAGTCCTGTCAATAACCGGCCGGCCCAGAAGCTTCAAGTAAAGCAGCATCACCAGAATAGTGACAAAACCGGATACCACCCCGGTTAATACAACACCATTTTTTAAAAAGGGTGTGTAGCTCATGGCAACGGCCATACCGCCGTTGGTGAGCCCGGCCAGCAAGCAGGGAACAAACCCCTCCCTCATCAGTTTGTATTTACCCACTATCCAAAGCATACCAAAACCGATTAAAGGGGAAATGATGGGCAAGAACTTGGCAAAAACCTGGGCTGATTCAATCAAGGGCGTTCCGGTTAAATCAGAAAAAGCAACCAGCGGCGCGCCGAGCAGCGCAAAGGTGCATAAGGCGTCAAACCCGATGGCGGGAAGGGCTACGGCCACAAATGTCGAATAGCCTAATGCCGCCAGGATCGGCGGCAGTATTGACACCGGAGTGGCGCCGATAGAAACCAGCAGAGTACCGGCCCCCACGTTCAACAGCATGATCTGCACTGCTTTATCAGCCGGGGCCAGGGTTTTCACAAACACCACTATTCTTTTAATCGCGCCGGTCGATTCCATAAAGGTGATTTGCAAGATTGAGGTCAGCACCATCAGAGATACCGGGAATGATGATATTATACCCGCCAGGCTGGCCCGGAGACCTACCTCAAGTGAAGTGTTAAAAAAAATAACGGCGATAACCAGGGCCAGGATCCACCCGGCTGTCCCGCTGACATCGGCCGCCATCCGCCGCCAGGTCATCAACACTACTATGAGCGCAATTGGCAGCAGGGTTAAAATAATTGATAAAGCCACTTTTCTACTGTCCTCCCAAACTACTTTTTTAATTATTCACTGCAAAAAAAAAGCTGCCTGTGAATAATCAGACCCCAATATGTTCTATACCGTCTGACAAATTCCTTCTTTTTTAGACTCATTTTTACCAAATGAAAAGGTTAAAATCTTTCCTTTATTCACCCTTCTCTTAACAAAGCTGTTCATACGCCTGAAAGCCTCGGTCAAATCATCCACAGAAGCGGCGTAAGAACAGCGGATAAACCCTTCTCCCTGTTCGCCGAAGGCGTTGCCGGGAACAACAGCCACTTTTTCCTCTTTCAACAGCTGCTGGGCAAAATCTTCCGAAGAAAGCCCTGTGCTCCTGATTTCGGGAAAGGCGTAAAACGCGCCGCGGGGCTCGCTGCAGGGCAGGCCTATTTCCCGGAATGCTTGCATTACCAGGCGGCGGCGGTGGTTATAGTGCTCCACCATTTTATGCATGCCGCTTTTCCCGTTTTTCAAAGCTTCCAGCGCGGCAACCTGCGCGGTAATGGGGGCGCAAAGCATGGTATACTGGTGGATCTTGGTCATGGCTGAAATAAAGTCGGGATGCCCCGCGGCGTATCCTATCCGCCAGCCGGTCATGGCGTGTGACTTGGAAAAACCGTTAAGTAAGATGGTGCGGTCGCGCATACCAGGCAGGGATGGAATACAGGTATGCTCGCCCACATAGGTGAGCCTGCCGTAAATTTCATCGGAAACAACGATTAAATCATGAGCCCTGGCAATTTCGGCAATTTCCAGGAGTCTTTTCCGGTCAATGGTTGACCCGGTGGGGTTGTTCGGGTTGCACAGGAGCAAAACCTTGGTTTGGGGGGTAATGGCCTTTTCCACCATTTCCGGGCTCACCTGGAAACCGCTTTCCATCGAAGTGCTTAAATATACAGGCACAGCTCCGGTCATCAGGGTAACAGGAGCGTAGGAAACATAAGAAGGCGCCGGGATCAGCACCTCATCCCCCGGGCACAGGACCGTGCGCATAGCCAGGTCAAATGCTTCACTCACGCCCACGGTTATTAAAATCTCTTCCCGCGGGTTATAGGAAACCCTGTAACTGGAAGACAGGTCACGGGCAATTTCTTCCCTTAGCTCAAGCAGGCCGTGGTTGGAAGTGTACATGGTATAACCCTTTTCCAGAGAATAAACACAGGCTTCTCTGATATGCCAGGGAGTTACAAAATCAGGTTCGCCAACTCCTAATGAAACAACACCCTTCATTTCAGCCACCAGGTCAAAAAAACGCCTGATCCCTGAAGGCTGAATGCTCCGCACTGTTGGATTTATCCTGTCAAGCCAGTTAGATTGCTTTGTCATGGGGTCACCATCAACCTCCTGTCCTCTTCACCGTCATCCATAATAATGCCGTTATACTTATAATTCTTGAGCACAAAATGGGTGGCTGTGCTCAACACGTGTTCAATCGAGGCCAGTTTTTGAGTTACAAAGGTTGCCACTTCCCGCATAGTCTGGCCTTCTATTACAACGATCAGGTCATAAGCCCCCGACATCAGGCGTACAGTTTTTACTTCCGGGAAACGGCAAATCCGCATGGCAACGGCATCATATCCTATATCCCGCTGGGGCGTAATTTTTACTTCAATAATGGCTGAAACCTTTTCCTCGCCTACCTTCTCCCAGTCAACCAGGGTCTGGTAGCCTACAATTACTTTTCTTTCTTCAAGTTCCTTAATGGCCTGCTCCACTTCTTCTTCTTTCTTATTCAGCATGACTGCTATTGTTTTTGGGGTTAACCTGGCGTCGTTTTCAAGAAGTTCAAGAATCTCCTTCACCCGACATTCTCCTTTCAAAAATGCAAATAAAAAACCCCGCGTCCTCACAAAGGGACGGGAGTCTATCTCGCGGTACCACCCTAGTTGACTGCAGACAGATAACTGCCTGTCAGCCCTCTCTAACCCGTTAACGGAGGCAACCCGGCTCAGCTTACTTTCGTTTTCAGCCTGCGGCATCAGAGGCGGCCCGGTCGCTTTCCTCCGCCGGGCTTACACCATACCCCGGCTCGCTGGTGATTATCAGCGACATTCTTCCCCTTCATCGCCTTGTCAAATAAAATTGAAGCTATTATAGCACGCGCCACCAGGGGAGTCAACAGGCAATATTTAGACGTGAGAATTGAGAAGTGGGACGTGAGACTTCCGGGTATTCCATCCCGGTCTAAAATATGGATACATCTCTTCTGTTCAATGCCTTCGTACTGTTAGGTTATTCCTTTAAAGTGTTTTACCCTTAAGACTATCCTTCAATCTCACGTCTCACGTCCCACTTCCCACGTCCAAAATGGCTGCCGGTGAGCATGATTGCCACTGAAAGACCCATACCGACATAGAGAGGATCTACTGACCGGGGGAAAATAAAAGCCCACAGCAAGGCCATAAGCGGTGCTATAATAACAGCCCTTAATCCTGCCCCGGGGAGTATTTTCCCCGCGGCAAAAACTGCGGCAACCAAGGGGGCAAAAACTGTTACACCGCGGAGGGTCATTGATAAAAACGCCCACTTCAGGATCAGGGTTTTTATGTTGATAAGAACAAACAAGAGACTGAACATACTTACCAGAACCACCATCACCCGGGATGACAGCAATATTTTCCTGTCACCGGCAAGAGGCCGCAGCCGGCAATAAATATCATGGGTGAGTACTGTACTAATACCCAGGGTAAGTGCCGCGCCGGTCATAAATAATGATATAAGCAGGGTGCCAAAGGCTACACCGCTCAGCCAGGGATTAAGGTGACCGGCTAGAAACAGCGGCAGGGCGCTCCCAGGCTCAATTTCAGGCCGCACAGTACGCATGTATAAACCTATTAATGTCGCTATCAGTCCCGCAATGGGTATTAAAAGCCCGGCTAAAAAGACTCCCAGCCTTGCGGACCGCGCGTTTTTTGCTGAAAAAACGGGCTGAAGATAGGTCTGGGTGGAAATAAAGCCCACTATTACAGAAAAGCCTGAGGCCAGCTCTTTTCCCACACCCTGTGGAAACAATGAAAACCAGGCGCCGTCAGGGAATGCCTGCCTGGCCCCCTGAAAACCACCCAATAGATGATAACTGGTTAATCCTGCAATAAACAAGACGGCGTAGATCAAGAAAAGTTTAATCAAGCCAATCAGGCTGGCCCCCCAAACCCCTCCAAACATAATAAAGATTAACAGCGCCAGAGTAAAAAACACTGCCGCGAGCTGCGGCGAGACAGGGAACAGGCTGGTCAGAACCGGCACAGCCGACAACCCCTGGGCGGCAACCTGTATAAACATCCCGGCGGATGTATAAATAGCCACCCATGGCCGTACCGATTCACCATATGCAGCAGCCAGATACTGGGCAACAGTGTCCACCTTGCGGAACCTCAGCGGCTCTACCAGAAATAAACCCAGAACAAAACAAGCCAGACCGCCGCCCAGGGTAAACCATATCGCGCTGATACCATATTGAAAGGCCAACTGGGCTGTCCCTATGGTTGAGGTTCCTCCTATAAAGGCCCCAATCAGAAAGCCTCCCACCAGGGAGGGCCCTATTTGCCTGCCGCCTACAGAAAAATCCTCCGCGGTGCGAACAAAGCGTGTAGAGTATACACCTGCAAAAACAACTAAAATAATGACTGATACAATGCTGATATAGTGAATGTGCGTAATCATAAAGCGATTATAACACAATTGGGCCGTGGGAAGTGAGATGTGAGCCAAATCACATGGTTAAAACGCCGCCGGGAGTGTCAATCAGTTTAAGCACATTTTCTTCCCTGCCGTCAACAGCGTTTACATAGACCAGGTAAGTATCCTCACCAAGTTTGCCCTGAAATTCATAAGCAAGTTTTTCATCATCCGCCCCAAGGGGTATCAATACCAGTTTTCCGCCGCCGGTAACCTGCAGGCGGGAGTTAATCGTTCCCCTGGCGCGCTCAGGTGTTATTTTGGCCTGAGGCAAGTCGCGTGTGCGGTGTGACATCAGGTAGCCCGAGGTTTCAGCGCCGGTAACCTCACCGTTGTCCAGCGCTACCGTCACTTTAACCAAATCCGGGTATAAAACAACGCTGTTCTGGGCTGCCGCAAAATTATAAGTAACGGAATTACCATGACGGGTAAAATAGGTTGCCTGCATTTCACCAAAACCATGGTTTTTTAGATAAGTTAAAGCCTTTTGCCGCGCCGTATCAAGGTCAACCGTCTGATTTGCCACCGGACGGGAGTTCAAAGCCCAGATCAATTTTCCACCTTTTTTTGAGATATCCAGGACCGTTGCGCGTGTACTGTCTCCGTCCGGGGTAACCTCGACCCTGTAAGCCGGGATGCGGCCCTGCGCCGTGCCTTTTACAGCGGCATTGTATGCCACACCAGGCTGCCTGTCTATGTATGACAACGCCTTGTTTGGCGCTTCAGCGGGGCTTACCTCCGCCAACCCGTCCAAATACCTGGGTTCAGTCCGCTCCAGGTGTTCTGAAAAGGGGCCGTCATAAATCAGAGACGGGTACTGCTGCATCCTTCTATCCATAGCTTGAAAATCAGTTACCGCCAGGTTATCCGGGTTCTGCTGCAGGTTCTTTCTAATCTGCCGGACAAGTTCTCCAAAGTAAAAGTTGTTTTGGGCAACGTTATACTGCACACCCTGCAGTTCCTTGTTTAGCTCCATTGACTGCTGGTACAGGCTGTTCAAGGTATCCCAGTTTTTGGAGTCGACATTATCACCCCTGTTTATCTGCCCCGCTAAGCTGCCAGCATAATCACCCACCTGAGTTAGAAACTTGGCTGTACGGCCCGCCAGCGCGTCGTTCAGCGGCAATTGCCCAAGGTTGGACTGGGCAAAGGCGGCCTGTTGCCGGATATCCATTAACAGTGACGCGTCGAGGCGCGGGTCGGTGGCAACCATACTTTTGGATAAAAGCACTTCCAGGTTCTGCACCTGACCAGTCATGTCATAGAAAGCTCTCTGGTATTTATTGTTTAAAAAGTTCTCCAGGTCGCGGCTGGCCCGGGCCTGGCTGTAGCCCCACGCGCCGGTCGCGGCGATCACTAAAAAGCTGGCCACAGCCGACAGGATCATCCACTTTCTCACAAATATCCCCCCATTACCGTGCAAAGACATGATTGCCAATCTGCGTGATTACATTTCTTGACCAAATCCACGGGTTTACCGGTTTGGCCGGGTTCCAGAAAAAAATCGCGCCACCGGTGGGATCATACCCGCTCATAGCCATCTGGGCAGCCTCTATTGACTCCTGGCTTAATGGCCGGTAGGCCTGGCCGTTGCTGATAGACTCGAAAGCGTGATCCTGAAAAATCACACCACTTATAGTGTGGGGAAAAGAAGCGCTTTTGGTCCTGTTCATAATCACCGCTCCGACAGCTACTTTGCCCAGAAGCGGCTCGTCAGCGGCCTCTCCCTCGATCACCCGTGCCAGTATGCCTATGTCACCTCTGTCTGTTGCCGCTCCCCTTGACACAGCAGGCATGGCCTCCTGTCTGCTCAGACCAAGCGCGGCAAGGGTCGCCCCGCCTGCCACACCATCCACTGGAATTCCGTTATTACGCTGGAAATTCTGCACCGCCCGGTAGGTTTCGTCTCCATAATAACCGTCAAGCGGGCCTTGGTAATAACCCCACTGGCTGAGTTTCTGCTGCACCTGGAAAACCTCGTCTCCGCTGCTCCCCCAGTAAAGCGCCTCCGCCTCCGCCGCCTGCCGCCCCTGTGTGAACACAACTAAGCCCAAAAGCACAAGCAGGCATACCATGCACAGAATAAACTTATACCCGGCATACGAAAATTTCTTATCGATGATTTCTCACCTCCTGGCTTTCAATAGTATTTTTTCTGTTAATGCCAATTTTTATGTAAGCTGTAAAAAACAAATACCCCGGACCGGGTTTAACCCGCCGGGGCAAATGATTAACTATCTTTAACTTGGAAAACACAGTTCCCCATAAAAATCACACGCAGCCGGCCGGTTTCGGCAGGCCGGCCAGTTTGCACGCGCCCTTAGCCGGACCGGCGGGGAACAATTCATAAATTTGTTTTAAGCTGTAGCCAGTATCTTTGCAAAGCTTCCGGATCATCGGGGCGATCTGGAACTCATTGTAATAATCACGCAGATAGCGGATTATTTTCCAATGGTCCTCTGTAAGAGTAATCCCTTCCCGCGAAGCTAAAGCGACAGCAAGGTCTTCGCTCCAGTCATCCGGGTCTATTAAAAAACCTTCGTCGTCAACTTCTATTTCCCTGTCTTTAATGTTGATACCAGGCAATAACCGCACCTCCCGCTGCTTTATATATAAGGTATTATCCCTTAATTGATTAAAAAGTCATATGTTAAAAGATACCATGGTCAAATCTCTCAGTCAACCGGATTTAACCGCCAAAAAGAGAGAAGGCCTGCGCCTTCTCTCCAAAGCAACCGTCCCTATAGTCTAGCGGATCCTGGGGTTATTCTGATTATTGACCGGCTAAAATCAATTTTCCGAAACGAACCTGCGAGATTGGTCACACTCAATTTCCTTCAGATCATCCTTACCTAAATTAACCTTTACTTAAAACCAGATACAAAAAACACTATCCTAGGACTGGTCAAACTACTTGCAATGTACCCGAAATACCTTCCGAATTGCTCTTGCTTGCAACTAAACCAATGTCACTATAGGGATGGTGCTTAAGGTAATAATAGCATGGAGCCTGCCAAAATGCAATAGCCTCATGGAATAAAGACATGCTGTCGCAAATGGAATTGTATTCCTTTTAATAGTGGTATGGCTCTTTTCTGTAAATTTTAAACCAGCGGTATATTTGCTCCAGCAAAATAACGCGCATCAGCTGGTGCGGAAAGGTCATCCTTGAAAAGGAAATCCTCAAGTCGGCGCGCTCCAGAACATTTTTGGACAGTCCCAGGGCGCCGCCGATAATGAAAGTCAGATCACCCTGCCCTCCCAGCGCTTTCCGGCCTAATATCCCCGCCATCTCTTCAGAGGAAAACTGTTTTCCCCGCAGGTCAAGAGCAATCATAAAAGTGCCCTGCCGCAAGCGCTTCAAGAGCCGCTCTCCTTCTCTTTCCTTTATTTTAGCTAAATCCAGCGGGGAGAGGCTTTCAGCAAAACTCTCGTCACTCACCTCAACAACTTCAACCCTGGCATAAGCAGAGAGCCGTTTCAGATATTCGCCCGCTGCTTCAGTCAGGTATTTCTCCTTGAGCCGCCCCACTGCCAGGATGGTAACATGAAACATAATTCCTCCCAAGAACAAATTCACCCTATCGGGCGACTTAATTAAACCGGGGATAGGTTTAGCTATGGTCTATCTCTATCCTCGGTTTCACCCGTATATAACATTTCTCTCCCACAATGCGGGCAATCCACATCAGGCCTTACTCCAGGCTTTTCATCCCAAGCAAATTCATCAATTATCCATGCGGGAATCCATTCACTAAATCCACAACTCTGACAACGATATTTGTGATGAGCCCTGTCCTCTGGACCGTCCTGAAATGGAATTGTGTCTTCGTCCCATACTTACTTATCCACAATGTTCGAAAAGCATAATTTTCTTATACAACGATGGAAACCACCTTCAGCAGGTGGTTTTTTCGTATCAATAAGCGTTAATAAATTTGGTGGAGGCGGGCCGTACCTTATCGCAACCAAAGTTAAGAAAACTGAGCATATATCGCCTTCAAGTGGTATCAAAACCCAATGAATTAACACCGATCCTGCACAAGAATGAATGTTGATTGTGATTTTACAACATTTTCTTTTCCTGTATTAGTCTTTCTTTGATCCATAAACGGGCAAGAGTGCCTTGCGTAAGGCCCTTTTTTTGGGCGAGCTTCTTTATATGTTGGATGTCATCATGATCCAGCCTGACAGGCAGTATATCATTGTCTCTAATACACTCTACTTTGACCTCTTCAAGATCATCGTCAAATTCACTAAGAGAATGTTCATCCCAAAATTTTATCTCCTCTTCTTCACTTTTAAAGTAAGGGATTTTTTTGCTCATTCTCCGCGCCTCCTTTCATAACGGCGTTTTTCTGTATCGGTCATGTCACGCGCTGTAACCGGCCTAGCCAATCCGCTTTTTAGATATTCAAACACTGCGAAAATATACCTTCCGGACAGTGTCCTGCTTAAAAGGTAGTAACGGCCGGTTCGACCTCGTTCCCAAAGCCCGGGGTAATCAAAAACCGCTTCTTCAAGTTCATCAGGGCTAATGTTATGTCGGGCTATATGAGTAATGTTTGCCGTATCCCATTCCAAAGATACTATCCTCAATTATTATCACCAAAAATCGTTCGCAGGATAAATAACTAATCTAATTTTACCACAAACCTTAACTTGCAAAATAACAATTCCTCACAAAATCCGTCAAAACCCTCCTATTTCAACCTGTTTGTTTACCCGATTAGTTTTCCTAAATCCTTCCCAGTGGTCAGCAAATACCTTTTTTATTGTAATTGTTTCTACTCGCTTCTTACCATTTGCTTCCATATCATAATTCTACACTTATCCACAATGTTCGAAAAGCTACAAAAATAAAAGCGTGTCGCCACGCTTTTTTTAGTGTCTCCTGATGGAAGCCCCCAGATTCCTCAATTTTTCCTCCAGGTTGTGGTAGCCCCTGTCAATAAAACTAGCGTTGCAGATTTCCGTCTCCCCGGTGGCGATTAATCCAGCCACAATAAGGGCGGCGCCCGCGCGCAGGTCTGTCGCCTTGACCTGGGTGCCTTCCAGGCAGCTTACTCCTTCTATGACCGCGATCCGGCCTTCCACCTTGATCCTGGCGCCCATACGTTTCAGTTCGTCTGCCACCATAAAACGGTTCTCAAAGATATTTTCCACCAGCATGCTTGTCCCCGGAACGACTGAAAGCATGGCCGCCAGCTGAGACTGCATATCGGTGGGGAAGCCCGGGTAAGGCATTGTCTTTATATCAATGGGCTTAAGCGGCCTGCTGGATATCACCCGCAGTGAGTCTTCACCCTCAATCACATCCACGTCGGCTTCCCGCAGCTTTGCGCTTAAAGGCTGCACATGGGCTGGGATCATGTTCTCCAGGATAACATCTCCCTTTGTTGCCGCCGCCGCTACCATAAAAGTGCCCGCTTCAATCCGGTCCGGAATCACCGGGTAGCGCACCCCTCCTTTAAGGGAAGCCACGCCTTCTACCTTTATTACATCAGTGCCGGCTCCCCGCACTTTTGCTCCCATAGTGTTCAGGAAATTGGCAAGGTCCACAATCTCCGGCTCCTTGGCCGCGTTTTCTATAAGTGTCTGCCCTTTGGCCAAACAGGCTGCCATCATGATGTTTTCGGTCGCCCCGACACTGGGGAAATCCAGGTAAATCCTGGCGCCCTTCAGCCGTTCCGGCACACTGCCGCAGACACAGCCGTGTTCCAGAGACAGCTCGGCCCCCAGCCCGCTAAGACCTTTGAAGTGCAGGTCCATTGGCCTTATTCCGATATTGCAGCCGCCCGGCAGAGCCACTTTGGCCTGTCCGAATCTCGCCAGCATTGGGCCAAGCAGGAGATTGGACGCCCTTAGCTTTTTAACCAGATGAAAAGGAGCGCCCATGTTTATTTTCCTGGGAGGCATGATCCTCAGTGTTTCCGGGTTTTCCCATGCTATCTGGGCCCCCAGGTTGTTGATAATTTGAATCATTACACGCACATCGCTGATATCAGGAACATTCTCCAGCACTACCTCGTTCCTGGCAAGAATGGTGGCGCATAATAATGCGAGTGAAGCGTTTTTGGCACCGGAGATTTTCACTCTACCACGGAGGGAGCTTCCCCCCGTTATAATAATTTTGCCCATAAATTCCTCCTGGTGAGATCCTGAAAACTTTCACGTTTAGATTATTCGATCAAAAAGACTTTATTCCTGCCGGACGAAGAATTAGTCTGTTAACGAAGTATGGTGATGTTTTCTGTTTTAACCGCCCTGCCGGGCCCACGCCCGCCAGTTGGCCTCAAAGCCCGTGCTGTCAATCTGCAGGCTCTTTAAAAGGGCCTGGTCAAAGTTTTTTCCGTCTCCCAGTTCTTTAATCAAATTAAATAAAGTTTTTTCGCCGTACTGGTCGACAATGTACCTGACAGCGCTGTATGCTTCCCTGTAAGCAAGATACTGGTCGGGCAGGCTGTCAAAGTTTTGCGAGAGATCCTGCATAGAGTAAAACTGCTGTCCGGGCGATCCGTAGATATCGCTGAATTCAAACCCGGTTATTTTGTTTTCTTCGTATTGCGCCACTCCCTCGGTAAACCAGCGGGGGTAGTTGCCGCCAGTAAGGTAGTCAACCATCAAGTGGGTTAATTCGTGCGCCATCGGACCTGAAGTTGCAAAAGTTTCCTTCAACCTGGCGGGATCTTTTTCTTCAATCCACACTTCCGGTGTCAGCACCCTGATCGCCCCGCCCCAGTAAACCCCGATAGCGCTCTGCTTGGCGTCCCAGCCAAAACTGCCGTTCAATTCCTCCTTGGAAGAATAGAGAATCAACGGTATCCTGGCAGCAGGCACATAGCCGAAGTCCCCGGTGACCGGGCGGTAAAACATCTCCGCTGTGGCCAGGACCAACTCGGCTCCCTGGCGGTCTTCAGGCCTGAACTTAACATAGAAATGTTCAGATGTCAGCTTGTCCATATTCCAGGCGCTCAAAACGGTGTAACCTTTGATTAATTCCCTGACGGCCCAGTAACTGTAAGTTTTTGCACCTGCGGGCAGCCTCCCTAAAAAAGTCATAATCAAAATAAAAGCGGCCGTTAAAATTTTTACGGCCCTGAGTAATGATCCGCCTGTTTGGTCTTTATATTCACCGGGCTTCATAGCTGGCCTCCTAACTGATTAATTAACCAGTTTAATTATAAGGCCGGCACCTTGCACTTCCTAGCGGTAATAAATTCAAAAAGGCCGCTGGCAGGCGCGGCCTTTCTTCCTGCTAGTTCTGAGGCTGCTGGGTCTTCCACTCGTTAATTATCTGCCTGGCCTTTTCTACATTCGGCCCTTCCTTGGCCAGCTCAATATACTTCTCTATTTCCTTAATGCCCGCGGCATAGTCTTTTTTACCGGTCCCCAGGACAACGCCGTACAAGTAGTGGGCTTCTTTGTTATCCGGGTCTTTTTGGAGCAGTTCCTGGAGTTTGGCTTCCGCCTGGTCGTATTTTGCGCTCATGTAATAGATAAAGGCAATATCGTAGCGCGCCTCAGACTTGCCGGGGTCAAGGGCGAGCACCTGCTCGAAGGTTTTAACCGCCAGGTCCGGGTTGCCTGTATAAACATATGTTTCTGCCAGTTCCATCAGGACCGCTGTATCTGTGGGGTTCTCCAAAGCCTTGGCCTCAAGCTCAGCAAGCCTGTCCTGATTTGTCTGCTGCGCCGTGCTTTGGGTGCCGCCGCTTGTAGGCTGTTTTTGAAACATAGCGGCCAGCGGAACAACCAAACCAATAGCGATTAAAGCTGTAATTGTTATAAAAACAGCCTTCCTGAACCTGTTTCTTTTGACAGATTTTCGAATGAACAAATTTTTTCACCTCAAAAGTATTATAGCATTGTCAGGCCCGTTTACAACCCCTATTAAACAACAGAAATCCCGCCCGTCACCAGTCCCGCGGGCGGCATAAAATATTTTTAATTTCTTATTCATTTTTTCTGACAACTGACTACTGACTACCGACAACTATTATGGCAGGTAATTGGTCGGGTCACGCGGCACTCCTCCCACAATAGTCTCGAAATGCAGGTGTGGTCCGGTCGAGTTGCCCGTGGAACCCACCAATCCTATAACATCTCCGCGGTCAACGGATTCTCCGACACTTACCTCGATACTGGAAAGGTGCGCGTACCTGGTGACCAACCCGCCGCCATGGGATATCTGCACCTGCTTGCCGTATCCCCCGTCCCAGCCCGCTGAAACAACCGTGCCGCCGGCAACCGCCACTACATCGCTTCCATAAGACGCATCCAAATCAATACCTTCGTGCATTCTGCCCCAGCGCATGCCAAACGGTGAAACAATATCGCCGTCGCATGGCCAGGCCAGGCGCACCGAACCGCCGCGGGAAGCCACCATGGTTATTGTACCTTTAACCACGACTTCTGTGGTGGGCTCTCTTTTAACGATCTGGCTCAGGATTTCCCGCCCTGTTTCAAAACCGTTCTCCCTGGAGATGCGGTAGGTAACCGTTTTTTCACCCGGAACGCCCTCGGTGATTACCTCTTTCTCACCCAACAAGAGTTTGTCATCATATCTTACGTCAACAGGGCACGGTATTTTTTCATCAACTGTTGTCTCGCGGGTGGCCGTAACAGTAATCAGCGGCGCCTCCTTACTGAGATACAACACCTGGTCGATTTCCAAATTTTCCGGGTCCATACCAGGGTTGGTGAATATAATCTGATCCAGATCAATCTTAACAGCCCTGGCGATGTCCCACAGGTTATCTCCGTCTTTGACCTTATATTCCACAATTTTATTAGTTCCCAGTAAAACCTGCCTCTGAGCCGTGGCGAGGTCAAGTGTGTTTTCCAAATCCACGGGAGTCTCCACGACTTCTACCGTTTCCTTAAATCCCAACTGATCGCCCGGCTCAACCGGGTAAACTGTTTTAAGCCAGGCCAGCAGAGCCTCGGCATCCTGAATATCTTTTAAAAAAACTTTTTGTTCCCCGTTTACCAGTATGGCCGCTCCTTTGGCTTTAAAGGTAAGCGCACTGGCCAGCTCTTCACGCAACGCCTCCTGGTCCAGTACATCCTGCTGGTTAATCCTGATACCCTTGTATTTAATTTTTTCTAAAACATCTACCGGGCGGCCCGCTTCGCTTGTTTTAAACTTCACAAGATCGCCCATAACTTTTCTGGCAATGTTTTCATCGGCGGCGACAGCGATGATCCTGCCGTTGGCCATCACGGCGCAGGCATTACTATGAAAGGCTACATAGAGAGGAATTGTGATTGCCAGGTAAAGCCCCACAACGAAGCCTACCCGTCGCAGCATAGACTGCTTAAGGAACCATTGCTGGAAAATCAGGCAATAGGCGAAGAATACTGTTATTTCCAGCCTAAGGCGCCGCTGTCCTTCAGGTCTAGGCGGCAAATCAGCCAGCTCCTTTCACATTTTGTTTTTTATGGCAATATCTCTCGTTTTCTGCCTGTTTTAGTGCTGCCGTGGCAAAGCGGGTTTATTATACCACAGCGATTTAAAACCGGTAAACCGTTTCTATTAATAGAAAACGGCCCATAAACGGCCGTATTTCCACTTGAGTGTGAATAACCGGCTTATTTGGCAAGTGAGCTGTGTCAAAGCCCACTGCCTTCGTCCGGCTCGCATTTAGCTTTAAAATAGATGGCGCATTCAAGTCTTTTTCTGGTCATGGAGCAGCCAAGCTGGTATGGTTTCAAGATGGAACCGTGCAAGAGGTCGGCATTGGCGTGACAGCCCCCGCTGCAGTAAAACTTGGCCCAGCATGCCGAGCATTCTTCCTTGTTATACACATGGGCCTGCCGGAATGCTTCCATAAGCCTGGTATCAAAATCTTCTCCTGCCACATTGCCAATTAAGTAACGGTCTCTGCCCACAAACTGGTGACAGGGGTACAAATCCCCGTTTGGGGCCACAGCCATATATTCGTGACCGGCGCCGCAGCCTGAAAGACGCTTGGGCAGGCAGGGTCCCCCGTCAAGGTCAATATTGAAGTGAAAGAAGTCAACCTTTTTGCCTGCCTGTCTGCGCCGGAGCAACTCACGTGTCAGCTGTTCATACTGCTCATAAACCAGCGGCAGGTCTTCAGTGCGGATGGCATAGCCTGCTTCTTCCGTAGCTACCACCGGTTCCACCGAAAGGCGCTCAAACCCAAGGTCGGCCAGGTGCAGCACATCTGAGCAGAAGTCAAGGTTATGCCGGGTGAAAGTACCGCGTATGTAATAATCCATGCCGTCCCGGGAATTCACAAAGTCCCGGACCCTGGACAGGACCTGGTCGTATGTGCCCGCGCCAAGGTTGGTGACCCGCATGGCATCATGCACTTCCCGCCTGCCGTCAAGGCTGAGCACAACACTGATATTCTGGTCGTTGAGGTACCTTGACACCTCCTGGTCCAGCAGCAGCGCGTTGGTGGTCAGGGTAAACTTAAAGGTCTTGCCGGCCCGCTCGCCCTGCGCACGGCCATAAGCCACCAGCTCTTTTAACGTATTAAAATTTAACAGCGGCTCGCCGCCGAAAAAGTCAACCTCAAGATGCTTCCTGCCGCCGGACCGCCGGATCAAGAATTCTATTGCCCTGCGGCCAGTATCCAAAGGCATTAAATCTGCCGCCCCGCCAAACTGCCCCTGCCCGGCGAAACAATAACGGCAGCGCAGGTTGCAGGCATGGGCCAGGTGCAGGCAAAGTGACTTGACCTCAAACCTGGCCGGCGGGCTGTAAGTATCATGGTACGGGTCCGGGCTGAAAAGCAAACCGCTGTCAGCCAGGGTTTTAATTTCCCCAACAGCTTCCAGCACATTGGTCCGGCCAAATTTCGGCCCGTACTTCCCGGCTAAATCTTCAGCAGTCATTTGACGGTAATCGTCTATCAGGTCCCAGACCAGATCGTCCACCAGGTGAACCGCCCCGCTGTGCACGTCCAGGATAATTTTGGTCCCGTCAAACTCAAACTTGTGCAGCAAAATTTGTCCTCCTCAAAAAAGCACCTCGTCCCGGTGGGACAAGGCTCTTTTTTATCTGGATTTTTCTTTTGAACAGACCTGGTTCCCCACCGTACAGGAAGTTTTACAGGCTGACTGGCAGGAAGACTGGCACTCGCCGCAGCCGCGGTCCTTAATGGTTGACTTGAGCTCGGCGCCGCTTAATGTTTTAATGTGTTTACCCAACCTTTACCACCCCTCTTTCATTAGTCATTATAAATGATTGAAGCAGGCGGCGCAACCAGCCTTTACCTTTAAAAAACGCGTATATTATACATAAAACACTGCTTTTTTCTTTCCCGTCGCCGGGCAAAAGCCTTGCTTGCTTGTCAATAGTGCCGCGATAAATTATACCCGTCCACAAGTTATTGTACAAAAATCGTTAATTTTCTACAATATGTATTGTCTCTGATCACAATCAATGTTAGAATATTACAGGGTGGTTGGATGCGCTTTGTCAAATGGCTGGAAGGTGTACGTTTTTACTACAACTATATTGTTTCAGGATTTTCGAACGGGGGAAGCTGGAAACTCAACAGAATTACCGAGCTTAATAGTGTCGAAACCCGTAAAATCCTGATCAGGAACATGTCGACGTACGAAGAAATTTTCATCCGCCAGCACAGGGTTTCTTCGTAATATAAGGCCCCTTAAAAGCTCTTATCAAACAGAGAGTGGTTTTTTGCCCTTTTTTCATTGTTAAAACTATCTTCAAACAGCATCCTGTTAAGTACAGGGTGTTTTAATTTTTTGCGGCAATATCGGTTAACCGTGCCAACAAGGCCGGCGCCTGGTATAAATATTCAAAGACTACGGCACAAAGTCCTTGCAAAAATTCTATTTCTTTTTCTATCCCAGGCTGATCTGAAGCTGTGCAAAACCCGCCTCTGTCATTGCTTTCAAATTTTTGAGCCAACTCGTATATTTTTAAGGGGATTTCGCCCTTTTTAGCGAGATTCCCTATTCTTTCACAGATTGAGTCTCCTTCGGCCCGGCGGTCAGCACAGGCCAGTTCCAGTGCCCGGCGCAGGTGTGCCGCACAAGTCCCAGGATCACTGTTTCTAAATTGGCGGGCGGTCAGGCAAGCATCTCTCACCTGCACAGGCAGGGTTTGCGGAACAGGTTCGCCGTCCGGATACAAAATAGTATAACTGTAATCCTCCGGCCTTCGTTCATCGTGCCAGTCTACTCTGGTCAGGGTAAGCTGGTCACAGCACAGGCACCGGGAGACACTGTACGCCACACCCCAGGGGCGCAAGCTTTCTTTGGCCAGATAACCGCACGGGCTGGTTAAAGTCTCCATATCCCTCTCGCTGTATTCAGCAAGAATACCGGCCAGCCCTTTTTTGCCGCAGTGCCCGCAAATAAGCCGGGCGCAGTATTTTCTATCCATTTTTTTTCATTATTTTCGCCCAGGAGTCTTTCAGCGAAACGATCCGGTTGAATACCAGCGCGCCGGGTTTTGCATCCACAGGGTCGACAATAAAGTAGCCGTGCCTTAAGAACTGAAACCGGCTTCCCAGCGGCGCCCCGGCCAGGCCGGGCTCAACCAGGCAGGAAGTAAGTGTCTCCAGCGAATTTGTGTTGATGCAGGATTTGAAATCCTTCTCCTCATCCGGGTTTTCCCGGTTGAAAAGGTGATCGTAAAGACGAACTTCCGCTGGAACGGCGTGAGCAGCTGAAACCCAGTGCAGCGTTCCCTTGACTTTGCGCGTGCTGCCGGAGCCGCTGCGGGTTTCAGGATCATAGGCGCAGTGCAGTTCTATAATTGCACCGGTCTTTTCATCTTTGACCACCCGCTCGCACTTGATAATGTATGCATGTTTCAGCCTTACCTCACTGCCGGGCGAAAGGCGGAAGAATTTTTTCGGCGGGTCCTCCAGAAAGTCGTCCTGTTCAATATAAATCTCGCGTGAAAAGGGGACTTTCCTTGTGCCCATAGCGGGATTTTCCGGGTTTATTTCAGCGTCCAGCTCCTCTACCTGTCCAGCCGGGTAATTGTCTATGACCACCTTAAGCGGGCGCAGCACTGCCATCACCCGCGGGGCGCGGGAGTTCAGATATTCCCTGATGCTGTGCTCCAGCATGGCTATGTCCACCATACTGTTGGCTTTGGCCACCCCGATGTCTTCACAAAAGTCGCGGATTGCCTCCGGCGTGTAACCGCGCCTGCGCAAACCGGATATGGTAGGCATGCGGGGGTCGTCCCAGCCGCTCACGTACCCTTCCTCCACCAACTGCCGCAGCTTGCGCTTGCTCATAACGGTATAGGTCAGATTCAGACGGGCAAACTCAATCTGCTGCGGGTGATAGATTTTGAGCGCTTCCAGCGTCCAGTCATAAAGGGGGCGGTGGTCCTCAAACTCCAGCGTGCAGATGGAATGGGTGATCCCTTCTATAGAATCGGAAATAGGGTGGGCATAGTCGTACATCGGGTAGATGCACCACTTGTCACCGGTCCGGTGGTGCGACGCTTTCATAATGCGGAAGATAACCGGGTCCCGCATATTCAGGTTCGGCGAGGCCATATCGATTTTAGCCCGCAGCACCCGCGCTCCTTCCGCAAATTCACCGGCTTTCATCCTTTCGAACAAATCCAGGTTCTCTTCCACCGAACGGTCGCGGTAAGGGCTCGGCTTGCCGGGCTCGGTCAATGTGCCGCGGTAGTCCTTGATTTCTTCGGCGCTCAGGTCGCAAACGTAAGCCTGTCCGGTTTTGATCAGCTGGACGGCATATTCATAAAGCTGGTCAAAGTAATCCGAAGCGTAGTACATCCGGTCGTCCCAGTCAAATCCCAGCCACTTCACATCGGTCTTGATCGAATCCACATACTCGACCTCTTCTTTGGTCGGGTTGGTGTCATCAAAACGCAAATTGCACAGGCCGCCGTTTTTAGCGGCAAGCCCGAAATTCAGGCAGATGGACTTGGCGTGCCCTATGTGCAGGTAGCCGTTCGGCTCCGGAGGGAAGCGGGTGTGGACCCTGCCGCCGTACTTGTTTGTATCAAAATCCTCATTGATAATGTTCTGAATAAAGTTGGAAGAAGTGCTGGAACCGTTTGTTGTCATTCTCATTGCTCCCTTATCATTTAGTTCCTCAACACTGAGCCGTGAGCACCTTTGGTCACATTCTATATTATACCTTAACACTATTTTACCAAATTTAAACCTTCCCCTGCCATATTTCAACATACAGTTAAATAATCCTTCCGGTTAGTGAACAGCAGTGTTTTGATCCAGGTCACCTGGAAAGCAAAACCTGGCGCGTGGCCAGGCAGTGTTAAAATCTATGCCGCAAGAAACTTGGTTTATTGCGGCGCCCAAATTGTTTTTCTGGGGAACTATTTAAACAATCGGATAAGGTTTACTTTACAAGTTGTATCGACTAATGCCCGTTCTTTTCCAGTTAACCCGTAATCATAAATTTCCTTTAGTTTTGCAAGATTTTTTTCCGATCCTTTGATAAAAGGCAATAATTCCTCAATAGACATTAAATCCTTTTTCTTTTTCATTTCCTGCCGGCGGTTATTAATAACTAGTTTGTGTAAAACATATGCTTCCGGCAGAGGCACCCGCAACTGAAAGGATCGGATTACTAAAACAGTGGTCCATTGACTCAAACTGTCCAGGTGCCGAAGACCGGTAGCTTTTATTCCAAGACCTTCAACGGTATAAGGCTCAACTTGGCCATGACCCATTTCTCGAACTAAAAATTCGACATCAAGAGGCCCTTCCACTTTCGAAAATTTTATCAGACCATCTCGGCGCTGCTGGGTCATAAAACCATGACGCTCCATTACGTCGCACAATGGTACTTTTTTAGCCGGCCGTCTTATATTGGGGATTAGAAAATCAAGGTCGATTGTACGGATGCTTGGCTGGAAGCCTCTAAAATAATTAGATTCAGCATAAATATACTCAACCCAACTCCCAATTAAAATTAGATCTGCCAAAATACCTTGTGCATCCAGCAGCGCAATAGTTTCCCAGAAAACTGCTTCCTGTGTTCTGCTCATTTGCGTTTAAGCGCTTTCTCTAAAATCCTACAATCTCTTTTTACTTCCCTTAAATTTTGCAGGAGTTTCTTATGTTGCTCTAATTTAAACTGTAACTCCTCTAACTCTTCTTTGGATAGTTTATTTAAATACTTAGATACCATCTTTCCGTTTTCCCGATAATCCAGATAAGGATACAAACGACCTCGAATATTTTTAAGACGGATATTCCCCTTAGGCATGGACGCTAATCTCTCTTTATAGGATTGTTCCATCGACTTGAGCCGTTCATAATGGTCCTCCAAAACACCGCGAATCATTATAACCCCTCCTATTATTAACCTGCAACATGGTAATAATTTAACCAGTGCAGGTTAATAATATTCTACCCTACGGACTCTTATTTTGCAAGAACAAATTAACCTGCAACAGCTCAAATTTGGATTAGCCGCAGGTTAATTTTTTGAAACTGCCTGCCGGGCTAACACAACTATGGATTTTTTAATTTCTTGCCAGCGATGAAATAAGCTTCAGGTAATATCAAGGCTGTCAAAATATTTAAAAACGCGCAAAAAACCCTGCTAATAATATGCAGGGTCACTAAAAAACCAAAGCCCTAGTTTTTACTGGAGCGGGTGACGGGGATCGAACCCGCAACCCTCAGCTTGGGAAGCTGATGCTCTACCGTTGAGCTACACCCGCCCGGCTCTATTATTATAACTTTTCTGTATTTAAAAATCAAGTTCAAGCCGGGAACGCTTTTTACAGGAGCCTAAAAGCAACGGACAGCCGGCGGCTGTCCAAACTGTTTTACTTTGGTGACCCCACCGGGATTCGAACCCGGGTTACCGCCGTGAAAGGGCGGTGTCTT
>ENA-UOYA01001571-UOYA01001571.1-activated-sludge-metagenome-genome-assembly--contig:-NODE-1571-length-23941-cov-8.645190_pt1 | contig 23941 bp, 19 predicted proteins | sample MGYA00238163_ERZ764804 | MGnify/ENA primary metagenome ERZ764804 (study PRJEB28919, sample SAMN05720223) | activated sludge metagenome | isolation source: Anaerobic digester | place: Hong Kong... | reverse complement strand
CAGTTCGATCGATCGCGGTAGCCTCGTATTGGGGCAGGCCCAAAAGGATTTCAGAGTCAGCCAAATCAAATCTCCCAAGATTGTTTTACCAATCTGGAATCACGGCCTGCCCCCGGAATTGATCAAGAGCCTGGCTTTACCATGACCAGATGCGGCGAATCCTTCTACTGTTCTCCATTGTTCTCTTAGCCCAAGCAGAGGAACCGGATCGCGTCGAGCGGCTGCTGGCGGAATTGTCCGAAGCTTACGGTCCGGTCGGTTTCGAAGGCTTGGTTCGCGCCATCATGCGGCGCGAGCTAACGCCTTATGTCGCGGGATTCGAAACCGACGGTCTGGGCTCGTTGATCGCCGTCGCCCCGGCCTCCGATGCCGGCGCTCCTCGCATGCTAGCCGCGCAAATGGATGAACTGTCGCTGCTGGTCAAGCACGTCACGCCGAACGGGTTCGTGAAGTTCCTCCCGGTCGGCGGCTGTTTCGACCTCGCGCTGGTCAACCAGAGGTTCGTCATCCTCACGCGCAACGGGCCGGTCACCGGCCTCTGCGCGCTCAAGACTCCGCACATCATGTCCAGCGCGGATCGTTCCCGTATACCAAGTCGCGGAAGCCTGTTCATCGACGTCGACGCAACCAGCAAACGGGATGCCGAGGAGCGGCTGGGCATCCGGCCAGGGATCCCATAGCGCCCCAAAGCCGCCTCGAAAAGCTGAACGGCGGGAATCTATATCTGGGCAAGGCGTGGGACGACCGCGCGGGAGTGGCGGTGATCGTGGAAGTGATGCGGCGCCTGAAGCAGGCACCCGCGTCCTGTTCCGTCTACGCCGTGGCAACCGCGCAGGAAGAGGTGGAGGTACGTGGCGCGAAGACCGCGAGCTACATGGTAAAGCCGGACATCGGCATCAATCTCGAAGGGGGCGTGGCCGCCGACCACCCCGGCATCACCGCGGATGAGGCACAGGAGCGGATTGAGGGCGGCCCCGGCATCTTCCTGCACGACAGCTTCATGTTTCCGAACGTGAAGTTGCGCGACTTCATCCTGGACACGGCCAAGGCGAGGGGAATCCCCGTACAGTTCGAGATCGTGAGCGGCTATGGCGAGGACGGAGCGGAGATGCAGCGCGCCTACGGCGGCGCCCCGAGTATCAATCTCACGGTCCCAACGCGGTACATGCACAAACACAACGGCATCATCAGCCGCGCCGATTTCGACCGCACTGCCGAACTCGTCACCGAAGTGATCCGCCGCATGGATTCAGCCACGGTGAAGCAATTGAAAGCTTTCGACTAAGGGGGCTCCCGGCGTCGTGACAACGCGGTAAGCAGCCCGGATGCGGCCTCCACGACCGCCCGTTTGCTACCAGACCTGATCGTGGGTCGGAACGCAAGTGTGCCTGGACTAATCCGCGAGCACTTCGAGGGTCTGCCGGGATGTCGCTGATGATTACGCAATCGCAACTTCGCCCACCCAGGCCGGTGCGGGCCGGGTACTTTCCGAGAACAGTCTCTTGTCATCCGCAAACATTTATTGACACTGAGGTAAATAAATGCCATGATCTTTATTCGAAGGAAAGACGACTTCAGTGCAGAGCTGGGCGCATGATGTGTGCAGTCGCAGCTCTGCGCTGGAATCAAGACGAGTCTGCGAGGCTTGTCCGCACTGCACGATCACACGGAGGTACTAGATGGGAGTTTCCTAGGAGGAAACATGTTTGGCTCAACAGCAAGAAAACTGAGCGGTGTCCTACTGGTTCCGCTCGTTGCGATTGTATCGCGAGGCGCTTTCTCGCAGGACGTTACGTTCAGCAAGGTCTGGTACGCGTCCAGCGAGCAACACACGGAAGTGCCCGTGACCCTTTCACTCACCGAATCGAAGATAGTGATCAAGAGCAAAAAGGCAAGTAAGAAGGCGCAGGCCTGTAACAACGAGATTTCTTACTCTTCTATTGATTCGATGTCCTATGCAGCAGCCACGCGCCACCGGCTCGGTGAAGGCGGGGCCCTCGCTGGACTTTCTCTTGGCGCGAGTGCAGTCATCATGGCTACCAAGACAACCAGCTATTGGCTGCGCATAGGCTACCACGAGGGCGAGACCAAGCGCGTCGCTATACTGCAACTCGACAAATCCGAATACGAAAACGTGCTGACGGCCCTGAAGTCAAAGAGCGGGAAGCCAATAGTGACATTGGATTCAAAGACCTCAAACGAGCTGTTGCCTACCGCGGGCAGCAAGAACGTGGACGAGGTGGTTGCGTTTGAGATGGAAAAAGTCGCAGCGGCCCTGAGGCCTGCCATGGAGAGTCATGGCTGCAAGGTGACAGCGGCAAGAAAGGGTCTCTTAGAGTGTAAGCGGCCGCGAAGATACTCGGAGAGGACTGACTCCGGCGCTGAGAAGATAACTGCCAAGCTGGAACCGAAGGGCGCGCAGACGCGGGTCCGCATTAAGACTGGGAAAGGGATGCTCGGCAGACTCGGGAAGAGGAACTGGTCAACGCCCATCTATCAGGCGATGCTGAAGACTTTGCAGGAACGTTAGCCCGGGTCGAGAGACTCCGTGCGGGGATGAATCTTAACGCTCAGCGTCAGCCGGAACTCACGCCCTTCCAGAACTAGAAGCCAAATCCACCGGCAGGTAGGAAGGATGAGACGGCCTCGGCGGGCAGTGCGTCCGTAAGTCATTCACCAGACTCAGCGGGAGAAGCCTGGGAGACCGTCCACACACCCCTGGACGTACCGTTCAAACTCTCCGGCCTCAGCGGCTGAAAATTCCCGCCTTGTCCCAACGGACGATGACATCCTGCACCAGAGCCGTCATCTTCTCAACCACGGCATCGAAGTACTCTTGCGCCTTGCCTTGGTCGAAACGCACGTAGCCCTGCCCGGGTTGGTACAGGATGATGGAGGACGGGAACGGGTAGGCGGACCAGGCTCCTGCCGGCGGGCGGGGCATGGCCAGCGAGTTGTCGTAGCGCTCCGGTCGAACCAGGTTCGGGTCGATGGCCTGGAGGAAGGCCGTCTCGTTCCATCCTGCGTGCCCGCCATCTTCGCCGAACACTTTCAACGTCACGTCCGAGCAGATCGCCCACCAGTTTGTCACCAGAGTGCGCACGTGTTTCTCGCGCCCCACGGATTCGGCAACGCGATTCAGGATTTCGGTTTGCGGACCTCCGTGGCCGTTTACGATGATGATGTTCCGGAAGCCCATACCCGCCAGGCCCGCGAGCAGGTCCTGCATGTAAGGGCCGTAGGCGTTCCCGGAGATGGTGAGGCCGCCGGCGTAAGCGTCCAGGCTGCCCGTCACGCCGTAAGGCACCGCGGGCGCCACCAGCGCGTTCAACCGCGGCGCCATCTTGCGGGCCAGTGCAAGGGGCGCGATGGCGTCGGCTCCGTTCGCCGCCGCGCCGTGCGCCTCGAGCGTGCCGGTGGGCAGCAGCACCGTGGTCACCCGCGTGGGCACCAGTTCGCGGATCTCCATCCAGTTGAGTTCGCTCATCTCGCGGCTGCGCGGTGTTTGCGGAAATGCCGCCGCCAGCGACACAGCGGCACAGAGGAAGGCCCGGCTGAGAGGGTGACGCATCATGGCCCTCAGCTTACCACCGGCGCCGGTTGCGGGAGGTCCCGGGCACCACGCTCAGGTATACTACGGTTGCAAGGGGATAGTTTCTTTCGTTATCCGACACTGAAGATTCGGGAGAACTGGGCCATGTGGATTGCAGGAGTTGTTATCACCCTTCTGGTCGTCCTGGGAATCTATGAGTACCGGCTGCGGAAACCGGACCAGCTTGTCCTGTACGAGACCGCCGGAACCATCCGGCTGCGCGGCGGCGCGTTTTACCCGCGTCACTTCAGCCTGGCGCTGCCGGGGACTACGCACCAGACCGAATTGAAGATCGACAGCATCGCACGTGGAAGCGTCCCGCTGCGGACCACGCTTGCCGTCACCGTCGCTCCAAGCCGGGACAACCTCTTGAGCCTCGTCCGCGTGGGTGGATGGCAGCGCGACGCCGTGGTCAAAGCATCCAGAGAGTTCGAAACCGTGATCCAGGGCATCGTCAAGGCCTTCACGGAGGGGTGCCTGATCGAGGATCTGTCGTCCGAGAATCTGCAGCAGCACCTTTGGACCGGCGCCGAGGTGCGCGCTGCCCGGTTCGGCCTGGAGCTCGTTTCGCTGACAGTCCAGTCGGTCGACGCCGTCGATCCCGAAATCGCCGAAGCCATGCGGCGGCGCGAGTCCGCCAGGATCCTGGAGCAGACCGAGCAACTCAACCAGGCGGCCCGCGTCTCGGCTGCGCGCGCCAAGCTTCAGGCCGACGAGCAGATCGCCCTCGCCGAGCATGAGCTGGAATTGAAGCGCTCCGGACTGCGCGAGGAGGAACTGGCCCGGGAAGCGGTTCTGGCCGAGAAGCGCACCAGCGAGGAATTGAAACGCAGCCGGATGAAGCTGGCTTACGAGAACGAAGAGCTTGCCTTGCTCAAGAATAGCCCCGAACTGCTCTTGCTGAGTCCGCAGGCGGCGCGTCTGGCCGAAGCGAGCCAGAACCTCAAGAACGCACGCACCATCGTCTCGCTGTGGTCTTCGGATGCCGAGCGGGAGTCGCGGCTGTCCAGCCTGTTCCAGCGGTTCCTCGAACTGGTTTTGGAGGGCGACAAGAAACAGTTGAAGTCCGATGGCGGCGAGGGCGGCTAGCCCACCGCGATAGCGCCGCACGCCGTTGGTGGAAGCGCCTATGCGTGAAATCCAACTCCAGCCGATCGAGCCTCCGGAGGCCGCCGGTCATCCGCCGCAACCGCAGAGGTCTTTGCCGGACCTGTTCGCCCTTCGTCCCGTCAAGGCGGCGGCGGTGTCAGACATTAGCGAAGCGACCGCCGCCTCGTCCGTGCCTGCCGGCGAGCGGGTGAACTTCCACATCGGCAACCCGGTGCAGGACCCACGGCTGGTGGAACTCTACGCGCGGATCGCGTTGGGTTTGCCTCCGGCGCAAGCCGCCACGAACGGCGACCTCGCGGGCGCGCTGTGCGGTGAACTCGGCTGGGCGGCGGAAGAACGGGACAGGGCGGAGTTTCTCCTCGAGTTGATCCGCAGGAGCGCTCCCTATCTGCCGCGCGGCGGGTACCTTCGGAACAAGCCCGGCGAGCTGATCCGGCTCTTCAACGAATGGTTGACCAGGCAGCCCGAACCGCTGTCTTACGATTTCGGTGAGAAGACCGGACGCCGCGAAGTCATCCTGGCTTCCGGAGGGATCACCGAGGCGCTGCGAGTCTTCTTCCACGGCCTGGCAACCAAGTTGCTGCACCTTCCTGCAACCATCTTCACCCATGGGATCCGCATCCCGGACCACCTTCGGCAGTTCGACAGCCTCCATTTCCGTGAGCTTGCAGACGACGCAACCGAGGCGGTGGAAACGCTCGATCGCTCGGTGACGCGGAATGCGTCGACTCCGGCTTTCGTCGTTCTCGGCAAGGTGCTTACCGAAGAGTTGAGGCGCAGGTTGCGGATTATAAGCCGGGATCATCCGTTATTCATTGTCGAAGCGAACGACGCTCCGAATCACCTGTCGCTGGCGCGCGAGGCGAAGATGATGGACCGCACCTTGCGGTTCCTCACTCCCGCCATCTTTTCCCCGCACCTCGCGCCGTTCGCGACGATTTTCATCGCCGGATACGAAGAATTCGTCCGCATGATCGAGACCGTGCATTTCCAGCTGAAGGGCACTCCGTCGGCGGCCGACGTCGAACTGCTGACGTTCCTGGTGAAGCACGGCTCGCGCAACGAGGAACTGCGGCAGCCTTCCGGGGAACCGCTGTATCCGGAAAACTCGCCGTTCTTTCCGGAGTTGCACCGGACGGCGTCCGCCGCCATCGCTCGTACGGAAGCCCGGAACGCGTGTCTGGCCGGCGCTCAGGTCGCGCGGCTGGAGGAGCGGCTCTCGCACGTGGTGGAGCGCGTGGCCGGGCGTTTGGCCGATTTGCGCGTGACCGGAGGCTACGCCGCTCTGGCGGCCGATCCCTTCGAAGGCCTGGCCTTTGAGCGAATCCTGGACGCGCTGCCGGAGGGCCGGACCGAACTGCTGGAAGCGTTCAAAGTCTGCTTCCTGCGACACCATCCCGAATACCGTCCCGACGCTGCGATGGTGGTGAGCGGCTCGGCGCGCACGGCGCTTGGCCTGCTCGGATTCCACTGCGGCATCCGCGAGGTTGTCATCCCAGACCTGAGCTGGACCTATGAGCACTGCTTCCCGAGCGTCACGTCCGTCCCCCTCACGCCGGACTTCGAACTGGAGGTGGATCGCCTCATCGCGACGGTTGAAGACAAGCTGGGCCGGGATCCGGATTGGGGTGGCCATGGCGCCGTGGTGTTTAACAACCCCCACAACGCGACGGGGCAAGTCTTCCGCGAAGAGGCGCTGCGGACACTGCTGCGCCACTTCCTGGACCGGGGCGTTTTTGTCATCGACGATCTGTCCTACCAGAACGTCGCTCCCAGCCGCGACCTGTCGGGGCCCATGACGCTCCGGCAGTTGGCCAACGAGCTTGCGCGCCTGGGATACATCTCCACGGAGCAGGCGGACCGGTTGATCACGGTTCATTCGCTATCGAAGACCGATTGCCTCGCGGGCGCGCGGTTGTCGGTGGTGGAGATTCGCGACCCGGATTTACGCGCGTGCTTCGAGGCCGTCAACCGCAGTATCGTGCCCAACACCGGCGCCATCCTGCTCGCCTACCTGTTCTACCGGCAAGGCTCGCAAAGTGCCGGTTCCTACTGGAGGCTGCGCAACCTCATTTTCGAGGAGCGGATGAGCGCCATCGAAAAGGCGGTTGCGGACTTGCCGGCGAACCGCAATCCGTTCGGCATCACCATCACGCGCCCCGCCGGCAGCATGTACCCGCGAATGACGCTTGCCCGCCTGCCGGCCGGCATCTCGCTGGACTGGATTGCCTCCGGGCTTGCCCGCCAGGGGATCGGCCTGATCCCGCTCTCCACATTCGCCCACACGGAGGAGGGCTTCGAGATTGCCCGGAAGTCATTCCGCATGACCCTGGGCGGCACCGACGGCGCCGATCGCCTGACGGCCAAGACGCGCCGGGTGCTGATCGACCTGAACCGGCTCATGGCCGAGGAGGAATCCCATTACAACCGTAAGTGGTTCGCGCTCTCCGGCCGGCGGGGTCATCCGCGGCTGGACCGCCCGGCCATCCGGAAGCAATGGACGGCATTCGCCGAAGAAGCTGCCGCCGGCTGCCGCGACCTGCTTCGGGCCGAAGCGGCGTCGCCGGAGCGTTTCCTGAAGGACCGCCTGGAGGTGTTCGGCGCGCGCCTGGACGACAAGCTGGAACTGGCCGAGGAGCGGCTCGCACTGGCCGAGGAGGGCGGCAGGCTCGAGCGCGTCCTTGAGCAGGAGTTTTACAAGGACGACCTGGTCCGGCGGCAGCGCGAATTCCGGACGCGGCTCTACGACCGGACCGTGCATCCCACGCAGATGTATTCCATCCGGTCCGAATCGCTGTGGGAGCGGGCCATCGACGGCATCCTGACACAGGACCCGGCAACGCCCAAACTCGTCGCGCCGCTGGCGCGCGAACTCTCCCGGGAGTTTCTCGGTCTCAACGTGGCGATCGATTCCCGGGGGGAAGGCGACGAGCTACTGTTGGATCTCGGCGCTGTGATCGCGGCCGAGGACTTCGCGCGCTTCAACTCACGGACGGATGCTCGCGGATTCCTCTCGTATTGGGGGGACTGGGACGGCAGCAACCGCCCGTCCGGGCAGGGGCACCGTCTCATTGCGACTGTCCTGATGGAAAACGTCGCCCGCATGGGAAAGCTGCTCCAGATGCTCCTCAAGGCCAGCCATGCACTGCAACTGGACCGGCAACTCATCCAGGAAGTGAACCGCCTGCCGCTCACCAACCGGCGGTTCAGCGCGCTGTTTGACGAAATCACGGACCTGACGACACAACTCGAGCGCCGCTACCGCGGCCTGCTGCCGTACGACGTCCAGCCGGGGGTGGTTCGCAAGCTCGGGATGAAGCTGCGGCTGGCGCGCGATCCACTGTTTTCGCTCTGGGAACACAACGACCGCCTGGAGCGGCGCATGCTGGAGCTGCGGCGCAAGCGCCGGGATACGCTGGAGTATTACTTCGCGCTCAACAGGTCCCTGCGGAAGACCCTGCACGCGCACCTGGGCGATCTGTGCAAGCACATGAAGGACCCCGCGTTCGCCCTGGCCGCCGCCGGCTACCGAGATCTCCTTCAGCGCGTTGCGATCACGCCGCGCATCCACCAGAACATGGTGACGTCGCCGGATCCATTCGCTATCGACACGACCGTCCACAACCTCGTCGAGCTGAACGAAATCGCCGGACGGCATGGCAACCCCGGAATGGTACTGGCGTTGCAGGTGAGCATGTCGTCGGACGCCGAGGCCCTGATCTCGCTCGACCGTAAACTGCGGGCCGAGCGGGAACGCGTGATGCGTTCAGGCTGCCCGGAACTGTCCCCCATCTGGCTGGTGCCGCTGTTCGAGGATTTTGAGGTGGTGCGCGAAGTGCCGGCGTATTTGGAAAAGCTGTGGGATTACGCCGTCCAGAGCCGCCGCCTCAGCGAGACCGCGGAGGAACGCTTCTCCGAAATGGTCTGCGAATTGTTTGTAGCCGGGTCCGACCTCAGCCAGCAGATCGGCCAGACTGCCGGATTGTCGGCCTTCAAGAAAGCGAAATTCGAGATCGTGCGATGGCTCGCCGAGCGCGGTCTGGTGGGCGAAGTGCGCATTAAGATGGGCTGCGGCGAACCGATGCAGCGGCAGGGCGGCTACTATGCGCCGGTTAGCGGGCGCCCCGGCTTCGTGTTTACTCCGGAGAACGAACGCACGCTCGGCGAATCCCTGGAAGCCTCGGCCAAGCGGAGCGCCCGCTACGCCACCACTCCCCTGATGGGCGTGTTCGCTAGCGGCGACTTGATGACCTTCCAGAGCAACCTGTCGGAGCGCCTGCGCCATATGCCCGTAGAGGAACTTGCGCAGGTCTTCTATCACATCGCCCAAGCCCAGCGTTTCTCGGCAAACGAACTGCGCCGGGCGGCAGAGCCCCTCACGGAAACGCGCCTCCAATTCACCAATCGCGGGTTGCAGGAACTCCGGCGCCTCACCATGGGGATCGAGGACGAGTTGCTCGACGAGTTCATGAAGCTGGCGACCGAGAACTTCCGCCGCATCCTGTACGGCCGGGAGGAGGACGTTGTCGGCATTTACGTAATCTCGTACTTCATCGCGCGCACCGTGCCGCCTTTGCGCGACCGGCCGACCGTCCGTCCCACGCCGGGCCTTACGGCCAGCCGCGGCCAGAAGATCCTGGAGCGAATCGCGGCCACCATCCCGCTGGCCCGTCACGGGAGCAGCTTGCGGGCTATTGCCCACAACCAGGCGCAGACATTCGTGCTCGGCATCAACCAGCTCACCACGGGCCTGTTCCGCGCCCTGAACGCGTTCGCGCGCCAGCGTTCGTCGGAAGGGGAAGGCGAGGGCGTGCTGGCCGACCGCATCCTGCCGCACCTGCCGGTCTATGAGATCCTACAGACGCTGCGCCTTTACCAGGACGTGGATTTGCACTGGCTGAGTATCATGGAGAAGGCTTTCCCCGCCGGCAACTCAGCTTTCACCGTGCTCCGGGAAGACGCCGACTCCATCGGGACCATCGTGCCGTTCTTCCAGAAGGAGGTCCTGCGGCGGCACGGCGTGAACGTTTCGGAGTTTTTCGAAGGTAACCGCTTCCCGCCGCGCCTGCTTCCCACGCTGCGGCCCGACCTGGCGGTGCTGCTGCAGCCGGATCTCTTCAACACCAGCGTGGGCGAACTGCTGGGCGCGATCGGCAGCAAAGTGCCGGCGAGCTGGCGTGAGGAGGTAGAGCGGCTTCTGAATCTGCCCCGCGAAATCCAGGGATGGCGCGAGAAGGCGTGGGGCTTACTCCAGGAGCCGGTGTTCGCGCGCGTATCGAGTTTCGTGGAACTGGCGACGGCGCTCCATTCGGTCGCGCAGCGGAGCTCCGTTTCTGAAGCCGGGCCTCCGCCGGTTATGCGCCGAAAGCCGCGGAATGCGGCGCCGTTTTTGAACAGTCCCGCCGAAGATTCCTTGCAACAATTTCTGCATGCGGCCTTCGAATACCTTTCTACGCTCCCAACGGGGTCGGTGGAATTGCCTACGAACATCGTCAGGGCAATGAAGGAAGTGAAGCGCATCGTCCGGATTGAAGAACAGGCTCTCCCGGCGCGCGAGCAGGACCTGCTGCGGTTCTATCTGCTGCAGATTGCACGGGCCACGGGCGAGAACGGGTGATGACGGAGCGGTGCCGCCGCCACTCGCCGCTCCAAGCGTTATCCTGGAATTAATGTCCCAGATGCATGATGAAATCCGGCAACAGCCGGAAGCGCTTGAACGCACTTTATCCGAAGGATTGAAATTGACCGAGAAGTTGCGCCGCCGGTTTGAGAAGTCGCGGCCGCGCCTGATCGTTCTCGCCGCTCGCGGCACGTCCGATAACGCCGCGCTGTTCGGAAGGTACCTGCTGGAGATTACAACCGGCATCCCTGTTTCACTGGCCGCGCCGTCGGTATTTACGCTCTATCGCTCCTCGCTCGATATGAAGGATACCCTCGTGGTAACTGTCTCGCAGTCGGGCGAATCCACCGATATCGACTACGTTCTCGAGCATGCCGGCAAGTATGGCGCCGCTACCGTCGGCATCACCAATGAGCCTGCCAGCACCATGGCGCGCCTGGCGGAAAGTACATTCCTGGTGCGCGCGGGAAGGGAGAAGAGCGTAGCCGCCACCAAGACCTACAGTGGCCAGGTGCTGTGCTTCTACCTGCTGGCATATGCGCTGGGCGCCAAGATACGCGTGGAAGATCTACGCCGGCTGCCGGAATGGGCCGCTACCGCGCTAACGCTCGAAAAGCAGATTGCCGCTTGCGCCGAAAGATATCGCTTCATGACGCACGCCGTCGCGGTCGGGCGGGGTTTGAACTACTCCAACGCGTTTGAGTTCGCGCTGAAGTTGATGGAGACCTGCTATGTGGTCGCCGAGCGGTTTTCTATCTCGGATTTTCAACATGGCCCCATCGCCATGGTCGAACAGTCCTTCCCCGTCTTCATGTTCGCGCCGAGCGGCGTAACATGGCCGACTACGAAGGAGATGCTGACGCGGCTCGACCATCTGAAGGCCGACACCCTGCTGATCACGGACCGCAGCAACAAAGAGGTTCAGAAGATGGGTCGCTCGACGATCACCGTACCGCTGCGGCTCGGCCGTGCCAACGCGGTTCCCGAGGAGTTGTACACTCCGATCCCGTACATCATCCCGGCGCAGTTGTTTGCGGCGTGCCTGGCGTCCGACAAGGGCCTCGACCCGGATCACCCGCGGTCGCTGTCGAAAGTCACCCGGACGCTCTAGCCCCGCGGATACGGCGCGGAATTCAGGCTTGGAGCCGATTGAAATCTCCACCCGGGAACCCATATGATCTGATTTGGATTCCGAACTGGAGGATAATGTGCGTCTCTGTGCCGACGGGAGTTTTTGGCGCAGGCTAGCGCTCCTGACGGCGGTATTCGCCTTGCTGGCGCCGTGCGTAAGGGCCGGTGCGATCTACATCCAGCCGATTCAGGTTTGCAGCGATGCCGGGACGGCGTGCGCGAATGCCGGGCAGACGCTGTTTGAAGCCGAAGACGACAAGATCTGGGCGCAGGCCGGCCTGGACGTGAGCTTCTATTCGTGGCATTATTTCAACGAAACCGATTACCTCAACATTGAGGACGACGCAGAGCTGTATTCGCTGTTCGGCACCCCGGGCCACGGCCAGAGCAGCGACGCGACCGTGATCAGCATGTGGTTTGTCGACGTGCTCTACCCCGCCGGTTCGAGCACGACATTCGGCATTTCGCTCATGCCCGGCAACGCCATCGCCATTGCCAACGCCGTCTTCTCATCCAACCGGATCGACACGCTGGCGCACGAAATCGGCCACAGCCTGGGGCTTGATCATTACACGGGACCGGACCAGGCGTCCAACCTGATGACCGCCGGGACCGCCGGACGGACTGTACCCACGGGCATCGGCGACATCTATCCCGACGGCGCCGGCCTCGACCGGTTGACCGCGGACCAGTTGGCGATCATCGCGGGCAGCGACCTGATCCACGACAGCCCGGTGCCGGAACCGTTGCCGGCGATTTTGGCGGGTGCCGGACTTCTGGTCCTGGCGATTATGCGCCGCGCGAGCTGAACGGGTTCACGCTCACGGCCCCCCCGGTTCAGAGAATTAACGAACATCCGGGTCTCTGCTATCGTCATTCAGAGAGAAAGCGGGTGATGTCATGTTGACCCATGTCAAGACACTTGGGATTCTGAATATCGTTCTGAGTTCTCTCGGAATCCTGGCGGCTGTGCTGGCGCTGCTGTTCTTCGGCGGCATCGCCGGCATAGTTGGAATGGCCTGTCAAGATGAAGGCCGGTTGATTGCCGTGCCGATTCTGGGCCTCGTCGGAAGCCTCATCTTCATCCTCGTGATGCTGGTTTCGATCCCTGGCGTCATCGCCGGCGTCGGACTGCTAAAATTGCGCCCCTGGGCCCGCATTCTCAGCATTGTCATTTCTGCGGTGAACATCCTGAATTTCCCGTTCGGCACCGCGCTGGGCGTGTACGGACTATGGGTTTTGCTTTCCAACGAGACGATCGCGTTGTTTGAAGGGGCGCGCGTGCGCTAGCGCAACTGCTTGTTGAACTGCTGTGTTTCGGACAGCATTTTCTCAAACTTGCGCTTCTGATTTTCGTCGAGAACCCGCAGGATACGGGTCTTGCCCGTGGCGCGCACATCATCCATCTGCGATTGCAGCATCTGGTAGTACTTCATGAAGTCGTCCAGCACAAGTTCCAGTTCCTCGGTCTGGGCGGAGGTGAGGTTCAACTCTTTCTTGAAGCGCTGGAGAGAAATATCCTTGCCGCCTTCCCGCCAGCTCGGACTGGGCCGGCTGCTGCCTGGCCAGTGGTGGAACGCCACGCCCATGGCGACGGCCCCTGCGAGCGCGCCACAAAGAAAAATCAGCGCCAGCACAAGCAGAAGCTGTGGATTTTTCCAAGCGGGTTTGGCGGGCCCTAGCATGCTCTTTCCAGGCTACTCCTGATAGGTCGCCAGCGTGACCAGAATCGTGTCACGATCCTGCTGCGGATCGCCGCCGATCTCGGAAACCGCCTGTGCGGGTTCGGCCATAATGGCTTCCGGCGCGGAAGCCGCAATCGGGAAAGACTGCTCCGTCGAAACCAGGTAGCCGCCGAAGAGAACCAGAAAAACCAAGCTGGCGAACACAATCCGCCGCGAGAAACCGGGATCGAGGAAGGCGCCCCAGAAACTCGGCCGCCGCTCCGATTCGACACGATCCATGACGCGGGCGTAAAAACCGGGGCTTGGCTCGGCGTCGCCGGCCGGGCGTAACGACTGAATCACGGACGCTTGCGAGCGCATGGCCTGCACCTCGAGCCGGCATGCTTCGCATGCCGCAAGATGCAACCCGACTTCAGCGTTCGAAGCCGTGCGGCTTTCCGCCGCGAGCAACTCTTCAAGGTGTTCCTTGATGAGCCAATGCATGGCTTCTTCCCTCAATCAACCTCTGACTGCTCTACTCCGGCTTGGTGGATCTGGCGCCCACTTGCCTGGAGATTCATTTTATATGATCCGGAAGCGTAATAACTAAGCAATTGCCGCCCCCGTCGTGCGCGAAAGCCGGTTGGCGGCTTTCAACAACTTCTGCCGCGCACGGAACAGTTTCACCTTGATGGTGTTTTCGTTCATTCCCGTCATCCCGGCGAGTTCCTCCACCGAATGACCTTCCACTTCCTTCAGCAGCATCAGTGTGCGCTCTTCCTCGGAAACCTTCGCCAAAAGCTTCATGGCGTAGTCGCGCCGCGCCAAATCTTCGTCAATGCTCTCGTGGTGGTCGCTGGCCGCTTCCGAATTCGACATCCGCCTGGCGTCTTCTTCGTTGAAATCGCTCTCGTACACCAGTTTGCGCACGCGCTTCTTGCGCAAATAGTCGTAACACTCGTTGACCGTGATCTTGTACAGCCAGGTCAACAGGGAACTGCGGAAGTCGAAACTGGAAATGGAAAAATAAACCTTTGCAAATACCTGTTGAGCGATATCTTCGGCGTCGTTGCGGTTTCTGAGCACGCCGTGAATGATCGAAAACACCTTCGACTGGTAACGCTCCACGATTTCGCGAAACGCCAATTCGTCTCCGGCTTGCACGCGGCGAACCAGGGCCGCTTCTTCGCTTGTCCGATGATCCACGGTTCGTGTCTTGGCCCGCCCGGCCGATCCAGCCGCTGGAAACGGGAGTACACCGCTGAAGCCGCTCATACCTATAGGGTCCGACGTTACGCGATCCCTTGCGGTTTCAGTGAAACCAGGCCTTACGGTCCTCTCCCACTGATTGTCTCTCAACCCGGCCGGAGATCGCACCTATCCGCTCCCTCAAATCATCAAACACAGGGGCGGAAGGCCATACTGACGTGCTAGATTGGGATTAGGAAGGGCAATCCGCACAGGAGTGTACAGATTATGATTCAACTGACTCAGAAGGCCATCGACAAGGTGAAGGAGATTCTGGATACCCAGGAGCCGAAACCCGCCGGCCTGCGAATTGCCGTTGTCGGCGGCGGTTGCTCGGGCTTCAACTACTCCATGGCTTTCGAATCGAACCCCGGAATGCTCGATAAGACCTACAACTTCGACGGGCTGAATGTCTACATCGACCAGGCCAGCATGCTGTACCTGGACGGAGCTGAGGTGGACTACGTCGAGACCCTGGAAGGCGCCGGCTTCAAGTTCAATAATCCGAACGTCAAGACCACCTGCGGTTGCGGCAGTTCTTTCAGCGCCTAGTCCCGGTCAAGGGCCGCTGCGCGGAGCCGCCACCTGGAATTCGAACAGGTTCTCGGAGACTTTCAGGCCTTTCGAATCAATAACTTCTGCAGCCAACCGGTAGTCTCCCGCGTGGGTTGCTTTCCACGCCGCATCCCCAAGCTTGGCTGTTGAATCCGCTGCGATTGAGCCCTGGAACTCCCCTTGCGCCACGGTCTTTCCTCCGGCCTCCTGAATGCGCCAGCGGACCTTCGCGCCCGGGAGGTCCGTCCAGCGGTCGTTGATCGCCCAAACTCCCACCCGCACCTCCTCGCCCGGCTGCCAGCGGTCGCGGTCGTACTCCAGGCTCGCCAGGACCGGCTGGAAGCTGCGCTGGACGGTGTAGTAGACCTTGTGCGGCACCCGGTAGAAGTCGATGCAGGCCATGGTGACCGACGGCCAGATGTCGATGGCGTGGAAGTGGAAGATGCCACCCGCGTCGTATTTGCGCCTCCGCATGCGTTCAATGGCAAGCTGAAACAGGCGCGAGACGTAGTCCTGCGTGCGCGGAATGTACTGTTCGAGCGTCAGGCCGGCCGGGTCGCCCCAGGCGCGCATGGCTTCCGGGATCTGCAGCTTGTGGAAGATCCAATCCTCTGCGTGGTCTTTGATAGGCCATGCATTGGGCATGAACTTGATCAAGGATGAGTAGTTCGGCAGCGCCGTGGCTCCAAGCTCGGTAACGAACTTCTCCTCGAGCTTTCCGTACTGCCAGATGTTGCCGCTGTACCAGCCGTAGTAAACGTGGGCATCTCCGTAACGCCCGGTGGAGCGTACGACCAACCGGTGTTGCGGATCGTTGAAAAACAGCCGCGGCGCAAGGTGTTTGGTCAGGTCGCGGTAGTTTTCCAGATCCTCCTCGTCGCTGGTGGACCAGGCCATGACGGAAGGATGGTTGCGCACATATCGTATGTGCGGGTCATAAAGCTGGGCGGCGCGCAAGGAAAACTCGCGATCGTGCGGATACCATGCTTCCAGGAAGTCCTGCCAGATGAGCACGCCGTTTTCATCGGCCAAATCGTAAAACTCGCGGTTGGTGAAATGGCAGTGGATACGGATGGCGTTCACGTTCATGCCGAGCATGAGCTTGAAATCCCGTTCATTGGCCGCCCGGTCCATTTCCGACAGGAAGAGGTTGTAGTAGTAGTTTGTACCGCGCACGAAGAAGCGCTTGCGGTTCAGGTAGAAGTTCCAGCCGATGCTCTCGATCTCGCGTATGCCCACGGCGAGGGTCTTGCCGTCCACCGGAGCGCCTGCCGGATCGAGCAGCCGTACATCCAGAGTGTAAAGGTTGGGCTTGCCGTGATCCCAGGTCCACCACAGTTGGGGATTCGCGAGATTGAACACCAATTGCGTATGGTCCGCGGTGGCCGCCGCGCGAATGCGGTAGCTCTCGTTCGAGGTGAAGTTGCGCGGCCGCAGCGTCAACTCCCATTGGGCGCCGTCACCGGGCGCTTCGGCTTCGAGGTCCACTTCTACGGCCGCCCCTTTGTCAACCAAGCGCGTGTTCACCGCCACGTCGCGGATGCGAGCGGCCGCTCCCGCCACCAGGCGCACACTACGCGTGATGCCCAGTGCGGTGATGTCGTCCGGCTTCTGGTCCACATTGCCGTAGGAGCCCTTGACGTAATAGGGGCGGTGGCGCCAGTAGTAGGTGACCGGCGTCCAGACGCGCACCAGCAGTTCGTTTTCCGCGTCGAACTTCACCTGCCCGGTCACGTTGTAATCGTAGGGATCGATGTAGCCTTCGTGGCGGCCGAGGGAGTGCCCGTTCAGGAATGCGTCGGCATAATAGTCGGTGGCGTCGAATTCGAGGCGCAACTGCTTTCCGGACATGGTCTGCGGAGCTCGGAAGCGCTTGCGGTACCACCACTCCTTGTAGCTGACCCAGTCGGCATCGTGGGTGTAGATCTTAGCCGGGTCCAGCCACTGTATATGCGCGCTTCCCGGTACGCGCACCTTGCGCCACTCCGAGTTCGGCCCGGCGCCCTTTTCTCCCCACGCCAGCTCCCACTCGCCGTCCAGGGCGAGGATGGGCGGCTGAAACGCGGCCGGGGCGGAGACCCCGGTTTCGACGTGATAATCCAGTTCGCGTTCCGCTGGGGGATTTACCGCAAGGCTTCCCTTTTCCGGCCCGGCCACCTTCACCAGCAGCGGGTTGCGCAGGATCCGGTTCTCCTTGCGGGCTTCCATCACGGTGTTGTCGCCCTGCCAGCGTGGAAACGTCAGGGCGATCTGGGTGCGCCCGCCGGCCGGCTTGGCCTCGAAGCGCCGCGAGCCGATGCCGGTCCAATCCAGCTTCTCGTCCAGCGCCACAATGCCCAGAGCGCCGTAATTCTCCTCCCGCCGGTAGTAGACCGCATGGCCGCCGGGCAGCTTCTTCCATGGGCGCGGGCCGATTTCGTGATCCGGCGGCTCCTCGGGTTCGGGCCCCGTGGGCCAGCCGTATTCGGAGCCGTTCACAAAGCGGTCGAAGGGAAGGTACGGCAGGGCACTCACGGCGGCGAAGCGGAAGCCTCCCGTGGCCGACCATTTGAGCCAGGCGCCATCGGCGGTCCACGTCATCTCCCAGGAGGCGGTTGCGTTGGACAGGCGCAGCAGGGCGCGCAAAGGGCCGGCTTCCAGGAATTCCACTTTTGTGAAGCCGCCGCCCGTTTCGGGCGTCGTCCACCCGGTGTTCTCACCCGTGACGCCCGTGGGACCACGCTCGGGGACTTTCTCCGCGAAGTGTATGTCGTTCTTCAACGCTTCGGCGCTTTCGGGTGTTGTCTCCACCAGGTTCAGCACGCGCCGCGGCCCTGCCGTGAGATTGTAAGCCTCGACAATCGCCGGAACCCCCGTGTCGATCATCACGCGGAAACGGCTGTTGCCCAGTTCGACGCGCCACATGCCCACCCGGCGCAGCACGATGGGGTTGCGGAATGTCGAGGTGTTCGGCTGGCAACAGGAGATCCGGTAGACGGACAGCTCGCCGGGAATGAGCGAACCTGGAATCAGCAACTCGTTCCCCGCTATCTGCCAGGGAAGTTCCTCGCCTTTCGCGCCGGCCACCACGAACGGGCCTCGCGCGCCCCCCAGTTTGTCGAGCGGTATGGCGACGGCTTCGTTCGTCCGCCGGTAGAGCCCCGTGGGCTCCTCCAGGCGCACCGTCCAGACTTCAGCCGCCACCAGCGGTAATCCCAGGACCAGCAACGCTAGTGATCGCATCGGTAGCGTCCTTCTACGATAATAGTCTTACATGATCGAGAACCTCCTGACCGAGCAGCGTAATCCGGCGTCGGCGGACATCGATGCCATGTCCACCGAAGAAATGCTCGGTGTGATGAACGGCGAGGACCGCAAGGTGGCCGAAGCAGTGGCGAAGGAAATTCCTGCCATCGCCAAGGCGGTGGACGCCATTGCGGCGGCCATGAAGAAAGGCGGGCGGCTGTTTTATATCGGAGCCGGCACCAGCGGGCGATTGGGTGTGTTGGACGCCTCCGAATGCAGGCCCACTTTCAGCGTGCCGGCCGAAATGGTGCAAGGCGTCATGGCGGGTGGCATGGAAGCGCTGTATAAGGCAACCGAAGCCAGCGAGGACGACGCGGAAGCAGGCGCGCGAGACCTCATGGAGCGCGGATTCACCCCGGCCGACTCGCTTGTGGGAATTGCAGCGAGCGGCCGCACCCCTTACGTGCTCGGGGCCGTTCGCGCCGCCAGGAAGATGGGTGCTGTCACCGCCGGCATCAGTTGCACGCCAGACTCCGAGCTGAGCCGCGCGGTGGAGTTCCCCATCACGCCCACGCCGGGGCCCGAGATCGTCGCCGGCTCGACGCGGCTCAAGGCCGGGACGGCCACCAAGCTGGTGCTGAACATGATCTCGACCGGCGTCATGATCCGGCTCGGCTACGTTTACGGCAACCTGATGGTGAACGTGCAGCCGAGCAACGAGAAGCTTGTGGACCGCGCGCGGCGCATCATCTCGGCCGCCGCCGGGGTCGATTACGCCCGCGCGGGCGAACTGCTCGAAGCCGGAGGCCGCAACGTGCCGGTCGCCATCGTCATGGCGAAGTTGAATGTCGCGCGCGAGGAAGCGGAGCAGCGGCTTGCTGCCGCCCAAGGCCGCCTGCGGGCGGCGATTGGAGAGGGGGGCGCCCAGGCGCGCCACTAACATAATGGACAAGTTCGTAATCCACGGCGGCGTTCCGCTGTGCGGAGAAATCGCCGTAAGCGGAGCCAAGAACTCCGCGCTGCCGGTGCTGGCCGCCTGCCTGCTCACCGAGGATCCTGTTATCCTCCACCGCATCCCCCGTGTACGCGACGTGCGCACCATGGAGAGGCTGATCGAGCACACCGGCGCGAGCCTGGAGCGCAACGGCGGGCCGCTGAAGGTCGCGGCCAGGGATATCACATCGCCGGAAGCGCCCTATGACTTGGTCAAGACGATGCGCGCTTCCAGCCTGGTGCTCGGCCCGCTGGTGGCCCGCTGCGGACGAGCGCGGGTTTCATTGCCGGGCGGATGCGCCATCGGCGCGCGCCCAATCAACCTCCACGTGACCGGGCTTGAACATCTCGGCGCGCGCATTCGCCAGGAGCACGGCTACATCGAAGCGGAAGCTCCGCAAGGCTTGCGCGGCGCCATGGTGAGTTTCGACCGCATCACCGTCACCGGCACCGAGGATCTCATGATGGCCGCCGTGATGGCCCGCGGGGATACCGTCCTGGAGAATGCCGCGCGGGAGCCGGAAGTGACGGATCTCGCCGTCCTGCTCAACAAGATGGGCGCCCGGATAGAAGGGGCCGGCACTTCCATCATCCGCATTCACGGTGTCGATCACCTGCACGGGGCCGAGCACACAATCATCGCCGACCGCATCGAGACCGGGACTTTCCTCATCGCCGGCGCGCTGACGCGCGGCGACCTGGTGGTACGAGATTGTGTCCCCGAGCACGTTCACGCGCTCACCGTGAAACTGCGCGAAGCCGGCGTCACCGTGGAGGAGACGAGTCCGACTGCCATGCGTGTCACCTGCGAGGGTGCGCTGTGCTCGGTGGACATGATCACGGAGGAGTATCCCGGCTTTGCCACAGACCTCCAGGCGCAGTTTATGGCGCTCATGACGCAGGCCGAGGGCATCTCGCTGATCACCGAAAAGATTTTCGAGAACCGCTACATGCACGCGCCGGAACTGGTGCGCATGGGCGCCAACATCCGCATTGACGGACGGCAGGCGATCGTTGCCGGCCCACGCGAACTGACCGGAGCCGCCGTGATCGCCTCAGACCTGCGCGCCAGCGCCTCGCTCGTGCTGGCGGGCCTGGTGGCGTCCGGGGAAACCGTGATCGACCGCGTCTACCACATCGACCGCGGCTATGAGAGGATCGAAGACAAGCTCTCCCGCGTGGGAGCGAAAATCCAGAGAGTGGGGTCAGCATGAGCACGCCATCCGTGCCGCCGCATAAGCATCACAGTCCCGGTTTTCTCGCCCTGGTTAACGACGCGAAAACGCGCGTCCGCGAGATCGATATCGAACAGTTCAAGCGCATGAGGGAATCGGGCGAGAAGTTTCTGCTCGTCGACGTGCGCGAAGAGAGCGAGTTTGCCGCCGGGCACGCCGCTGGCGCCATGCACCTTGGCAAGGGGGTCATCGAACGCGACATCGAGACCGCCGTGCCCGATAAGTCGGCCTGCCTGGTGCTCTATTGCGGAGGAGGATTCCGCTCGGCCCTGGCCGGCGACAACCTGCGGAAGATGGGCTATACGAACGTCATTTCACTCGATGGAGGCTGGAGGGCCTACGTGTGCGCAAACCTCCCCGTCGAGCCCTGAGACGGTCACAAATGGGTGCGGGGCCCAGGGCTAAACCATGGGCCCGATGTGAACGGGAGCTTTCTTGCGCCTCGGCCGCGGCGTCCGCTTGGCGGCCGTTGAGCTTCCGGCCTTCGAGCCGGCCTTGCGGCGCGTGGCTTTCTTGCGAGGCTTCGGCGGTTCGTCAACCGGGATGGCTGTGGGCTGTCCTTCCACGATAGGCTGCGGCTCGTCGGCCGGGGCCTCTTCTTCCGCTGGAGCAGGCGGTTCTTCCGGCAACGCCGGCGGATAGAATTCCGCGCCCAGGTGTACCAGCAAGCCCTTTTCCTCGTCCGGCTCAATCCGCACAAGCAGCTTGTCTTGGGCGAAGTTGAGTAACTCGGCGAATTCCTGGAAGCCGTAGTGGGTCGGATCGAACTGCGGATTCACCTCCCGCACCCACGCCGCCAAGTCGTCGGCGAGCACTCCGCTGTCCATCTCGATGCGGTGCGTCTCCAGCACATCCCTGAGCATCGACAAAGCCTCGGCCGGATCCACAACAGGCGTCTCGGGTTCCGCCGAGGGCTTCCGCCGGATGAGGTAGCGGCCTTCGCTGCCGCTCAACTCGATGTAGCCGGCGTTGCGCATTTTCTCGACGAAATCCGAAAAGCTTCCCGCGCCGTACGCCCTCTCGCTGAATCGCGAGTCGAGCTGCAGCATCGTCGACTTGAGCAGTCCGAGCTGCGGCTGCACGGAGCGGCGCTCGAGTACCTGCAAGGCCCTCTCCACAAGGGGCATGGCCTGGGCCAGGTCGAGCGGCGCGGGCTTCTGCCGCGGCGGGCGCTGGGATGGTTGTTGTTGTTGCTGCGGATGCTGTGCGCCGCGCGAACTCCTGTGCTGCGGGGCCTCATCGTCCAGCAGCGACTCGTAGCTGATGAACTCGTGGCAGTTCTGCTGCAGAATCGTGCTGGTGAACGCCTTGCCTCCTACCACGAACACGGTCTTGCCGTAAGATTTCAGCTTGTTCACCAGCGGAATGAAGTCGCTGTCGCCGCTGACGATAGCGAAAGCCGTTACGTTGGAGTGAGTGAAAGCCATCTCCAGCGCGTCGAGCGCAAGGTTGATATCGGCGCCGTTCTTGTCGCCGCGCGGAGACGGAATGCGCTGCACCATCTGGACGGCGTTCTCCGCCATGCTGCGCGTGGCCGCTTCGCAGCGCCCCCAGTTGGCGTAAGCCAACTTGGAAACGATGTCGCCGCGTTCCTTAAGGGCATTGAGCGCCACCGAAACATCGAATTCCCGGCGCAGCGTCGATTTCACGCCGATTTCGATGTTGTCAAAATCCACAAATACCGCGATGTTGAGTCTTTCTTGCATCGCCTTCCTCTCTTCTTTGCCCACGTGTTCACGAGTGCCGCGCGGATCCTCCGCGTGGCCTTGCGACGCGCACTCTTCAGGATGAGAATTCATCTATCGGGCGGCGACAATCCCAATCGAGCGGCGGTTTCCGCGCCCGCTTCCACGCCGCACTGGCGGAGAGCACATCCATCGCACATTGGGTGTGTGCGCTCCGGCGGCTAGGACGTCGCAATCGGTGGATCACACCCCATCCACCACAACCATTGTAACGTGAGCGGGGCGGTTTAGTTTCACCTATCAGGTGTCACCAGGTCACCGCCACGACATCGTCAAGGGACGTGAAATCCCTCCGGGCGGGACTACGGCGTCCCAGGCGCGGATCGCCGGAGGCACAGCCACGCTCCTGCCGGTCGAGAAGCGCAGCGTGACAAACTGCCGCGGCTTCACGCTGAATCGATACGTACCGGCGTTGCCGCGAAGCGCCTGCGCCTGCCTTCCCATCAGGTTCGCGCGGCGGCCTCGAGTGGCCAGGATAGAAGGGACAGCCTCGTTAGAAAATCAGCTTCAACAAGAGTTACAACAGCCGGCGTTGTGGCCGACCCTGGCGATCACCTAAACCGCTTGGGAAGCGGAACCCCATGTGCCACACCCACCTGCACTTAACGAACCGGCGTGCGCGCCTCTACGCGCCGGACTTACCCCCTTTTCCCGCTTGCATCATCCCCCGGGAACGCCGGGTGGACTCGCGCTCGACCAGATTGAGCGGGATGAAGACATCAGCCGGGCGCAGCGAGCCTCCAGACTCGATCAGTTGCAGCAGTATCTCAGCCGCTTTCGCGCCCATGGCAGCCGGGCTCTGATCCACAGTGGTAAGAGGTACGCGCAACAGATCGCTGTAGTGAACGTTTCCCGCGCCGACGATGGCTACATCCTGGGGTACGCGCAGCCCTGCGTCCAGCGTGGCCTTGATTGCGTTGGCCGCAATCGGGTCATTGAAACAAAACACCCCGTCCGGCCTGGGCCGGCTTGCAAGCAACTGGCGCATCGCCTGGTATGCCGCCGCATCCACCGATTCCGTACCAGCCTTGGTGGTGTCGACGATCAGGCTGGGAATGGCCTTACCATCGTGCGCCTCCAGGGCCTGCAGATAGCCTTCGAGACGCCCGGGCCCTGTCGCGATACTCGTGCAACTGATGTGCGCCACATGCCGGCAGCCTACATTGAGCAGGTGCTCGGTGGCGAGCCGGCCGAGAGCCAGATTGTCGATCCCTACAAAATGCGCCTTAATGGCGGGGTATCGGCGGTCCAGTAAAACGAAGGGCACTTCCCTCCGTTGAAGCTCTTCAAACAACGAAAGATCGCTCTGCGACTGCGCCGACGCGATGACAAGCCCGTCCACGCGTCGTGCCAGCAGCAGTTCCACCGCCTGCCGTTCCGCCTCCGGATTCTCCTCGGAATCGGCCAGCAGCAGGGTGTACTGCTTGGATTGGACCTGCCTGGTCACTCCGTGCGCGATCTCCGCGAAGAAGGAGTGCATCAGTTCGGGGATCACCAGGCCGATGGCTTTGCTGCGGCCCACGCTGAGCCCGCGCGCCAGAAGGTTCGGCTGGTAGTTCAACTCCCGCACACACTCCAGCACGCGCTGGCGGGTCGCCTCGCTGATGTCCTTGTGGCCCTTCAGCGCCTTGCAGACAGCAGCAGTAGAAATCCCCAGCCGGTTTGCCACATCTCGAAGACGTACCGGCATAATGGTCTCGCGCGACGAGGCGCTTCTCCAGCGTGGGCGAAACGGGTAGACTTTGGCGTCCTGCTCGTTCCACCCCCACTAAACCGATTAAGTGGAATAATTATAAGCGACCCCAAAGTTGCCGTCAAGAGTT
>ENA-UOYA01001569-UOYA01001569.1-activated-sludge-metagenome-genome-assembly--contig:-NODE-1569-length-23950-cov-5.726428_pt1 | contig 23950 bp, 17 predicted proteins | sample MGYA00238163_ERZ764804 | MGnify/ENA primary metagenome ERZ764804 (study PRJEB28919, sample SAMN05720223) | activated sludge metagenome | isolation source: Anaerobic digester | place: Hong Kong... | reverse complement strand
CTGAAAATTATACGCAGTTTGTTCAGAATGACTTTGTAGTGATTTTCGCTAAAATTATCAATCATTATAAGGCAGATTATTCCTTTAGTCTTTTTGAAAAAATCTGGCAACCTCCGAGATTCTAATTCTATATTTTTTTAAATAGCTGTATGTCAGTTATTGTATCACGACCAGATGGATTGTGATAGAATTTAATTTTTTGAAATTAATAGAATAGAATGTTATACAAAATAATAGATTTCTCAGTAAAAAATAAACTTATAATAGCCTTAATGGTATTCGCCATGGCATTATACGGCATCTATGAGACGACCCGTCTGCCGATAGACGCTGTGCCTGATATTACCAATAATCAAGTACAAGTCATTACCCAAGCTCCGTCTTATGGCGCTATTGATATAGAGCGTTTGGTAACTTTTCCCATAGAGCAGAGTTGCAATAATATCCAAGGGCTAAAAGAAATTCGTAGCTTCTCTCGATTTGGATTGTCCCTAGTGACGATTGTCTTTGAAGACAATGTAGATGTTTACTGGGCTAGACAGCAGGTTTCAGAGCGGCTTATGAATGCAAAATCGGTAATTCCAAGCTATATCGGTGTGCCAGAATTAGGACCCATATCTACTGGTTTGGGAGAGATATACCAGTATGCCGTCAAACCCAAAAAAGGCTATGAACACAAATACGATGTGACAGAATTGAGAACAATTCAAGATTGGATTATCCGTCGCCAATTACTAGGGGTAAAAGGAGTAGCTGAAGTCAGTAGTTTTGGAGGGAAATTGAAACAATATCAAATAGGAATCGTCCCTGAAAAATTATTGGCACTAAATGTGACCGTAGATGAAGTATTTTCTGCATTAGAAAAAAACAATCAAAATACAGGCGGTGGTTATATTGAGAAAGGTCCAAATGTGGTATTTATCCGAAGTGAAGGATTGGTAAAGAATGCACAAGACATAGAAAATATCGCTATAAATCGCCGAGACGGTTCTCGTATAATGGTAAAAGACATAGCCAATGTAACTATCGGAAATGCTACTCGATATGGAGCCATGTGCTACAACGATGAAGGAGAAGTAGCAGGTGCTATTGTCATGATGCTCAAAGGGGCTAACAGTAGTGAGGTCATCGATAATATCAAAGAAAAAGTAGAATTAATAAAGAAAACATTGCCTGAAGGAGTCGAGATAGAACCTTTTCTCGATCGAACCAAAATGGTAAATAACGCCATTCATACTGTGAGAAATAATCTCATCGAAGGGGCATTAATCGTGTTATTTGTATTGGTCGTGTTCTTGGGAAATTTTAGGGCAGGAATTATAGTAGCATCGGTCATTCCGCTCTCGCTATTATTCGCCATCATTATGATGAATATCTTCGGCGTGAGTGGCAACCTGATGAGTCTAGGCGCATTAGACTTTGGACTCATCGTAGATGGAGCTGTAATTATAGTAGAAGCCGTCGTTCATAAGTTATCTCATAGTCTTCATTCTTCGCAGAAAGGACAGAAATATATAGATGAGACCGTAGTCAATACGGGCAATAGAATGATGAAAAGCGCCATATTTGGGCAGTTAATTATTTTGATGGTGTATATCCCTATTTTTTCACTAGAAGGGATTGAAGGCAAAATGTTTAAACCTATGGCACAGACTGTTAGTTTTGCTTTACTCGGTGCTTTTTTACTATCATTGACTTATATCCCCATGATGAGCTCATGGCTTATGAATACGAATTTAAAGTCCTTTGACTTTTCAGAAAAATGGATTGGAAAAATTGAAAAAAAATACCTGATTTATCTTGAAAAATCAATTATTCACTCGAAGAAAATCATAATAGCTGCTTTGGCGATTTTCGTCATTTCGGTAGCGATAATGTCAAGGCTTGGTGGAGAATTTATCCCTACGCTAGAAGAAGGCGACTTCGCAGTAGATACACGTGTACTCACTGGTAGCAATCTTAATACGACTATTGAATTTACCCAAAAAGCCGCCCATGCGCTCAAGAAAAATTATCCTGAGGTAGAGAAAGTTGTCACTAAAATCGGTAGTGGAGAAGTTCCCACAGACCCAATGCCTATGGAGGCTAGCGATATGATGGTTATCCTTAAAGATAAGAAACAATGGACTTCCGCGAGCACGTTTGATGAGTTGGCTGAGAAAATGAGCAAAACCTTAGATGATATTCCAGGAATTATGTATGGATTTCAGTACCCCGTGCAGATGCGATTTAATGAATTGATGACAGGTGCTAGGCAGGATGTCGTTTGTAAAATATTTGGAGAAAATCTAGATACTATATCATACTATGCCGATAAATTAGGAAAAATTTCGAGACCTATTAAAGGCGTGGAAAGTATCTATGTAGAACCTATCTCTGGAATGCCACAAGTACTTATATCATATGATAGACAGCAGCTAGCCTATTTTAATCTCGCTATAGATGAGGTCAATCAAGTCGTCAATACGGCATTGGCAGGCAGAAGTGCTGGAATGGTTTTTGAGGACGAAAAACGATTTGATTTAGTGGTCAAATTAAGTGAAGACAAAAGAGATATTGTGAATATTCAAAATCTGATGATTCCTACTCCGAGAGGTACGCAAGTTCAGCTAAGACAAGTCGCCAATATAGAAGTCATCAATGGGCCAAATCAAATCCAGAGAGAGGATGCCAAGCGAAGAATAGTCGTAGGATTCAATGTGCGAAATAGAGATGTACAATCCGTCGTGTCCGAACTCAAATCAAAAGTAGATAAGACTATCAAACTGCCTTCAGGATACTACATACACTATGGTGGGGCTTTTGAAAATCTAGAGAAAGCTACTCAAAGACTGATGGTTGTTGTCCCCATCTCTTTGTTAATGATATTTATCATGCTGTATTTTGCCTTTGGACAAATTCGATTGGCAGCGATGATATATTCAGCTATACCTTTGTCAGCTATTGGGGGAATATGGTTTTTGGCATTGAGAAGTATGCCCTTTAGTATCAGTGCTGGGATTGGATTTATCGCTCTATTTGGCGTTGCGGTATTGAATGGTATAGTCCTTATCTCAGAATTTAATCGACTAAAACTAGAAGGGGAAACCGATATCCGCAAAATTGTATTTTTAGGAGCAAAGACGAGACTGAGACCCGTATTGATGACCGCCTTAGTGGCTTCCTTGGGATTTTTTCCTATGGCATTCAGCAATGGTTCAGGAGCAGAGGTTCAGCGACCATTGGCTACTGTAGTGATAGGTGGATTGGTCGTAGCTACTATTCTCACGCTTTTTATTTTACCTATAATTTATATCATGTTCGAATCCCCTAAAATTAAGAAATTAGGATTAGCCATCATTGCTATCGTTATATTATCAAATCCAATGATGTCTCAGCAGACGATAGATCTCAATACTGCTATTGACACCGCTATCGCTCGAAATAAAATTATCAAAAATGCCGAACTAAGAACGAAGATAAAAAATGAGCTAATTCGCTCGGCATTCGTTATTCCCAAAACCACAATTCAAGCGGATTATGGACGATTTAATAGTAATTTTTTAGACAACAAATTTGCTATCAGTCAGACCATTCCATTTCCGAGTTCTATTTCCAATGAAAAGCAAGTCAAACTTTCTGATTATAGGTTGGCATTAATCGACAAAGAATTGATTGAAATAGATTTGAAAAAAGAAATCGCTAGAACATATACCCAATATATTATCCTCAAACGAAAAGAATCCCTGTGGTTAGAAATGGATTCCATGATGCTTCAGTTGGTCAATAAAATCGAATTGAAATTCAATAAAGGCGATGCTAATTTATTAGAAAAAACCTCGGCACAGGGACAGTACAATCTAGTCCGAATGGAACTCGATAAAATTAATCATGAATTAAATGTTGCGCGTACGTATTTTAATTTTTTATTAAATACTTCGGCGAATTACAGTCCAAAGATGAATGATTTTGAAAGGCTCGACATCGAATCTAATTTCTCACAAATCAACCTACCACTTCACAATTTTCACAAGGAGATGATTCAAAATAGCATCTGGCAAACCAAAAGTCTCAAGTCACAAAAAACGCCCGATTTTATACTAGGGTTTTCGTCTTCTACGATTCAAGGAGTAGGAGCAGATAATATAGAATACACTACTTCTAAGCGATTTAACTCCGTTAATTTTGGATTACAAATCCCTATATTTTCCCAGTCGCTAAATGCCCAAATCAGAGCTTCTCAAATCAATCAAAAAATGGCAGAAAATGAAATGGATATAAAGTGGAAAGAAATGGAAATTCGATATAACCAGATGTATAGTGAATTTCTATTATATCAAAAAATAGTATCAAAATATGAATCAACAGACCTCAACAATGCAAAACTCATATTACAGCTAAGCAATAAACAAATACTAGCAGGAGAAATCAATTATCTCGAATGGGCGCTTATCGCACAGCAGTCTATTCAGACTAAATTCAACTATATAGATGCTCTCGCTCGTCTCTATGAGGACTATATCTATCTCAAATTTTTTACATATCAAAAATAAATTATAAATGAAACTTATATATAAAATAGTTTTAATCTTAGCTATCGCATGGCTAGAAAATGGATGCAAATCAAAAGAACAGCCCACTGCTACAGAAACACCTAAAGAGTCTCTTGCAAATGTAATAACATTAAATCCCACTCAATTAAAAAATGCAGGGGTTGAAACCATGTCTTTGTCTTCTTCTAAAATGACTCAAAATTTAAAGGTATTTGGACACACTTTTTTTCCTCCTGAGAATATGGTCACAATTAGTTCTCCCTATGGGGGCATAGTAAAGTCAATACAAGTGCTACAGGGTCAGCATATCGCCAAAGGGCAATTAGTAGCAGTATTGGAAGATCCTAAGTTTATCGACTTACAGCAGGATTATTTATTGACTAAATCTAAACTCAAATTGGTACAGTTGGACTATGAGCGCCAGCGAGACCTCAACCAGTCAAAAGCCAATAGTGACAAGGTATATCAAATGGCAGAAAACGAATTTCGCTCCAATCAGATATTGCTAAAATCGCTGTCAGAGAAGCTAAAACTACTAGGTATTCAACCACAGAATTTAACGAGCGAAAATATGACTAGAACTATCACTATTCGAGCGAATACCTCTGGATTTATCTCCACGATATATGCTAATATGGGAAAATATATTCTCCCTTCAGAGAGCATAGCGGATATCATCAATCAATCAAGACCTTTTTTGAAGCTAAAAATTTATGAAAAAGACTTGCAAAATATCCATATCGGAATGCGACTAAAAGCCTATTCTAATTCAGATACTTCAACGATGTATGCCTGCGAAATAAGAAATATCAATCCACAAGTAGATGCAGATGGAAGTGCGGAAGTCGTATGTTCTTTTCTCAATATGAATAAACCAATATATCAAAATATGAATATGATAGCCAATCTAGAATTGTCATCGGGACAAGTAACTTCTCTTCCCGATGAAGCCATCGTCGATTTTGAAGGAAAATCTTATGTATTTATCTCTTTGGGAAATCAAAAATTCAAGATGGTGCCGATCAAAAAAGGCAATTCAGATAAAGGAATAACGGAGTTATTAGAAAAATCTGAAATTGGAATAAATCCGGTCGTGGTAAAAGGCGCATATACTCTCCTTATGGCACTAAAAAATAAAGAAGAATAACCGTTTTTTAAAAATTAATTTATACTTACAAAAAAATAAATATGTCACATCATAATGAAATTCACTTAGAAAGCTCAGATTTTATCACAGACATCGTTATCGGTATGAGCGATGGATTAACCGTTCCATTCGCCTTAGCCGCGGGATTGAGTGGAGCGGTTAGTAGCAATACAATTGTCATCACGGCAGGAATTGCGGAGATAGTAGCAGGATGCATTGCTATGGGTCTCGGAGGATATTTAGCTGGTAAAACAGAATTAGAACACTACCAAAGTGAGCTCAAGCGAGAATACGATGAAGTAGAAAAAGTTCCTGAAAGAGAAATAGCGGAGGTAAAAGAAATTTTCGCCGAATACGGAATCGGTGAATCGGGTCAAGACCTTATTGTCCAGCAATTGACGAAGGACAAAACGAAATGGGTCAATTTTATGATGAAATTTGAGTTAGGTCTCGAAGAGCCAAATCCTTCCCGTGCTAGAAACTCTGCCTTGACAATTGGGACAGCTTATTTAGTAGGAGGATTATTGCCATTGACGGCTTATTTCTTCACCCAAAATCCCAAAGAAGGATTAATGGTGTCCGCTATTATTACCACCATTTGCCTATTTGTTTTTGGATATTTCAAAAGTAAAATCACAGGTCAATCTCCGATTTTAGGAGCAATCAAAGTGACAGCAATCGGTCTTGTAGCTGCTGCTGCTGCATATTTTGTAGCTATAGGCTTTGACAAACTATTTCATTCATAGAATTTATATTGAGTTGAAAGTAACAAGACTATTTTATTGATTAATAATCTCTTGTGAATTTATTCTTTAATTATAATTTCTCGGAGTTAATATAAAATAAAATCCCCCTAGAACATATTAAAAAATGTCTAGTGGGATTATTCTTGTTTGACACCAATCAAAAATCCTAATTTTAAAGACCTTAGGATGAAATTAAAGAGTTAACACGCTATCAATGTGATTTCTTAATCAATATATTAAATTTGAAAACACAAAGTTCTTTAACCAAACTAAAAAAATAGATTTTATATAAACTACCAATCTCCTCCAGCACCGCCGCCATCAAAGCTGCCACCGCCCCAGCTATCACCGCCTCCGCTACTTCCCCAAGATGAGCCTCCACCACCAAATATACCTCCAGAAGAGCCCCAGAATCCTCCTCCTAATCCTCCACGATAGCCTCTGCTAGAGTATGTCTCTCCATAGTTTACTGCTTTAGATATTTTAGAAATAATCCATAGGATAATGATAAAGATAATGATAAACTTGATGATATCAGAAGTCGTCAATTCGATTTCTTCATTCGATTGGCTAGAATCTGCCTTGAATGCGCCAGATAGTTTGTTCATTATCTGCTTGACACCGAGGGTTGTGCCACTATAGTAGTCTCCACGCTTAAATTCTGGAAGAATATAATTGTCTCGAATTCTAGCGATATAAACATCGGTTAGTCGGTCTTGAGTACCTCTACCTGTAGCGATAAACATTTTTCTCTCAGTCGGGGCAATAAGAAATACTATACCATTATCCTCTTGTTTTTGACCGACACCCCACTTCTCGCCTAATTCAGCAGCATACTGTGAAGCATCCATTCCTTCGAGTGACTTGACAGACACTACCACTATTTGTGTAGAGGTCGTGTCTTTATAAGACTTGAGCATATATTCTAACTCTTCTCGCTGTGATTCGCTGAATATTTGAGCAAAATCATTGACATAGCGGACTGTCGTCGGTTTTTCAGGAATTGATTGGGCAAGAATATTGCCCCAAACAATTAGTAGCAATAGAAATGAGACAATCTTAGACTTAAATCCTCCCATAGCTAATATCATTTGAAAGTTCATTCTCGGGCAATCTTTTCTCAGGGAAATGCTCAATTAACTTATCACCAACTAATTTTAATCCTTCATACACGCCAGCAAAAATACTCTGGGAGGCAAATTTAGATTTCATTTCTGCTATTATCAAATCCCAGTAAGCTGCTCCTACAATAGCATGAATGCCTTTATCTCCGATAATTGCCACTTTTTTATCTTCAGATGCTAAATATATCAGGATTCCAGTCTGACCTTTGGTCTTGTACATACCTAATTTATTGAAAATCTCAACAGCTCTATCATAAGGAGATACTTCACATATATCCTCTACATGAATTCGCACTTCGCCGATTGAGTTTTCTTCAATCTTGGCTATGGTCTTGATAAGTGTTTCAGACTCTTCGTCCGAAAAGAAACTGCTCATATAATTTATATTAGAGCTTGATTATTTCTTCTCAGTTCCAAAATCAACTTTGGGTGCATTAGCTGCCGCTTTATCCGCTTCAAATCCTTGGCGTGCAGTGAACCCAAACCATCCTGCATAGATATTTTGAGGAATAGATTTTATCATTACGTTGTAGTCTGCTACGGCTTCATTGTATCGACCTCTCTCTGTATTAATTCGATTTTCTGTGCCTTCAAGTTGAGCCTGTAACTCTCTAAATGATTGATTGGCTTGTAAAGTAGGATAATTCTCAGAGATACTTATCAATCTACCCAATGCCGCTCCTAGCTGACCTTGTGCTTCCTGCCATTTCATCATTTGTTCAGGAGTAGATTTAGAAGGGTCAATGCTCATCTGCGTAGCGCTAGCTCTAGCCTCTACTACTTGAGTTAAGGTCTCCTGCTCAAATTTAGCTTCGCCTTTAACGGTACTGACAAGATTTGGAATCAAATCCATCCTTCTCTGATAAGCAGATTGCACATTTGCCCATGCTTTATCGACACCTTCTCGCTTAGACACCATGTCATTGTACCCACATGAAGTCATTAGCATTTGAAATCCTAAGACTAGAGCTAAATAGAAATAAGTTTTTTTGTTCATGATTTTAAGTTGTTTTAGTTGAATTGATATTTGATTTTTAGAAATTAAAATTCGAATTCTTTATCGTTGATTTCTGAATTGAATTTGATTGATTTTACTTTTGCCATTCCATATTCTGTTGAAAATTCAGAAGGATACATGACCCCGTAATTGGATTTTAGATACTTAGAATATGTAGTTGTTATTTCTTTTGCACCTTCATTGGTGGGATAAAAAATAGTTTTTTTGATTATACTGCGCTTGACTTCATCTAAATAATATATTGTATATAATTCTGGATTCTCCGTGCGGATTTTGAAAACATATACTGGCAATCCATCGAGTTTGTCAGAACCCATAAATTCTAATTTATCTTCTTTGCCCTGCATTTTATATCCTAGCAATTCATAAAGGTATGTCATTCCTTTTTGAGCTTCATATTCTAAGGTCTCTACTCCTTTTACACTCTTGTCATTTTTTGATGGATTGATTTCAAATAGACCTCTTTGATTTATAATTTTTATGTTTTTAGCCGTTTTGTCGCCAATTTCAAATCGATACGCCATTCCATTTTTTAATTTAATTTTGGCTGGAACATCTCCTTTAGGAGTTGTGATAACTAAATCCATTTCCATAGACAAAATTGATTGCATTTTCTGCTCTCCACCCATAGTGAGTATATAATTGTCCAATATCGCTCGGAAATCTTGTGCTGATACGCTGAGAGTCATCAATAGTGACAAAATAACTGAAAGGTATTTATTCATTATTTTTTATTCTTTAGACAAAGTTAATGCAAAAAAGTTACACCAAAAAAGAATTTATATTTTAGTCTAAATATGCTGTCACAATATGGTGATCCGATAGATTTGTCTCGATGCGTTTATACGAATTTACCTTGATATCTTTAGAGCAAAACACATAGTCAATTCTATATAATGGAAAGAAAATAGAAATCGTATTGGACAGGAATTTGCCTTTTTGAGTAAAGGCATCTGTCAAAACGGAAGAGATTCTACAATATGAATAAGAATTAGGCACATCGTTCATATCACAGCAGAGAATAGAGGACATATTATCAGTCTGATTATATTTATCCAAAAAAGCTTCTACTTGGTTGGTTCTATTTTTAAAGGCTTTGGTAATTTTATAAACTATTTGCCAAGTATTAAGATAGTTGAGCATATTCCATTTCTTCTTCACATTTTCTAAATAACCATAATCATCATAATCCAAATGTATAGACTGAAAATGTGCATTGTATATTTTATAATTTTTGTCTTTAAACTGAATCTCTGCACTCATACATTGATTCATTGCAGAGTTTTGGGGGTTGATGTCGATGAGTTTGGCATTTTTCATTGGGTATTTTGAGAATATAGCTAGACCCCACTTATTTCCTTTGTTTTTCTGTGAATAAGAAGGGTAAAAACTATAATATTTCAAGCCTTTAGACTTTAATAACTCAATATTATTCAACTCTGAATTATTGGTAAAAAACTCCTGCATACAAAGCACATCGGGCGAAATGGTGTCAATTAGATTTGCCATATTTTGGCGTGTTTCTGCATTTTTGCTCCAATTATACAAGTCGAAATTTTTCACATTCCATGTCATGACTTTGAGCCCTTTTTTCTCTTGAGAACTATGATATGTCATCGTTCTAGGGGCATATTTTAAAGAAATAATCAACAAAAGAAATGAAACAAGCGCTGTTGTTTTATCCCTTTTTATATATAGAATTAGGATAATCAGATTTCCAAAAAAAAGAGGAATAAATAATAGCCCAAACGACGCTATCACCACCGAAGTCATGGGCGAGACAAAATTGGCTAGAATACTAAATAGAACGCCTAGAAAATAAAAAAAGAGCAGTATGTTTTTTATCCTCCTTAAAAAAGCTATAAGATTATTAACTGTTGAATTCAAAATAAATTTATCTTCTGACCTATATAATATCGTATTAATAAATAAGAGATAACAGCTGTAGATAATAATATATATAGTCCATAGAAGCCAGCCCCACTTATCATCGATACTACTTCCGATATAACTATAAATATCCAAATATATTTTATCTTGACCGGTATAATAAAATATAAATAAACTTCAAAATTAGGAAAAATCAATGCCAGTGCCGTCCATATAGAAAACATAATCCATCGAGTCCCAAAATACATAACCGTTTGAAAATTATAATCGAAGGCAGTATCATTATTTAGCAAAACTGTTCCTGATAATTTCCATGCAAAAAATGCTTCTATTAATAGTATAGCGATGCCTGTCAACACGCCGCTCAATAGATAAAAATTGAGAAATTTTTTGGATCCCCACATCTGCTCAAGCATTGTACCGAAAAAATAAAGTGATAATCCTGCAAAGAACATTCTCAATGGATCTATTTCTATAAAAAAATAAGTGAAAATTTGATACAATTTAAACTCCTCAAAACCAAAATAATGCAATCCCAAATAATGCGTTAAATCCATAAATTCGATAGCATTGCAGATAAAATTAACGCCAAACATCAATAGATTGATAATTAGTAAATTTTTTACCGTAGGTGTGAGTGAGTACATATTTTATTCGTTAAAATGTTTTTCTATATCTTGATATTGAATAGTATAAAAAATCGGCTTCCCGCTTGGTGTGGTATAATAATTTTCTCTTTGGAATATCTGAGAGGACAGATATTTAATCTCTTCTTCGCTCAGATACTGACTTTTTTTGATACTCGATATTTTACATATAGATATTAATAAAGTCTCCTTCTTAGAATTTTTGGCTTTGAAATTATTTTTAAAATTCTCAACTAATTCTATCAGCATTTCTTTTTCGCTTCCTGTCTGCAAATCGCTCGGAATCCCTTGAATGGCAAACACTTGATTTCCCATAGGGCTTATATCAAATCCCAAATGATTAAGGTCTGTCATAATTTCTTCTAAAACAAAACTATCTTGAATAGAAAAATCGATACAAATGGGGAATAATAGACGTTGGCTTGGAATAGATTCTTTCAATGACAATTTCAACAACTCATCATACAGAATGCGCTCATGCGCTCGTTTTTGGTCTAGAAGCAGTAACCCAATATTGGTAGGGATAACGATGTATTTATTGAGAATCTGCGTGGATTGACCTACAATTTCAATATGATTTTTAGAAAATTCTAACTCCATAGGAGAATTTTCTTCCCTTTGCACCTCTTTAAGTTCTCCAGAATAATATTCATCTTGAAGTGATTGGCTAAATATTTTTTGCCAATTTTGTTCATTTTGCTTAGCAAAGGTAAATCCAGCCCGTCCATTATTCATCGTACTATTATTCGCTATTTCGACTTTAGATTTATAAGCATTCGGATTAGACACCGCCTCCATATTATGAAAGACATTATCTATCGAAAAATCTATCGATGGCGCAATATTAAATTGCATCAGAGAGCGTCGAATTGTAGCATTGATAAATCCATAAATCAATTGCTCATCTTCAAATTTGATTTCTTGCTTCGTAGGATGGACATTGATGTCTATCGACTTGGCATCTACTTCTATGAATATAACGTAGAAGGGAAAATCTCCTACTTGTATTAAATCTTTATAGGCAGAGCTGATGGCATGCTGAATATAATTGCTTTTTATAAATCGGCGATTGACATAGAGGTATTGTTTGCCCTTCGATTTGCTATTAGCTGCAGTCGGCTTACAGACATATCCACTGATTTTGATAATGTCGGTCTCCTCTTCTATCGGTACAAATTTCTCATTATAGCTTTTGCCAAAAATATCGGTAATTCTATGTAACTGATTCGTGGGTAAAAGTCGATAAAGCTCATTTCCATTGTGATTTAACGAAAATTCAATTGCCGGATAAGCTATCGCCAATCGAGAAAACTCAGCTATAATCAAATTCATTTCATAATTATCTGCTTTGAGAAAATTTCTGCGGGCAGGGACATTATAAAATAGATTTTTCATTGAGAAATTAGCTCCGACAGGAGTACTTGTCGGCTCTTGAACGATAATTCGACTATCTTCTATAACGATGCGTGTTCCGACTTCGTCTGTGGCACGCTTGGTTTTTACTTCTACCTGAGATACGGCGGCTATGGAAGCCAAGGCTTCTCCACGAAATCCTTTCGAATTGATTTTGAATAAATCATCTATGGATTTAATTTTAGAGGTAGCGTGCTTTTCAAAACAAAGTCTAGCATCCGTCTGACTCATTCCTATACCATCGTCTATGACTTGGATAAGTGATTTTCCTGCATCTTTGACGATTAACGCTATTTTTTTAGCTTGGGCATCGATTGCATTTTCTATCAATTCTTTGACCGCACTCGCAGGGCGCTGAATTACCTCTCCAGCAGCTATCTGATTGGAGATGTGGTCGGGTAATAATTGAATAATATCATGCATGTAGCCAAAAAAATGAGAGTAGTTTTTTCAAACTACCCTCATCGAGTATTAATTTAGTAGCAAATTTACAAATTATTCAGTAGCTCCTTGCCAATTCATCATTCCTCCTCGAAGATTATATACATTTTCAAAACCTTGGCTCTGAAGGAATAGACAAGCTTGGAGGCTTCTATTGCCACTTCTACAGATAAATACGTATGATTTTTCTGCGTCTAATTCCTCAATATTGTCGTGAAACTCACCGCCATTCCAATCATAGCATGTGTCAACTCCTGGTATTTTTGATTCATTGTATTCTCCTGCAGTACGCACATCTATTGGAATAACTCCTGAAGCTATTAATTGGTTGTATTCTTCTACTGTTGAAATTTCTTTTATCATTGGCTTTTTTAATTTCTTCTGTTATTTAATATTGAAATATAATATAATAAGTTGAGAACTGAAGACACCGCATTGACTACATAAGTCATTGCCGCCCATTTGAGTCCATCTTTTGCCTTGTCATAATTTTCTCCTTGTAAGCCTTTAGATTCCAGCCAAGCTAGACCTCTATTAGAAGCGTCGAATTCTACAGGCAGCGTGATTAAAGCAAATAACGTCGTAAGTCCATAAAGTGCAACTCCTATCATTAAAGGAAGCACTATTCCTTTTGCCAATAAGAAAAAACCAGCCATAATCACAAATGGCATAATTCTATTCGAGACATTCAAGATAGGTACAAGTTTACTTCTAAGACCTAGCATAGAATATGCCGTAGCATGCTGAACTGCATGTCCACACTCGTGCGCTGATACAGCGGCTGCAGTAATACTATTGGTGTCATAAACCAATTCAGAAAGATTGACTGTTTTATCTGTAGGATTATAATGGTCTGTCAATTGACCTGCGGTAGATATTACCTGTACATCATAGATGCCATTGTCTTTGAGCATTTGCTCTGCTACTTGTTTGCCCGTAAGCCCAAGGGAATTGGGTTCTTGAGCATATTTGTTCATTTTATTCTTCAACATCATTTGGATTAGAAATCCAGCACCCATGGAGAGAATTATCAGAAAATTAAACATATTAAATTCTTTTTTTAATTTTTATATCTCTCAAAACAAGTATAATTTCAGAATAGTTTCAAAAAAATTAGTGGCTTATGTTTTAGTGATTTGATTAGAATAAAACTCGAATTGATTTTTAATTTCGTTTAACTTTGTACACTCTCTGAATATCTCCAAATATATGTCTGTACATAATGAAATCAAGCGGGTCACTACGCAGAGCCTTCAAAAGCTAAAAAAAGAAAAAAAGAAAATATCGATGCTGACAGCCTATGATTTTTCTATGGCAAAGCTTATCGATGGTGCTGGAATCGATGTCATACTCGTGGGAGACAGTGCATCTAATGTAATGGCGGGTCACGAGACGACACTTCCTATCACTCTAGATCAGATGATTTATCATGCCACATCGGTAGTCAAAGCTGTAGAGCGTGCGCTTATTGTTGTAGATATTCCTTTTGGATATTATCAGGGCGATTCGAAATTAGCACTCAACTCTGCGATTCGAATTATGAAAGAATCAGGAGCCCACGCTGTCAAAATCGAAGGCGGAGAAGAAATCAAAGAGTCTGTTGTCCGAATTCTCAGTGCAGGAATTCCAGTTATGGGTCATTTAGGGCTCACGCCACAGTCTATCTATAAATTTGGTACATACAATGTTCGTGCGAAAGAAAAATTGGAGGCTGAAAAAGTCGAGAGAGATGCTAGATTATTACAAGAATTGGGATGCTTCGCCCTCGTCTTAGAAAAAATACCAGCTACATTAGCCACTCAAATTGCAAAAGATATTCAAATCCCAATTATAGGAATTGGTGCAGGAAATGGGGTAGATGGTCAAGTCCTAGTCATGCACGATATGCTAGGCATCAATATTGATTTTAATCCAAGATTTATTCGAAAATATGCCAATCTGCACGAAATAATAGACCAAGCTGTCAAGAATTATATTCAGGATGTCATTAGCGGTGATTTTCCTAATGAAAACGAACAGTATTAATTCAACCAATTTGCTTTTTTATGAATTTTTTTATTAGTTTTTTACTTTGTATCATTGTAATTTTAGGTAATGCTCAAACGATTTCCAAACCAAAACTAGTTGTAGGAGTCGTTATCGACCAAATGCGATATGATTTTCTAGTTCGATATAAATCCAATTATGGTCAAAATGGATTCAATCGACTTCTAAATCAAAGTTTTGTAGCGACCAATATGCACTATAACTATGCCCCGACTTATACAGGTCCCGGTCACACTTCTATATATTCTGGAACTACGCCAGCTATTCATGGTATAGCAGGTAATAATTGGATTCAAGATGGAGTTAAAAACATGTACTGCTCACAAGATGACAGTGTAAAGACGGTAGGCGCTAACGGCAAAGCAGGGGAAATGTCTCCTAAAAACCTAAAAACAACCACTATTTGTGACCAAATCAAACTGTTTAGCAATCAACGAAGCAAAGTCATAGGTGTTGCCCTTAAAGATAGAGGAGCTATATTGCCAGCAGGACACACAGCGAATGCGGCTTATTGGTACGATAGCAAGTCTGGAAATTGGATTTCTAGTACATTTTATATGGACAAATTACCTAATTGGTTGACAAATTTCAATGGTCAAAATTGGTCAAAGAAATTATTAGCGAAGGGCTGGAACACATTTTTGCCTATAGACAAATATATCAATAGCACAGTGGATGACAATCATTGGGAAGATAAAATCTGCAAAGGCGGTTCCTGCTGTGGAGAACCTAAAGCTAGCAATGGAGAACCTACTAGTCATTGCAATTCATTTCCATATAGTTTTCCTGAAGAGGACATGAATGATGTCATCAAAGTGACGCCTTTCGGAAATACGCTTACGACTATGATGGCGAAAGAAGTTATCAAAAATGAAAATCTAGGAAACGGAGCAGAAACAGATGTCTTGGCGGTTAGTTATTCTTCTACAGATTATGTTGGACATAGTTTCGGCCCTTATTCAAAAGAATCTGAAGATACTTATGTGCGACTTGACCGAGAAATAGAAGATTTGCTAAACTATCTTGATGGTCATATTGGCAAAGAAAACTATATTTTATTTTTATCTGCAGACCATGGCGTGCAAGATGTGCCGGGATTTTCTCAATCACTTAAAATTCCTGCAGGAACTATCGATGACAAAAAACAGAAAGGAAATTTCAATCAATTGCTCAAAGAAAAATTGGGCATCGATTCTCTGATAAAGCACATTATTAATGAACAAATATTGCTAGATAATGATTTGATTTCTAAAAATAAACTGACCGCTGAACAGATATGCGATGTTTTAAATGCCCAAGATTCTAAATCTTTGAAAGGAATACATGGATTTTATAGCTTCAAAATGCTCAGTACATCTCCTATTCCCAATAATATCAAAGAAAAATTAATCAATGGATACTGTCCAAGAAGAAGTGGCGAAATTACCATTCTACTAGAGCCAAATTACATGTCTTTTAGCAATAAAGGAACGACTCATGGTAGTCCATATTCTCATGACACACATATTCCATTTATTCTTTTTGGTAGTAAAATCAAGCCAAAACAAAGCAATCAACTCTACAATATTACAGATATTGCCCCCACACTATCTTCCTTACTTGGAGTATTACAGCCAAATGGTTGTATTGGTAAACCCATCGTAGAAGTAGAATTTTTAAGATAGATTAGAGGCAATTTTCACTATCTTTGTTAATCTGAATTAATATTCTTGAAAAATACATTAACCTGTTGGCTATTATTAATAGCATTCATTCAATTAAAAAGCCAAAATACAGATACATACAACTGTACAAAATTAGATAATCAAACTGTAGAATTGGATATTAATAGTCCTAAAACGGCTATTAAATATCTAGGAAAAGATGTATTTATCACTAAATATGAACTGAAACTCTCAGGGCAAACGATTAGCACGTTCTTTACATATAAATACAATTCTAAGTTGTATTACCTCGATGGAGATAAGACCAGTTTAAATCACACAAAAGACCCCGTTTTATTTGACCTGCCAAACAGAGGTTATTATCTTATAAATCAATCCGGTGTATTCGAGGGTGTACAACTTCTATTTGATAGGATGCTTGATATAAACAATTATGTACTTTATTTTTATAAAGTCAATACAAACTCTACCGCTTCTATTCAATTATCCGAAATCGTATTTGACAAAAATCTTGCGATTTCTGAAATAAAATTAAAATCAAATCAAGGAGATTGTAGTTGCACAAAATCAAATATCAAGATTACATTAAAGTAGTATTTAAAGAGAGACTTCTATACTATTTTTCCTCCTCTGGCTTCTTTTCTTCCACTTTTGGCGTTATTTTTTTGGGGAATTTGTGGTCTAAAGCCAAATAAAATGGTGCATTTTTTAGATATGTAATACAATCTTCCGCAGAGTTTTTAAGACTATTAACTGGTATGATATAGGTCATATTATTCAGTTCCATTTTTATTAAGGTAGAAGTAGAATCATTTTTAGATTCGATGCTCTCTATCGATTTGTCTAGGCTATTTTTGAATGCTTTAAAGTCTTCATTTATTGGGAAAAACGAGAAGATTTTATCTGTAAGCTCTCGTTCTTCAACGCAGACATTGTTATTTGAAAACTGAGGATATTGGTCTTTGTAGTCGTATTCAAATGCTCGTTTGACCAGAAAATACAAGGCGCTATCTCTTTTATCTTGCTCCAAATAATTTTTCATTCTCATAAAAGCCAAATCTATTTTCTCCGCCTTATAATACGACAAGAGGTTATTGTGATAAGAGCATGAAAAATCCGCTAAATCTATATAGTCTAGGGATTTGAAGTATTGTTTCTTATTAAAATAGAATTCGCCCATCGCTTTGCTAGCTTTATATCGATAGTTTTTGAAGGGCTCTTTTATATTGTCAAAACTAGGCTCTCGGTCATCTAATTTAGACGAAATGATTTTGTCGAAATAATATAAAAGCTTTCGCTCATTATCACGTTCAATATTGTATTTGAATAATTTCGCAAGAATTGTACCATAGCGCAAATCATCCTCGCTCATTTTTTCAAAAGCAAGTTCGTAATGATTAAATCCTTTTTCTTTTTCATCTATTGTGAAAAGAATTTCAGCCTCCTTTAGCAGAGAATCAACTTGTCCATAACTAGCTAGATGAAGAGAAATAAAAAAACAAAACAAAATTATACATCGCATAAATGCAAAAATAAGAAAGTCTAATAACAGATTCTTTTATAATTTATACGCTATATAAAGACGCAAAACAATTATCTAATAAGCGTAACTGTTCCTTTTTTGACAACTTTTCGCTTACTAAGATAAGTAACCTCTAATACGTATGAATAAACACTAGATGGCGCAGGTTGACCTTTATACATTCCATCCCAGCCTTTGATATGAGCCTCTTTGGATTCAAAAACCTTTTCTCCCCATCTATTATAGATAGAAATAGAAGCCGACAGTAATTTATTCGCATAAACTCTAAACGTTCTATTTTCATCTTTCTCTGCGGATTCTGGCGCAAATGCACTCGGCACAAAAAGTCCATTGGTGTCAACAATTCGAATCATTACAGAGTCCGTAACTTTACATTTATCAAAATACTTGACCTCAACCACATAGATTTTCTCAAAATAACCGGAAGAAATAGGATTTCTACAATCGACGCAGCTTAAGCCTTCTCCATCGCTCCATAAAGTTGATTTTATCCATAAGTCACTACCTTGAATGACATTATATCCTAAAGTAACGTTTTCACCCAAATTAATTTGAGTATCTCGAGGATATGCTCGGATGGTAAATTCAGGATAAGTACTAACGGTCGCATTTACAAACGATTTACAGCCATTATTATCTTTAATAATAATATAATAATTGCCAGAGTTCAAATCTGTAAACCGATTGTTGTAATTAAAGGTTTTTCCTGAATCTAAACTGTATTTATATGGTAGCGTTCCTCCAATTCCATTGACGGTGATTTCTCCATCAATAAATTCTTTACATTTCAAGCCAATAGTGCTTACTGAACCCAATTGTAATTTGTCTGGATCTAAAAGAGTATAGCTAAAGGTATCAAGACAATTATTCGCATCGGTAATTGAGACTTTATATCGGCCTTGTGATAAACCAGAAATGTCCTTGTTACTAAAACCATTGGACCAAGCAAAGGAATAAGGAGCAGTTCCGCTACTTACGTTAAGATTAATCGTTCCAGCAGCAAGTCCATTACAAGGATTATTTACAATAGTTTCATTCACAATGATATCATTTGGCTGTGAAATCGTCGTGGTATAGTTATCCTTACATCCATTAATATCCGTAACTGAGACCGTGTGAACCCCAGCAGACAAGCCTGTAACATCGTCTCCTACGGCGCCACTCGACCATATGTATGTAAATGGCGCGGTACCTCCATTTGTTTTTACTCTTATTCCTCCTGAAGGTTCTTTGTAGCAAAGCAAATCTTGTTTAGAAACAAGGATTGTACTTAAAGGATTCGGCTCAGTCAAAGTAAAACTATCTGTATATTGACAACCTAAGCTATCATAAACACTATAAATATATTTTTTTGCACTAAGATTATATACAATACTATCAGGTGCAGGGCTGTTAACATCGTATGTCAAATAAGGAGGAGTGCCTCCCATTGGAGTAATTATAACTTTTCCACTTAAATCATTGAAGCATTTTAAATTGAATAACTGAACACTTGCCGTTAAATCATTTTTCTTCTCATTGACAAAAATAGATGCAGTGTCTTTGCACAAGAACGAATCGACAACCGTCACAGAATAATTCCCAGAAAACAAGCTAGTTGGATTTTGACTAGTATCTCCATTGCTCCAGATAAATTTATACTTTGGTGTTCCATTGATTATGCTTGAAGTAATTGACCCTTTCGCTTGACTACAATACGCCGCTGAAGAACTAAGAGAAATAATCGGATTCGTTGAAGTAGTAATTGTAACCGTGTCTATAATTTCACATTGACGTCCATCCAGAACGGTAATATAATATTTACCCGCAGGAATATTATCTAAGGTGTCATTGCTCACTCCAGTACTCCAAGTATAAGTAATAGGGGAAATACCTCTTGGCAGTTCTACTGCAATTCTACCATTGGACAATCCGCATGTTGAATTTTTTACCTCTAAATAAGATAAAGACGGTGTAGCTCCATTATCTACCAAGATTAATGAAGAATCTCTACAACCAATACTATCTACCACTGTCAAGGAATAAAATCCAGAAGATAGGTTTAATAAATCCTTAGAAGTTGCTCCGGTGTTCCACTTATAGGTAAAAGGGGCTGTCCCATCTATAATGTTGATGATAATAGAGCCATTGCTCTTACTACAGACCGCATTCGTTACGACAGAATCAATATCTGGCTTCTTTTTATCTGTAAGAACTACAGTTTCTACAATTGTACAATTTCCGTTATCATTTAATGTAAGTGTATAAGTTCCTGCTAGTAAATTGGATAGATTGGCTAGATTATTTCCATTACTCCAATTATATGTATAGCCGGGAGTACCGCCAGTAACTGTTGTTTGAATAGAGCCATTGCTGTTTCCACATGTGGTATTTGTGGTCACAAAACTCGCCGCCAATTTAGGAATCCTCGGTACATAAATAGTTGCAGTATCTTTACAGTTATTCGTGTCAGAAATAATGACAGTATAAGTTCCAGAATCTACATTAAACAAATTTGGGAAATTTGAACCTGTATTCCAAGTATAGACGAATGGAGATGCTCCAAAAGTGACACTGGTCAATACTCTTCCATTATTAAGTCCACAAGTAGCATTAACTTTAGAAAGTGATATCAAAGGGCTTTTTGCCATGACAAGTGTTGTCGATTTAGAATATGTACAGAAGCTATCTGTTACTGTAAGGGAGAAGTTACCACCTCCTAGATTGATTATACTATCAATATTTGCGCCTGTGCTCCATGAATATGTTTTATTCCCTGCAATATTCATTGGAACAGCTTTTATTTTGCCATTATTGATGTCACAAATAGGTTGTTTGATTTCTAGAGAAATGGAATCCACTCCTATCGTCGTCAAAGTGGTAGAAGCAGACATTGTACATCCTGCTCCATCCGATATCGTCAGCGAATAATTATTTGCGGATTTTCCTGTAATAAGCGAAGTCGTCTCTCCTGAGCTCCAAAGATAAGAATATGTTCCTGAGAAATTTGAGAGAATAGCATCAATACTACCATTTGCATTTCGACATCTCGCAGGAGTTTTATTGAAAGTCACATTCGGCATTCCCAATTGAACAATAGTCACAGAATCAAACCATTGACAGCCTTTGGCATCGCTAACTGTAATTTTATAAGTACCTGGACTTAAGTTATACACAGAATCAACATTAGATGTAGTATGACTCCATGTATATGAATAAGCACCAGTACCACCAGTCGCCTTTATTTTAATGTATGCATTATTTACATTGCAAGTGCCTTGTTTGAAGTTTTTAGTAGCTGTTAATACTTTTACGGTATCTAAAAGTACAGAGTCTTGCTTGATACAGCCTCTATTGTCTCTAACTTTAAATACAAATTTACCTCCATTTATACCAGATTTGGTTGTTGAGCCAGATACATTATTCCAATAGTATGATAAAGGCGTTCTAGTACTCATCACATTCGCAGTAACTACACCATTGCTCAGTCCACAGGTAGCATCTGTCACCACTAAACTCACTACAGGTCCTGCCGTATCAGAAATTGTAGCCATCTTAGTCACTTGACAGCCCAAGCTATCGGTCACGGTAATGGTATAATTTCCTGCACCTAATCCTGTTACATTCGGAAGTATGCCCAAACCATTACTCCAAGCATAAGATATGGGAGATTTTCCTCCATTGACCGTAGTAGTTATTTGACCTACAAAATATGTACAATTGTCATTAGTTACAGTTTGGGAAATTACAGGTTTAGAAACTCGAAGGATTTGAATTGTGTCTATGATTGTACATTGGTTAGAATCTGTTATTTGGAAAATTTGTCTTCCTGAATCCAAACCAGACACGCTTAGATTGACAATAGAACCATTCCAATTGTAGTTATAAGGAGGTTTTCCGCTAAGAATTGTGACTGTAGCCGAACCATTATTCAAATCACAAAAAGCAACAGACTTAGATATTGAAATTTGCAAAGGTGGTTGGGATGAAATCGTCACTGAATCAACATCGGTACATCCTAAACTGTCTGTAATTGTAAGAATATATTTACCTGCGGATAGACCGGATAGATTTTTAGAAGTCGCTCCATGACTCCAATTATAAGTAAATGGAGGCTTCCCAAAATTAATAGTAGTTATTACCTGACCATTATTTGTACCACATTTTGAATCTACTCCAAGTAAACTCAGTTCAGGCTTAGGACTATACAATATATTTGTTGAATCCACTCGAGAACAACCTCGATTGTCGGAGAGAGTTAGCCTATATGTGCCGGCAGTCAATCCTGTGATACTATCATTTGTAGTAAAATTATACCATAAGTAGCTAAATGGTGGGCTTCCTGTCAATGCAGTTGCTTTCAGTTTACCTACCCCATTGTAGCAATTGGAATTTGTTTTAACAAATTGGAAAGTCGGCGCAGCACTATCAATTAATCTAATCGTATCCTTTCGAAGACAGCCTGCGGCATCGGTAATATTGAAAAAATATACACTGTCTTTTAGACCATTTACTGTGAGGTCTAAGTTGTTGAAATTATTTGTTCCCATCCACCATGATACAGCCCCTACACCATAAGGAGATGTTATTACAGCCTGTATTATACCATCACTTCTGCCACAATTTGGTCGTGTCAATATAAAATTTCGGATAGGTGGGGTAGTATAAGCCAATGTATCTCTAAAAATAAAATGACAGTTACTTGTGTCGGTAACTGTGACAGCATAATTTCCCGGCGATAAGCTATCGATAGAATAGGTTGTGTCTCCATTGCTCCATAGATATGATTTAGGATTTGTACCCATGGAAATGGTTAATTTCCCCAAATTATTGCCACAAGGTGGGTTGTTTACATTTAAGGTTGGATAATCGACCGGTACTTCAGTCACATCAATGTTTTTGCTGACGATGCATTTCTGCGAATCGATGACATATACATTTAGCGTTTTAGGCGAAGGCAAACCTGTTTTTACATAAGTAGAATCAAGTATATTGTCCCAGTATATTTTGATAGGAGAAATGACGCTGTCGATGGCTATATACACTTTGGCATTGGAACTATCACACCGTTCATTTACTACAGAATCTTTAATTGTAGGATAATGGTCGTATAAAATAATGACGGATGTATCAAACTTACATCCATTTGAATCAATAATTCTCAAATTATATAACCCCACTTTTAAACTATCAATAGTGCCAAAAGTATCTTTGCTATATCGGCTCCAAGAAAACTTAAATGGTGCTTTGCCTCCATAAGGATAGGTTATAACTTTTCCAGTAGGTGTGTCACAGCGAGTATTAAATATTTTGAAGCTGTCTTTTAAAGAGGTACTATCTTTTACATTAAACGTGTCACGAACGATACAGCCGAGTGTGTCTGTTATTAAAACAGCATATTTTTTATGTTTAAGCGAATCAGCTACCAAGCCCCTATCTCCATTCTCCCAAATAATCGTATATGGGGGATTTCCACCTATCATAGAAAGTGTAACTTTCCCATTTGAGTCTGCACAAGTAGGTTTTTTTATCTGTGCGGTATAGGAAATGGCACCATTAGATGACAAATCAAAGGTATCTCTTACCTGACAGCCATTGCCATCGGTTACCACGGTATAATAAATTGTGCTCATTAATGCCGTAGCATAGCTTTGGGTCCAGTTGGCATCGTGGCTCCATGAATACGTGATAGGTTGAGTTCCTGAGGCATTAAGAATATATATCCAAAAATTACCTGATTACTTTTGTTATAATCTTTTC
>ENA-UOYA01001567-UOYA01001567.1-activated-sludge-metagenome-genome-assembly--contig:-NODE-1567-length-23974-cov-6.861825_pt1 | contig 23974 bp, 29 predicted proteins | sample MGYA00238163_ERZ764804 | MGnify/ENA primary metagenome ERZ764804 (study PRJEB28919, sample SAMN05720223) | activated sludge metagenome | isolation source: Anaerobic digester | place: Hong Kong... | reverse complement strand
GGCATCACCCAGCATATCGGCGCCTATCAGCTGACGATGAAGGACAAGTCGAAGATCACCTTCCTCGACACGCCGGGCCACGAAGCCTTCACCGAAATGCGCGCACGCGGCGCCAATGTGACTGACGTTGTCGTCATCGTGGTCGCCGCCGATGACGGCCCCAAGCCGCAGACGGTGGAAGCGATCAATCACGTGAAGGCCGCTGGCGTTCCGATGATCGTCGCCATCACCAAGTGCGACAAGCATGAGGCGGATCCGCTCAAGGTGCGCCAGCAGCTTCTGCAATATGACGTGATCGTCGAAGCCCTGTCGGGCGACGTGCAGGACGTGGAAGTTTCGGCCAAGACCAAGCAGGGGCTTGATGAACTGATCGAGAAGATTCAGCTCCAGGCGGAAATCTCGGAACTCCGGGCCAACCCGAACCGCCCCGCAGAAGGCAAGGTGATTGAAGCCAAGCTCGACAAGGGCAAGGGTCCGGTCGCGACGATCCTCGTCCAGCGCGGCACGCTGCGCACGGGCGACATCTTCGTCGTTGGCGCGGAAAGCGGCCGCGTCCGTGCGATGGTCAACGACAAGGGCATGCAGCTCAAGGAAGCTGGCCCTTCGACCCCGGTCGAAGTTCTGGGCCTTGGCGGCGTTCCCTCATCGGGTGACACACTCACCGTCGTCGAGAGCGAAGCCCGTGCCCGCGAAGTCGCGGCCTATCGTTCCGAAGTCGCAACCCGCAAGCGCACCGGCTCTGGCCCTGCTTCGCTGGAATCGATGTTCTCGGCGCTCAAGGAAAAGCAGGCGGTTGAATATCCGCTGGTCGTCAAGGGTGACGTGCAGGGCTCGGTTGAAGCCATTGTCTCGTCGCTCGGCAAGATCGGCAATGACGACATCAAGGTCCGCATCCTGCATTCGGGCGTGGGCGGCATCACCGAGAGCGACGTGACGCTCGCCAAGGCCTCGGGCGCGCCGATCATCGGCTTCAACGTCCGTCCCAATTCCAAGGCGCGTGAAATTGCGGAGCGCAACGGCGTTGCCCTGAAATATTACGACGTCATCTATGACCTGCTCGACGATATCCGTGCGGGCATGGCGGGTGAGCTTGGTCCGGAATATTTCGAAACGGTCGTCGGCCGCGCCGAAATCAAGGATGTCTTCCCGGCGGGCAAGCATGGCAAGGCCGCGGGTATCCTCGTTGTCGAAGGCTTCATCCGCAAGGCGCTCAAGGCCCGTATCACCCGCGACGACGTTATCGTCTACAAGGGCGAAATCGCGTCGCTGCGTCGCTTCAAGGACGACGTGCCGGAAGTGCGCGCCGGTCTGGAATGCGGTGTCACCTTCACCGATTTCAAGGACATCCGCCCGGGCGATTATCTCGAAACCTTCGAGGTCGAAGAGCGCGCGCGGACGATCTAACCTGCGTCCCTCCCCTTTCGGGGGGAGGGAGCGGAGAATGTTATGAACAACACAGAAGAAACCCGTTCGGTCCGCGTGCTGCGCGTTGGCGAGCAGGTGCGCCATGTGCTGTCGGAAATCCTGATGCGTGGCGAAGTGCATGATGATGTGCTCGCCAGCCACCCGGTCTCGATCACCGAAGTGCGCATGTCGCCTGACTTGCGGCACGCGACGGTGTTCGTGAAGCCCTTGCTCGGCAAGGATGAAGACGCTGTGTTGAAGGCGCTCCGGACCAACACCGCTTACCTGCAGCGCGAAGTCGCCTCCAAGGTGCGGCAGAAATATGCGGCCAAGCTCAAGTTTCTTGCTGATGAGAGCTTTGACGAAGGCACGCATATCGACAAGCTGTTGCGCGATCCCAAGGTGGCGCAGGATCTTCGCGAAACGGGGCAGGGCGACGAGGACTGAGTGGCCAAGCTCTATTTCTATTATGCCTCGATGAATGCGGGCAAATCGACCACGCTGCTCCAAGCCGACTTCAACTACCGCGAGCGCGGCATGGAGACGATGCTGTGGACCGCGGCGCTCGATGACCGGTACGAAACCGGTGCGATCACCAGCCGGATTGGCCTGCACAGCAATGCCCATTTGTTCACGCCGGAAACGGACCTTTGGGCGGACGTGACCGCGGAAAATGCCGAGCGTCCGCTCGCTTGCGTGTTCGTGGATGAAGCGCAGTTCCTGTCGCGCGCGCAGGTTCTGCAGCTTGCGCGCCTTGCGGACGAGGCGAAGCTGCCGGTCGTCGCTTATGGTCTGCGGACTGATTTCCAGGCAGAGCTTTTCCCCGGTTCGGCGGCTTTGCTCGGGCTTGCCGACACGCTGGTTGAATTGAAGGCCGTGTGCGAATGCGGTCGCAAGGCAACGATGAATCTGCGTGTCGATGCGGCGGGCAATGCCGTGCGCGAAGGCGCGCAGACCGAAATTGGCGGCAATGACCGCTATGTCGCGCTGTGCCGCAAGCATTTCATGGAAAAGGTCCGTGGCTGACGAGCCGCAAGCGCTTCACGGCTGGATCATTATCGACAAGCCGCTGGAAATGGGATCGACCAACGTCGTCTCCTGGGTGAAGCGTGCGCTGCGCGAAGGCGGCTATGCCAAGGTCAAGATCGGCCATGGCGGGACGCTTGATCCGCTGGCGACGGGCGTGTTGCCGGTCGCGCTGGGCGAGGCGACGAAACTGGCCGGGCGGATGCTCGATGCGTCCAAAATCTATGATTTCACCATCCGCTTCGGCGCTGAAACCGATACGCTTGACCTTGAAGGGCAGGTGATCGCTGAAAGCGACTTGCTGCCCACGCTCGCGCAGGTAGCGGCTATCCTGCCGCGCTTTACCGGCCCGATCCGGCAAGTGCCGCCTGCCTATTCGGCACTCAAGGTCGATGGCAAGCGCGCCTATGATCTGGCGCGCGCCGGGCAAGAGGTGGTGCTGGAGGGGCGCGATGTCATCATACATGACCTCCGCGTCTCCGCGTCTCCGCGCGAACCAGATCTCACGCGGGGACGCGGGGGCGCGGAGGGGCTTATCCACGACATTACCCTCACTGCCCACGTCTCCAAAGGGACCTACATCCGTTCGCTTGCTCGCGACATCTCCTTGGCCCTGGGAACGGTCGGCCATGTCACCATGCTGCGGCGCGTGAAGGCCGGTCCGTTCGGGCTGGAAAGCGCGATTTCGCTGGACAAATTGGACGAATACGCTAGGGGCCACTCCCTTGGCGATCTTGTATTGCCATTGAGAACGGCGCTGGTCGACATCCCGGCGCTCGCTCTCGAAGCCGGTCAGGCATTGGCGCTCCGTCAGGGGCGTGTCCTGTCCGGGGTTGCCGCACGTGACGGCCTTCACCTTGCAACGCACGCCGAAGTGCCCGTTGCCTTGGTGGATGTGCTCGATGGCACCGTCACGGTGGAACGCGGCTTCAACCTGTAAAAAGCCCGATGTCGAAGGAAATGAAGAATGTCGATTACTGCTGAGCGCAAGGCCGCTCTCATCAAGGAACACGCCCGCGCTGAAGGCGATACGGGTTCTCCTGAAGTTCAGGTTGCGATCCTCACCGAGCGCATTGCCAACCTGACCGAGCACTTCAAGTCGCACGCCAAGGACAACCACTCGCGCCGCGGCCTTCTGATGCTCGTCAACAACCGCCGTTCGCTCCTGAGCTATCTCAAGAAGATCGACCAGGACCGTTATCTGGCACTCATCGCGAAGCTCGGCCTTCGCAAGTAACCGGAAGGGCGCCTTCGGGCGCCCTTTTGACATCCGGGAGTATCTTTTCCGGATCAGTATCCGGCCTGTCGCAATCCGGTGGCAGGTGCGGTTGAGCGGACCAGATGTCCGCATTTGAAGGAAGCCGGCAGGCATGGGGCCGCTGGTTTGAAGGAAAAATGATGTTCAACACGAAAACTGTATCCATCGAGTGGGGCGGAAAGACCCTCACCCTCGAAACGGGCAAGGTTGCCCGCCAGGCTGACGGCGCGGTCATCGCGACCCTCGGTGAAACCGTTGTGCTGTGCGCTGTCACGGCCGCAAAGAAGGTGAAGGAAGGGCAGGACTTCTTCCCGCTCACCGTCAACTATCAGGAAAAATATTCGGCTGCCGGTCGTATCCCCGGTGGCTTCTTCAAGCGTGAACGTGGTGCCACGGAAAAGGAAACGCTGGTTTCCCGCCTGATCGACCGTCCGATCCGCCCGCTGTTCCCTGAAGGTTTCTACAACGAAATCAACTGCATCGCGCAGGTTCTCTCCTATGATGGCGAAAATGAGCCTGACGTGCTGGCCATGGTTGCCTCGTCGGCGGCGATGACGCTGTCGGGCGTGCCGTTCATGGGCCCGATCGGTTGCGCGCGCGTTGGCTATCTCAACGGCGAATACATCCTGAACCCGACCGATGAGCAGGTTGCCGAAGGTGATCTCGATCTCGTTGTCGCGGCAACCTACGACGCCGTGATGATGGTGGAATCCGAAGCCAATGAGCTTTCGGAAGAAGTCATGCTCGGTGCCGTGCTGTTTGCGCATGATGCTTGCCGCGAAGTCGTCAAGGCCATCGTGAAGCTTGCTGAACAGGCCGCCAAGGAGCCTTGGGACATGCCCGCGCAGGCCGATCTCGGCGCTGCCAAGGACAAGCTCAAGAAGCTGATCGGTGCTGACATTGCGGCAGCTTACAGGCTGACCGACAAGTCGGCCCGTGCCAACGCGCTCAACGAAGCGCGCGCCAAGGCCAAGGAAGCTTTTGCCGATGCTGCTCCGCAGGACCAGATGGCCGCGCAGAAGCTCATGAAGAAGCTCGAAGCGGAAATCGTTCGTGGCGCCATCCTGAAGGACGGCACCCGCATCGACGGCCGCACCACCACGCAGATCCGTCCCATCGTCGGTGAAACGCACTTCCTGCCGCGCGCACATGGTTCTGCCCTGTTCACGCGTGGGGAAACCCAGACGATCGCAACCTGCACCTTGGGCACCAAGGACGCAGAGCAGATGATCGATGGTCTTGGTGGCCTGCGCTATGAAAACTTCATGCTGCACTACAACTTCCCGCCCTATTCGGTCGGTGAAGTCGGCCGCTTCGGTGCGCCGGGTCGTCGTGAAATCGGCCATGGCAAGCTCGCCTGGCGCGCGCTGCACCCCGTGCTGCCGACCAAGGAAGAATTCCCCTACACGATCCGCCTGACCAGCGACATCACCGAGTCCAACGGCTCGTCGTCGATGGCATCGGTCTGCGGCGGTTCGCTTGCGATGATGGATGCCGGTGTGCCGATCAAGCGCCCGGTTTCGGGCATCGCAATGGGCCTCATCCTTGAAGGCGATGACTTCGCGATCCTGTCGGACATTCTGGGTGATGAAGATCATCTGGGCGACATGGACTTCAAGGTTGCCGGCACGTCCGAAGGCATCACCACGATGCAGATGGACATCAAGATTGCCGGCATCACGAAGGAAATCTTCGAAAAGGCGCTGGCTCAGGCGAAGGAAGGCCGCGCGCACATCCTTGGCGAAATGGCCAAGGCGCTCGGTGAAGTCCGCAGCGAACTTTCGGCACATGCGCCGCGCATCGAAACGATCACGATCGACAAGTCGAAGATCCGTGACGTTATCGGCACGGGCGGCAAGGTCATCCGCGAAATCGTGGCGACCACGGGCGCCAAGGTCGACATTGATGATGAAGGCATCATCAAGATCAGCTCGTCGGATCTCGACCAGATCGAAGCCGCCAAGAAGTGGATCCTCGGCATCGTCGAGGAAGCCGAAGTCGGCAAGATCTACACCGGCAAGGTCGTCAACATCGTTGATTTCGGTGCTTTCGTGAACTTCATGGGTGGCAAGGACGGCCTCGTCCACGTCTCCGAAATGAAGAACGAGCGCGTCGAAAAGCCGACTGACGTCGTGACCGAAGGTCAGGAAGTGAAGGTCAAGGTTCTCGAAATCGATCCGCGCGGCAAGGTTCGCCTGTCGATGCGCGTCGTTGATCAGGAAACCGGCGAAGAACTGGAAGACACGCGCCCAGCACGCGAACCCCGCGAACCGCGCGGTGATCGTGGCGACCGCGGCCCGCGTCGCGATGGTGATCGCAAGCGCGGCCCCGGTGGCGGTCGTGACCGTGGTGATCGCGGCCCGCGCCGTGAGCGCTCGGAAGGCGGCGAAGGCGGCAATGCCGACCATATGCCCGCGTTCCTGAAGGGTGACGACGAGTAATCGTCTGACCGTTCAGATCGAAACAGGAAAGGGGTCGCTTTGGCGGCCCCTTTTTTGTGCCTGTCAGTCGAGCGGGATCGGGGCCTCGGCGCGGCTGTTGCGCGCGCGCTTGAGGGCATCGACGCTGAAGATGGCAATCGCCGTCCAGATGAGCGCAAAACAGGCGAGCTTCGCCGGGTAGAGCGGCTCCTTCCACAAGAAGACGCTGAGGAAGAAGACGATGGTTGGCGAGGAATATTGGACGAAGCCAAGGGCTGTATAGCTCATGCGTCGCGCGGCCGTGGCGAACATGAGGAGCGGAATGGCCGTTATGAGCCCGCTGCCCATCAGCAACAGGCTTGTGGCGGGTGAGCTGCCAAAGCCATCGGTCGATCCGACAAAGCCGACAAGCGCAACGAGCGCGAGCGGCGCCAACAGCGTCACTTCCACCGCCAGGCCCGGCACGGAGCCGACGGATGCCATCTTGCGGACAAGGCCATAAGCGCCAAAGCTCAGCGCCAGCGTGAGGCTGATCCAGATCGTGCCCGGCTCTTCGAAGAGCAGAATGGCAACACCCGCAGCAGCCACGCCCACGGCCAGCGTCTGCATGCGGTTGAGGCGTTCTCCCAGCACGAGCCGGCCAAGCAGCACGTTGACGAGCGGATTGAGATAATAGCCAAGGCTCGTTGCCAGCACATGGCCCTGCATCACCGCCCACATGTAAACGCTCCAGTTGATCGAAATCAGCATGGAGCTGGCAAACATGGTCCCTAAAGCGCGGGGGCTGGCAAGGGCCGCCTTATAGTCCCGCCACTGCTTGAGGCCGATGACGCAGGCGAGCGCCACGGGGAGCGACCAGAGGATGCGGTGGGCAAGCACCTCAAAGGCAGAAAGCTTGCCCAGCAGCTTGATGTAAACGGGCATGAAGCCCCAGATCGCATAAGCGCCCAGAGCAAAGGGAAGGCCGCTCTTGTGCGGTTCGGAGGAGGGGGGCGACATATGCCTGCCTTTGAGGTGCCGCCGCCTGCCGGTCAAGGCGCAGCAGGGGATGCTCAGGCCTCGGGCCAGTTGCGCTTGGTATGGACGAGCGCGAGGACGCAGACGTCGTCTGCCCTGCGTTCAAACACGAGCTTGTAGCTGGGATGCACTGTCAGTTCATACGTGCCGGAGACCGAGCCGGGCACGCCTGCGGAGGTCGTCTCAAGAAGACCTTCGGCGCCTTCCTCGAAAAGCATGTCGAGCGCGTCCGCTGCAAAGATGCTCTCGGCAGCAGTCAGCTGGAAAATTGCGATGCGGTCGGCTTCGGCAGCGGAAGACCAGAGGAGCGTCATTGGATGGCCGCCCGTGCGGCGGCGCGAAAGCGGGCAAAGCGCGCCTTCATCTCGTCATTGTCATAAACCTCGCCCGATGCAACGGCGTCCCGCGACTTGCGTATCTTGGTCGCAAGCCAGCCTTCAGGCACCTGTGCCGCCGCATGTTGGGCCACAAACTCGCGCATGGCCGCGCGCAATATCTGGGCGGCAGAACGGTCGCTGGCTTTTGCGGCGGCGTTGAAGGCCTCTTTAAGCGATTCATCCACGCGGAAGGTGAAGGTCGAGTCAGTCACAACTTTCCCTAAATGTGTTACAAACAATGTATATTGTTGTTTATTACTAACGTCAACCCAGCGGAAATCGGGCAATAAATGTGACATTAGAGTCAAAAATGTGGAAAACGGGTGCATTTGAGTGACAAAACTGTTGCACTCTTGTGAAAAAGGCGCACTCTCACGCTCAGATACAGATAAGGAGACGTGCCATGAAATTTCTGACCCTCGCTCTCGTTGCAGGTCTCTCGGCGGCGCCCGCTTTTGCGGCAGACGGCGATGCGCTGGTTCCGGCAGCTGCTTCGGAAGCGCTTGTGGCGGGGCGCAATGCCGACGCCATCCGCGAACTGAAGATCGCAAATGTCGAGGAAGCAACTGATCCGTCGCGCTTGATCAATCTTGGCACGGCCTATGCCCGCATGGGGGACTATCAGAAAGCCGCTCGTGCCTATTACGCCGCCATCAACAGCGATACCCATTATGACCTTCAGGTCGCGGGGGGCGTGACGATGGATTCGCGCGAAGCTGCACGGCTTGCACTCGCCAATCTCGTTGGTCACACCGACCTGCGCATGGCCTCCAAGTAAGCGCGCTCCTCGCGCGACTGCGGCCTCTTCGTATCGGCTGATTTTGGCGGCTGGTGCGGGGAGGCTGCGTCGCTTTGGGGGATATGTCATTTGGGCTTTGCCGCGCCGCGCTGTTCGCGGCATGATTGGCGCATGATCCTGACGCCCTTCCGCCCTTCATCGCTTTTTTCCACCCTTGCTCTGCTCGTTGCGTTTGTCGCGGCGGCGCCTTCTGCGCAGGGCGCGCCGCGTCGGCCTGCGGCCAAGCCGCGCGCTGTGGTGGCAAAGCCTCTTCCGGCGCGCGTTGACACGGCGCCGACTGTTCGGGTCGCGCTTGAGACAGGGTTGGGCGCGATCATTGTCGAGGTGGATCGGGCGCACGCGCCGATCACCGCCGACAATTTCCTGCGCTATGTCGATCAGAAGCGTTTTGATGGAACGGTCTTCTATCGCGCGATGCGGCTGGGGCCGGATATCCATGATCAGGAGCAGGGGCTGATCCAGGGCGGAACGCAGAACGATCCCAAGCGCATCCTCAAGGCGATCGCGCATGAGCCGACCAATCTCACCGGCCTGCGGCATGTGGCGGGTGCGCTCTCGATGGCGCGCTGGGCGCCGGGAACGGCAACGGGCGATTTCTCGATTCTCGTCAGTCCGCTGCCCGCGCTCGATGCGGACCCGACACAGCCCGGCGACAATGCGGGCTATGCCGTATTTGGGCATGTCGTGGAGGGCATGGACATCGTGCGGCGCATTCATTTGTCGCCGACGTCACCCACGCTGGGTGAAGGGCATATGAAGGGGCAAATGCTCGCGCCCACAATCAAGATCATTAACGCGCATCGCGTGACGGAGCCCGCGGCGCCATTGGTGAAGCCATCTGCGCCCGCGCAGTAACCTTTCTTATTAACGTTGAATATCATGGGGTTGGAGAACTTCAGCCCTTGGCGACCTGTTGCACAAATGTTACCGTTTCGGCGTAATTAACCAGTCATATTGGCAATTAGGCCCGATCATGCGAAGGGGCGGTTGCTCGCGTTTTGAGCTTATAAGGGGGCGCCAGTGTTAGGTAGCGTTGCAGCGTCGAAGGCCGCAAAGGCGGCTGCGCTTTGTATTTGCCCGGTTGTGGGAACGGCGGTCGTGACGACGCAGGTGCCTGCGGTCCGCCAAGCGGTGCATAGTGCGACAGCGCCAAAGGCGCCAAAGCGGGCGCGACTAGCCCCCAAGCGTCAGCGCCTCGCGATGAAGCCTCGGGCGGCGGAAAAGGCCGTGCCGATTTGCGCTGACCCCATTCCGGTCGTGTTGGGCAATTCTCCCGTCAAGATCACCGAAGCCCCGGTTGAAGCGCCCAAGGTGTCGCTGAGCGATCCAGCGTCGCGCGTGCCGGCCGCCCCGACTCTCACGGGGTTTCGTCCGCGCATTGCGTCCTTCCGGCCCACCGGCCCGGTTCCGGAGCCTGCGGCCTGGGTGCAGATGATCGGGGGATTCGCGGTCGCAGGTGCCACGATCCGCTATTCGCGGCGGCACCGGGCCGAAGCGCCGGGCACGGACCTCGCCTGACGTAACGTTAGCGGGCACGGCATTGCATTTGCCGAAAAGGCGGCGCAAACGCGCCTCATTATGACCGACCCGCAGCAACTCGTTTCCGACCTGACCACACTTCTTTCCGTCCAGCGCATGGGCGATGGCTGGTATCTTGGCCGTCGCAAACCGGGCGGTGTCGGGCGCGTCTTTGGCGGGCAGGTGATCGCACAGGCGCTGATGGCCGCGCAGGACACTGTTTCGTCGGGCCGCATCGCGCATTCGCTCCATGCCTATTTCATGCGCGCCGGCAGTGAAGATTTCGAGATCACCTATCGCGTCGAGCGTGACTTTGATGGCGGCAGCTTTTCCACCCGCCGCGTCATCGCGCTCCAGCAGGACAAGCCCATTCTCAACATGGCCTGCTCCTTCCAGAAGCTCGAAGAAAGCTACGAGCATCAGGACCCGATGCCCGAAGTGCGGGGTCCCGAAGGTCTGGCGAATGAAACCGAGCTGCGCGAGCGGTTCGCCCAGAATATTCCGGCAGAAATGCGCGAGCGCTTCACGCAGGCACGTCCCATCGAATATCGTCCTGTCGATCCGCGTGACTGGCTCGGCACTGAAACGCGCACGCCTGCGGAACAGAGCATCTGGTTCCGCCTCGTGTCCCCCATCGAGGCCGATCCGGCGATGCACCGCGCCATCCTGGCCTATGCCAGCGACAGCTATCTGCTGGGCACCAGCACACTTTCGCACGGCGTGACGTGGGTCACGCCGGGCTTCATGTCGGCAAGTCTCGACCATGCCGTGTGGATTCACGACGATGTGAACCTCAATGACTGGCACCTTTATCGCTGCGACAGCCCGTGGGCGGCGCGCGGGCGCGGTTTCAACCGCGGGTCGATCTACACGCAGGACGGCAAGCTGGTGGCGACTTGTGCACAGGAAGGTTTGATCCGCCGTCCCAAATCGGCGTGACCAGATTTCCAATTCCGGCATGATCGGCTAGGCGCAACGCATGGCTGACCAGATCGACACGCCCGCAAGCCCCGACGATCCTTTTGACTCGATTGTCGATGCACCTTTCGATGCAGCGCTTTCCGAGCGGTATCTGGTCTATGCGCTATCTACGATCACCGCGCGCTCGTTGCCCGATGTGCGCGATGGCCTGAAGCCCGTCCATCGCCGTTTGCTCTGGGCAATGCGCCAGCTGAAGCTTGATCCGACGGGCGCTTACAAGAAGTCCGCGCGCGTCGTGGGCGATGTCATCGGTAAATATCACCCGCATGGCGATGCCAGCGTGTATGACGCGATGGTGCGCCTCGCGCAGGATTTTTCGCTCCGCTATCCGCTCGTCGACGGGCAGGGCAATTTCGGCAATATCGATGGCGATAATGCCGCCGCCTATCGCTACACCGAAGCGCGCATGACGGCAGCGGCCATCGAACTGATGGCCGGGCTGGATGATGGCACGGTCGATTACCGCCCTACCTATAATGGCGAAGACGAAGAGCCCGAGGTTTTCCCCGGCCTGTTCCCGAACCTGCTCGCCAACGGCGCTTCGGGCATCGCGGTCGGTATGGCGACGAGCATTCCGCCGCAAAATGTGGCTGAGATTGTCGATGCCGCCACGCATCTGATCGACAATCCGCGCTGCGAGCCCATCGAACTGATGCAGTTCGTCAAGGGCCCCGACTTCCCGACGGGCGGGCAGCTTGTCGACAGCGCCGCCTCGATTGCCGAGTCTTATGCAACCGGACGCGGCTCGTTCCGCGTGCGCGCGCGCTGGTCGGTGGAAGATCAGGGGCGCGGCACTTGGGTGATCGTCGTCACCGAAATTCCGTATCAGGTCCAGAAGGGCAAGCTGATCGAAACGATCGCGCAGATCGTGAACGACAAGAAGCTGCCCATTCTTGCCGATGTGCGCGATGAATCCGCCGAGGAAATCCGCCTCGTCATCGAGCCGCGCAGCCGCACGGTCGATCCCGATGTGCTGATGGAAAGCCTGTTCCGGCTGACTGATCTTGAAAGCAAGTTTCCGCTCAACCTCAACGTATTGGGCGCAGACCGCACGCCGCGCGTGATGGGGCTGAAGGCCGTGCTTGAGGCCTGGCTCGATCACCAGATTGAAGTGCTGGTGCGCCGCTCGCAGCATCGTCTGGGCAAGATCGATGATCGCGTCGAGCTGCTCGAGGGCTATCTCGTTGCCTATCTCAATCTTGATCGTGTGATCGAGATCATCCGCACAGAAGATGAACCCAAGCCCGTGATGATGGCCGAGTTCAACCTGACCGACCGGCAGGCGGAAGCCATTCTCAACATGCGGCTGCGCTCGCTGCGGCGGCTTGAGGAAATGGAAATCAAGGGCGAGCGTGACAAGCTGCTCGCCGAGCGTGAAGGCCTCGTCCAGCTTCTGGAAAGCCCCGCACGCCAGAAGACGCGGCTCAAGAAGGATCTCGCGGCGTTGCGCGTGCGCTATGGCCCCGAAACGCCACTCGGCAAACGCCGCACGCTGGTCGAGGAAGCTGCTCCCGCGCGCGAAATTCCGCTGGAAGCGATGATCGAGCGTGAGCCGATTACGGTCATCATGTCGCAGCGCGGCTGGGTGCGCGCGATGAAGGGGCATGTCGCACTCGACAATGCCGAGGCGCTGAAGTTCAAGGAAGGCGATGGCCCGGCCTTTGCCTTCCACGCGCAGACGACCGACAAGATTTTGCTGGCGGCGGAAGATGGTCGCTTCTTTACGCTGGGGGCCGACAAGCTGCCCGGCGGACGCGGCTTTGGGGAGCCGGTGCGCCTGATGATCGATCTGCCCGACGGCCTTGGCATCGTGAACCTGTTCCCCGCGCGCGCCGACGAGCGCGTGTTGCTCGCAGCGTCAGACGGCAAGGGCTTCCTCGCCAAGAGCAGCGAGATCATCGCCGAAACGCGCAAGGGCCGTCAGGTCGTCAATGTCCGTAGCGGCGCCAAGCTGCTCGTCGCGCGGATCGTCGGCGCGGGGCATGATTATGTCGCGGCAGTGGGCGACAATCGCAAGCTCGTCGTCTTCCCGATCAACGAACTCCCGGAAATGGGCCGCGGGCAGGGCGTGACCATCCAGAAGTACAAGGATGGCGGCCTTTCCGACGTCACAACCTTCAAGCTTGAAGAAGGCTTGAGCTGGGCAATGGGCGGCGACACAGGCCGGACGCGCACCGAATCTGACCTCACCCCGTGGCGTGTTGCGCGCGGTGCGGCAGGCCGGATGCCGCCGCTCGGCTTCCCGCGCGACAACAAGTTCGTCTAGTTGTTTTTGAAGTAAGCTTTGATATCGTGTCGAAGTGGCGAAAAATAAATTCCGATTTGGTGCTTTGATTGATGGCGGACTGGCGCCAACTTTTTCTATCGAGTCTCGCAAGGGTGAGACATATTTGTTTTGTCGAGAGCTCGGTGGAGTAAAGCACAGTTTTCATAAATCTGGAATACATAGATTTGCAGAAAATAATAGCGGTCCGCGACTTCCAATAGAAGGAACGAATCTCCTTAGCTTGGTTGATGGGCAATTTTGGACTGTTGCCAGAATAATTATCAGTGGACGATATCAGATAAATAAAAGTGAACCTGATATTTCAGGAATTCATCTCGCGGATATTGGCGTAAACGACGCGGTTGTGTATTCGATTGGGTTTTTGCCGCATCATCCAGACGAAAATGAAGGAACAAAATCAGATCATCACATATGGATTTATAAAATAGAAGATAATAAATATCTTGTTTTGACTAAGCAAATTTTCAGTTGCATGGAAATTTGTCAAAACATTTTTCTTCATTATCCACCTTCCCCTGATTCGACAATAAAGCAGGAAAAAATACTTAAAGAAGGCGGGTTAAGTTACTTGCTGCACTATAGAAGCGCGGCAAATACATATACATATTGGATCAATTATGTTGGGAACAATGATAAGGTTTCAGTAGGTTGGCCAGAACGAATATACCGAGCCATTCAAATCGCTCTAGCCGTTGAGGCAAAATCGGGGAGTGTTGCCCGAAAGACAGATCAGCATCTTTCTCGGGTAGTCCCTGACTGGCGGGAGCAAATATCTAAAATTAGGGAGAGGGGCGTCTAAAAATAGAACTATGCAAGAGGTGTGCTTTGACGAATGATCAAAGTCCCCATAATCGCCTTTGCACGGGCTTCATCGGGAAAGCCCTCATCGACCCATTGACGCTCCACCGCCTGCAGGATGCGCGCCACCTCGGGACCGGCTTGAACCCCGCGCGCCACAATGGCCCCGCCCGTCAGCGGGAATTTGGGCGGCGTCCAGCCATTGAGCGGCGAGGTGCTGCCCTCGCCCAAAAGCAGCCGGTCAATCGCCGTCTCCAGACCCATGCGATAGGCGAGCGCGCGCGGATTTTGTGCGTCATCGGCTGATCGCGCGGCGGCTGCAATCAGCCGCTTGCGTTGCGCATTCGAGAGTTTGAGCCGGTTCGCGACGTCTTCGGCCAATGCCGGATCGGCGGACAGCAGGGCGGCGAGGCGACGGATGGGGTCAGGGGCTATGCCGCCCTCCACTTCCCGAAGGACGAGGCGGCGCAAGCCGGCGGCATCTTCAATCTCGGGCAGGACAGGGCGGAATATGCCAGTGTCGATCATCAGCGCGATGGCGTCACTTGGATCGGACAGTGCAAGGATCGCCAGCAATTCCATTGCGATGCGCTCGCGTGAAAGCGCCATCAGATCATTGGCGCGTTCGCGACAGGCATCAAGACTCGCCGCATGGGGTGTGCCTTTGCCGAAGCGTGCGTTGAAGCGGAAGAAACGCAGGATGCGCAGATGGTCTTCCGCGATGCGCGTCAGCGGTTCGCCGATAAAGCGGACAATGCCTGCTGCAAGATCGGCCTGCCCGCCAAAATAGTCGAACAGCTCGCCGGTTTGGGGATCGGCATAAAGTGCGTTGATCGTGAAATCCCGCCGCGCGGCATCTTCGTGCCAGTCCTCGGTAAAGGCGACGGTCGCCCGCCTGCCATCGGTCGAGACATCATGGCGTAGCGTCGTCACTTCAAACGGCCTGCCATCGGACACAGCGGTGACCGTGCCATGCGCAAGCCCCGTCGGGACGGCCTTCAATCCCGCAGCTTGGAGCTTTGCGATTACGACCTCGGGCAGAAGAGGCGTCGCCAAGTCAACGTCCTTGGTTGCCTGATGCGCCAGCGTGTCGCGCACAACGCCGCCGACAAGGCGGACATCGCCATCAAGCGCGCGCACCACGGCATCAAGGCCGGGCATGGCGGGAATGTCTATCCGTGCCATGTCAGGCGCTTCGACAGGTTGACGATCATTGCGGCCGTTGCTCCCCAAATCCGGCGGTCATCCCAGAAAATCTCGTAATAGGTCCGCGTCCGCCCGTTGAATTCGAGCGTGTTGGTCAGGTGGTTCGCCGGATTGAGCAGATAATCGAGCGGCGCTTCAAAGATCGCGGCGACTTCATCGGCATTGGGCGTGAGAACCAGATCGGGCGGGACAACGCCGATGATCGGCGTCACGCGATAACCGGTCATTGTGCGATAGGGGTCGGTCGCGCCGATAATGTCCACGACATGCGCGGGCAGGGCGACTTCCTCATGCGCTTCGCGCAGAGCCGCCGCGACCAAGTCTGCATCTTCGGGATCAACGCGCCCTCCGGGAAAGGCGACCTGGCCCGGATGCTTGCGCATCGTGTCTGGCCGCTGCGTGAGGATGACGCCGGGGCGATCCCGGTCGGTCACGGCGACCAGCACGGCCGCATCCACGGGCGTTTCCGGGCGCTCATGCTGAAGACCATCGCCTTCAAGCAGCGCCACGTCGCGGGCATGACCATCTGACAAAAGGCCGCGGAGGCGGCGGGAAAGCGTCATGCGGCCTCCATCGGGAAGAATATCTTGCGGCTCCAAAGCCCAAGCGGGCTGTTGCCTTCCTCAATGGCCCATTCCGCCAGCGTGTAAAAGGGCGCGCGCGCAATGCGTGCCTCCATGCCGCCGCGCACGGCAACCAGCGGGCGCGGCGCGCCATTCTGCTCGGCGCAGGTGAAGGGGTGTTCTTCTCCTGCAATCACCAGATCGCCCGTGTTAAGCCGGAAGGCGAGCGTGCGACCGTCGCCGGTCCCTTCGCTCTTCACCTCGACTGCGATGAAGGGCGTATCCTCGACGTCGATCACGAGCTTTTCCGCCGGAGTGACCAACACATGCGTCCCATCGGGCTCGCGGCGCAGGATGGTGGAAAAGAGCCGCACCATGTTCTCGCGCGTGATGGGGCTGCCTTCATGGAACCATGTGCCATCGGCGGCGATGCGCATGTCGCTATGGCCGGTTTTTTCAGGCGCCCATTGGTCAACGGGCGGCAGGCGGCGTTCGGCAGCCATTTGCGCGATGTCGGCAAGTGACAGACGTGAAAGATCTTTGGGAAGTTCGGACATCGGCATGTCCGCTGATTTAAGCAGCCGCCGCCCGCGATGCAAAGGCAGGATCGGGTCCAAGCATGCCGCGTTCCGGCATGGGGGCTTCGCGACGGATGCGGGCGAGCAGGCGATGGCGCTCAACGGGGCCGGGAACTTCCCATCCGGCGGTCGCGTCGGCGGCAAAGCCGAAGAAGCGGCCATAATATTCCGGATCGCCGATCATCACCATCGCGTCAGAGGCGCCTGCATCTGCCGCTTCGAGCAGACGCTCCATCAGCGCCTTGCCAATACCCTTGCCTTGCGTGTGCGGCATGACGGCAACCGGCCCGACCAGCGCGAGTTGCTGCGCTTCATCGCCATTGCTCAAAACGACCGGCCAGGCCTGGATCGTGCCCAGCAGTTCATCACCCTCAAGTGCCGCAAAGCTCATCGCGTCGATTGCGGGCACGCCTTCACGGATGCGATAGGCGGTGCGACCATGTCGGTCCGCACCAAAGGCGTCATCGAGAAGGGCTTCCACCCGCGCGGGGGCAATGGTCGAAAGGGGGACGAGTTGGATCAATTCAGCGGGCACTCTCGAATCGGCTAAAGACCGGCGCGCTTTAGGGCTCTCAACGCGAAATGGAAGCAAGATCGGTTGCTGTCTGCGTAAATCTCTCTATGGGGCGCGGCATGAACGCCCGATCAGACCGCCTGACGCTCGAAGTCGCCAATCTTGAAGTGCCGGTGCTGACCGGCATTTATTCCGAAGAAACGCACCTGCCGCAGCCGCTGCGTATCTCGGTGAAGGTCGACCTCGACTGCGCCGATCATTACGCGCCAGACACGCCGCTTTCGGCGTCGAAGAACTATATGGACCTCAAGCGGGCCATGTCGCACATGCCCGAAGGTGTGCATTTCGTCCTCATTGAAGCTGTGGCAGACCACATCATCGAGACTCTGATGGTGCAGGACAAGCGGGTGCAGGGCGTTGAGGTCAAGATCGTGAAGCTGGCGATTGCTGATGGCGATGAAGAAATCGGCATCACCATGTACCGGAGCCGCGCTTGAAACTGGCGCTGGTCACGGCCGGCTTCCATCGGCTGGGCGCTGCCATTGCGACGCGTCTTGCTGAAGAAGGATGGACGCTGGCGCTGCATGGCCGCAAGGTGGAAAGCCCGGATGTTGCCCTTGCGGCAGCCCTCACGCGCACGGGCGCGGACTGGGGCGGCTTTGTCGCTGATTTGAAGGACGATGCCGCTGTCGAGGCGCTGCTGCCTGCAGTCATCGAGCAATTTGGCTGCGTGCCGTCGCTCATCGTGAACAACGCCTCGCAGTTTGAGTGGGATGATCCGGAAACGGCCACGCAGGCCGCGCTCGAAGAGCATTTTTCGGTCAACGCTGCAGCGCCTGTTGCGCTTTGCACCGCGCTCGCGCGCCATATGGCAGAGGGTGACACCGCCGTTGTGGTGAACATTCTCGACCAGCGCATCCGCCACCCGGCTGGTGACCAGTTGAGCTACACCATCTCGAAGCTCGCGCTGGCGGGGGCAACCGAAGCACTTGCGCGCGCGCTTGCCCCCAAGGTGCGCGTCAATGCCGTGGCGCCCGGCCTTGTCATTCCCACCGAAGAGTATCTGCCGAGCCAGATGGAGGCGCTGCGCCAGGCAATGCCGCTCCAGCGCCTGCCCGAGCCGGATGATATCGCGGATGCCGTCTTGTGGCTGGCGGGCGCAGAAGTCGTCACCGGCCAGACCATCTTTGTAGATGGCGGCGCCTCGCTAAAGGGCTTTGACCGGGATTTCGTCTTTCTTGGCCGGGATGGCTGACCGTTTTAGCGCTGGCTCGCGCGGCTGCGCGGGCAGGCACCAAGGCCGGACAAGACAAAGTCATAATCCAGGTTAATCTGGGCGATGGTTTCCGCGCTTTGCCCGTCAACGGCTTGTTGCGGCATCGTTTTGGGCAGGAAGCATGCAAGGCGATACCAAAGCAGCGTTTCAGGCGCGGGCTTGCTGGTGGCTTCATCAACAACTTCACCCAGTGAAACGTTCCAGCGCGGCGCCTCTCCTGCAAGCCGTTGAACGGTGAGCGAGGCCGGGCGGCCATCCTTGGTGTGCAGGAAAATTTGTGTTTCGCCTTCGCCGGGGAGGCTTCCCGGAGAGTGAAATGCCGATGATATGCCATCGATCACGGGCGGCGCGTCGCTGCGCGCAGCTTCCTGAAGCACAGCGCGCACTGTCTTTCCGGCGGCTTCAGACCAGGGAACCGAGGCGTCAGGCGCAATCAATTGCACCTCGCCGGGGCGGCCCGTTTTGGCGAAAACAAGCGATTCGCTCTTCTTTAACTTCTGCGTTTTGCCGCGCGAATCGACAGGGGTGTCGATGATATATTGTATTCTCGGTGGAAGGCCGGTGCTCGCCTTGATGAGCGCAATCACATCCGCAGTGACAAGTTGACGCGCAAAGCCGGGTCTCGTGCCCGCCGCGAGCGGCCCCTTGAGCTGCTTGGCATCCTTCACCCGAACCCGCGCCGTCACCTGTGACGCAAGTGCGAAATCAGCGAGATCTGCGTAGCTATATGTATACGTAGCATAGGGATTCAGGACTTGCTGCGGTGCGGCATAACTCGATGCGGGGATGGCCACGACAAAGGCGAAAATCAGATTACGCAACTCACTCTCCTGCTAGGGTCCGGCGGCGCCAACATGGCTGTTTCACGGGAATGTAATATGCCCGGGGCACTGGACAAAACGGATTGCGTCAGCCCGCATCGGGCGATAGACGAGGGGTGTCTGTCTGAAAAGATTCCGAAGTTGCAGACGAACGCAGGGGGGCGCAATTTGGTCCAGGCCAACCAGTGCCCCTGTTTTCGTTTTTTTGGAGGGAGTGTCGTTTTTTAATGGCCTATGCTGACCAAGAGATGAGCGGTCGGAAGATCATCGCGATCGGCGCGGTGGCCTTGTTGCATGCCGGGGTGGGCTACGCGCTCGTCACCGGTCTTGCGTACAATGCTGCCAAGCAGGTTTACGAAGATCTGAAAACGTTCGACGTGGCGCCTGATGAGCCCGAAAAGCCGGCGGAGCCACCGCCACCGCCACCGAAGGTTGATCTGCCGCCGCCGCCCAAGGTGACGGTACCGCCGCCGGTGGTGATGTCGCCGGTGGTTTCGACCAATACCATCGCGCCGATCACGCCGAGTGCGCCGCCGGCTCCGCCGCCGCCGCCTGCGGCTCCGCCGCCTCCGGCTCCGCCGAAGGTTGCCCAGCGCGCCGTTCAGCGTGGTGGCTCGATTTCGGATGAAGATTATCCGTCGTCGTCCATTCGTAACGAAGAAGCCGGTACGTCGATCGCGACCTTTACGATCGGTTCCGACGGCAAGGTTGTTGCGTGCAACGCCTCGGGCGCAAGCCCGACGCTTGACGCGGAAACCTGCAAGCTGATCATTCGCCGCTTCCGCTTCAAGCCGGCCCTCGACACCTCGGGGCAGCCGATTGAAGAAACGAAGTCGCAGCGCGTGACCTGGCGTTTGCCGAAATAACCTTTTTCGATCCCATCGATTTTATCTTATTTCTTGAGAGGAAGTTTAGTTATGACCACCGCAGCTGATGCCGCAAACGTCGCTCAGAAGCAGTTCGGCCTTTTGGAAGCCCTTGAACAGGGCGGCTTTGTTTCGTGGGCAATTTTCATCACGCTCGTCGTCATGTCGGCCGTGTCCTGGTACATCATGTTCACCAAGCTGTTCGAACAGGGCAAGGTGCTGAAGCAGAGCCGTGAAGGCGTGCAGAAGTTCTGGACCGCGTCGAGCATCAAGGATGGCGTGAACAAGTTCGAAAAGAACACGGCTTACCGCCAGCTCGTCGAAGACGGCCTTCGCGCTGAAGACGAACATGGCAAGCTGATCGACGCCCAGGACCAGCATGAATGGATGCACAGCTCGCTCCAGCGCAGCCAGGACGCGATCAACGCCAAGCTCGGCACGGGCCTCGCGTTCCTCGCAACGGTCGGTTCGACCTCGCCGTTCGTCGGTCTGCTCGGTACCGTTATCGGCATCTATCGCGCCCTCATCAAGATCGGTGCTTCGGGCGACGCCTCGATCGACAAGGTCGCAGGTCCGGTCGGTGAAGCTCTCATCATGACCGCGCTCGGCCTCGTTGTCGCCGTTCCGGCGGTTATGGGCTACAACTGGCTGAACCGTCGCAACAAGCTCATCCAGGAACGCATGAGCACGTTCTGCAACGACCTGCACGGCTACATGATGTCGAACGGCGCTGTCCGTCCGGCTGTCAAGGCTGCTGCTCCGGCCGCTGCTGCCAAGCCGGCTGCCGCCAAGGCCTAATGGTTGGACGCGCGGCGGGTTCGCCCGCCGCGCTGCCAGCACGAGGAGATCGCGCTTTGTCGATCTTCCCTACGACGAAGTTAGAGATAGGAATTAGCCTATGGCTATGAGCGTTGGCGGTGAGGGCGGTGATGACGCCCCCATGTCGGAAATCAACACGACTCCGCTGGTGGACGTGATGCTGGTTCTTCTCATCATCTTCCTGATCGCCGTTCCGGTGGTCATCAAGACGGTGGATGTTAACCTGCCCAAGCTCTCGTTCCAGCCCACCGTCTCAAAGGCGGAAAACGTAATTCTGTCGGTCCGCGGCACCTCCACGGGCACTTGTGAAGTGTTCTGGAATGCCTCGCGCATCAACTCGACCGAACTGCTGACGCGTGCAGCAGCCCGGTTCAAGGCTGAGGCTGATCGCCTTGGTCCCGATGCGACCGACCCCGACTTGTTCCCTGAAGTCCACATCCGTGGGGATCAGCGGACGCCGTACAAGTGCATTGGTGGCGTTGTGTCCATCATGCAGAGTGCAGGCTTCATCCGCGTCGGGTTCATCTCGTCTCCGGTCATGTGACCGGGACGAGCGATTGGAGACTAAACAATGGCAATGAGTGCACCCAAGAGCGGCTCATCCGAACCGATGGTGGAAATGAACACGACGCCGCTGATCGACGTCATGCTCGTTCTGCTCATCATGTTCATCATTACGCTGCCGCCTCCCACGCACGCCGTTAAGCTTGACCTTCCGCAGGACTGCGCGCCCAACTGCCCGCCGCCCCCGCCGGTCAAGCCGACGAAGAACGTGGTCTATGTCAGCCCGCAGGGCGTGATCACCTGGAATGCGGTGCCGGTTAGCTGGTCGCAGCTTGACCAGAACATCGCAGACATGATGGACCCGGCCAAGTTCGCGGATACGCCGGAACTGCACATGCAGCCGGATCCGATGGCTCCCTATGACACGGTCGACAAGGTTCTCGCCAAGTTGAAGCGTGCCAAGGTCACCAAGATGGGCTTTGTGAACAACGAAGCATATCGCGGCGAGTTCTAAGGCGTGATGCCGGGCGCGGTGGAAACACCGGGCAGCTCGGAATTCACGGCCTCCTGAGGCATCTGCCTTAGGGAGATAGATTGAGGGCGGCCCTTTTTGGGGTCGCCCTTTTTCGTTGGCCATTTCATGGCGCGTCCGGTCGGAGCGCCGCATTGCAAATCGGACAGTCGCGTGGCAGGCAAATCGCCAAAGGGAGAATGCTCCCGCGATGGAGAGTGGAATGACTGTTGATGCGCTGTTTGAGCCCCTGACGCTTGCCCATGGACCCGCGATGAAGAACCGCTTCATGCTTGCGCCGCTCACCAATCAGCAGAGTCATGCCGACGGACGGCTTTCGGACGATGAGATTCATTGGCTTTCGATGCGCGCCGCGGGCGGCTTTGCGCTCACCATGACAGCGGCAGCGCATGTTCAGCCTTCGGGCCAGGGCTTTCCGGGGCAACTCGGCATTTTCGGCGACGAGCATCTTGAAGGGCTGACACGAATGGCGGACCTGATCCGCGCGCGCGGATCGGTGTCGTCGGTTCAACTCCATCACGCCGGAAACCGCTCCCCGGCGGATCTGGTCGGTCACCCGTCTGCCCTTCGGACGACCCTGACACCGGCGCGCGCGGCCTGACGCTGGCGGAAGTCGAGCAATTGCGCGACGATTTTATCGCGGCGGCGCTTCGGGCCGAGCGCGCGGGCTTTGATGGCGTCGAAGTCCATGGCGCACATGGCTATGTGCTTGCGCAATTCCTCTCTGCGGACATCAATCACCGCGATGATCGCTATGGCGGAAGCCTTGAGAACAGGTCGCGGATCATTTTCGAAATCATCGATGGCATCCGAGAACAATGTGGTCCGGATTTCCAGATCGGCCTGCGCCTCTCGCCGGAGCGCTTTGGCCTCAAGCTTGCTGAAATCCGTGACGTAGCGGCCGAAGTCTTGCGTCAGGCGAAGATCGATTATCTCGACATGTCGCTCTGGGATGTCACGAAGGAGCCCGTCGAGCCCGAGCATCAGGGCCGGTCGCTGATGAGCTACTTCACTGATCTTCCGCGCGGGGATGTGCGCCTTGGGGCTGCGGGCAAGATCATGGATGCGACGGCTGCCATGGGCGTGATCGAGGCGGGCTGCGACTTTGCGGTCATCGGTCGCGCGGCGATTTTGCGTCACGACTTCCCCGAGCGCATTCGGCGCGATGCGGGCTATCGGTCACCGTCGCTTCCGGTCACCGAACAGCATTTGCGCGACGAAGGGCTCGGCAACAGCTTTGTCGCTTATATGCGCGGCTGGCCGGGCTTCGTGGAGGCGGACGCCGCTTAAGCGCCCCGCGCCACGACGAGGCGATACCCTGCGTCATAGCTGTCGCTTGCGAGCAATTCTGCGTGGCGTTGTGCCCAGACGCCGGAATCGAGATCGCGGCGCAACTGCTCTAGGCCCGCGTCCGCATCGGCGAGCCGCCAGAAGGACGAACTGCCTGAGCGTATGCGTGCGTCGAGATAGGCCGCAGGCCGCCGCCAATAGGCGTAGAGGAAGCCATCCGTGCAGTCATGCGGCACCGGCACGGGCGTGATGCGAACATCGCCCAGCCAACGGGCATAGTCGTCCATTTGCGGCATCTGTGCATCGTCCAGCACGGCGAGTTCCGGCAGATAATCGGTCAACCATGGCCGGTGCGCGGGATCGAATGTCAGGAGCGCGATGGGGCCGCGTGTCACACGCCGCATTTCGCGCAAGCCCGCCGCCTTGTCCGGCCAATGATGGATCGTCAGGATCGCCATTGCCGCATCGAAACTCTTGTCGGCAAAGGGAAGCTGGTCTGCCGAAGCTTGCACCGCCTTTGCCGCCGCCGCAGGCCGCTTGCGGATCATCTCAAGCGATGGCTCCACGGCGGTGACGTCGCGATCCACCGGCTCGTATGACCCAGTTCCCGCGCCGACATTCAGCACGCTACGGGCATCGCCAAGCGCCGTATGGATCATCGCCGCTATGCGCGGATCAGGCTTGCGAAGGTCCGCATAGTTGAGGCCGATGACATCGTAGAGCGCCGCCATCGCATTCATGCGGATCAGCCCTCGAATTGCAGCTTTGCCAGCCGCGCATAAAGGCCGCCCGCCTTGACGAGATCGTCATGCCGACCTTCCTCGACAATGCGGCCATCATCCATCACGACGATGCGATTTGCCGCGCGGACGGTGGCGAGGCGGTGGGCAATCACGATCGTCGTGCGATCCACCATCAGATGATCAAGCGCATCCTGCACCAGCCGTTCCGATTCCGCATCAAGCGCAGAGGTCGCTTCATCAAGCAGCAGGATGGGCGCATCTCGCAGGATGGCGCGTGCAATCGCGATGCGCTGGCGCTGGCCGCCGGAGAGGCGCGCGCCGCCTTCGCCCATATAGGTGTCGAGGCCTTCGGGCAGTTTGCGCAGAAACTCGGCGGC